>Ga0194118_10004374_pt1 | contig 15498 bp, 12 predicted proteins | sample TA2MahsurfametaG_2_FD_148662 | JGI IMG/M metagenome (GOLD analysis project Ga0194118, IMG submission 148662) | Freshwater microbial communities from Lake Tanganyika, Tanzania - TA2015013 Mahale N5 surface | ecosystem: Environmental > Aquatic > Freshwater > Lake | place: Tanzania: Lake...
GGTCGGCGGTGATTCCCGTTGTGTCGCAGCCGAGCCTGCGGATTTCATCGCGGATACCCGCAGCCTCCTCGTAGCTCTCGGCGGCGATGGCGTGATCGAGTTTGGCGCGAAGTTCCTCGAGCCGTTGATGGAGGACGCGGCGGGCCATCTGGCCTTGCGGGACTTTGCCGACGTGCGTGCCGCCCTTGTGAATGCCGCGGATCATCTGGGCCACTTCGTCGGAGAAGGCCTGGTAGCAATCTCCGCAGCCGAAGCGGCGGACGCGGCGGAGATCGTCGATGGTGAATCCGCAAGTCGGACAGCAACCCCCGCCTGTGCTGGAGGGTGTCTTGGCCGGGGTGGTGGCGGCGGACGTGGCGATGCCGCCGAGCAGCAGGTCGGCCAGTGAAAAACCGGTGGGATCGGTGACGCCGCGCTCTTTGGCGCAGCGGCTGCAGAGGCAGACCTTCTTCATCTGGCCCTCGACCAACTGCGTGAGGAATACCGTGGCCTTGTGATCACAGAAGTCGCATTTCATGCCAGTGGAGCAAGATGCCCGTGATTCGGGCCGATGCTAGGAAAAGAGATGATCTCAGCGGAACGGGGTTCCAGTGCGGTTGACCAGGTCCTTGTAGGCTTCGAGAACCCGGCGGGTCACCGGCCCGGGCGTGCCGTCGCCGATGACTCGTCGGTCGTAGGCGACCACGGGGATGACTTCGGCGGCGGTGCCGGTGAGGAAGCACTCGTCGGCGGTGTAGATGTCGTAGCGCGTCAGTGACTTCTCGACGAGCGGGATGCCGAGGGTCGCGGCCAGCTCGATGATGGTCGCGCGGGTGATGCCGTCGAGCGCGCCGTCGTTGATGAGCGGTGTGTGGAGCGTGCCGTTTTTGAGAATGAACAGGTTGTCACCGGTGCATTCGGCGACGTAGCCCTGTTCGTTGAGCATCACCGCCTCTAGCGCGCCGGCCTGGATCGCTTCGACCTTGGCCATGATGTTGTTGAGGTAGTTGAGCGACTTGACCTGTGGCATGAGAGCCGCGGGCGGCGGGCGGCGTGTGCCGCAGGTGACGATCGAGAGTCCTTTGAGGTAGTGCTCCTCGGGATAGAGCTGGATGGTGTCCGCGATGATGAACATTGACGGCACCGGGCATTGGAACGGGTTGAGTCCGAGGCTGCCTTTGCCGCGGGTGACGACGAGGCGGATGTAACCGTCGGTGAGTCCGTTGGCGGCGACCGTTTCGCAAGTGAACCGACAGACTTCCTCATGCGTCCACGGCATGTCGATGACGATCGCTTTGGCTGAATCGAACAACCGGCGGATATGCTCTTCGAGTTTGAAGATGCGTCCGTTGTAGAAGCGGATGCCTTCGAACACACCGTCACCGTAGAGCAGGCCGTGATCAAACACGGAGATTCTCGCCTCGGATTCGTCCACCAGATTGCCGTCGAGCCAGATGTTCATGTCGGGATGCGGCGAGCGTAGGTGGCGAGACGGCCGAGGCAAGCGGAAGAAACACCGAAACTTTTCCGCCGTGTCTTGTCCGGCGGGCTGGCGGTGGTCCACCTCAGCGCTTGAGGCGCTCCTCGAGGCGCGCGATGCTGTCGCGCAGGCCGGGCTCGCTGCGGATGCGGTCGGCCACTTTTCTGCAGGCGTGAATCACCGTGCCGTGGTCGCGCCCACCGAATGCCTCGCCGATCTCAACCAGCGATCCGCGGGTGAGGTGGCGGCTCAGATACATCGCGACCTGGCGCGGCAGGGCGATGCTGGCCGGGCGGCGCCGACTGGTCATGTCGGCCACGCGGAGGTCGAAGTGGTCGGCGACGGCCTTCTGAATGGCGTCGATGGTGACTTGTCGGCCCGCCTCCTCGCGCAGCAGGTCGCGCAGCAGGTGTTCGACCTTTTCGATGGCTGCGGTTTCGCCTGCGAGCGACGTGTAGGTGGCGACGCGCATCAGGGCTCCCTCGAGGCGGCGGACGTTGCTGTGGATGCGTTCGGCGAGGAAGGAGAGGACCGATTCGTCGACACGCACCTTCCAGTCGGCGGACTTGCGGCGCAGGATCGCGAGCCGGGTTTCCATCTGTGGTGGCTGCAGTTCGACGGTGAGGCCGCACTCGAAGCGCGAGATCAGCCTGGGCTCGAGATTCTTGATCTCGCAGGCCGGGCGGTCGCAGCTGAGGACCACCTGATTGCGTCCGTCGAGCAGGGTATTGAAGGTGTGGAAAAACTCCTCCTGCGAGCGTTCCTTGCCGGCGAGGAATTGGACGTCGTCGATGAGGAGCACGTCGGTGCTGCGGTAGCGGCGGCGGAATTTTCCGAGGTCGCCGCGGCGCACGGCGTCGATGAATTCGTTGGTGAAGGTCTCGCAGGTCAGGTAGGTGACGCGGGTGCCCGGCCGACTGCGCAGGATCGACTGGCCGACGGCGTGCATGAGGTGGGTTTTGCCAAGGCCGGGTCCGCCGTGGATGAAGAGCGGGTTGTAGGCGATGCCTGATTTTTTGGCGACCGCCTCGCAGGCGGCGTGGGCGAACTGGCTGTTGGTACCGACGACGAACGAAGCGAAGCTGTGGTTCGGGTTGATGCCGCTGGCCCGCAGGCGTTGGTCGAGTTTCTCGCCGTTGAGCTCGGGCTTGCGGGAGGCACCCGGAATCGAGGCCACCGAAGTGCCTGCCGGCGGATTTGCGGCGTCGTCGGTGACGCTGCCCAGTGCGAGTCTCAGCTCCCGGATTCCGGGGATGGTCGCGATCACGGCGGATTTGAGTTCGGCCAGATAGTTGGCTTCGATCCAGACTTGATGAATTTCGCCCGGGACGGCGAGTTCGGCGATGTCTTCGCCAATGCGGTTCAGGCGCGCGCAACGGAACCAGCGTTCGAACGCGTTCTTGCCGATCGCCGAGCGCAGATGGTCGGCCACGGCCGTCCATTCGAAGTCTGTGGAAGGGGTTGGCGTTGGAGGAGGCGGATCATGGGAGGGCGGCTTGGCCACGGGATGCATTTCTGAAAAGCGATTGGGAGAGGGGTTGTCGGGCCGCTCGGAATCCGCGGGTGTCGCACACGCGCCGGATGGGAGCCACGCAGATGTTGGAATGCGACGATGATGCGTGAAAAAACTTTTTCGGATCATCCGTGGCATCGGTTTGTCCGGTGCTGATTCCACAAGTGTTCCACACGCGGGAATTTTTCGTGCTTGACCAGGGTGTTGCTTCGATTTTCCGAAACGAATTGCAGTGATTGCCGGAGTCGTGTGCGGATCCGCTTGAATATCAGGCATTTCCGCGATGTGGCGGGTTCGTCACTCGGCGTGGGTGGTGCAATTGGCGCGATCGCGGCATGTTCAGAGCGATGAAATCTTTTGTTTTTTTTGGACGTGATTCACGACGGGTGATTTCACGCCGGTCACGAGCGTGGTGTGTGGTAAGCTGGAGCGAGCGTCGCGTCATTCCTGATGCCCGGGCGCAGCTAGGCTTTGACCATCGGCCGATTTCCGTCTAGGCATCCGGCCTTGCCCATGAACGAACGGATCGCGGCGGCCGAAGCGGAGGCACTCGAGCGGATTGCCTCCGCTGTTGACGAGCGCGCGCTGGAAGAGGCCCGCGTCGCGGTGACCGGCAGGAAAGGATCGATGAGCCTGCTTGCCGCGGCGATGAAGGATGTGCCCAAGGAGGACAAGGCGGCGGTGGGCCAGCGGTTGCACGACGCGCGCGAGGCGGTGGCGCGCGCGCTGTGCGAGAAACAGGAAAGGCTGCGCGCCGAGGCCGATCGCAAGGCGCTGGCAGGCATCGATGTGACGCTGCCGGCACGCGCGCTGCCGGTCGGATCGCTGCATCCGCTGACCTTGATCCGCGATCGCGCGATCGAGATCTTGAGACGTCTCGGGTTTGCTCTCGCGGACGGGCCCGAGATCGAGGACGAGTTCCATTGCTTCGACGCGCTCAATACCCCTGCGGATCATCCCGCGCGCAACGAGAAGGACACCTTTTATTTTGATTCCGGCAAACTGCTGCGCACCCACACGTCGAGTGTGCAGGTCCGCGCGATGGAGTCATCGCCGCCGCCGCTGCGGATCGTCGTTCCAGGTTCGGCCTACCGCCGTGACGAGATCGATGCCACTCATCTGTCGGTGTTCAACCAGCTTGAAGGACTTTACGTCGATGGCGACGTGTCACTGCCCGATCTCAAGGGCACGCTTGAGTTCTTCTTCCGCGAATTGTTCGGTGGCCACATCGAGGTCCGCTTCCGTCCGCATTTCTTCCCGTTCACCGAGCCGAGTTTTGAAATCGACGTGAAGCTGGGAGTGCCGGGCCGCGAGCCGCGTTGGATTGAAGTGGCCGGATGCGGCATGGTGGATCCCGCCGTCTTCGATGCCGTGTGCCGGTCTCGCAACGATCGCGCCTACGATCCCGACCGTGTCACCGGATTCGCCTTCGGCATGGGCCTCGACCGGCTTGCGATGATCCGCTGGGGGATCCGCGACATCCGCGCATTGGTTGAAAACGACACGCGCTTTCTCGCGCAGTTCGCCTGACCTCGCTCCACGCCCGTTCACCCAAGACCCGACTCCATGCGCATCTCGCTCGACTGGCTTTCCACGCATCTCGATCTCGCTGGCAGGTCGATCCGTGAAATCGATGCTCTGCTCACCGATGCGGGGATCGAGGTCGAGGGCATCGAGACGCGGGGCGTTGCCTCGGAGAGGATCGTCGTCGCGCGGATCCTCGAGGCCGTGCAGCATCCGAATGCCGACCGGCTGAAAGTGACGCAGGTCGATGCGGGCGAAGGGGCACCGCGCCAGATCGTGTGTGGTGCGCGCAACTACCAGGTGGGCGACAAGGTGCCGTGCGCGCTGCCCGGCGCGGAGCTGCCCGGCGGATTCGTGATCCGGGAAGCGGTCATGCGCAAAGTCGAGTCGCGCGGCATGCTCTGCTCCGCCAGCGAGATTGGTCTGCCCGAGGGCGAGGATGGCCTGCTCATCCTGCCGGAAGAGGCGGAGATCGGCAGGCCGGTGATGGAGTACTTTGATTCGGACGTTCTGCTCGATCTCGAGGTGACGCCGAACCGCGCGGATCTGCTTTCGCACAGCGGCCTCGCGCGCGAGTTGGCGGCGTTGCTCGACACCCCGCTCAAGGAATCCCCGAATGCAGTGGCGATTCCGATGGCTCCCGCCGCATCGGTCCGCCTCGATGCGCCCGATGATTGTGCATTCTATTCGTTGATCCGCATTTCCGGTGTGAAAGTTGGCGAGAGTCCCGATTGGCTCAAGCGCCGGCTCGAATCGATCGGATTGCGACCGATCCACAATGTCGTCGATGTCACGAACTTCGTTCTGCACGAGCTGGGTCAGCCGCTGCATGCCTTTGATGCGGCGAAGGTGGATGGCGGCGTCGTGGTGCGTCGTGCCACCGACGGCGAGGCATTCCACGCGCTCGACGGGTCGACGCACCGGTTGGATTCATCGGACTTGTTGATTTCCGATGCCTCGGGCTCGGCTCTGGCGCTCGCAGGAGTGATGGGCGGATTGGCGAGCGGTGTGACCGCCGCGACCACCGACATCTTGCTTGAGTCCGCCTGGTTCCGGCCGCAGGGAATCCGTGCGACGTCGCGTCGCACCGGCCTCTCCTCCGATTCGTCCTACCGTTTCGAGCGCGGGGTGGATCCCGCAGGTGTGATCGCCGCCGCATCGCTGGCGGTGAGGTTGATTTTGGAGACCGCCGGCGGCACTGCCGAGACCGTGATCGGGACCGCGGGCGATCCGCCGGTGGTCACCCGGCCGGTGACGCTCGATCTCGTGAAGCTCGACCAGCTCACCGGCGGATCGATCGCGCACGACGAGGCGGCGCGCATCCTGCGGCGGCTCGGACTTGAGCCGCTGGATGGCGGTGGCTGGAACGTGCCGTCCCATCGCGCCGACCTGCAACGCCATATCGATCTAGTGGAGGAAATCGTGCGCGTCGCCGGACTTGCCGCAATCCCGTCGAGAACCGTCGGGTTTGCGATGCCGTCGTCGCCGGTCGATGTCGCGGCGGATGCCGATCGCGTGCTGCGCCAGCGCTTGGCCGCCCTCGGTTTCCACGAATGCCAGACGATCAAGCTCGTCTCCGATGTGCAACTCGCCGATGCTCTACCGCTGCGTGCGCTGCAGCAAGGCGATGCCATCCGGGTGAAACTGCCTCTCAGTGAGGACCACGCGGTACTTCGTCCGAGTTTGGTGCCCGGACTCGTCGCGGCGGCGGCGCGCAATCTGCGTCATCAGGCCGCGTCGCTGCGGTTGTTCGAGCTCGGGCGTGTGTTCCGTCACTCCGGCGGTGGCAAGGCGCGTGATCAAGAGTCCGAAACACTGGCATTCCTGTTGTCCGGCGAGTGCGCGCCGACGGGGTGGAGCCGGTCTCGCCGCGATGCCGATGTGTATGATCTTAAGGGGGTGCTGGAGGCCATGTTGCCGAAGCGGGGTGTGCGCTTGGTGCCGCGCGAGCGAACGGGATTCGCATTGGCCTGCGACATCAAGGCGGGAGATCAGAACATCGGGGTGTTCGCGCGCCTGCTGCCGGCACGGGAGCGCTCGTTGGACGCTGTCGCGCCCGTGTTCGTGGCGGAGCTGGACCTGGTGAAACTCCGAAAACTGATCGCTGCGCCGGCGGCCGTCGTGGAACTTCCGCAGTTTCCCGGATCGTCGCGCGACGTAGCGATGGAGGTCCCGACATCGCTTGCCAATGCGGAGATCGAACAGGCGATCGCCGCGCACAACGAGCCGCTGCTTGTTGACAGCGTGTGCTTCGATGTCTTTGCCGATCCCGACGGGGTCAGGCTCGCCGCGGACCGCAAGTCGCTGGCCTATCGGTTTCATTACCGGGCGGCCGACCGTACGCTCACGTCGGCCGAGGTGGATGCGGCGCACCAAGGCGTGCTGCGCTTGCTTGAGCAGCGGCTTGGCGTCCGATTCCGCTGAGCATTGCGATCATAGTCGGCGACGCACGCTTTCGAGCAACTTCGGATCGGCTTCGAGCGCATCGGCTACGGCGCGGATCACGTCGAGTGTCGGCCGCGACACGTGATGTTCCATCCCCTCGACATCGTGGTAGATGGTCTTTTCGTCGATGCCGAAGAGCCTCAGGAATCGCGTGAGCGTCTCATGGCGGTCGGTGATCGCGCGGGCGATCCGGCGGCCTTCCTCGGTGAGCACCGTGCCCCTGTATTTTTCGTGCAGCACGAGCCCCTCGGAATCAAGCCGACGCAGCATGTTGGTGACGCTGGCTTGGGAAATCCCGAGGTTTTTGGAAATATCGATCGCGCGCGCATACCCCTTTTCCTCGATCAGATGGAGGATCTGTTCGAGATAGTCGTCCATCGCGGACGAACCACTGGTGCGGCGTGACGAGGCAGCCATCGCGAAGCAGTCTAGCCAGACTGGTCCGCATGGGAAAGCGCGCATTCGCACCGCGGCCGGATTCCACCGGATCAACCACGCCGCAGGCCGTGCCAGCGGCGCGTGTCCGGCCGCTCGAGCAGCTCCGCTGGCTGGTCGGCCAGTGAAAGCAGTTCGATCAAGCGGGCGAGCACCACCAGTGATGCCGTGGCGTCGAAGAGCGCGTCGTGCCACGATCGTGCGGGGACCAGCGCGCGCACGGCATCCGTGAGCGACAGCGCGTCGCACAACGAACCGAGCGCGTGATCCGGCAAATCGGGCCACACCGCGCGGGACAGCGTCAGCGTGTCGACCCATGGACCGAACCCGTGGCCGGGAAACGCGCGCAGGAATCGCTTCTCGGTGCCCTTGCCGTGTGCGACGACCACCGCACCATCGAGACGCGCACGCAACTCCGGCCACAGCGAAAGCAAGGTTGGTGCGCATGCCAGATCCTCATCACGGATCCCGTGCACCTTGCGCGCCGACCACAGCACCGGACGATCGGTCGTCAGGTGGGACACGAATGATTCACCATGACCGGCGTCCACCGACCAACAGGCGAGCCCGATCTGCACGGGAACGTCGGTTTGGCCGCGCGCCGCTCCAGCCGACTCGAAATCGATCGCGGTGAACCGGCAGTGGCGGATGGCGCGCATACGCGGTCACAGCCAATGGCGGCGCTCGGGACTTGAGTCAAGCGGTGATCGCCGGAGCTGGTCGACCACCACGGCGCAGGATCAACGTGAGTTCGCTGCGGTTGTGATTGAGGTGGGTGAGTCGCACCACATCGAGAGATGCCATCGCCGCGATGGCGATGACGTCGTCCACCAGCATCAGCACGCGGCGGAGGTTGTCCGCCTGCGGCAGTTTGATCGTGAACACGACCGGCGCTCCGGATGCGAGCGACGGTGCCATGCGCGACACTGCGTGCATCGCCGTGCGTGCATCGCCATTCAGATCGCAGAGCAGGGCGTCGAAGGGGCCTTCGGGACGATCGATCCGCGCCGCGTCGCCGCGGACGAAGCGTAGGCCGGGCGATGTGGAGAGTTTGGGATCGATCGGCGCGCGGTCGATCGCGGTGACTCGGCAGCCGTGTGCGAGCAGCTCGTGCGTCATGCCGCCCGGGCTGGCACCGAGTTCGAGCCAGTGACGGCATGCGTCTGCATCAAATCCGTCGAGTCGCAGCAGCATCAGCGCTTCGGCGAGTTTCGCTCCCGCGCGGCTGATTCGCGTCGCGTCGCTTTGCCGGATGAACACGCTGCCGCCGGGATGAAAACCACCGCATTCCCGCGGTGTGGCGATTCCGCAGAAGAGTCCCTCGTTTCCGACCAGAGCGAACAAGGTCGGTCGTTGCGGGTTCTGGGTGAGCGCGTCGTGAAGACGGGACAATTCTTTGGGGAAGAACTGCAGCATGCGGCCGCGGAGGTTGGACGCCAGTGATCTCGGCGTGCGATGGCGCGCGTGCGGATCGAGCGGGCCGCAGAGGATGGCCTGGATCGACCGCCCGTCGAACCGTCGACACACACCCTGAGCGGCCTTTTCGATGAACGATGTGGTTTTCTCCGGATGGCAGGGCCACGCATGGTCGATCGGGAGACGCCAGCGCACCAATCCGGCGACGGACGCGTGGTCGGGGCGCACTGCATCCCGCATCCGCACGAGATGGAATTCGCGCCCGAGGCGTTTCACCTGTGCAGCTCCGGCTTGTCTGATGATGTCGGCAAGCATCCCGTCGAAGACGGCGGGAATCCTGAACAGCCAGGTGGTTACCGCATCGCTCATGCCGTGGCTCCGCTTAGCCGATGAATCGCGGGTCGGCAACCGGGATCCGCACGGTTTCGGTTGTCATCGTGGGAAGGATGGCGGATGGCTGTGTGCGTGAGGATCCACCGCCTGCTCGCCGAAGCCGCTGCCGCACTGGCGGCCGCGGTTTGCTTCGATGGCAAGGTGCTCGATCGCCAACTGGCATCGCTGTTCGCCAGCCATCGCCGTTGGGGCAGCCGCGACCGCGCGTTTGTCGCGGGCACGGTCTTCGAGGTTGTCCGTTGGCGGCGCGCACTCGCTTTTATCGCCGACCGCGACGAGCCCGCCGCCTGGTGTGCCGCCCAGTGGCACCGCAAGGGATGGGAAATTCCCACATGGTGGAACCATTCCGGATGTGACGCAGCGGAAATGGATTTGCGCGAGGCGATGCTGCCGTCCCAATCACGAGCGCTGCGTGAATCGGTGCCGGATTGGCTCGACACGCTCGGCGCGCGCGAACTCGGCGCGGCATGGGATCGTGAACTGAGCGCGCTGAACCGCAGGCCTCGTGTCATGCTGCGAGCCAACACGCTGATGAACTCACGCGATGAAGCGCTCGATTGGCTGCGCCAGCAAGGCGTCGATGCCGAGGCGCTGCCCGATCTGCCGGATGGGATCCTCCTTGCGGAGGGATCCCTGCTGCCCGCCGGACTCAAGCAACATGGGCGGGTGGAAATCCAGGATGCCGGATCGCAACAGGTCGTGCCACTCCTCGGCGCGTTGCCCGGTGAAACCGTGGTCGATGCCTGTGCGGGTGCGGGTGGCAAGTCACTGCAACTTGCCACGTGCATGCGCAACGAAGGGGTGATCCACGCGCTCGACATTGATCCGCGACGCCTCGAGCCGCTCAAAGCAAGGGCCGCTGCCGCAGGCGTGCGCATCGTCCGGACGCGGCAGGCCGGTCGCGAAGCCTGGCGGGAACTCGCCGGTACCGCCGACCGACTCCTCATCGACGCGCCTTGTTCGGGATTGGGAACATTGAAGCGTCAGCCCGACCTCAAGTGGCGTCTCACGCCGGAGCGTCTCGATGCATTGCGTGTGGTGCAACGGAGCCTGCTGCAAGACACCTGCGGCGTACTCAAGCCGGGAGGAACGCTCGTCTATGCGACGTGCTCGATCCTGCCGTCTGAAAACCGAGTCGTGGTGGACGAATGGCTGAATGAAAGCGGCTTCCAGATCGTCCAATCATCGATCGTCTCACCCGCGGTCAGCGGATACGACGGCTTTTCCGCCATCGCGCTCAGGAGCAACACGGGTGGTTGATCATCGCATCCGGTGTTTTTCGGAGATTCGCGGTTTACCCGGGCGGCGGGTGCGGGCAGATTCGGTTGTGGGCTCGATTGGCGAACGTTGTGGTCTCCGGATCGTCCGGGTGAGACCCGTCGGCTTGATTCTCGAGGCGGGATCGATGGGCGAGGTGTTGCTGCCGCGCAACGAGGTGAGCGCGGACGACGCGGTGGGTGGCATGGTCGAGGTCTTCCTGCACACGGATTCGGAGGATCGCCCGGTCGCTACGCGTCGGATGCCGCGGGCGATGCCGGGCGGCTTCGCGCGGATGTCCTGTGTGGCGGTGAATGCCGTGGGTGCTTTCGTCGACTGGGGACTCACCAAAGACCTGCTGGTGCCCTTCCGCGAGCAAGCCTCGCGCATGCAGACGGGCAAGAGCTATCTCGTCCACGTACTGGTGGACGCCGCCACGCAGCGCATCATCGGATCCACACGCATCGCGCGTCATCTCGACCGCACGCCGCATGCGTTCCGGGTCGGCGATGCCGTTGAACTGATCGTGTTCCGTAAATCCGAACTCGGTTGGCAGGCGGTGGTCGATGGCAGACACAGCGGCTTGCTTCACGCCGATCGCGTCATGCGGCCGTTCCAGATCGGCGAGCGACTGTCGGGCCACATCGTCGCCGTGCGACCTGACGGCAAGCTCGACCTCGGCGCGGGTCCGCCGGGACGCGGGCGGGTCGTGGAATTCGAGGACCAGTTGCTCGCCGAACTGCGCGCCCGCGGCGGGTTCTGGGCGATCGGCGATCACACGCCCGCTGCGGAGATCCGCGAGGACCTCGGGGTGAGCAAACGCACGTTCAAACAGGCGCTCGGCGCGCTGCTCAAGCGACGGGCAGTGATGATCGACGAGCGTGGCGTCCGGCTGGTTGATTGACCGCGCCAAGACCGCCGCGTGGATCCGGCCTCAGCCGTTGCGTTTGCGGAACTCGTCCATGAACGAAACCAGGCGCGCGACACCGGCTTCGGGGAACGCGTTGTAGATCGACGCGCGGAGTCCGCCGACCGATCGGTGGCCCTTGAGTCCGTCGAGCCCGGCAGCGGTGGCCTCCTTGACGAACTGGTTTTCCAATTCCTCGCTCGGCAGGCGGAACGGCACGTTCATCAGGCTGCGGCAGTTGGTTTCGGCATGACCGCGGTAGTATCCGTCCGAGTGGTCGATCGAGTCGTAAAGCAGCTTCGCTTTGCGTTGGTTGAGTTCGAGCACCTTGTCGAGTCCGCCAATCTCATGGAGCAACCATTTGAAGACGAGTCCGCAGATGTAAATCGAGAAACACGGAGGCGTGTTGTACATCGATCCGTTCTTGGCCATCACCTGGTAATCGAACATCGAGGGCAGTCCGGCGGGAACCCGCTCGAGCAGGTCGTCGCGAAGGATCACGATCGTCACGCCCGCGGGTCCGGCGTTCTTCTGCGCACCGGCGTAGATCATGCCGTACTTCGAGACATCCACCGGGCGGCTGACGAAATTCGACGACATGTCGCAGACGAGCGGCACGGTGCCGGAGGTAGGCTCGTCCTGAAACTCGACACCGAAGATCGTTTCGTTCGACGTGAAGTGGACGAATGCCGCATCCGGATCGAGCGTGATTTCGGTCGAGGCGGGCAGGCGGTTGTAGTTGGTGTCCGCGGTGCTGGCGGCTTCGCGCACCTTGCCGAGCTTCTTCGCCTCCTTGAATGCCGCGGCACCCCAACTGCCGGTGAGTAGATAGTCGGCGCTCTTGTCCTTGGGCAGCAGGTTCATCGCAAGCAGGGCGAACTGCGTGCTCGCGCCGCCCTGCATGAAGAGGACCTTATAGTTGTCCGGAATCGAAAGCAGCGCGCGGAGGTCGGCCTCGGCTTCCTGGATGACGGTTTCGAACGGGGCCGAGCGATGGCTCACCTCGAGGATCGACATGCCGACGCCGGGTAGGGCGTAAAGATCGCGTTGCGCCTGCTTGAGGACGGATTCAGGGAGGACGCCGGGGCCGGCACTGAAGTTGAAGATGCGTTCGCTCATGATCGGAGTGGGGGTGGTAGGTGATGGAATGGGTTGGGACTTAGAACGGGTTGACCACGTTCGGCGGGGTGCCGGTGGCTCGGAACACTTCGACAATGCGGACCGTTTCGGCAGCGACCGCCTCCTGGGCCTGGTCGGTGGAGGCACCGATGTGATGGGTGCCGTGAACACCGGGAAGATTCACGATGGCATCCTCGAATGCGCCGGTCGCGCCGGAAGGTTCATTCGCGAAGACGTCGAGGCCGGCGCGCAGCCCCTTGGCCCTGATCGCGCTGGCGAGCGCGGCTTGGTCGACCACTTCGGCGCGCGATGTGTTGATGAAAAACGATCCGGGTTTCATGGCTGCGAACACCTCGGCATTGATGACGCCGCGCGTCTGGTCGTTGAGCGCCAGGTGAATGCTGAGCGTGTCGCAGTCGCGGGCAACCTCGAGGATCGACGCGCGGTGACCGATGCCCAGGGCGGCGGCTTTCTCCGGCGTCAGGCTGCGGCTCCAGCCGATCACCTTCATGCCGAATGCCTTGGCGCGCGCCGCGGTTTCCTGGCCGATCTGTCCGAGTCCGACGAGGCCCAGCGTGGTGCCGTACACCCCTTTCGCCCTGCCGTATTCCTTTTTATTCCAGACTCCCGCACGGAGGTCGGCGACGTTGTCGGCGATGCGACGATCAAGGCTCAGCAGCAGTCCCATCGCGAGTTCCGCCACGGCGACCGAATTCATTCCGGGACAATTCGCCACGAAGATCTTCCGCGCGGCGGCGGCCTTGACATCGATGGTGTTGTAGCCGGCACCTGCACGGATGATCAGCCGCAGCTTCGAGCCATCCAGCATCGGCTCGGTCACCTTGGTCGAGCGGACGACGAGCACTACGGCTCCGGTTTCCCCGATCGCCGCGGCAAGGCTGTCGTCCTTGAGGTCGGGTTCGTGCACGATGTCGCAGCCGAGACCCTTGAGTCCGTTCACGCCGCTGGTTTCGAATTTGTCTGCAATCAATACTTTCATGTCGTCGGGGGGGGTGGGGATGAACCGTTCAGATCAGGTGGCTCAGCAGGCCGTCGCGCAATTTCGGTTCGAACCACGTCGACTTGGGCGGCATGATCTCACCGGCGTCGGAGATCTGCATGAGTTCGTCGACCGTCACCGGATGCATCGAGAACGCGACGGCGGCGGATCCCTGGTTGACGAGTTTTTCCAACTCGCCGGTGCCGCGGATGCCGCCGACGAAATCAATGCGCTTGTCGGTGCGCGGGTCCTCGATACCAAGGACGGGTGAGAGCAGGAAGTCCTGAAGCACGCTCACGTCAAGCCGGTCGATGACGCGCGGCCGCGAGTGTGGGTCGATGCGGGGCGTGAGCCGGTGCCAGACGCCGGCGAGATACATCGAGATTTCGCCGCGATCGGAGGGTGACGGCGTGCCGGGCGCGATGTCGAACGCCGAGCTGACGCGTTCCAGGAATGCCTCAAGGGAAAGCCCGGCAAGATCCTTGACGACGCGGTGGTAAGGATAGATCGCGAGTTGGTCGGCGGGAAAGACAACGCATTGGAAGAACGCGTATTCCTCGTCGCCCGTGTGCGACGCGTTTGCCGCCCGCAGTTCCTCGCAGGCGCGGCTCGCGCTTTTGCCGCGGTGGTGGCCGTCTGCGATGTAGAGCGCCGGCACCTTGGCGAAAGCCTCGATCATCGTGGTGTTGGCTGTCGCGGGAAGTTTCCAAACGGTGTGGACGATGCCGTCCGGCGCGGTGAAGTCGAAGAGCGGCTCTTGGTCCGCGAGTTCCGCCACCAGTGAGTCGATCACCGCGGTGCCGCGGTAGGTGAGGAAGACCGGGCCGGTCTGCGCGCGAAGTGTGGTGATGTGGCGGGTGCGGTCGTCTTCCTTGTCCTTGCGCGTGCGCTCGTGCTTGCGGATGGTGTCATTGTCGTACTCCTCGACCGAACAACAAGTGACGAGGCCGGTCTGGGTGCGCTCGCCCATCCGCAGGCGGTACAGGTAGAGCGCGGGTTCCTCTTCGACAATTAGCGGCGCCTGGTCGCGGAGGGATTCGAAGTTGGATTTGGCACGGGCATACACTTCGTCGGAGTAGATGTCGGTGCCGTCGGGCAGCTCGAGCTCCGGGCGCGAGACGCGGAGGAAACTAAGCGGGTTGCCTTCGGCGAGCGCGCGGGCCTCAGCGGTGTTGACCACGTCGTAAGGCACGCTGGCGACGATGGCGGCGGACTCGGGAAGCGGGCGGAGGGCGCGGAACGGTCGGATGGTGGCCACGGCCGTATCTTTCGGGGCGTGACGGTCATTTCCAGAAAATATTCCGATGATTTTGACGGGACCGCGGGAATGGCCGCGGTGCATTCCCTCCACCGGATTGGTTGTTCTGTAGCCGGACGGTTTCCGGGGCCTCCGTGTTTCAGAACAGCAGCCACGAAAGCACGCTGAGGAGGATGACGAACCCGAGGTTCACCCAGACGCCGGCCGACATCATGCGCCGCTGGGTGACGTGGCCGGAGGCGAAGACCATCGCATTGGGCGGCGTGCCGATGGGCATCATGAACCCGCAACTGGCCGCCAGCGCGACGGGCAGGATCAGCCGGGCCGGATCGGCACCAGTCTCCTGCGCCGTGGCGGCGAAGATCGGAACCAGCAGCGCGGCCACCGTGGTGTTGCTCATCAGTTCGGTGAGGAAAATGACGAAGGTGATCACGGCAAGCAGCATCAGGAAGAGCGGCCAGCCCTGCGTGAGCGAGGTGATGCAACGGGCGAGGAACAGACTGGTTCCGGTCTCTTTGAGAAGCACGCTCAATGCGATGCCGCCGCCAAACAGGATCAACACGCCCCATTCGGTGGTGTGCTGAACGTCGTCCCAGGCGACGCAGCGTGTCAGCAGCAGTGCAATGCAGGCGGTGATGCCGACGAGGGTGTCGAACGATTGGGTCACGCCGACCAGAGGTCCGATCCAACCACCGAGGAGCCAGCAGACTGCGGTGGCCAAGAAAATCGCGATCGTGAGCGTGCGTTGCGGATGGTGCTCGCCTCCCTTTGT
>Ga0194118_10004381_pt1 | contig 15480 bp, 22 predicted proteins | sample TA2MahsurfametaG_2_FD_148662 | JGI IMG/M metagenome (GOLD analysis project Ga0194118, IMG submission 148662) | Freshwater microbial communities from Lake Tanganyika, Tanzania - TA2015013 Mahale N5 surface | ecosystem: Environmental > Aquatic > Freshwater > Lake | place: Tanzania: Lake...
TATATAGGCTCACCTGATTTTAATTATAACACTGTAGCTTCGCTTATATTTTTTCAGTTATAGCCAGATATAGGGCATAAATAAAAAAATTGAAACACTTTTTTAGGTCAGAGTGAAAAGCATATTAACCTATATTAATTTTATAAAAGATGCAAGTAGACTCGCATATGCACACTAGAAATTCCAATATTTATGACCCTACTGATACCCGACCTGACTGTTGGGAACCTACATTGAAAGAAGAATATCCACCTGGTTACTTCAAAGCACTTAAAGAGAAACAACAAAAATATAGAAATAAAAAACGATGGTATAATAGACTTATTTTCAGCATCGTTAGTTTTATGGTTATTTTGTTTATATATCTTAAATTGCTGATATTAATTGTAACTTATTAATTAGGTGAAACCCTTTTTTGTTACACCTGTTAACCCATTATAAATTTTTAGTTATTAAACTTTTTGCTTTGAAGATAAAAAAATTGAAATACTTTTTTACTTTTGATGTGAAAAGCAAATCAACTTATTAACCTTAAGCAGAAAGTTAAAATGACTACTCAAAGAAATAATATGAATATTATTATTGAATTTCACATAGGAAAACAAGGTATGTATTATGTGGTTGATGACTTTAAATATGACGCTAGATTTCCAATAGATTGGGCTTTTGACCATCATACATTTCAAATAAATGGAGAAGACTACGAGGACTCTGGACCAAATGGTTGTGGAAATTGTAGAGTACATGGATGTATTAATAATGTATTTGTTGGATATTGTTCTAATTGTCTTCGTTGTTATGAAGCAAGTGGAGAATGGAGAGGCAATTTAGAGTATCCTGGCATTGGAAATAGTTTCTTAAGTGAATTTGAATTATGGACAATTTATCCTTATTTAACAGGTGTATATAAAAGTAATATTGGAGATATAGATGATCCTGAAAATGATGATGAAATGGAACAATTGATTAAGGTTGATTTAGCTAATATTAACAACGACTATGAAGAAGATGAAGATTTGGATGATATTCAAACTGATGACGATGTTAGAACATATTTGAAGAATAAGAAAATGTTTAATAAACTAAAATAATTGTAAAAGGTATATAATTGTTGTATGTAACTTATTAAGTATGGAGTTTCTATTTTTTTATACAAGTGCAACATTTATAACCATGTAGATACGCTTATTACACTCATTATAAATGTTTAGTTATGACATATTTTGCCTTTATATAAAAAAAAATTGATTTACTTTTTGCATATAAATTAATTTAAATAAAGCTATCAATATTTTAATCAAAAATGATTGGAGAACCTGTTTATGAATTTAAATATTTGGATAAAGTGAATTGGGATAATTTATCATTAAATCCAAATGCTATTCCTATTTTAGAAAAGAATTTGGATAAAGTGAATTGGTCTTATTTATCATCAAATCCAAATGCTATTCGTCTTTTAGAACAAAATTTGGATAAAGTGAATTGGATTTATTTGTCAGAAAACCCAAATGCTATTCATCTTTTGGAAAAGAATTTAGATAAAGTGGATTGGAAATTTTTGTCAGGAAATCCAAATGCTATTCATCTATTAGAACAGAATTTGGATAAAGTGAATTGGATTTATTTATCAATGAATCCAAATGCTATTCCTATTTTGGAAAAAAATGTAGATAAAGTTGATTGGGTTAATTTGTCATTTAATCCAAATGCTATTCATCTATTAGAACAGAATTTGGATAAAGTGAATTAGTTTTATTTATCAGGAAATCCAAATGCTATTCATCTTTTGGAAAAGAATTTGGATAAAGTTGATTGGAATGAGTTATCAGATAATCCAAATGCTATTCATCTTTTGGAAAAGAATTTACATAAAGTTAATTGGTGCAATTTGTCAAGAAATCCAAATGCTATTCATCTTTTAGAAAAGAATTTAGATAAAGTTGATTGGGACTGTTTATCACTAAATCGAAATGCTATTCCTATTTTAGAACAAAATTTGGATAAAGTTGATTTTAGTTGGTCATGGTTATCAACAAACCCAAATGCCATTCATATTTTTGAAAAGAATGTAGATAAATTTGATTGGCTTTATTTATCACAAAATCCAAATATTTGTGATATTATTTGTAAATATGATTACGAAAAAATGATTCTCAATATGAAAGATTTTTGCGAAGAATTAGTTCAATATGTATTTCATCCAATTCGTTTGCAAAGATTAGCTGAACAATATGATATGGAATTAGTTGATTTATTAGATGCTCTTTAAGTTGTTTAATAATTTATTTATGTAATCTTTAAAAAAATTGAAACACTTTTTTCTCTCTAATTCGAATCAAACAAAACGTAGTAAAATGATTGGAGAATCTGTTTATGAATTTAAATATTTGGATAAAGTGAGCTGGGTTAATTTATCATTAAATCCAAATGCTATTCCTATTTTGGAAAATAATTTGGATAAAGTGAATTGGTCTTATTTATCATCAAATCCAAATGCTATTCCTATTTTAGAACAAAATTTGGATAAAGTTTATTGGGTTAATTTGTCATTTAATCCAAATGCTATTCATCTATTAGAACAGAATTTGGATAAAGTTGATTGGGATTGTTTATCAGAAAATCCAAATGCTATTCATCTTTTGGAAAATAATTTGGATAAAGTAAATTGGTATAGTTTATCACTAAATCCAAATGCTATTCATCTTTTGGAACAAAATTTGGATAAAGTTCATTGGACTCGTTTATCATTAAATCCAAATGCTATTCCTATTTTAGAACAGAATTTGGATAAAATTTATTGGTATAGTTTATCAGAAAATCCAAATGCTATTCCTATTTTGGAAAAAAATGTAGATAAAGTGAATTGGAATTATTTATCAAAAAATCCAAACGCTATTCCTATTTTGGAAAAAAATATAGATAAAGTGAATTGGTCTTATTTATCAAAAAATCCAAATGCTATTCCTCTATTAGAAAAAAATTTAGATAAAGTATATTGGGGGCAATTAGCAAAAAATCCAAATGCAATTCGTATTTTGGAAAATAATTTGGATAAAGTGGATTGGTTCAGGTTATCACAAAATCCAAATATTTGTGATATTATATGTAAATATAATTATAAAAAAATGATGCACAATATGAAAGACTTTTGTGAAGAATTAGTAAAATATGTATTTCATCCAATTCGTTTACAGAGATTAGCTGAACATTATGGTATGGATATGACAGATTTATTAGATACTCTTTAAGTTAGTTAATTATTTATTTATGTAATCTATTTAAAAAATTGAAACTATTTTTTTTCTTTATAATTAGAATCAAACAAACAAAGTAAAAATGATTGGAGAACCTATTTATGAATTTAAATATTTGGATAAAGTGAATTGGGATAATTTATCATTAAATCCAAATGCTATTCCTATTTTGGAAAAGAATTTGGATAAAGTGGATTGGTATAGTTTATCAGGAAATCCAAATGCTATTCATCTATTAGAACAAAATTTGGATAAAGTTCATTGGGACTGTTTATCAGAAAATCCAAATGCTATACCTATTTTGGAAAAGAATTTGGATAAAGTGGATTGGTATTGGTTATCAAAAAATCCAAATGCTATTCCTATTTTAGAAAAGAATTTGGATAAAGTGGATTGGTATAGTTTATCAGGAAATCCAAATGCTATTCGTGTTTTAGAAAAAAATTTGGATAAAGTTAATTGGGACTGTTTATCATTAAATCCAAATGCTATTCCTCTATTAGAAAAAAATGTAGATAAAGTATATTGGGGGCAATTAGCAAAAAATCCAAATATTTGTGATATTATATGTAAATATAATTATAAAAAAATGATGCACAATATGAAAGATTTTTGTGAAGAATTAGTAAAATTTGTGTTTCATCCAATTCGTTTACAAAGATTAGCTGAACAATATGATATGGAATTAGTGGAGTTATTAGAAGCTCTTTAATATATTTAATAATTTATTAATTGATTAAATAATTAATCTAGTAGCAGATATTTTCCAACCATCATTTTTTGATTATATGCAAATCCACTATATTTTATAAAAGTTTTATTTACGAAATCTCCAATCAAAAACAAGGAAGATGAAAAAGTATGACCATCCTAGGTGAAATTCCTACTATTGATTTTACATTTTTCTTATTTTAGAGTTTATAATAGGCATTTTAAATGAGAAAAAGTGTAAAATAAAAATCAATATAAATATTTGTCTATTATTAATCTAAGTGATATGTATTCATCGATTTCTTTCAAACATGAATTTAAATTTCAAGATAGATTAGATGAGGCAAGAAGAGTATTATCTAAATATCCGGATAGAATACCTATAATTTGCGAACGTTCTTTGACAGCAACAAGAGATTGTCCTATTATCGATAAAAGAAAATATCTTGTGCCGAGGGATTTAACAATGGGTCAATTCCTATATGTAGTCAGAAAAAGATTGCTTCTTCCTCCCGAAAAAGCTTTGTTTTTATTTGTTAAAAATACTATTCCTGCAACAACAAGTCAAGTAAATGAAGTTTATCAAAGATATAAAGATGAAGATGGTTATTTATATATTACATACGCTCAGGAAAATACTTTTGGATAAAATTGATTACTAAATAATATAAATACATTAATATATATTTATATTAAGATGGATAATGAGTTAGAAATACAAAAATTGGTTAAAGAAAATCAAAAATTAAAGGAAGAAAATGAAAAACTTAAAAATTCATTATATGTACCCAAAATCGTAAATAATGTATTTGATTATTTTATTTGGGCAAATAAAAATATTTCTAATACAATTGAATATTTTGAAGGAAAAAATTAATAATTTATATTTTATAAATTTGTAAATTTACTTTTTATTTTCTTTTTTATTTGAAAGCATTCCAGTTAATAAACTTATTAATTTTATAATTAATGAAACAAATACATATGTTGAAAATGTTTTATCACAATTACCGTTTCCATAAATATATCCCCAGAAGACAATTGCTCCTAGAATATTCCAAATAAGACCAAATAACGATGCTGTAATTAATCCAAAGCTTCCACAACAAACCATACAACAATTAGAGTCATTAATTTTATCAGTTGGTCCAATAAGACAAATACCACACAATAATAATAACATAGCTACCGCCGATGAAAACCCGGAGGCAAGTAGATATAGTCTTAAACTGATAGCCAACTCATCTGGCTCCTCTCTTGAACAGGTTGTATCTGTAAAACCAAAATATAAATCACAAATTGTAATTGGTGTAATAATAACAATTACAATTAAACTCTTACAAATTTTTAATATACATGATTCTGTTGCTGCTTGTTCTGCTGATTTTTCTGCATGCCTTATTAAGATTCCTTTTAATTGAATTTGATTAATTTCTGATATCTGAGTTTCAACATCAACATTAACAGTAGTTAATTCTGAATTAAAACTCATTTTCCTCTTCACTTAATAATATATTATCATTTTTAGTATTGTTATTTAAATCAATTTTTTTCATTTCTATATTTTTATGAATTAAAAAGTATCGTTTGTATTTTTTAATACCTTCTAATGTATATCCATCAGCTTTTCTGATAGGTTCCATCTTATATCCGTATACATGTAAAATTTGTCTGACAAGATTTAAAAGTGGCCATTTTTGAGATTTTTCTGCGTTCTTCTGTAAACTCGTCATAAATGATGAACTATATTTTTTCTTAAGCTCGGGTATAAGATATTTTATCTCATCATATTTATCATCTGATAATAATAATTCTCTAGAAATCATTAAACCATTTAATTTAATAGATTCTAAACCAACAGCTTTCAAGATTGATTTAATTTCATCGTCCATTTATAAAAAAAATGAAAATAATTTTAAGAATAAAACAGAAATTATAATTAATAGAAATGGCAGAATACGAATTCGAAAAATATATTGCAAATATTGATGATGTCAAGATTATTCTTGATAAATATGGAGTAGCAATTATTCCAAATGTATTAAATAATGAAGAGTGTCAAGCGATGAATACTGGTATTTGGGATACATTAGAACATCTGACTGCTGATTGGGAGAAGCCAATGACAAGAGATAATATGGAGAGTTGGAGAGAAATGAAATATTTGTACCCTAAACATTCAATGTTAATTCAAAATTGGGGTATTGGACATGCTCAGCATATTTGGGATATCAGGCAAAATCCTAAAGTCGTCGAAGTTTTTGCTAAAATTTGGCAATGCGATAAAGAAGAATTGTTGGTAAGTTTTGATGCAACATCATTTCATATTCCACCTGAAACTACAAAATTGGGCTGGTATCGTGGCAATGATTGGTTTCATTCAGATCAAAGTTATTTAGATAATAAATTTAAATGCGTTCAAGGTTGGGTAACTGGTTATGATATCAATGAAGGAGATGCAACTTTGTCAATTCTCGAATCAAGCAACGATTATCATAAGGAATTTCAAGAAAGATTTCACACAACCGAAAAGGATGATTGGTATAAATTAAATGAAGATGAAAAGGAATTTTACATTGAAGAAAAAGGTTGTTTACCAAAGCGAATTAAATGTCCAAAAGGGTCGCTTGTTTTATGGGATAGTAGAACTATTCATTGTGGAAGCGAAGCTTTGAAGACAAGATCTCAACCTAATTTTAGAAATGTGGTTTATGTGTGTTATGAGCCACGTTCTCGCTGCACAGAAAAAAATTTAATTAAAAAACAAAAGACATTTGAAGATTTGAGAATGACTAGTCATTGGCCATGCAAAGTAAAATTATTTCCAGAAAATCCAAGAACATATGGAGGTCCTGTTTATGAAGTAAGAAAATTACCGAAACCACTTTTAAGTGATTTGGGAAAGAAGTTAGCTGGATTTTAAATATAAAATAAAATAAATTGTAAAAACATAAAAAAAATCTTTTTATTTTGGTTTAAATATAATTTATTAATATTATTATATATTATTTGATTCAATTTTTTTATTATGATTTTTCCAGTTTACAGTAATACTAAATTCACCTTCTTTCAAATCATCTTCATCTAATGAGGTTTCAAAGGTAATATCGAATGTTGGGAATGCATCTTTTAACATTATTATAAATTGTTCTTTATTTTTGTATATAACACTATCTTCTATAAATTTTACACTAGATGAATAAATTGTATACCTATTTATATCATGCAAAATAAATGATATAAAATTATGATATTCAATTAGTAATTCTTTATATTCTCTTTCATTAAATATTCTATTTGTGTTAATATTCATTTGTATTATATAAGTATTTATATTTAAATAAGTTTAAAAAATAATTTATATCGATTTATTTTTATTTTTAAATGTTTAGCTCTGGAATGTTATAATTTTCCCCATTTTTGACATATTTTGCGATAATTTTTGGATTGACGCGGTTCATAACAATATCAGCAGTGTCATATACATTTGTAAATTTATCAATATAATAAACTATACCTTGGATATCCTGCGCCCAAACTTCGACTTTATGAGTATTGACTTTTTGTTCATCAGGATTTTCAACAACTACACCATGTGGAGTGCCTTTCATATGAGTCCCACAAAACTCGCTGCCTTCTTTTCTACGTCTTGTACATTGCTCATCGCTTGCACGTTTTGCGCAACATCTATCGTAAATAGGAACAAAATTTTTTACACGCTTTCTTTTCTGAAAATCTTCTTTATTAAACGATAATCTGTCATAATCAATAATATATTGCAAAAGCTGAGTGGATTTAGTGTCATTGTTTAAACCCAATTGAGTAGCCTTCTCTCGAATATTATCCTTGAATGTAGTAATATAAGTTTCAACTTTTTTGTTTAGACGTCTTTCCATTTCTTTATATTGTTTATATTATATTGTTTTATCTTTAGTTCAATTTTTTTTATATTTAAAAAAAACAACTTAAAGACATAAGCCTAATACATAGGCTTTATAATTATAACAACTGTTAATAAAGATATATTTATATTTAATATGGATAATGATTTTTTTATATACTCTAAGTTGCAATTCTGCTGTTTAATTAAATCTTCAATAGTTTTGTTATTATCTAGATAACTCTTGTTGCATATACTACTTAAACTTCTAACGATATATGGTCTTAATATTTTTTTGAACATTGTGTAATACAATTTGATACAATGTTTTTAAGTTATTTTTTCTTCTTTTTTTTCTTTTTTTTATGAGAGTCATCTTGTTTTAAGTTATTATTTATATTAATATCATCATTTATTTTATCATTTTCATTAAAAATATTACTTTTGTTGTTATTTATATCATTGTCTATTATATCATTGTTTATTTTATCAATATTAGTTTTAGTATTAAAAGAAATAACATCATTATCTAATGTATCAACAAAATCATCATTAGAGTTAAATATATCATCATGTTCAAATTCAGGTATAATACTTAATTTTTTATTTAAAGGTGTATTCTCATAAATAATTGAATCGCAAGACTCTTCAATATTTAAAAAAAGTTCATCAATTTTAGCATCATTTAAATTATTATTATTATTATTATTATTATTATTATTATTATTATTATTATTATCTTTTATATTTAAAGCCTCAACTTCTGATAGTTTAGGTTTAATTAAATTAATTAAATTGCTTACTTTATTAACGCTTCTTTGAAATATTTTTTTATAGTCATTTTTTTCAAATTGAGTTTCGTTATTATTTGGTGTATTTGGAGGTGTCCTAATTTCATTTTCACTACTAACTTCACTGTTAGTCTCTGACCCAATTGATGTTTTTAGCTCTCTCAATAATTCCTTATCTATATTATTTGAATTAAAATCATCAATTAATTCTTTTTTCTTAGTTTTACTTATTTCAACTGAATCATCAAACTTGATATCATTTGTAATATGAGTATACATTAATTGTATTTTATTACTAAATCGTTTTAGATATTTAGAATGCATCTTATGAAAAAATTCGACATATGTAATAAACATAACAATTTTTTCTCTCATTACACTTATATTGAAATTGAAAGATGTTATAAAATTATCTATATTTAACCCAATATTTTGTTTTGTTATATGAATTGATAGCTCATTTTCTTTATTATTAAGTATTGAAATTAATACACCAATTAAGTTTAATATATTTTCATGTATATCTAATACAACTTCAAATTTATATTCTTTAAATGGCTCTAAATCTTTATAAACAGGATAATTATTAATTTTAATTAATTCAGTTTTGCTGTCTTTAACATTTTTTGATATATAATCGACAATCATTTTATGCATTTTAAAATATTCACAATACATACGATTATTAATAGCTAAAAATAAACGTTTCATATCATCATATTCAATATCTATTAATTTACTTTGAAAATGAAAAGAATCTAAACCAAATACAAACATTTCAATCTTATTATTTTGCATAAATTCTGAATAAATTGCTCTTAGTATATCAATCCTTACTTGAAGTATATCAAATATATTCTTAACTGTATTTCTAATGTTTATAATATTATTAAAATCGCTTTTTAATTTAACAAGTCTAGATTCCATAATAATTATTAATATTATTTTTTCTTGCCATTACGTAAAAATTATATAAATATTATATATATAATGGATGATTTTAGTGATAACAATAGCGAATTAGCGTTAGATATTAAAAATACGGTTGAATGGACTCCTGAACACGAAGAAATATTAGTTGAATGGGCTGATAAAGCTATGTGTTACAGATGGTTACATTCCAAAGCTAATATATTATTTAGCAGATTAAATGCATGGTATACTATACCTGTAATTATAATATCGACATTGACTGGAACAGCTAATTTTGCTCAAGAAAGAGTTCCTTTAGAATATCAAAGTTATTTTGTAATGTTAGTTGGTGGATTTAATATTTTAGCAGGCATTATAACAACTATTCAACAGTTTTTAAAAATAACTCAGTTAAATGAGTCACATAGAGTAAGTAGTATATCGTGGAATAAATTTTACCAAAATATAAAAATTGAGCTTGCTAAACATCCAACAGAGAGAGTAGATGTAAAACAGATGCTTAAAATGTGTAAAGAAGAATTTGATAGATTAATTGAAACTAGTCCTAATATACCTGAAAAAATTATTGAACAATTTAAGCAAAATTTTAATAAAGATGAAGTTTTTGGTAAAATCATAAAACCAGAAGTATGCGATATTTTACTACCAACAACTGATTATAGAAATCCTTGGTTTAATGAAGAGAATCAATTAAAGAGTATAAATGACCAATTTAAACAACAACTTTCAAAACAAAATAAAATTAAAAAACAGAATGAATTAAATAGGAAAATTATTTATGATTTTATAAAATTATTTACAGATTTAAATAATCGTGAACCAATGGAATCAGAAATATTTGATAATTTAAAGGAAAAAATTAACCCTGAAATAATCAAAAAAATATTAGATGAAAATAAATCTATGCCATTATCAATCAAATTAAATAATAATTCGAATAATTCTATTTTTAATATGGTTTAAATTTATTACAATTTAAACTTTAGGATAATCATTTGGTAAAATTAATATACATAATATCATAAAAATATAAAATAAAATGTATACACCATAAATATCCTCACCTATTCCATAAAAATTCAATACTTGTGTTAAGCTATAAAAAAAAATTACAGATAACCCTATAAGTGTAATAGGACTCATATATTATATTTTAGATATTATTATTCTAAACTATTCTATAACTATAATTATTCAAATCAAAATTTTCTCCGAGTTTACTTTTATCTATATAATGATAACTTAATGGTATTTGTTGATTATATTCTTTAATAACAATTATTGGCGTTTCTTTTAAAAAACTTCCATTATCTAATTCTATTTTGTTTAAATAAGCGCTATTATATATATTTGACCACATCCCATCATGGTCCGATATTCTTGATGTTAATATTTCATATGATCTATCCAAAGTATCATCGTTTATTCTTTGTTTTTTTACTTCAGAATCATCAACAGTGTCATTTGGCATATTTTCTATATATTTTGTATTTCCAATAAATAACGCAAACCTAACTATACCACCCTTGGCATATCTTCCGACATCATTATCAGTTATTAATTTTCCATGCGAATATTCTGGCTTATAATTATGAGACCATCCACCTTGTCTTATTGCATTTTTAAAATCAGTAAAATAAAAATACGGTCCTAATATAGCTGATTTATTTTTCGCACTCTCTCCAAATGTATAAACAAAATTTAATCTTTCAGTTGTTGACTTACCTACATAACCTATAATAGGAATTTCAAATACATCATTTTTATCATTATAAATATAATTAATAAATGGATTATTTAAAAAAAACATACATGTATCATAATCGATTACCATTTCACAAATTGAACGATGATTTATTATCTCATCTGTCAAAGCAAATCTAACTGGATTATAAGAATAAGTATCATCTATATTTATTTCACATTTAGTAACATCATAAAATATATAAAGATTATTTGAAAATTCATAAAAACCATCAAATTCTAATGTGGTAATAAAATTATCAAAATTTTCAATTTGCAGTATACCAGATAAAAATACTTTTGAATAAGATAATAAATTAATTTTATTAAATGAGCTATAACTTGGTAAATTTGGTAAACCTAAAGTATTACGACTGCTATTTGAGAGAAGAAATTGAAGAAATGGAAATTTTCCAGATGTATTAATTTTATAAACACACAAAAATATGTTCATAAATTCGTCTTTATCTGCAAATGAAGATACATCTTTTATAAGATTATTTTTAACTGGATAATTATAATTATCAGGATTTGAATCATTATTTTCCATAATATTATAATTATACTATTGTTATTTGTTTAATTTATTTTATCATTTATCTATTTTTCTTTTAATTGTTTCTTTAATTTGCTCTTCACGATTATCCATAACATGCTTAACTATTTCTTCCGCAAGATTTGCGTTATCTTTATAATAAACTTGAAGTGCTGCCAATAATGTTTTACCTGTAATAGGTTTTTTTACCTTATTCTTCTTATAAACTAACGCACCACCTGTAATATCAAAACAATCGATACTATTTGTCTTCATAACTGTAACCAAATTTTCTGTCAAAGTTTTCTTTTTATTCGTTCTCTCCTTGATTTCAGCTTTTAATTGTGTAATTTCGGTATCTATCTTAATCCATTCCTTAATATTATTAATTAATTGCTCTTTAGCGTCCATTAATTACTAATTATATATTATATTTAAATCTTTAATACTAAATATTAATTCTTTGTCATATGACGTTTACACATATTTTCAGAAAATATTTTACATCCACACTGTTTGCCTTTATTAGGACCAGTTTTCAAAATTTGAACACATCCTATTTGGACTGTTGATACACCTAATACAACATTTTCTGACATTGGATTCTTTTTCAAAGCTTTAGCTGCTTCTTTTGCTATTTGTTTTTCTTCTTTTGCTTTATGTTTTGCGTTTTGTTTCTCTAAAAGTTTCATCTCTTTTTCTAGTATTTTTGCTTGTTTCTTTTCTTCTTTTTCTTTTTCTTTTTGTTTTAACTTATATTGTTTTATCATTATCTTTTTATGCGTATAACAATAATGCTTTGTATCACCATAATTAATTGGTTGTGATGGATTTAATGAATTATAAACTGATATTTGACTTCCTATCATATGACATTTCATTTCGTTTAAATATTTTGTATTTAAAGCACTTTCTTCTTCATTTGGATTATAATTTGGATTTGGATATAAATATTCGCATTTATGGTACAAGTAGTTATTTACATTTTGTTTACAATGTGGATCATAGAAATTTACTCCATTTATTTTTTCTAAACCTAAATCTTCATAATAAATTAATGTTCCAGCTTGTTTATTACGACAATATGGGCATCGAATTTCATTTGTATTTAATTTGCCCGAATGTCCTTCCATTGTATTAAATTTTTTCTTATGATTTACCAGATCGTGATATAATGGGATATAGTTAAATTTATGTCCACAATTCAAGGAAACATGTTTATCAATTAATGGTTGATTACTAATTAAACATTTATTTTTGTCATCTTCTGTTTTTTCTTGACACTCATCAACATCAAGTGATTTATATAATTCAGCAAAAAAATCTATACCACCTTCTATATTGTATTTTTTCATATATTATTATTATTTATGTTATATCTTTATATTTTTTATGTTTAATTGATATATAATGTCACCGCCTGAAGTTTGGGGTCCTGCTGTATGGACATTATTTCATACACTTATAGAAAAATTAAATCCACAGGCATATCCTTATGTAATGGGTTCAATGTTTGGAATGATTGTTAAAATTTGCAAAGTTTTACCTTGTCCAGAATGTTCGAGAGATGCAAGTAATTTTTTAGCAAAAATTAATCTAAAAGATTACAAAACAAAGGATGAATTTAAAAATATGTTATATTTATTTCATAATTGGGTTAATGCTAAGAAGCGTAAGCCATTATTTAACTATATCAATATGAATAAATATTCTAATTTATATTTACCATTTGTAATTAATGATTTTATTGCAAAATATAACACAAAAGGTAATATGAAGCTTCTTGCGGAGTCTTTTCAAAGAAGTTTTGTTGTAAAAGATTTAATTTCATGGTTTAAAGCTAATGCAAATGCTTTTATTAGACCACCTATTGTTAATGTCCAACAAAATAATACACAACCATTAGAATCAGTAGTTGAAGAACCTGTTATTGAAGAACCTGTTATTGAAGAACCTGTTATTGAAGAACCTGTTATTGAAGAATCTGTTATTGAAGAACCTGTTATTGAAGATCCTACTGTTGTTGAAGAATCTACTGTTGTTGAAGAATCTACTGTTGTTGAAGAGTCTACTGTTGTTGAAGAATCTACTGTTGTTGAAGAACAAGTAATTATTGAAGAACCAAGTGTTAAAAAAAAGAAACGTACTGGTAAATTAAAGAAAAAATAATTACACCGACCGAAAAGAAAAATGAGACAAAATAAATATATTTAAGAAAATTATTTAAATTGTATATATATAATAACTATATGAATAATATTGATGATATAATTGAAGAGAATAAGCTTCTAAAAGCGAAAAATAATGAACTTGAAGAAAAATTAAAAAAATATACAAATAGCGCTGGACATAGAAAATATTATGAAAATAATAAAGAAATTGTTATGGAAAAAGGTGCGAAATATTTACAAAAATTAAAAGAAGATAATCCTGAAAAATTAAAAGAATATAGAAGGAAGGCATATTTAAACAGAAAAGAAAAATTAAAAAATCTTGAAAAAGAAAAAGTTGAAAATATTTAGGAATAAATAATTTTAATTAAAACTATTTAAAATTATTTTCTTTTGTAAGTATATAGGATGAATTCTAAAAAAGAACCTCCTGATAAATATCGGTGTTTGAAACTTCCTATTTCTTCTATTCTTTACAAGGATAATGAAGAAGTTAAGGAAAATATGGAAATCTTACAGAAAGCAATAATTAGAACAAATGCTATTACAACCAAAACTTATTTTTTATTACGATTATGGGTTCTTCATAAATATTATAATAACCAAGAAATGCCAGAAATTACAGAAGATACTATTTCTATGTGTATGAAGTCAGTAGTTAAATCATCTTCAGGGCAAAAACCTAAAGGCAATAATGCTATTTTATTACAGGAATTCAAAAATTTAAACATATTTGATTTAGAAGATGGTAGTAATTTATCATCTATTTTGGATTATTACGCTACTACGATAATTACTGCTATTGAAAATAATATCAAGATGAGATTTTTTGATTATGTAAAAAGATTTGTAAATTCTTATTTCAAACATCTTTATCAAGACCAAATGGAAAATAAAGAATTCAAGAAACAACTTTATAGAGAAATAAATTTAGTGAAAAATGATATAATAAATAATACTCTTACTTGTGATGAAAAATATCATAGTTGGTTAAAAGAAAATCGTTATAATATTGTTCCTGAAATGTATGAAACCAGTTATTACTATGATATAAAAGTTTCACCTTATAAGTATTTGAAACATATGATTTTTATGTGTTTAGAATTAGAGAAATTGGAAAGAAAATCATTCCAGTTTTTTCCTATACAAACTAACGCTATACCAAGACACATTCAAGTTGATACAAAAGCGTTAGTTGAATTATTTGTAGAAACAGAAAAACATCAAAAATTATTAGATATTTGGATTACAGAAACAACTGAAATAAAATCAGGAAAAAATATAGGAAAACCAAAAAATAAGACCAAAGGAGATTTATATAATTGTTTGGAACAAAACAAAGAATTTATTTGGAATACCTTTTTCAATATAACACAATCAAGAAAGAATTATGTTTTTGATTATACCATTATTACAGATGGATATGCTACTTCGTTGAGATTTTTGCATAAAGATTTTGTAG
>Ga0194118_10004385_pt1 | contig 15468 bp, 22 predicted proteins | sample TA2MahsurfametaG_2_FD_148662 | JGI IMG/M metagenome (GOLD analysis project Ga0194118, IMG submission 148662) | Freshwater microbial communities from Lake Tanganyika, Tanzania - TA2015013 Mahale N5 surface | ecosystem: Environmental > Aquatic > Freshwater > Lake | place: Tanzania: Lake...
GATTTTATCTCTACTTCTTGTTTATTAGCTTCTATTAAATTTATTTCATGTGCGTTTTTTGCGGCCTGAACAAATGCATCTGGAATTATTGGGGTTACTGGTTTATTACTTTCTTTCATATCATTTGTATTTGAAAGAGATATACCATCTTCCTCATCCATCTTCTGAACTAACATCTTGTCCTTATCGGTATCACTAAACCAATAGTCAATGATTTTACCATAAGAACCGATGAAAGCACCTAATAATAATAGAAGTAGTTCTTTCCATTCACCACTAATTGCAGTATTTCCGATGATTGCACCGAATATACCCATAATGATAATCATAAAGCCACCCAATACAATAGCAGTGATGAACCATCTACGTTTCATCATTGAGTTTAGTAGGTCTTTAAAACCACTTGGAGGTTGTTTATTATCTGCCATCTTTTTGTTTTTTTTTCTTTTGTTTATCAGCATGTATTCCTGCCCATATAAAAAAGAGCACGAAAAATGCTGTTACACCAAATTTATACCAATCTATTACCACTCAGCTGGTTTCTCTTTGAACTCATCACCTTCTTTCTTTTTAGGTTTTGGAGCTTCTGCTGGTTTTTCTATAACCTTTTCTCTTTCAATAATTTTAGTTGTTCCACCGCCTGCTGATTGAGATTGTTGGTTTGAGTTAGTAATATTGATTACTGGAGCCGCTGCCGGCGCTGGAGCTGGTTCATCACCACCTGTAATTTGTGTTACACCCCAAGTTCCCAATCCCATTACTGCTGTTGTTGCAACACCAATAATAGTTTTTTTTAAGCCTGACCAACTTCCATCATTTGATTGTTCTAGTTCTTCTGACATTTTATTTTAATTTATAGTTTGTTAAAATCGGTAATACCCAATAACTTTCCTGCTGAATCATATAATCCAATTCTATAAGCGGAAGAAGGTAATGCAGAGGTGTAAACTTTAAGTAAATTATCTCCTTTATTAACTTCAGCAGTTTCTTTAGATATAACCCTATTCCCTATGTCAAATATCTTTATAGTAACAATTCCTTTATTTTCTATTTTCACATTCATTGCAACTTCGGTTGTTACAAATGTGGATTGCAATTTAATTCCCGAAACTCCATTAATTTGTAAGTCATTAATGGGTATTATAGGATTAGGAGCAATATCATCTTTAAAACAACCTGTTATTCCTAATGTAATAACTAATAAAATTGCTAGTTTTTTCATTTTAATTTATAATTAAATTTGTTTTGTTGATTTCTTTTTTATCAACATCTACCAAAACCAAATATAAATATTTACTTTGTAGTGTTTTAGTGTAAATCTTTATTTTATTCTCACCTAATTTACCATTAATCTTTTCTTTACTTATCGTTTGATTTGTAGATTTATCTACCAATTTTAGTATATAATCCCCATCCGCTACCAATTTAAACATTATTTCATCTCCATCTGATATAGATGCTTCAGATTGAGTAAAAATGTCAACAACTGGTTTTGGCTGCGGCACTGGCAACAAATCTTCTTTATAACAAGAAGTCATAAAAATTACACAACATAGTATTATTATTTTTTTCATATAGATTATAAGTTTAATAATTTGGTTTTAATCTCTTTGGAAAAAACACTTGAAATACTCACCCAGTCAAAAACGTGTTTTATAGGTACTCCTATATTGGCTAACCAATCCTCCGTTTCAGTATCACCTATCCTATATGCCACTTCTACACTACCTTCTGATACACTCCAAAACCCATCAGAAACCATGCATTTAACTGGTATAATTTTATATTTACCGGTTCTTAATAAGTAATCTTTCATTTCATCATCTGTAAAATCAAATTTAACTTCCATAATTTTTTTTTGTTATATCACCTTTATGTTTATTTTATTGAGTGATGTATTAAGTGTTTCTACACTCTTTACAGAAATCAATCCTAATACGTTTGTAACGGTTGTCTTCGGTTTAAAGGTAATCTTATACCCTATGTTTGAGATCGTTCCACCAGAGGTATTTAATGAACCCACACTAATAAATAGAACATTGTTTCTACTAAAGTTTGATGATTGAGAGGTTGTAGATTGTGTTGAAGTGTATTCCAAAATTGAATTATCAAAATAAACATCAAATTGTGTTGCTCCTATTTCATTTCCGTTAGGATTTACAACTATGGTTGCAACGATACTATCTCCTACTTTTTCCATCAATATATCCGCCTCAACATCTCCAACTACTGAATTACTACCAAATGCTACAGATTTGATTTCATTTGCTGAATTATTGGCAGAAGGAATAAAACCATTTGGTTGTGATGAATGTGAAAGATTTATATCACCCCTCCAACTTACATCTAAACTATACGCATTTAATATTCCGTTATTAAAGGTAAATGGGTATTCGAATGATTTTAAATTACCGTATGTATTCCAATTTTGTTTTGTAATATTATCAAATGTTGTCGATGGTATAAGTTTCATAGCATCTCCCAATGTAGGGGTTGTAGACCAAAGAGAAGTTGTTCCTTGTAAATGTGTTAATAAAGAATAACAATCTCTTTCATCAAATAAACCATCTTCATTTACATCCGCGTTATCAAATTGAATACCTGATGTAAAATACTTACTCTCATTGCCCAAAATTCCTTTATCGGCAAATTCTTTAAATGCCAAATAAACATCACCAACAGTTACCGCACTACCCAATAGTGAATTTAAATCACTTTGAGTAATATCCATAGAAACTTTATGATATTTGTTCATTAAATTTGGAGCAAATGTGAATTCTGCACTTACACCATAAAATCCATTACCCTGTCTTAATTTTGATGAAAATGATGAGCTATTATAGTTAAATTGTGTTGGTGTATAAATCCAATATTCTGCCCATGTCCCATCATCTGATTTAAAAGTAACTGGCCCATTCCACAAATCAAATAATTGCAACGTATTAACATCGGATGATAAAACATTTGTACCGGTAAATTCTCTTTTATCTATTCCTACTCTATATCTTTGATTTGATACATCATAATTATATATCACACACCATTCAACTTGTCCCCCAGTCGTACTTGCTTTAAATCCACTACCCCCAATTTGCTGTACATCTATTTGTGAAGTAAGATTAACTCTACCTAAACCGTTTAAAGAAACAAATGGATTGTTTGTTGTAAATGTTACATTATCGGTAGATACTCTAATTTTAGATTTAAATTTAGTTTCATCAACTACATTTCCAAAATTAAAAGTAAACTCTGTTCTTAATACATTACCATTTGAGTGGTTTACACTATTAGAATAAAAATCAGTAAAAGTTTGGTCATCAGGGTTAGTCCAAGTTCCAAATTCAACTACATAAGCACAATTAACATGATTTGGTAAATCATTCCATTGAGAACCATTCCATTTCGTTACTGCGTAGTGTTCTCCACCTGCATTATTTGGTTCACCCCCTGCCCAGTTATTATATTGACCTACTATATTTCCGGCAAATTGTCCGTTTGATGTTTTAATTAATGTACCAGCTTCAGGCCCGGCATCTATTCGCCAATAACCTTCTTGTGCAACATCACTTAAAGCAAACCATATATTTGATTGTGGAACATTATTAAAAATAAAGTTATCTTCATCTGCAGAAGTAATTGTTACGAGGTATCCGGTCTGTCCTTTGAATGTTTGTTGAGATGATAATAATTTTGCGTTAGAATAAGTTGTACCCGATGATATTGGTCTATAAAAGTGTCCATTTGATGGATTATAAAAATACCCAGTTGGGTTTACAGTTGCCGATACTGATATTTGAATTGTTCCAGCTGTTCCGGTTGTGTTTATTTTTAAGGTAGCTAAAGCATTATTAATATTTGCCATAGTTCCTGTAAATGCCAAACGAGTTTTATTACCACTCATTGTATAACCGGTTGCTGCAGTTAGACCTGTTGTTGTGGTTAAACTAAATGTTGTTCCTGTCGGTGCAGTTGGTAAACCAATAGCACACAATAGAGTTGCTGTTGAACTAAAACCATTAAGAGAGAAACCACTAGCATCTTGTGCAGCAGTGTTTATAGTAAATGATTTGGGTTCGGGTGCCGTTACAGACTGCCCGAACCCTATCATTGTTAATAAAGAAAATAATGTTACTAATAGTATTCTCATTAATCTATTGTTAATTCTACTTTATTACCAGCACCATTTACAGCATCTGCTAATACAAAGTAGAATAAACCTGCGGTGTTTGTCAATTGTTCAGTTGGAGTAAAAATTAATTTATAAGGAGTTCCAACTTTAATTCTTGCAGTTTTCAATTGATCAATAGAACCGAATGTTAATCTACCGTCATTATCAGTAGAAAAATTAGTTATGGTATTACCGGTATCAAATATTATATTATCTAATTTTAATTTTGTCTTATCATAGTTTAGAATTACTTCTAAACCTGCTAAATCAGCTCTAGTCAATGAAGTTGTTAATACAACTTTACCCCCTTCCAATTTGGATACAACACTTAAATTTGCTTTTTCATTTACAACTTGCTGATATGCTAATGAACCAACACTCATACTTTTAATACCACTTATGGTTTTGTTATTCAAAGAATTGGTAAATACATTGTTTGTAATACTTGCTGCAATTGCAGAAGTTGAGGATGAATGAGACCAATCTAAATCACCGCCCCATGCAAATACTGCATTTGCAGTTTGAATGGGTTCTGTTATTATAACTTTGTTCTTAATAATTCCATTTAACCAGCTTTGATTTAATAAACCACTATACCATCTCCAAGATGTTGATGTAGATTTTGGTATAATTGCTTTATCATCCACGTTAATACCCATAATGTGGGCGAATAAATAATAAGCATCACTTTCATTAAAAATATTATCGTTTATAGTTACATCACCAATTTTTTTCTCTAATACTGGATATGTGAAGAAGTTTGCAGTTCCACTTATATCAGTTTGCGAGTGCCCCAAAAATGCTTTATATGCATCAGTTACTGTTATAATATTGTTCATCCATGCCTTTTGTGAAGCGGGAGAAATATAAATACCTATACTATCACCAACTTTAACTTGTGTAGTAAAGATTGCTTCACCACTAGCATCTAATGATAATTGTGCTATGGGTTGTTGTGAAAAATCAATATCACCACTACCATCATTTTTTAACTTCATCAATTGTACTTTGTGATCGGTTATATTGTATCCTTGTGGATACAAAACTTTAACTTTGAATTGAGATGTATTACCAGTTACATTTGTTAATGAAAACTTGCCTGGTGAAGTGGTAATTGGGGTTATATTTGCCGATTGGTCATCAATGGCGTAGGCTATATTTAATTTATGAATATCAACATAAGTATTTTTATCTTTAATCACATATTTTTGGGTTGCTAATACACCATCAATAAAAGCATCAGTTCTTTGAACCGTCAGTTGTCCAACATTATAATCATTATTCACTGCATATCCCCACGGTGTAGTTTGATACTGAGTGTACAATTGAGTTTCAGCTACATTTGGAGAAGGAGTGAATTTATAGTTATCCCAATGTGTATAGAATGTTTGGGTGGAATTTCCCTGCCCAAATGTTGTAGAATTCGGCACCATTACCATAGCTTTATTATCATAGTTGTATCTCAACCAAACATAACGTGGTTTGGTAGTTCCTTTAGTTACATTGTATGATACGGTTAGGGTATCACCCACTTTATATGGGCCTGCTGGTGAAACCGATTGATTTATTGTTAATTGTCCAAAAGATGAAAAGGATACTAATAGTATTCCTATAAAAAATAAGAATTTTTTCATTTTATTTTTTAGGGATAAGTTTAACCACAACCTTTTCACAACCTTTCTTTAAAGCATTACTTAACGATGTTTGGTTAAATTTACCTCCTTCATCCACTATCAATGTTGACATTGAAATTTCTGATGAACTCTCTTCCACTACAACTTCTTTTATTTTTTTATCCTGCTTATAAAGAATTCCCTGCAACCTTACCACTACTTCCTCTTCTCCCTTATGGAAAACTGAAATATTTGTTTTTGTTGTTAAAACATCTAAATAAACAATATTTACTTTTAATTTATATCCTGCATTAGGTGTTAAATCATATCCTGCTTCCTGCAAATATTCTTCCAACACATTTTTTACACCAAATTCCAAATTACGATTTCCGGCTAATTTACCTATTTTTACCTGATTTGTTACGGATTCAACCCAAATATGTTCTTCCTCCTGATACCAAATATTTTGAGGGTTATTTTTAAAACCTTCATCAAAAGTCCAAGTGAACCAATTTACAATTTTTTGTGTAGTTTCTACCTTACCCGCAACTTCTAAATAAACCATAAAAATTTGGAAAGAAAGGGCTAAACAAACCCAAATTAATCCCAAATGAATAAATCCCAGTAATAGCCTATCCGCTATGAGATTTGTTAAATTATAAATTCTTTGTCTCATAAAATTTTTTATTTAAAAAACATTAAGTATAACTTAATGATAAAACATTAAAATTTATGTAAAATTTTAAAAAAACCCTAAATAAAACGAATAGAAAAAACGCTCAATAAAACAAATGGAAAAACCCCTTAAACAAAACAAACAAAAACTATAATTGAGAACATTATAAAAAAAACAATTCTATTTTCACTTATAAATATGAATATTTAATAAAAAAGGAGGATTTTTATCCTCCTTAATTAATTTAATATTTTTTAATAAATTATTTACCAAAAGTGTAGTAAATCCACATCAATAAGCATCTGTGTATAAAGTTAGAATTAAGTAAAATGTAATAATTGGGAATGGGGAGAATATCAATGCTATAAAAAGCAATCTCCATAATAAAGGGTCTGTTAGAGTGAGAAGACCTAAACCCTCACAAATTCCAAAAATCTTTCTCCCTTGTTTAAGTCTGATAAATTTCTTCATCTAACAATAAATATCATCAAAGTTCTTTTTTATCAAAAGGTTCTTTGGTCTTTTCATCAAACCAATAAAGTGAACGATGTGGAGGATCATCTGATTTGTGTTCAGCATCAGATATATAATAAAATAATCTGATTCCATCTCGTGTAACATGCTCTGGACAATTTAAAGGGTTTGGGTGTCCATGAAAAGCATGTTTAGAATATTCCCATAATACCAAATTTCCATTATCAGGATAATACTTTGTTACACACTTTTTTCTTTCTCTATCCCATAATTGAATATCACCATTCCAATTTTTATCCCATTCAGAATTCAAATAAATAACTAAAGTTAATTTTCTATGTAATTTTAATTTTTCATTCCAATTAAAATCAGAATGTACCTGCAAAGAATCTCCTCTATAACATCGCATATAAGATGCTCCCACTAACCAAGGGTCTGGAATTAATCCATCAATACCCGTTACTTTTTCTAACCAATCTATAAAATACTTTGAATGTAAATCTCCTATCAATTGATGTGCAACAGGACAAATATCACCCGCTTCACATAACTCAATCATATGAGAACCATTTCGGGTAAAATTTTTTAGAAGATGATTATGTTTACGATAAGACTGGGTGATTTCATTTTTCATATAAAACGCCCAATCCTTATTTAAAAATTCTTTAATTTCTAAATTAGGAAAAGGTAAAGAATTATTCCAAATGGTATTTAATTCTTCAAAGTTTTTATTTTTTTTTAAGAAATCAGTTATTATCATTTGTAAAAGTTTCAGTTTTCTTCTTAATTAAATATTCAAAAATTTCTTTATTTCCCTCAAACAAAAAATCTGAAAATGTTTTTTTATAAGGTCGTAATTTATCTAAATCTCTAATATATTCAAATGAAAGCCGTGTTTGTATCCTGTCTCTATTTATTTGTTCAAAATTATCTAACATTGATTGTAAAAAATTAATAGCCACTAAATACTTTTTATCGGTAAATTCTCCCTTAATTATCTTAATTTTATCCTCAATTATTTCTTTAATTATTTCTTTAGGATAAAAATCAGGTGTCAATATATCTTTATATTCATCTGAAAAACACTTAAAAAAACTTAAATCTATTTCATTAAATTTAGAAACATATCTGAGTATATTTTCAACATCCAATAGTGTTAATACTGTCATTACTGAATGAACATAAAATTCCCATTTAGGTTTTTTTAGTTTTAGGATTTGCTGAACATTTGCATCCCATTTTTCAAAATTTTGCCCATATCGAAGATACTCAGCAGTTTCACCAATTCCATCTTGCGAAAAATAAAAATGTACTCTATCAAAATTTTGAATAATATCTAAAAAATTAAATTTTCTAAACGTAATGTTTGTAAAATTGGTATTATATCGGAGAAATACATTAGTTTTTCCTAATTCGATAAGGCGGTTTAAAACCTTATAATGGTTAATGTTAAAAAGTGGTTCTCCTCCTGCCCAATAGATTTCTTTTACATCGGTATTTTCAATTAAAAATAGCATTTCTTTTAATTGATTTTCAGATAATCTTTTTGATTCTTCGCCAGTAAGTAATTCTGATTCTTTTTGGTAATTCCCAAATTTAGTAAATTCTGCTCTAATAGAAGATGATGCAGAACTACCACATATTCTACATTTTAAATTACATAAATCATTTCGGTAGTCAAATGTAATTGGGTGATTGGAATAAGTTCCATCTTCTGAAGTATTATTAAGAACCTGTTCTAAAAGATAGTGGTAATTCCCATTGAAGTGAAATTTATAAGTATTTTTGTAAGGTTGGTTATTACAAAGATTACAGGATTCTATATGCTTTCCTGCCATCATATCTTTTCTCAATCCTTTTATTTCATCACAATTCCAAGTTTCAGAAAGAGTAGAACCCTTTCCCAATTCTAATGATGAAATACAACATACCCTCCTCTCTCCTAATGTTCCATTGTAAGTATGAATCCAAGGAGCGAGGCAGAAAGTTTCATTTACTAACCCCACCTTATTGATTTAAGATTGTTACTTTTGTGCAGGCTTTCTACCTTTACGAGCACCAGTAGATGTTTTAACAGCCTTTACCACATCTTTCGATTGTTTAGCTACTTCTTTAACCGCTTCAGCCACATCTTTAGCTTCAGCCACTACTTTTTTTGCTCTAGTCTTAACTTCCTTAACAACTTCTTTTACCTCTTCTACTTTCTCTTCAATTGCATCTGGAATTAAATCACCATCTTTATCTGCAATTTTGCCAGACTTTTGGAGATAAACTGCAATACCAATACCAATGGCTGCTAAAACTAAAATTAAAATAAATGTTAACATAATTGTGTTTTTAAGTTATAATTGTAAATATAAATATATTATTTTTTCTGATAAACTTGTCCAAAGAACTCATAATTTTTGTGGACTGATAACTCATCTCCTAAAGAAATCGCTTCTTTTTCATCGGAATAGATAGCATCAACTGGACATTCCGGAACACACGCTCCACAATTTATACACTCTGCAGGATTAATATATAGTTGCTTTCCCTTCTTTTCTTCATCACTCATTTGCGATACTTCCCATCCCATTCTATCGGTGTAAATTGGCCCATGTATACAATCTATCGGGCACACACTTACACAGCTGGTATCTAAACAATCTATACATTTATTTCCTATTATGAAACTCATTTGATTCCTTTATAAGTTTGGATGAGGATTGAATTTTATCCCCCAATCCATCCGCCAATTCTATACCCAACTCATTACATAATTGGGTTTCACCAACAGTGTCTCGATTTTGGTCTCCACCATTAGCAAATATATAACGATTGAATTCTTTTCCAATACTCATCATAATCCATTTGATACTACGATTTACGGTTTTCTCATCATCAATCGCGACCATAGCTTTATCAACGAATTTTAGAGATTCAATAATTAGCTTTCGTTCCTCCGCTTTCATAAAAGGTCTAGAACCCTTCATTTCCCTTTGGTAATCATTATTTACGATTACATAGAGAAAATCACCCAAATCTCTACTTCTCTTCAGATATTCTATATGTCCCTTATGAACTGGATTAAAATATCCACTACAAATAACTAACGTCTTATTCTTCTCCATATAAAGAATACTTCGTAATTGGTTTTTCTACTTCTTGCTGTTTAATAATTTCTACCGTTCCCTTTCTAGCTTCTATATAGAAATTAGTATCACCATTTTGTAAATACCACGCTTCTAATGCATCAGTTAGGGAAGGATAAATTGCCTTTCCTACCGCAGGTGAAGAGGCAAATTTCCATCTATCACCAGGTGGAACTCGGACTAAAATTAGTTCTTTTTGTTCTTTAATTTCGGTTTCCATTAATCAATCACTTGTAGGATTTTTGATTCTCTTGCACCAGTTACTTCATACTCTAATTGAACACCTGATTCTTCGAATTGTTTTACTACTCTTGCTTCCGCTTCGGTAACTGTCATCGCATCTACCAAATAAGATTCTTTAACTTTCTTAATCTTTATACCGCTTTTACCACCATCTACTTCGTGGTGTACTGAAACCTGAACTTCAAAATACTTTGCCATAATTTTTGATTTTTTTTTGTTTATAATTTACAAATATACGAATTTATTCCCAATATTCCAAATTAATTTACATAACATAAGTGGGAAAGATGAATATACTTTATTGCTTGAATTTCCATATATTCCTCCTCTTTTAAGAAATACCTCATAATTATACCCCATATTAGAGTATCTGTCCATGCGTATCTATGAATAAATTGATTATTTTCTATTTCTTTGAAAAAATTTTTTATCCTTTTATCTTTTCGAATTTTATTTAAATTAAATCCACAAAAATTTGTATAAGGGCAAAAAACCGTGCCGGTATCAATTTGTGTTTTATCAAAATACATTTTTACAAAATCTTCTAATCCTATTCTGAAAATTTCGCCTGATAATTTTGGGTAACATAAATATTTAGTTTCCAACTCATCAAATATCTTTTCAATATTGTTTAGAGATACACAATCATCATCAATTCGTATCAAATAATCATACTCATCTACCCATTCTAAAAATCCATAACTCCAAAATTTACACATACTTGTATAGTTAGAAAAAAAACAACCCAAATCCAATACTTTAGGCTTTAAAGTTTCCCTTTCTTCGGATGTTGGTAGGAAGTTATTGACGTGAATAAATTTTATATCATGAGCGGGTAAAGAATATTTTATTTTTTTACGATACTCTTCATGTAAATGGTTCTCATAAAAAAAAATAAAATCAAATTTTCCTTCCGTATTCATCCAAATGGATTGGTTTCTAACCATTACCAATGTTTGAAACCATTTATTGTAATTGTTTTCAAACATATCTCTGACCAAAGTTGCTATTGCTATTTTAGCCATTATTAACGATTGTGATATACAAACGGGTCTCTTTTTCTCAACTCTTCTAATTTTTTCTGAAACTCGGCTTCCAATTCCGCTCTTCTTTTTTCTCTTAAAATCTCATTTTTGGTTTTAATACCAAAAAACTTACGAATTTTTTCAATTAATTTTTTCATATTATTTTAATTTTTCCTCTAAAAAGGTTTTTAACAATTTTGCATATTCCATATGACCAAAATATCCAGGATGCATATCAGGCACCTCACCATCTAACTCATCTTTAATGGTTTGTTTGTTATCATTCGCCCAAGTACAAATATCATAATTTTTTTCATCATTTCCAAATTTTATGATATCATTCTTATCAAAACAATCTCTAAATGTAACATTAGTCCCCGTCATAGGAAATATTTTTATACCATTCATTTTACAAAAAGAATAAAGGCCAACAAAATCCCGTTCTATTCTTTTCCAATTTTCTTTAATGTTAGCATGATTATTAAACCATTTAACAAATAAAAACTCTAATCGTTTATCTTCCTGTTCTATTGTCCCATTGTAATATTTCCTAACAGCTGATGTAAATATGGCATCATCTTCATTACTATTTATTGTAGAATTAAGAATAAAATATTCATTTAATGGTCGATAGTAAACTTCAAATCGGCTCAGGTCGGGATTCTCTAATACCAAAAATATTTTATCCTTTCTATCCCAATTATCCAATATCCAATTATATGCCATTCTCACAACTCTTTCCGTTCCTCCTCCTGATTCCGCTTCGTTAGTATGAGGTATCCCAATTAATTCAGATAATCTGGCTGCAAAATTTAATTCAGAACGCTTATCCCATTCCTTTATTCCCCATTTTTTTTGGTATAGTGGAAATACCGAATCATCCCTTAATTCAGGCCCTTCTAATCCACCACCCTGAGAATGAGAACACCCGTTAACATAAAATGTTTCGTATCCTAAAAAACTCATATTCTTTATTTGTGTATGTATTGATAATCCCAAGCATCCTTTTTAACATTTCTCATCGCCTTTCCGAATAGGTCTCCATTGATTTGAAACCAACAATTGTAACATAACATTCGAAGATTATCCCATTTGTGATTTCTTCTGTTTCCATCCATATAATCTAAAAGGAGTGGAACTTTCCCATCAGTTACTCTTGGTTCATCATATCCACAATTGGCACATACTTGTGGCATGTAACCCGTTTCTAATAATCTTTTCTTTAATTTCCAATTTGGATACGATGGATTGTTTCCTTCTAAGATGTTTTCTAAAGCGTGAGACCTTCTACCTTTGTTTAATTTGTGAATACCCACCCCCGCTTCATTTTTACAATTCTCAAATATCCCATACATCTTAGCGTATTTTTTATAAGTGGGATACGATACACCTAAAAGACGGGCACAATGTTTTGCGGATTGTGCCTGTTTCTGCATATCTTCTATTTCGGATTGTAGTAGGGGGCGAGTTAATTTACCTTTTCTTAGAACACCACCTTGTGCTGGGGGTCGATAGTTCTTTTTAGATTCTTCTATCGCTTTCTTTTCGTAATACTCTTTGTAATTCTTATTAAATATATAGACCTTTTCTACCGGCCTTTCTTCATTTTCATTTTCACCCATAACTATCTAATTTGTTTAATTATATATATGTGGTGGGTGAAAAAAAGTGTGAAATACTATCAAAAAATTTTAGTCTCCAAAGGACAAAGGAAAAGGGGAGAGAAACCCCCCACCCCCTTTAATTTTTCTTCCAAATTCCGCTTTCTTTCTCTATAAATTTTTCTCCATTTCTATCAATTAACTGATAGTATGCTGATTTTAATCCAAACCAATTATCTATTTCTTTTAAAACTTGCTTTACTGTAAAATCAGAACAGCTGTATATATCAAATTGAAACATTGCTGGTTTTTCTGCATCCCAAACATGCATTGATGCGTGGGAAGTGGCCAAAGTGACGGTTCCTGTCATACCCTCATTTCCTGGTTCATTTACATATACTGAAGTTGGGCCTGCTACAACTTTCATCCCAACAATATTAACCAATTGCTTAAAAAATATGTTTAGTATTTTTTCATTTTTAGGAGGTGATTTTAAGTAACCCTTAACTAATAGATGTAAATGATTTGGTATAAACATTTTTTAATTTTTCCTACCGACCTTGTCCCCGATATTTTTTAGGTTTTTGTTCTTTTGGGCCATAATTTTTTTTCGCTCTACCTCTTATTCTTTTTTCTAATGAAACCTTATAAGAATTACCTAATGAACCTTTTGCCTTTGCCATTTGTTAAAAACATTTAATAATATGAATTAACATAATTTATCCTATGTAGCAATTTAATTCATATCCATTTTTCATACCATAAACCTGAATATGTAGTTGCTTTCTTTGTTCTTTCCCACCTCTTAACAATTCGATTGAAAATCTATTTGTTTTACCTTCCGATGGTTTTTTTGGCCCTACTCCGATTTTTGTAAAAGCATCTTCATTATTAATCTCATACCCCTGCTTCTCAGCGTATTCTCTCGCTGCTTCTATAGCCGATGTATATGATTTGTGATATACCTCAAATTTGGCTTCAGATAATAAACTTTTTAATTTAATCATTTTATTTTTTTATTTTTTTTTACCAAATGCTTTAATTATACCTTGTGCGAATTTGTTGTTAGGTTTACCAACTATTGCAGTTACTATATCCATTCTATTACTCAAAGTTTTTGGCCCTTTAATTTTAACAAACGCCAATAACTTTCTATCATCAATGTTATTATCATCAATAAACTTTTGAACAGCTGAACCTCGTACTCCTGTCAAATTACCAATCTCCTGTGCTTCCGATTCTTTAATCATACTATATAATGAAAGTCTGCCCTCTTTATTTAAAGCTTTCATATACCCTTTATTATCAAATATAGATTGGATTTTATCTGCTTCTTTATGAAAACCATTCATTCTCAATGTGAATGCTATACCATCTGCGGCCTGAACCCCGTCCCATCCAGATTCCTGTGAAACACTAACTGCGTAATCACGTGTATTGTCATCATAATCCCAATATTCGGAACTATCTACTCCACTCTTTATGGCTTTCATTTTTTCTTTAAAATCTTTATCAGATGGTGATGGGTAATTAACTTTTTTAGCCCATTCAGGTTTTCCTTCAATAGATGCTACTAATTCTCTGGCTTCATCGTGAAAGTTTGAATCAGTTAAAGCCTCAACAGCGGCTTTATACATTGTTTTCACATATTCCTTATTTCCTAATTTCTCAGGTGTAATACCCGCTTTCTCAGCACCACTTTTTGCCTTTTTATTAACCGTTGGATTACCAGGTCTTTTTTTAGCTGGCTCTGATTTAGGTTCTTCTTTTTTGGGTTCTTCCGCTTTTTTGGGTTCTACTTTTTTAGAACTTGTAGAAGCCCCACCTTTAGGTTTAGATACTGAATCTGATTTTTCAGAAGCCGCGCCAGCAGTTGTTTCTTTACCTGCTATGTTTACTTTTGTAGTATCTCTTACTTTGTGCTTTTCTTTATAAGCATCAAAGGCCGCTTGAGAGCTAAAGTTTATTTCGTTAATTAAGCCTTTTAATTTCATATTATCTATTTTAATGTGTTTGTGAACCACACCCACAATCATGATTTTCGTTACAACCACAATCATGCTCTTTAGATTCATCTAACCCTAATTGAGCTTCAGCATCTAATATTTCCTCATAATCTAAATCCTTTAAATCATTAACAATTTGATTTCTACTTGCTTTTGGATTTTTAGATACTGCTGCACCTACTTTCTTTTTGACGAATGACCCACCTTTATCATACAACGCCATAATACCCTTAAAATGAGTATCATTAGGAGACATTTCAGTAAGGTTTCTTGCATCCTCAGGCCCACCAATTACAGAACCAAAAGCACCCTCTTCTTTTATTACCCCTCTAATTATTTCTTTAATTATTTCTTTAACGTGAGTTGGTAATCCTTTGTGTTTTGTTGAAGCAAAATCCTTAGCATCTACTTTTTTCATTGTATCAGCAACCTTTTCAACTTCTTTAGATGGGGCTTCCATATCACCCTTTTGAGTGGCATGAACCATACCCATAAATCTTTGTTGTGCTTTGGATACTGCTGGCATTT
>Ga0194118_10004395_pt1 | contig 15431 bp, 12 predicted proteins | sample TA2MahsurfametaG_2_FD_148662 | JGI IMG/M metagenome (GOLD analysis project Ga0194118, IMG submission 148662) | Freshwater microbial communities from Lake Tanganyika, Tanzania - TA2015013 Mahale N5 surface | ecosystem: Environmental > Aquatic > Freshwater > Lake | place: Tanzania: Lake...
TATCCCGGCCCATCGGTCGGCCGCCGGGAAACGCCGCCGGCTAGCGGGACGGTGTAGAGCTGACCGGCGTAACTGAAGACCACCGAGGAACCGTCGGTCGCCGGGAAGCGCAGCAGGCGGGTTTCCTCCGCGGCGGGCTGGGCGGCGTGCACGGAGGCTAGCAGGGTGATCGCGAGACTGGGGGGCAAACGGAGAACCATGGAGCTAGCAAATCGCAGCCTCCCTGGTCCGCAACCTGATAGGTGCTCCAGCAGGAGCGACCTTGGACCTCACGGGGAACCTGGCCGGGGATTATCCGTCCGACCCCGAGAAGATTACGGCGGCGAGCTCGCCGACCGCGGTCCTCGGAGTCGGCCAAGGCATCGAAAGCGCCTTTGTCTCTCTTAACTTAATTTACCCGATCCGCTCTCCAATGGATGGGGTCCACCTCACCTTTGTCTCTCCTCTCTGCAGGTCCCCCGCCCGCTGTCCTATCAGCGGGGACCGCTTCCTAGGTCACTGCCTCGCAGGCGGGTCGGATTCCGACCCGTTCTTTCTGCTCCACTCCCTGAATTTAACTAGGGAAAGATAGAAGCCGACACCGAAAACGACGAAAATCGCGGCCGCAAAATAGGGAACGATAGCCGGCATCATTTTGAAACCGCGATGACTCTTAAATAAATGGCAAAGGCAAGAATCGAGGGGGTCCACAGGCCCACGAAGATGGCATCCTCCTTGTGACCAAAGAGGTAGAGAGCTTTGGAAAAAACAATCGACGCAAAGGAGGCGCCTAGGAACAGAAAATCCGCGAGGGTAAATTTTTTGAACATAAGCAAATTCCTCAGCCGGAAGCGAAGAGACAGGTTGAAGCTTAAGGCAAGATGATTGTCATTTCGAGAGGAGTTGTCCCGGTCGGTTGGGTGTAGCCGAAACGTTTCTCCACCGCCAACAGTGACCAGACTCACCATACTAAACCATTTCAGGTAAGAGTCTGGGCGTTGTGGGGCTGGGGTGCAGGGTTGTTGGCAGCATGGGGCGTGCAGGCAAACTCCGGGCGGAGGGCGGGTCTGGCTTGGCGGGCCTGACCGGAGCCCGGAGCTTGGTCAAGGAGCGGGGCGCGGCGTTCCGACGGCCCCCGATCGGCGATGGTACTGTGCGGGCGCCGAATGTTTATATCCTCGCGGAACGCGCGGCCCCAGAAGCTCTGGTTTTCTTTCCGTCATTCCGCAAACGCCCACAACCGCTCCAAGGCCCGCACGTAGAGGGAGCGGCCGACAATGGCTGGCGTACTCCGCACGCTCTCCTCCAGTTCGTGGCGCGCGACAATGTCGAGGGTGTCGCCCGCCCGTAGAATCGTTACGGTCCCGGCCTCGCTGACAAAATAGACAAGCCCGTTGGCCGCTACCGGGGAGGCCGCATATTGCCCGGGAGCCCCCAGCGGCTGCCGATCGAGCAGGCGATCGCCCGTCACGGGCCGAAACGCGCTCACGCGGCCGCCGTCCGCCACGACGTAAACCCGACCGCGATAAACCAGCGGTGAGGCCATTTCGTTGAGGCCCTTGGTCGTTTCCCACGCGACATGCGTGTCGCTTACGTCGCCCCGACCACCCGGCCGAATCGCCACGAAGCGATGCCGGTTTTGGGGGCTGTTGAATCCTCTCATCGCGGCATCCCACTCCTCCTTGGTCACTTTGCCGTCCTTGTTCCCGTCGATAAACCACTGAAGCAGGCTGCGAATGCCCAACGAATTGCCCGGCGTTGTAATGGGAATCTCCTTCCGGATGTGAAAGAGCAACTCCTTCGGGATTTCGTCCAACGCGAGCTTGCCATCGCGATCGGCGTCGTGGGCGGCAACCAGTTTTCCCCAGTCGAGATCCGGCGGTGGCGGCTCGCTCGGGTCACCGGATCCCTTGGAGCCCACAAACAGCAGGTCGTCGCCAGCGACGGCGGTCGCGATGGCGGCATTGCCCCAGCCGTTGATCCACCAGCGCATTTCTCCAGTTGAGGGATCGTAGCCTGCCACTCGCCCGCGGCCCTTCACGATGAGTTCCTCGATCCCGCCGTGTCGCCAGACCATCGGCGTCGAATGGCTGTTGCGGGCGAACGGCCGGGGTGAACTCCACGCGATCGTGCCGGTCGCCGGATCAAGCGCCAGCACGTGCGAGTCTGCACTCATGCCATCCCGCAGCACGATTAACCGGCCTCCCGCCAGCATCGGTGAATTGCCGGCTCCAAATTCGACCTTCTGCTCCGGAAGCGGACGCCGCCAAAGTTCCTGGCCCGCGAAGTCATAGGCCACCACGCCAAAGGAATTCGCGTACACAAACACCCGTTGGCCGTCGGTGCAGGGAGTCGCCGACGCGGGCGAACTGAAAACGTGCACCTTTTCCAAGCGCCCCGCGGGCAGCGCCTTCCGCCACAGTTCGCGCCCGTCGCGAGCGCCGAATGCCAGCGTGATGATCGTGCCGTCGGCCACTCCTGTCACGAAGAGGTGATCGTTCGCGATCACGGGTGACGATATCCCCCGCGGCACCGTGGCTTTCCAGCGGACGTTTTTGTCGGGACCGAACGCCGTCGGCGGGCGCGCCGATTCCGCCGCAATCCCCGCGCCGTTGAGTCCGCGGAACTGCGGCCACGACTCCGACGCGTGGGTGCGGGCGACACACAGCGTGAGGCAGAGGAGCAGGGGTTTCATGCGTGGGAAGAATGAACAGACCGACGCGAGGGGAACGGCGTTTGATGAGGGCCAGGAAATTGGATTGGGCGGGAGTCGGGCCGGGAAGGATGCTCGGTTTTGACGCACGGAACCGGCGCTACCAACTCTTTGCGACGCAAAATCCTCCGGGGCTTCTTGCGATTCGCCGACCCGTCGTTTGGTCGCGATCCCCCGGAAACGGAGGATCATCTCTAGGTCACGCGGACTTGAGGGTGAGGACTACCGGGGTCCGACGCCCTTTCCACGCGACACCCTCCCCCTAAACCTCTCCCTGATCCGATCCCCCTTAAAATCCGGTTTTCCTCCAGTATGAGGGGAAGTAGGATTGAAGGAGGGCATCCGAACGCACTTCAGCATCATCCGCGGTCAGCGACCGCGGTTACAGCGAGAGCCGGCTGCGCTACTGTTCGTCTAACCACCCTGGCCTCTTCCTCTCCGCGCTTTCCGGATGCTGCCGCGGGCGCACCCGCTATTTCGTGCTTTTCGTGTGCTTCGCGGTGCCCGCGCATCTTTCTCTGCGGCTCTGCGGAGTCACCCTGGGTGTGACCTTGACCCCCGGTGCTTCGGAAACGTATACTCCCCCGGGGTCACTCCTCCGCGCCCATCCCCCGACATCGACTTTCGCTACCCCCTTCACCTCATGCGAACCGCGCTCCGCTTACAGCTGTCCTCCCTGGTGTTCCTATCCTTGGCGGCCGCCGCATCGGCGGCCGACATCGCGAAGTACCGCAAGCTGCAGCTCAGTGATGAGTTTCTTGCGGAAGGCGCGACCTTTGGTGACTTCAACCGCGACGGCGTGACCGACGTTGTTGCCGGCCCCTATTGGTACGCCGGCCCGGACTTCAAGAGGCGCCACGAGTTTTACCCGGCGGCACCCTTCGACCCGCTCCGCTACTCGGACAATTTCTTCGCGTTCGCGCACGACTTCAACCGCGACGGCTGGAGCGACATCCTCGTCCTTGGATTTCCAGGCGTGGACGCCTCGTGGTACGAGAATCCGGGCGCACAGGGCGGCGCCTGGCGGCGGCGGGTGGTGTACCTCCCGGTAGACAACGAATCGCCGACCTTCGGCGACCTGTTGGGAACCGGCCAGCCGGTACTCATCTGCTCAAGCCTCCTGCGCCTCGGCTACGCCACGCCGGACCCGAAGGATCCCACGCGCCCATGGACCTTCCACCCGATCTCACCGCCCGGCCAATGGCAGCGGTTCTCCCACGGTCTCGGTTTTGGAGACCTCAACGGAGACGGCCGCCCCGACCTGCTGGAAAAGGACGCGTGGTGGGAGCAGCCCGCATCACTCGCTGGAGACCCGGTCTGGAAAAAGCATCCCATCTCCTTCGCGCCGGGCCGCGGCAGCTCGCAGATGATAGTCGCCGACCTGAACGGGGACGGCTTCGCCGACGTTGTTTCGGCCAAAGACGCGCACGGCTACGGCCTTTCGTGGTTCGAGCAAGTGCGGGGTGCCGATGGCGCGATCACCTTCACGGAGCACGCGATCACTTCGACCAAGGGCGACGAGAGGCTCGGCGGGGTGCAATTTTCCCAGCTCCACGCGGTCACGCTGGCCGACCTCGATCGCGACGGCCTGCCCGACATTCTCACCGGCAAGCGCTGGTGGGCGCACGGTCCCAAGGGCGACGCCGAGCCGAACGCCGACCCGGTGATCCAGGCATTCCTGCTCCGGCGGGAAGGTGGTAAGGTACGGTTCGAACCCCGCCTCATCGATTCCGCCTCCGGCGTCGGCGTGCAACTCGTCGCCGCCGACGCGGACGGCGACGGCATACCCGACATCGTGAGCGCCAACAAGCGGGGCACCTTTGTCTTCCTCTCCAGCGCCGCCCCTCAAGGGTCAGGGCGTTGAACCTTGTAGCAGGCGGGGGCGACCCGGTCTGCAAACCAAAACCGCCCTGTCCCCTTGGGCGAGGACGGCGCTCGCCTCCGCGCGCGGCAATCCCACGCTCCTCTTCGTGAAACCCCTCCCTCCAACCCCGCGGGCCACGTTGGCGCTGCTGCTCTTGGCGGCCCCGCTAACCGCCACCACCGGACCGAGCAGTCACTGGCCCCTTGTCCAAGATACCCGCAACGCCATCCCCGGGGCGCCCCACGGCGAGGCCTCCGGACTTTCTTTCCACCCAGGCGGTCCCGTCGGCGCCCACGGCCGATTCGATGGTCGCGCCGCGCAGATCACGATCCCGGGAGCTCCCGCGCTCGCGACCGGCCAAGGTGATTTCACGCTGACGATCCGGGTGCACACCGCCGCGGAATTGGACGACGATCTGGGCGATCTCCTCTCTCATTACGACGCGCGGACGCGCACCGGCTTCACCCTCGCCCTACGCCATGCGTCGGGCGTCACACACAGCCAGCCCAATCACCGCCAACTGCAGTTCGGCATCGACGCCGGCTCCGAACCTGAGCTCCGCGACGAGGGACGGCCGGGGGCGGCGATATTCGGACAGTCGATAGCGGTGCACGCCGGCTCGCTTTATGTCGGCACCTGCGAGACCGGAGCGAGCGGAACCGGCCGAGTATTCCGCTACGCGGGACCGGGCCACTGGGAGGACTGCGGCGCGCCGGATCGGGCCAACAGTATCGCGGCGATGACAGTTTGGAACGGCCACCTGATCGCCGGCTCCGGGAAGTACCGCCTCGGGGGATCAGCGCTAAAGGAGTCCGAGAACCCGCATCTTGGCGGCCGCGTCTACCGCTATCTCGGCGGCCAGCGCTGGGAACTCATTCGACGCTTTCCCGGGATGGAGTCCGTGGGCGGGCTACTGGTCCATCGTGGCGAGCTGTATGTCGGCTCGCTGTACCGGCCCGCGGCCTTCTGGCGCGGCACGACCAGCGGAAGCTGGGAGGAGTTGCCTGTGCCCGGAGGGAAACGGGTCGAGGCGCTTGCGTCCTTTAATGGCAAGATCTGGGCGACGGGCTACGATGAGGGTCACGTCTACCGCTGGGATGGCGTCCGTTGGACCGATCTCGGTCGCGTCGGCGAAGCGGAGAATACCCAAACCTACGCCTTCACGGTGTATGCGGGACACCTGCAGGTCGCGACTTGGCGCACAGGCAAGGTTTTCGCCTGGGACGGCACGGCGTGGCTCGACCGCGGCCGGCTCGGCTCCGAATTGGAGGTCATGGGCATGATGGTGCACAATGGCGCATTTTACGCGGGCACGCTGCCGCTCGCGCAGCTCTACCGCTACGAGGGCGGGACCGATTGGCGACTCCTCGGTCAGCTGGATTCGACGCCCAACGTCCAGTACCGCCGCGTCTGGGCGATGGCGGAATACGAGGGCCGGCTGTTTGCCACCACGCTGCCCTCCGGGCGCGTCTGGTCGCTGCAGGCCGGGGCCACCGTGTCGTGGGACCACGAGTTCCCCGCTGGCTGGCGCCACGTCGCGGCCCAGCGGGAGGGCGATACCCTTCGCCTCTGGGTCGATGGCGAGAAAGTCGCCGAGTCCCGGCGGCCGGGAGCGAAGCGATTCAATCTGAGCCACACGGGACCGTGGAGAATCGGCGCCGGCCCCGGCGACTTCTTCAACGGCGGCCTCGCGGACGTGAGATATTACCGCCGCGCCCTGGGCGCCGACGAGATCCGCGCCCTCGCCCACGAAGCCCGCTGAATCCACGTCACGGCCTGAAAACCACCCGCCGTCACGGTGGGGGTTCATTGCGCTCCGCACGCCGCCCTGAATCCCTACGCCGCACTCGGAGAGTGCCCCCAAACCGGCCCGCAGGAGGCTGCGCAGGCGCATCGATTCGCGCAGCGGGAGGGGAAAGACCTCGCGCTGATCGCGATTTACCGCGGCGAGGACCCACGGCAATTCGGCACGACCAAGGCGTGGCTGGGCGTGGACGGGGCCTCAAGCCGGATTGGGGTAGGCCGCGCGGAGTCGTGAGCCTAAACGGCCGGACCGAATATACCCGTGCGCCTGCCGCCGGAGGCGGTTACCGCATTTGACCTTCAATCGGCGCAGGCAAAATCCGCCGCGAGAGATTTGGGGGGACGCTGAATCGCTCATCGCAACCACCTATGGACGCTACCTCCCCTCCCAGCCCACTCCCCGGGAAAATCCAGTTAGGTTCCGGCCCCAGCACCCACCGCTTCGCGGGCGGCGGGTCGAGGAATTGCGGCCGGGGGCCCGTCACGTTCAGAGCCGGCCGGTCACGCCGAACACCACCTTGGTATGGAAGGTGCGCCAGAAGCTCGGCCGGTCCCGGTAGGCGGCATAGCGATTGTCCAGCAGCGTGGACGTGAAGTTCTCCAAGTCGAAGAAGCCGCTCATCGTGCGGGTGAACGCGTAGCGCGACTTCCATGTCCAGGAAGTCTTCGGCAGCTGCCAGGTGACAAGCGCGGGCGTGATCGAATTGGAAATCAGGTACTCGCCGCGGTAAACGGCTTGGAGACGCAGGTCGAAGCCGTAACCGCGAAAGCTGAGACCGAGATTGCCGGTGACGTCGAGGAAGCCGGCGAGCGTGCCGCCAGCGCTGCTTCCCGGGCCGGTGACGAACGCGGAGTTGTTACCCTTCGTCCAAAGTTTCGTGACGTTGCTGTACACGCCGAGTCCCCTCGCCCAGCCGGGCAGGAAAGTCAGTTGCTGCTGGTAGTTTAATTCCACGCCGCGGATTTGCGCCCAGCCGCTATTCACCGTCGTGTTGATGCGGTAACCGGCGTACTGCCCGTCGTAGCCGTTGTTCTGGCCCGAGGCGACAAACTGGCTGCTGTCGCTCTGGATGTAGTCGTTGATCTTTTTGTGAAAGGCTCCGAACGAGATCATACCCTGCGGCGTGAAATAGTACTCGGAGCTGAAATCGACGTTGCGGGCGTACTGCGGCTTCAGGTTGGGGTTGGTGACGCTGATCGATTGCGCGGCGTCATTGACCGTTGTGTTCGGGATGATGTTGCCGAAAGGCGGGCGACCGACACCGGTCGACCAACTGAGCCGGTTGACCCAGCCCGAGGTGGCTTGGTACTTCAGGTGCAAGCCCGGAAGGAAGAAGCGGTACGCGCCGCGGTTGGCGGAGCGCCCACTGTACTGGGCGAGGTTGCGGCGAATCTGTTCGGCGTCGGTGATCGGCCCGGTCCACGCGGCCCGGCGCGCCTGCTCCTGCGGGGACACGTAGTTGAGTGGTCCGTTGCCCTGGACTTTCGTGTCCTCGACGCGCACCCCGGTCAGCAGGGAGAGGCGGCGCGTGAGGCGGCCGTTGACGAGGAAGTAGGCGGCGCGGATGTCTTCTTGAATCTTCAGGTCGGAGGTTAAACGCAGCCGTGATGCGACCTCGACGTCGTCCTTCCACAGGCGAGGATTATCGCGCCGGTGGGCGGCAACCTTGTAGGAATCAACCCACGGTGGCACGCCGCCGCGGTTGAGGTAGTACTCTTTCTCGTCCCAAGTATAGTCCTTCGGAAACGTATTGAAAATCGAGATGCCCTGATTGTCATCCGCGGTGTTCAGAATCCCATCGGGGCCGGTATAGAACGAGCGGCGCGGATTGGTCCAGAGGTGGCGGGTCTGCCGCTGCGCGGTGAAGCCGGTCTTGTAGTAGAATGGCACACGGTAGTTGACGTCCTTCCGGAGGTCGAACTTGGCGGCGTACACCTTGTCGTAGCCGCGCTGGTCGTTCTGGTCGATGCGCAGGCGGCTGTAGTTTGAGAAATTCTGCCAGTCGGGTCCCTCGGTCTGGCGCACCGCCGGGACCTTCGCGTCCGCGCCGCGATCAATCACGAAGCCGACGTTGGGGATTTCCAGAAAAACGGAGCCCGTCGGCCGCGCCGAGTATTTGTCCTCCTCATGCATCACGTCGTAGTACGTGGCGGAGTCGGAATAGGAGAGGCCGTAGTCGATCTGCAGACCCGGGAAGCGGTGGCGGGCGCTCGGGGAGAAGACGAAGGTCCGGCCCGACTTATCGTTCGAAGCGACGTTGAGGCTGGCGGCGCCGCCCTGATTGGTCCAACGCGAGGTGTAATAGGCGGTATCGCGCGCCCCGGGACCCGGGGTGGCGGGTTCAACGGAGCTGGCGAAGATCTGGGTTAAGTTCTCGGTGTAACCGGGCTTAACGAAGCCGCCGCCAGTGCGGCGCCCGGCGGCGTCCACTGTCGCCAGAACGCTGGGCAGATTGGCGCCGGTGGCAAAGGCGGCGTTCAGTACGTGCCAGCGGGTGTCGTTGTTCTCGTGGAAAAAGTTGTAGACGTTGTTTAGAGAAAAGGTCGTTTCCTCGGACCACTTATACATGATCTTGGCACCAGTCGCGATGCGCGAGCGAGTGGCGCCATTCACGATGTAGCGACTTATGCTGTTGGCGAAAGCGGGACCGGGATCATTGCGACGCTCATAGCTGCTCGCTATCAACGCGCCGCCGGCGGGCTGGCTGTGCACCGTGCCGGTGAGCGAGATACCCCAGTTGCGCTTCTCGCCGAAGACATCCGAGTAATTGAAGTTTATCGAGGGGCCAAAGCCGCGGAAGGGCTGCTTCCACTTGGCCTCGACGGGTCCGGAATAGGTGGGCTGCGAGGTGAGGCCGACGGTATAGGTGACAATCCGGCCCGCCTTGCTGTCGAACGGGCTCTTGGTGACGAGGTTCACGCTGCCGCCAATCGACGCGCCGTCCATGTCGGGCGTCGGCGCCTTCGTGACCTCGATCGACTCGATATTGCCCAGCGAGGCCGTCTCGAACTCGAACTGGCGCCCTGTGCCCGCCGATTGCGCGCTGGCGACCTGCGCGCCGTCCATCGTGACCGAGCTCAGCGCTGAGCCCACGCCGCGGATGCTGATCTGGCGCACGTCGGGGCCGTTGTAGTCGGCGGTGATGCCGACAACATGCTGGAGCAAGTCGCCGATATTACCGTCCGCGATATTGCCGAAGGTGTCGGAGGAAACGACATTCTTCACGTTCGGCGCGAGGCGCTGCAGGGTCTCAGCCTTGGCCGTGCCCTCGCGCTCGCCAGCGACGGTGAATTTGTCCATCCGGTAGATGCCGGACGATAGCTCGACATCCTGCACGACCCGGCGGCCCGCAGCGGCCGTCACGCTGGTGCGCGAGGTATCGAGGCCGGCGAACGCGACCACGATCGTGGCCGGGCCAGGCGCGACGTCCCGGAATTCGAAACGGCCCTCTCGGTCCGTGATGGTGGAGCGGCCGGTGCCGTCCAGCTCGACAGCGGCGCCCTCGAGGTAGGATTTCGTGGCCTGGTTGCTAACCTGTCCGGTGATGATGCCGGTCGTCTGCGCCAGCAGAAGCGACGGCCCGATGAGCAGAGCGAGAAACAGCGGGCGGAAACGCCGGTGAGGAACTTTCATCGTGGGAGGATCTGAGCAACGGGCTAACATTTTTTTGCGACCCATGCAATTCCGGTTTTGCAAGCACGAACTGTACCTCGGGGCCGGGCTGACGGGGCGCGACCGTGAGGGATACGCGCCGGCCCCCCCGCGATGCGGCGGCAGAACAAAAGGCCCGGCCGATGCCTCCATCTCACCGCCAGTGGCGATCAGCGGAAAAGCCGACCCCTAACCCGGCCCCCCAAAAATCCAGTCTCCTGGCAGCAGCGCGGGACGTCCACGCGAGGGGAGGTTGCCCCTCCCAGTACAAGCTGGAGCGACCGGACACGATTCTTGTACCCAAGCCCGCCGGATCGGCTTCACTGCGCGGCACAGGAGGAAGCACCGGTGGGGCACAAAATCGGACCGAGAGTTTGAATGGCTGGAGTGAACATTAAACGCAGGTTACGGGGGTGTTTCTCCCGCGGCAGTCGGTGAAGCACACTCCTCCTGCCCCTTAGTGCAGAGGGGTTGACAAGGGGCACCATCGCAAGCTCCCATCTGCGCAAGCATAAGAATCTCGGTGAAATCAAGTGAGGTTACTGCCTAAATGGTCCCGCCGCGCGCAAAGTTCGCTGAGCGTTCGCGCAATGCGCGAATCTCGCCGGCGCGAATTTGAGCTCGGTCTCGGACGAAGTGCCCGACTTTCCCTCCGCCAAGGATCGACATCCTGCGCCATTCTTACCACGAACCCGGCGCAGAGCCCCTCGGTTAACGGCCGTCCTTGCTCCGGTTCCCGCCACCGCCACCTTCCCTTTGCTGAGGAAAATACGGGGGCGTACTCCGCCGCGCCGTTCACCCGCCAGGCTGCAGATCCGAACATGAAAAAACCCGCATCTCTGCTTTTTCTCTCCCTTGTCCTAGGGTGCACTCCAGCCGTCCCCGCCAAACCCGGCAAGCCGGCTCCCGCCCCCGGCGCCCTCAAGCCCCGCCTCGTCACCGAGCCCGTCAAGCACGACACCGACGATCCCGCTATCTGGATCAACCGCGCCAATCCTGCGGAAAGCCTTGTCCTCGGTACGGACAAGAACACGGACGGCGCGCTCTACGTCTGGGGTCTCGATGGCAAGATCAAGGCTGACAAGGTCGTCCGCGGTCTCGTCCGGCCCAACAACGTGGACATCGCCTACGATGTGCTGATCGGCGGCAAGAAAACCGACATCGCCGTCGTCACCGAGCGCTACGCCCATCGCCTCCGCGCCTACCGCCTCCCGGACCTGGTCCCGGTGGACGGTGGCGGTATCCCGGTCTTCGTGGGGGAGCGCGCCCGCGATTGCATGGGCATCGCACTATACACGCGGTTATCGGACGGCGCCCTCTTTGCCATCGTCAGCCGCTCCGACTACCAGGCGCCAACGCAGGCCTATTTGCACCAATACCGCCTCGTGGACGATGGCGCTGGCACACTCCGCGGCGTCTTCACGCGCGCATTCGGCGAGTGGAGCGGCAAGAAGGAGATCGAGGCCATCGCGGTCGATCAACAGCTGGGGTTCATCTATTACTCCGATGAGGGTTACGGCGTCCGCAAGTACCACGCTGACCCCGCGCACAAGGATGCCGCGGACGAAGTCGCGGTCTTCGGACTGGACGGCTTCGCCGCAGATCGCGAGGGCATCTCGATTTATCAGACTGGTCCCGGCACCGGCTATATCCTCGTCTCCAACCAGCAGAATAATTCCTTCCGCATCTACTCCCGCGAGGGCACGACCGCGAATCCGCACGACCACGTCCTGCTCCGGGAAGTGGACGTGTCGGCCATTGAAAGCGACGGCAGTGAAGTGACGAACGCGGCGTTGCCCGGCTTCCCTCACGGGCTCTTCGTCGCGATGAGCAACGGCAAGGTTTTCCACTACTACGCTTGGGAAGACATCGCCGGCACGACCCTGAAGAAGGCGGCCGACGGTGTTCGACCGGTTAATCCCTGAAACCCTGTCTGCCACGGGCGGTAAAAAGGCTCTCCGTCACCCGGTGGCGGGTGACTCCGCTGCTGGTTTTTTGGCCGGCCACGCTCCGGCCACTGAACCTGGTTGAGTCACGATGGGTGGGTTCACTCGCACCGCTTTCACCCTGCCTGATTCCACTCGCCCTTTTGCGGCGGCTGTTAGGTAACTGCGCCGAGGCTTGGTCTTGTCCGACGCCACAACTTGCGTGACCCCATGAAAAATCCCCTGCGTTTAGCTTGGCGGTTCCTCGTCTTCGCCCTGCCGGTGCTGTCCGGCGCCGGTGAGGTTCGCTGGATATGGAGCGGGGCCCAGACTCCCGACTCGCTGCGCATCAAGGTGAAATTCGGGACCTCCAAGGCGGCACCCTTGACCTATGCCCCGGCTGGTGCCGCGGGGGTCGTCCCGGCGCAGGTGGCGCCGACCAACGCGGTCGCAGCCGGCGATGGTTGGATTGCTGACTATCATCTACGAGGGCTAAAATCCGCCACGAGCTATCATTATTCGGTCGGAGGTGCCGCCGGAAGGGTGTCCACTTTGCCTCCACGTGGACCAGCCTCCTTTACGCTGGCACTCAGCTCCTGTAGTGGCACGGGTTCGGCGCACGAGGTCTTTCGCGCCATCGCGGCTCACGCCCCGCTTTTTTTCCTACACATGGGCGATCTTCATTATGAGGATATCGCGGTCAACGACGCGGCGGTATTTCACGCGGCCATCGACCGCGCCCTCACCTCCCCGACGCAGGGGATCCTGTTCCGCTCCACGGCGGTCAACTACATGTGGGACGACCATGACTTTGGTCCCAACAATTCCAATCGCGCATCGCCCAGTCGCGAAGCTTCCCGGCGCGTCTACCGGGAGGTCGTGCCGCATCACCCCCTGGTGATCGGCGAAAACGGTCCAGTTTACCATGCCTTCTCGGTGGGGCGAGTGCGATTCATCCTCACCGACCTTCGTTCCGAACGTTCGCCCCTGACGGTGCCCAATGGTCCCGCACGCTCGATGCTGGGCCCCGCCCAGAAGGCCTGGCTCAAGGCGGAACTGCTTGCCGCCCGCAACACTCACGCGCTCACGGTCTGGGTGAACTCCGTCCCTTGGATCGGTGCCGATACCGGGAGCGAGTACGAAGATCGCTGGACGGGATTCGTCACCGAGCGAGCGGAGCTGTCCGCCTTCCTCGAGGAGCACGGCGTCCGTAATCTTTGCGTCTTAAGCGGCGACGCTCACATGCTCGCCATTGATGACGGCGCAAACAACCTCTACGGCCCGTCGGGTCGGCCGCTGTTTCCGGTCTTTCAGGCCGCGGCCCTCGACCGCAAGGGCTCGGTCAAAGGTGGGCCCTACAGCCATGGCACCTTCCCGGGCCCGGGCCAGTTCGGGCTGATGCGCGTGGTGGACGAAGGTGGTCAGGACGTCCGGGTCGAATGGAGCGGTCACAACCACAAGGGAGAGGAACTAGTGCGGCACAGCTTCACCGTGACCGTGCCCTCGACTGATCGAACCTGATCGGCACAGGTCAGGACAGCAGTGCCTCGCTCATTCTTCCTCCTTAGCTTGGCCTGACTCCTGGCTACCGCGCGGTCGGCCGCTCCTCCTCGGAATCGATTTTCCTGCGATCGATCGAACGCATTGACCTCCCCCGAAATTCAACTACCGACGTCTAATGCAAATCGTCCGCATAACCATCCTCTCCCTTGCCGTCACCGCAGCCTCTTTCGCCGCCAAGTTCGACGGCATGTGGACCGGCGAACTTACCACCCAGAATGGCGCGATGGTCATCACGTTGAGCCTGAAGGCCGAAGGCGAAAACCTCACCGGCACCGTTGAAACGCCCATGGGCGTCGCGGCGATCAAAGAGGGTAAGATCAAGGGCGACGAACTCTCCTGGGTGACCGTGTTGGAGCGCAACGGCAACTCCATCCAAATCATCAACAAAGCCAAAGTCACCGGGACCGAAATGAAGGTCACCGTTTCCGCCGAAGGCCGCGACGGCTCCGCAGAATTCACGGTCAAGCGATCGAGCTAGGCGTCCCGCGCCCCCAGGTACATGCCCGACGTTTCGACGCGGCCTTCAAGCGCACAGGACCACCCCTCGCGCCCCGCCCCGACTCTTTGCTGATCCACGGTTGCCCATCCTCGCGTCGATGGTGGAACGCCGCCCGCGTCCGTTTCTGGGAAATCAGCCTGCTCTGCCGCAGCGTGGGGTTCCCCGGGTACTCCTTCGACTTCGCCACTCGGTCCTCCCCGGCTATGCTCGCCCCCGAAACCGCAGCCACCCCTACCCGGCCCCATCCCCCTCGTCGTCCGGTTCCCGACCTGACGCCCTGAGGCCGCGCGGCCCCAAGCGAGCAATCTTCGTGTTCACCCGCACCTTCACCGCCAATTGGGATCGCTCGCTTTTCCGGCCCATCCGGGGCCGCGCCCGGGCCTGGCCCCGCCCTCCTCGCCTCGCGGTTGTCTTGGCGGCGCTCATCTTTCCCCTCAGTGCAGCGCCGGCAGTAACCCCTAGAGCGGAGGCCAACGTGCCGACGGGCCGGCTGGTGATTATGGGCGGCGGGACCTCGCCGGCTTGGCTGCATGCCAAGATTCTCCGTCTCGCTGGCGGAGCCGATGCTCGCGTGCTCGTCGTCCCGTTTGCTAGTGCGGTCAATGACGGGCAGGCGACCCGTACCGCCTTCGTGACCGCTGGCGCCAAAAACGTCGCCGTGCTCCGAGCGGGCGATCCGGCCAGCGCCCTCGCGTCGGTGGGTGCTGCGGATGCGATCTGGTTCAATGGCGGCAGCCAGACCGCGCTCATGGCTGCGCTCAGCCAGCTCGGGATCGTCGAGGCCATCCGCGAGCGCCACCGTAGCGGCGCCGTCATCGGCGGCACCAGTGCCGGCGCCGCGGTGATGTCAAAGGTGATGATTGCTGGTGCACCGCCTCGAGCCGGTGAAATCCCTCCCTTGGGCGAGGGCCTCGGCTTGTGGCCGGAAACCGTCATAGATCAGCACTTCGCGCAACGCAACCGCGAGCCCCGCCTGCGTGCGACCGTGCAAAAGCACCCGAAGCTTGTCGGCGTCGGGATAGACGAGAGCACCTTCGTCGTGGTTGCCGGGAACGAGATCGAAATCGGCGGCATCGGAAACGTCACCGTCCTCGACTTGCGCTGGGGCGCAGAGTTGCAGCGCTTCCAACTTCGCGCGGGGGATCGCTGGAATTTTCGCACGCCGCGGAAGTAGCCGGGGTGTAACCCCGGCAGGCCGGCGCTGAGGCGCCCGTTTTGGAAGTCAGACGGGCGGGGGCAGCCGGTTGCCAGTTGCACGGGCAGGTTCGGCGCCCGACCCACCCGGCAGACGCAAGGGCCACTGGCCGAAGCCTCGGCGCGGCAGGCCGCTTGCGCGGACCCCGAAAACTGCGCCGGGAAGGCTTTACCGTGAGCCGCAAGGAGGTGCAGCGGGGGCGTTGGAACGAATTTTACGGCTTGAGACCAAGCAGACG
>Ga0194118_10004399_pt1 | contig 15418 bp, 8 predicted proteins | sample TA2MahsurfametaG_2_FD_148662 | JGI IMG/M metagenome (GOLD analysis project Ga0194118, IMG submission 148662) | Freshwater microbial communities from Lake Tanganyika, Tanzania - TA2015013 Mahale N5 surface | ecosystem: Environmental > Aquatic > Freshwater > Lake | place: Tanzania: Lake Tanganyika...
CTAGCTCTTGTATGCGCTCTGATTCACCGACCTCTAAGCCGGGCTCAAAAGCAGGCTCAACAGACGGGACGGGAGGGACAATTTGCTCTTGTATAGCAGGTAGTGCCGGAGCAGAAGGTTTACGCTCCGCAGCCGGGGCAGATTTAAATAAACTACTGAACAGTTCTTTTGCGTCGGCACCGGCCCACTCAGCAGCCCTGCCGCGCATTGCATTTAATACTTCGCTTTCACTCCAGCCTTGTTGTTTTGCAAACGTTAGAGCATTTCTCAGCGTTACAAACTCAGGCGAATCTTTAAAGTTCGGCTGGTCAATATTCCTAGCGATTAACGCAACTGACCTGCCCAAGTCTTTTGGGGATGCCGTATCAAAGTTATTGGCCGCACGAATGTACTCGTCAATCGTTTCTTCATTCACACCCTGAAAAACTGACGATTCACGCTCTAAGGCGTCTGTAGCATTTTTGTCCCACCAGCTATTTCTGGCGCGGCGATTCATCGCCTCGTATTGTTTTGCTGCCTCTTCCCCTAAATACTTGCGAATAGCATTTAAATCTAGCTGTAAATTAACCTGATCAGCATTATCTCTGGCAGCTTCTAGCTGCTCCAAAGTCATGTCTGCATAGTTAGGTTTTACAGCCTGCGCTACTGGAGTACGTGGAACTTCTTCTCTTGGTACAGTTGGTGCAGTAGTTGTTGCAGGGCCAACCATTCCGACTCGTCCAGATGGTTCAGCTCCGCCGGTGGGGACAGTAGGCTCGGGCTGTCCAGCCACTGAAACGCCTGTTCTACTTGGTTTCGGGTAAGTTCTTTCGATAACGAACTTACCTCCTGGGAACTGCTCGAAATAAGCTTCAACATTGTCAATTATCCCTTCTAGGTAATCGTACAAGTCTGAGGTGATATCTGACCTGCGTTGAGCATCTTCTGCAATCTTAACAATTTCACGAGCGGTATCCGGATTGCGAAAATCTTTCCCGCGCAACTGCGTATATAGCGGGTCCGTTCGCTTTATGCCAGCGGCAGCTAAGTCTGTTGCCCGCATAATGTCAGGCTTTGGCAGGACGAAACCGCGCTCTTCAGCAAACTTCAATACATCGTTGTACAGCGCATCAACATCTTTAAGATTCTGAGTGCGCTCTGCACTTTCAGGCTGAGCTTTCACCTGATCTTTGTACGCTAGAAGCGCGGTGAGCTTGGCTTTTGGATCATCTATCTGACCCACCATCTCAACCAACTCCGTGCCAGATTTAAACTGAAACGGGGCAGGCGCATACGGATCAAACGGGTACTCTTGTGTGGGCGGAGCCTGACGTTGCTGCGCCTCAATCTCCAGTCGAGCGCGTAACTCTCTAGCGGTACGTCTTGCGCGTACCTTTTCAGGACTACGCGGTTCGTCTTTAATACTCTCTTCGTACTTAATAAGATTGGCATAGCCGTCAGGCTGAGCAGCCATAGACGCTAACTGTTCGTCTGACAAAAAGGGTGACGGGGGAGGGGGTTGTAACTGCCCAGTTAGTCCCTGAACTTCAGCGTTCAACCGATTAGCGGCTTGTTCTAACGTTTCACCCCGTCTTTGACCTGGGGCAAGAGGTTCTGATTCATCTAGCGCTCTTTGTGCTGCCCGTCTTGTAGGGATAGCACTAGCACCGCCTATAGGCCCGCCTACTAGGCCAGCGGCGTACATAGACTCGCCGTACTCTTTGAAAGCGTCATCGCTCGTAACGTCTAGTCCTGCCTGCCAGCGATCTAGTACGGATTGGGCTACCTCTACCGGCATTTCAACAGCGGCACCCCTTACTACCCCGCCAGCAATAGTAGATTGAGCAAGTTTTACTAAATCTTCTTTTTTCCTGGCAGCGATTAACGCAGCGTCATCGCCAACACCCAAAACACGTTTAACTAGGCTCTTACCCAGTACGCCGTAAGTACCGGCAGCTTCTAGTGCAGCAGAGCCTGCGGTAGCAGCAGCGGCTCTACCCATACTAATGTCTACAGGTTTACCTTCTTCTATTTGTGTAGCGGCCTGACGCTGTACGGCAGAACCTAATGTAGATGGAACGTTAGCGCCTATCGCACCAAGCCCAGCCCCAATCAACGTACCCGGGCCGGGGGCAAAAGCAGAGCCTGCCATAGCACCCAGTTTTGCACCAGCAATCGTTGCCCCGATCTGCGGTCCCTGTTGGGCAAGGAATCTAGGGATGTCTGATGCAACCTGACCGGCGGCGGGAAGTAAACCGCGCTCTCGGAAGATGCGTCCAATTCTTTCTAGAGACGGGCCTTCTCCTGCCTCTGTCTCTATCTCTTCTGCCCGCCGTAGTCCGGCTCTAGCGGCTTCTTCCGGTGAACCAATAACAGCGCCAACACCTGTACGCGCACCAGAAATAAACTGTCTAGCGCCCCGTTTGGCTTCGCCAAGAATAGTTGATTCTTTTACAGTGGGAGTAGCCCACGAAACGTCGTACCCACCCGCTTTAAGTCGAGCCAGAAGATCGGCCTGTGTCGTGCCTTCTGGGACATTAGTAACAACCGTGCCGTCCGGCAGACGCACATCCATGCTAGATCCTCATTTGGTCGGTAGTTTTGAGAAGTCTACTGCACCGCGACTTGTAGGACGGGGCGTTGCAACAGAAGTCCCCAGCACTTTAGCCGCGAGATCATCTACTATGCGCTCTAGCGGTGTAATCATGGTTTCCGTTAACTCTTTTATATAGTCCTGCATAGCGCGTTCTTGCACTGGATCAGGTTTACTGCCCGGAACGTTACGCATAGATATGTAAGTCCCAAACTTTTCCCTGACCTGTTTTTCTAGCGCAGCTTGCTGCCTGCCCAACTTATCAGACGCAGCGGTGTATTGATCACGTAGCTTTTGATCTCTACGCAGCTCTTCTCTATTTGCAAGATCTGCCAGTTTAAGTTGTAGAGCGTTGACGCGGTCAGCGTAACTTGTGGCCTCTCGCTGTTCGCCTGCCACCCGGACTTTATCAACTTCTATGTCAATCTTCGCTATCTCCAAACGACGTTTCTGCTCAGCTTGCCGAAGATCCATGCCTTGTTTAACCAAACTAGCCTCAGCATCCATATTGCCAATCTGACGGGCTTGTTGTGCTTGACGAAGTTTGACTACTGATTGTTCATGCAACAAATCAGCATCAATAGCCGCTTTTTCTCGTTCATCTATGGCACGATCTACAGCGCCATATTCATTGCCCCAGGTTCGCAAATCACGGAACAAGGCATTTAAACGGTTGAACGTATCGCGTTCACGCTGAGATTTAAGCAGTTGTTCACGCTGAGAACGGGCTCGTGTTCTTGCGTCAATCTCTTGCTGCTCAAGATCAGGCAAGTTCTTACGCGCATCTAATGCTTGACGGCTAAGAGTTTGAATTCTGTCAATATCCGCTGTTGTCTGCGCATCTTCTGGAATGGCGCGCATTATGTTTGCTATGTTATTAGGAGTAGGCATCACCGCTCTTGGTGGTGCTATAGATGCGATTCCGTCTGGTTTGGCTATTGTTTTTGCAGATAAAGCTTGATCATCACGCGGTGCGCTTGTTGGAGCGAGCGCAGGCGCAAATCTTTCATCAGGACCAGCGTATGGGATATTGCTCGCTCGCGGAGCGCGGGCCGCAGCAGGGGGAGCGGCGGGCGGAAGTTCACCTTCCGTTAGCATATACGACGCCCCAAGGTCTTGACGACGCCGACGCCGACGCTCTTCCTCTTCCTTAAGAGCATCAGCACGTGCCCGCAAACGTTCCGCCGCCAAGCGGCTATCCATCGGGGCAAGAAGACGATCAGGGATGGTTTGAGTACGAACGTCAGGGACTTCTGCGCCTTCTGTAAACCCAATAATTCCACCCTCTTTAAACTGCATATTGACAGGCAGACCCGCAACACCTTTTTGCTGCAACATCTGCGCAGCCATCTGGGCAACGGCTTGTGGGTTTTGGGCCATCTGCTGTTGTTGTTGCTGTTGTCGAGCCATCAACTGCCCAGCGATACCGGCTTGTCTACCGATAGCTTGTAACTGAGGCTGTCGCATGGGCTGAGCGACTTGCTGAGCCTGCTGTATCACCTGACTAGCAACGGTGGGCTGCTGGCCTTGCGGGCCGGGGGCAGTCTGAGAAGCCTGCTGTTGCAGGACAGCAGAAGCCTCCATCAAGGCTTGAAGTCCGCTCGGAATCATGTTGAAACCCTTTATTTAGAAATGCTATCCGCCAAACCCCGGAATTTTTTTCAGAATGTCGTAAATCTTATTAGCCTGTTCAAGCGTCAGACTAGTCTTCCCGAGGTCACTCAGGTTGGGAGTAGTAGTTGTCGTCCCAACAGGCAGACCCTGAAGCATGCTTTGCTGGAACAAGAGTTTGTTGTACGGGTCCATCTTCTCTTGCTCAAACTGCTTCTGAAGGGCAGTAATTCCCTCTTGCTCTATCGCTCTTTCCTGCGCCCCCAGCCCAGCTAGCGCGTTAACATCCGCTAATTGCTGTTGCCTTCCAATATTGTATTGATTCATGGCCTGGGTAAATGCGTTCTCAAACCCTTTACCGATAATTCCTGCCTGAGCGGTTTGCAGGTTTCTCATACCTTCTGAACGGGCAATAGCCTCTCGCCCGCCACCGAACGCACCGGCTTTAGCAAACTGCCCCTGTAGGTTGGCTTGGCTGATCTGAGCCTGCCTACGTAGCTCATCCAACTGTGGCTGGAGGGCAAGCTGCGTATAGGGGTTCATGTAGGCTTGTAGGTTTGCCGTATTAAACGTAGCCTGTGGATTGATATTCCCGGCAGCGGTAAACGCTTGTTGTTGAAGCGGGGAAGTCCCGGCAGTCAACGGGCCTTGGTAGCCTTGATAACCTTCTCCGGCAAGAGCTTGCGCTTGACCCAGCATGTCGGTTACATAGTCACCAACATAAGGTGCAAGCGTTGTCTCAGTAGTGGAGCCAAGGGGGTTTTGAGCGGTAATACTGGAAGCCCCGGCGTTGACGGTGGAAGCCCCGCCAGCCGTAAATTTAGCGATCCCGCCTGAAGCGTAGTTAGCAATACCCCCACCGAGATACTTATCAGGGTTAATTTTCTTACCCTGTCTAGTTGTACCGGTGCGGTCTTTCCTGACTCTATCCATCATCCGATAGAGTTGGTTAGCACCGGCGTCTGAGTTCCCGTTTCCAAGGTGGGACACCACATCTGCTGGGATCACGAATTCTCCATGCGACAGAGCAGCGGGTTGTACTCCGTCTATAGATGATGGGATTTTATCTGCCATACCGTCTGTCCCGCCACGCAAATATTTACCGGAGGCCATTAAACCACCTTGCGCGGCTGATACAGGCTGCTGAGCAGCCATAAATTCATCGTATATTCCCATTGCCGTGGGAGCCGTTTTAGTGTCTGCTTTAACCGGCGCGGTGACGTTGGGATTTGGGGCAGTAGCCGCCGCAGGCGCAGCAACCTGGGCAATACCCTCTGCTTTAACCTTTGCCGCTTCTCTTGTTTCCGCAGCCTTTCCCGGCTCTACATATTCAGTCGGGGTAAAGAACTGTCTACCCATTACTGCTTTACCGGAGTAAGGCACGTATTCTGGTTGTTTAATCTGTTCTCTTACCGCAGCAAGCTCAGGGATCTTCCCCTTGTACCCTGCCGTCTGCGGCTTATTCCCACCACCCAATAGCCCGTATAGAGCCGTTCCAGTAGCAGCAAGGCCAGCGGGGGTTTTAAGAGCCTGCTTAACCATATCGAAAAAGCCAGCTTTTTTGTCATCAGGCACTTTAAGGCCAGCATCTTGATAGGCTTTCCCCAGCGCCTGATCCATTTCTTCGTTGGTCATGTTGGCGAAGTTGGGATATTCCTTGGCAATATCCGCAACAAACCCCGCGCCTTCATAGTCAGGGTCAGGATCAAATCCAAGCTCTTTGGCGCTAAAAACCTGTCCTAATTCGTCAATAAAAAACGAATTCCCAAACTCGTCATAATCCCACATTTTTATTCCTCACCATAAAAGTCAGAGGAGAATCTATCAAGGTCAAAGGGCTTGTACCCCGGGATATTTGCATAGAAAGTCTCAAACTTGGGAGCCCGTAAAGCAGCCTCTTGTTGAGCCGCCTGCGCCTGTTGAGCCTTTTGCTGAGCCAATAGTTGAGATTGTAGACCGCTAACCTGTGTACCGAAACCTCTTTGTAGCGCGTCTAGCATCTGTTGGAACTGCCCCGGCTGTTGCGCTAAAGCCCGTTCTATTCCAGTAACTTTTGACCCTAGCCCAGAAACTTGTTCGCCTACCGTTTTCCCAAGCTCTGAAAGCCCGGTTTTAACACCCGACACCTCTTCGCTCACCCCGCCAATCCGCTCCCCGATGTCCGAGAACTGTCGAGCGTATTCTTGTTCTGCAAGAGTAATCTGTGCATTAAGTTCTGATTGGCTAAGATTAAGCTGTTCTAACAACTGCTGAGTGGTAATACCAAGTTGTTCAGAAACATTATCTAGCGCTGCTTGTAAAGCTTCGTCTCTGGTTGCGCCGTAAGCCTCATACTCGTTAATCTGGGCGGTAATGTCGTCCACCGCTGTAGCGAGCTTTGTTGCATACTCCAGCCCTTGCCCTACGATCTGGCTTTGCACATCACCAATCTGAGTCCCAAGTCTTGATTCAACATCTCCAATCTCAGATTTTAATGACTGCTCTGTCACGCCTAATTTCTGAAGAAGCCCCTCTTCAGTTTCTCCCAGCTCATCTGCCAATTCAGTGATGGACTGGTTAATAGCCTGATCTCTTGAAAGACCGGCGTTTTCAAATGCCTTAATCCGGTCTACAAGATCGGTCTGTACGCCGGAAATCTGGGCGGCAAACAATTGTTCCGATTCAATAATTCTTGCGTTAAGAGATTCTTGAGTTTCACCCAGTTGACTTAGCAATTCATCTTGAGCAATCCCTAAACTCTCAGAAACGTTATCAAGCGCGGCCTGTAAGGCTTCATCCCGGGTTGCTCCATAGGCTTCGTATTCATTTACCTGATCGGTGATATCTTTAACAGCGCTTGCTAATCTTGTTTCATACGATTTCTCAAGCCCGGCAATATCACTTTTGACCCCACCAATCTGCTCTCCGAGACGCGTTTCTAGATCGCTCATCTCTGTCTTAAGGCCAGATTCGGTAGACCCAAGTTGTTTTAAGAAATCTTCTCGCGTTGTGCCAAGTTCGTCTGAAAGTTCAGCTACGGCAGAAGAGATAGCCTCATCTCTAGTGTAGCCAGCTTCTTCCAGCGTTTTAATGCGATCTAACAGGTCAGTTTTAAGCTCGCCAACCTGCTCACCAAGCTTGGTAGTGACATCGGCAAGACCGGCAGACAATTGGCCCTTAAGCGCACTCTCAGTTGTTCCAATCTTCTGAAGTAGGCTTTCCTCAGTCTCCCCCATTTCATCTGAAAGTTCAGTGATAGATCGTTGAATGGCTTCATTACGAGACAAGCCTGCACGCTCAAATGCGCTGATTCGATCTGTAAGAGTTGTCTCAAGGCCGCTTACTTGCTCGGCAAATAACTTTTCTGACGAAACGATGCGATCATTTAAAGAAGACTCTGTTTCTCCAAGAAGACCTAGAAATGTTTCTTTTGTTTGCCCAAGCGAATCTGCCATGTTTTCAATTGCGGCAGACAAAGCTTCATCTCGTGTAGCGCCGTATGCTTCGTATTCATTAACTTTATCGGTAATGTTTTTAACGACCGTATTTAATTGGCCTTTAAACTCTGACCCTATATCAGCAAACCCACGCTGAATTCCTTCCAGGTCTAGGTCTGATGCAAGACCCATATCGTCAATCAGGCTGCGGAGAATCTCTGGGTCAAATTCTTCATAATCTTCCACCCCCGTTTCTCCTGACAATACGCCGCCAAAATCTTGATCACCTGATGGACCAAAGAAATCTTCGGCGGCCCCAGTTAGTTCTGTGCGCGGCAATGTTGCAAATTGGCTAATCGGGCCTGTTTTAAGATCTGTTGAAGGGGTTTTGGGAAACAGAAACTCCGTGTCCTGAATGTCTTCAAACTCAGACGGCAGACCTAAGTCTTCGGCGTTATCTGAGCCCAGAATTGCACCCAGTTCGTCTGGAGTAACTTCAGTGCTAAACCCTTTTGTTAAATCTTCGTTAGACAATCCTGCAAGCCCATCGGCATCTGAAGCCAAAATAGCGTCTGATTCAGCCGCGATCTCCGCTTTTGTTACTGGCTGCGTTTTGACTTCCGCTGGTTTTGCTGGCTGTCGCTCTTTCTGAATATCAGCGCGAACTTCTTTTGAAACAGCGTCAATAACTGTTTTAAATATGTCGTTGCTGGTTAGAGGCTTGCCTGCTAATTCTCTGCCTAACGCGGTTGTGACAATCGACTGTTGGCCGGGGGTGAGATCAGTAAACTTTTTCCCGTCTATGTCAATCTTAGAAAGACCAAGCGTTGTAGCACCGCTTAGAGCAGCAGCCTGAAACTTATTAGACAAATCCCCCGGCGCGTCTAACGCATTTTGAACAGACGCTACAATAGCGGCTCTTGTTTTGGGATCGGTGATGTCACTAAACCCAGGAAGATTGTTAACGACAACATCAAACATTCCGCCTGCGGTTGCGCCAAGAACAGCGCTTTCAATCTGTTCTGCATTCCCACCAAGAGCGGCAGTTCTTAAAGCGGCTGCACTTATGTTCTCAACAAGTTTTTTGCCCGCAGCAGATTCAAATATGTTGCCAGCAGCGTCACCAATCTCCCCCGCAATCTGCGGGACAAAATAAGAAGTAGCAGCAGCAATAGCGCCCTTTTTAACGTCTCCACCACTAGCGATAGTCGTTAGTACGCCGGTTCCAATCGCGCCTGCGACAGCAGAACTAACTGTTACTCCCAATGCCCCGGTAATGGTGCTGCCGATTGCAATACCCAAGCCGGGAACCATCATCGATGCTATTGCTAAAACAGGCCCGATAGATTCTTTGCTGATGAACGCACTAGATGGCCCCGGTGTTGTATAAAACATCGGGATGCCGTTGACCATTGAAATATTTAACCCGGTGTTCTTTCCGGCAAACGTCCCGCCGATGGTGTATCGGGCATTAGGATTATCCGGAGAAACAGATGTATTGGCATACGCATAGCCAACATCATGACCTTGTTTTAGCTGCTCTCCGGTGCGCTTGTTATATAAAACCTTTTCTTGCTCGCCAATCGGGTTAATTGGGATTAGAACAGGCTCGTAATAATCTTCGCCGCTACCTTCAAAATTTACCCCAGACCCAACTTTTGTGCTGGCTAGGTAATATTTTTTTCCGTTGTAATCAACAACTGATCCGTTGTCCTGACCTCTGTAACCACCAGCTTTATACCAATCAGCATAATCTTGTTGTGCTTGAGGTATGTTGGAGTAATCTGGCCCAAGTGCTTTTTGAGTTTTCTCGCCAATCTCACTGATATCTCTAATACCACTTAATACAAGACGGCTTGCCATGTACTGAGTGGCAGAATCAATACCACCCAATGCACCGAGATCACCAGTGTAATATTTTTCAGTGCCCAGGTTTTTGCGCTGGTTGGTAATCTGCTGGGCAAGCTTGTTTTGGTAATAGTCTTGCCCCAACTCTGCCGCAAGATCTAAGTTTAGGCTTCTTGCGTTTTGAGCCAGAGTTACAATCTGATCTTCACTTAACGCCGCGTTTTCGTATTTAGAAAACAACTTTCTGAACCCAAGCAGTTCTTCTTGCGAAGGCTTTGTGTCCGCGAAATATGCTTGCTCTAATTTGGGCATTAAAGACATGTCAATTTCCCGTCAGGTCAAACAACTCTATTGCACCTACTGCATCGCCTGTTGGCGAAGCAGAGAAAGTACGAATAGCAAGTGTCAATAACCCGCCGTTTAGATCGTATGCCCAGTTATACCCTGTGGGGTCTGCGATTGCGAACTTGCCGCCGCTACCAGACGCATCGGTGTAATCCGTTTGAATAATCGTTCCCCCCGCTACAGCGGTGGCGGAAATGTCATACCGAATATTCCCAATCGCAATAACGGTTGACGGAGAGCCGACAGTTCCGCTAGAGCTTAATTCGTATGTCCCAGCGCCACCGGTGGTGCCTGATAGTTGCTTCTTAATATAAGCATCACCAAACCCCGAAACAAAGATCTGCTGCCCAGTTGCGAATGCCCCAGAGGTCATAGCAGAAATAGTCAAGGTAGTCCCTGAGATCGTTCCAGTCCCTTGGGCGTTGTTTAAATTAACCCAAGATGCCCCAGTGAGAGTCCCGCCTTGAATTAGCGCAATCTCATAACTTTGATTGGCAAGAGGAAACACCTGAACCCTTGCCGGGAGGACAACAGAACCCGTCAGATTTACACCTGTAGTGGTTCCATCTTCTAAGGCCACTGAAACTAACGGGACGAAGGTTGTAGAGATGCCGGTTAAAGCTGTAGGTCGTCTTGCTATATATCCTCTGGAATACTGTTCATACCCGCCTTCGGATATAACAGTAGAGCAGATTTGTTTCATGGTGGCGTTTTGAGCCACAGTAGAAGCTTCAATAACATATGTGATCGGCAGAATTGCCGTGGTCATATATGTCGTATTAATAATGTTTGCATTATTAAACGTGTGACAAACAATGTATTGCCCGTTAATAATGAATCCACACCTGACTGAACCTACGCCTAGCCATTCAAAGTCCATCCACAGAATCTGAGCTTTAGTAACGTCTAGCGTTAAACCACTTGCTCCGGTTCCGTTTAATGGATCTCCGTTCCAGTCTGCCTGATTGACAGTAGTATTAACGACACTACCAGTTCCATAGCTTCTCAAAACAAACTGAACGCTTGTTGCGTTGACCTGAAAGAACACGCCATTCTGTGAGTTGAAGTACCCCACCTGTTGGAGTAGGCCGGTAGCAGGTGTGCTCATTGCAAATGTAGCAAGCACCAATAGCCCTTTTCCGGGCTGATAAGGGAACTTTCTATAGGTCTGTCTAGTAACAGAGCCCACCCCGCTAGATGAGATGGTAAGGTCTAGTACAGACTGGTTATTTTGAAATACGGTATTCCCGGTTCCGGTGATGGTGGTGGAATACTGAGTATCGGCTGCGTATCGGTTTTGACTATCAAACAGGGTGTAAGGTTGGCTTGCCCGCACCCGACCGAACGCATCAACGTTTGTGCCGCCTATTGATACCGGAATCGTGTCAGTGCTGCCAGAAGCCATAAGCTGCCCCAATAGGCTGGTAAGCCTGTTGAAATAGAGCCGGAGAATATTGTTTAACTGGTTCTGGTATGCCTGAGAATACTCTGGGACGGCATTGGGTAGCGCAGGAGGCTGTACCTTTACTAATTCATAGTCGGTTGTGACTAGCACCTTAACCCCCGGACACGCCTGAACCAGAAGCCTTGCCGTCGTTCTGTAGATCTAAACGCATGGCACCAAGCTGCCAGTTTACTCCTAGCCCGGTAGATTCAAACTTCATCGCCAACTGTCTTGCTCTCAGGCGAATATAAACCTGCCCGGTAAACTCCTCAACAGGCACCGTCGCCGTCCGCGTGACAGTCGCAAAGTTATCTCCGCCTTCTGACTCCGGCGAGCTATAACCAGAACCTGAGTTCTTAAGAGGATAGAAAGTTAAAACACCAGACGGAGAGCCTGTAGTAGAACCCCGGAAGGTTAAATCAGGCAGAACCCTACGTATAAACACAAACCTGTCACCATCATCAACATCAAACTCAGCAGAGGTGATAGAGGCTGTAATCGCCACAGGAGTTCCTGTAATGTTGTCGTCCACCCCTTTCTCATGATCTACGATGTTATTAGAGTACGTAGCAGCAATAGGGTAGTCCCGTAGACCTGAATCTGCCCACGCAGTTCTACCCATGTTTCCGTAGTACCAGATGTCTTCCAGGTAGTTATAAATGACGTATCGGTCAATTACTGAAGACTCTGCGGAACAGTAGAACCACCAGACTTCATTAAACCCTTCGTTCGTCCCTGCAAACACCTGATCGTACTGAGCGGTGTTTATATCACTAAAGATATATTGTCTGAGGTCACAACGAAGCGTCTGAACCCGGCCATCGTATTTGTAGAACTTGTCTTTGCCCATCCAGAAAGCTATGCCTGCCGCATAAGCAGCGCAGTTCTGACTAACGATAGAAGTATTCTCACCAATTAACTGAGCACCCCAGACGGTTGGCGGGCCTTGGTACTGGAGAGAATAAACGCCTGCATCAGTCCAGACGATCATCTCTTGCCGCCCCTGTAAGGCGGTGATGATCTCAGAGCCTCTTGAGAGCGTAAGGCTGCCAGCCTGATTAGTGGCCCGGGGAGTCCAGTCGGTAATGTTTTCCTGATCACACCAACGGATTAGCATGGGGGAGATAAGAGCTGGGCTAGGCCCCGGGATAGACCCCGCTGTAATGCCGTAATCATTCACCCCAAACGCAAATACAAACCTATATACATCGGAAATAGCTACATAGTTCACCGCTTCAGGCGAATTAGCTGCGGTGCCGGAATCTTTTACATAGTCGCCGCTAATATCAATTGTGATAGTTCCCGAGCCCGTGTCTGACAGAGTTATCGCAGACCCTGAAAACGTAGAGTTAGTCCAGATGTAAAACTGATTCCGGATGGCGTTACTAACCAGTTGGAGATAATAAGTTGTGCCTGTGGATAAGCCGGTGGGCAAAGAGCCTGTAGTTAAGAACTGAACAGGCAGAGTTTCCCCGGTAGTGTTTGTTCTGCCAGCATAAGAAGCGACAGTATTAACTCTTCCCGGCGTGCCAACAGTAAATGTCACAACATTATTCGGGACTACGAAAGCGTACTTGTAACTCCAAGAAACCATCTGCCCGCCGCGATAGGCATATACCAAGTCAGACCCAAAGTTTGCCTGACTTGCATATTGGCTCCAAGCGGGCTCGGAATAAGTAGAAAACGTAACACCAGGGTTTACAGCGTTGTTAGTGTCGCTTGCGTTTGCAGCAGCACCATAATCAAATTTAAATGTGCCGGATGGATTCGTAACCTGCGTAATCACGAACTTCCGGTTATTTAAATCATTGATATTCCCGCCGCAACTCCCAGCGCCGTAAAATTCCACCCATGCCCCAACCCAGGGAGTGGACGGATCTTGATTGGGAAAACTTCCTACAACGGTCACTTCGCTAGAACCGGGAGTGGCGGTGATGGAAGTAACGCCTAACAGCAGTCCGGAGTAGGGAGAGATATCTGCATATACGCCTTGAGACGACACGTATTGTCTGCGTGCGGTCATAACACCAAGAAGCGTCTCGCCTGTTTGCACAGCCCAAACAAACAGTGAACGGCAGACACCTAAAAAGGTATTAGCAGAGATGCGGACCCAGCCACCTACTTTTTCTGGCGTTCCTTGGCGAAAACGCACTTTATCTGACTCATACCAGCCACCCTCTGTTGTATATCGTGTGTTTTCACGGTTTACCCCAGGCTTCATCAGGAATTTCTTGAGCATACTATGCCTGCGTAAGGTGGTCGGCCAGTTCTGCTACTTCGTTTACCCTGCGCTCCCAGCCTTTGCCGTATACAGCCCAGCCGGTGAGGCTTTGCATGAAGTTTAACCGGGCTTCACTGTAGTCTTCAATCAGCTTATCTAGGTTAGCGTTAGACACTGCTGCCAGCGTTGCTGGGCCGATAACACCGTCCGGCTTAGCACCAACACATTGCTGAAGAATCCTGACAGCCCTCCCCGGGCCTGAATTTACACAGGTGTCAAACACCATGTAGTCGATCCCGCCGGGCAAGTCATCGGCTCTAATGGTATCCCAGTATTTCTGTTTATAGAACGGGTTAACCATCTCCGGGGTTAGAGCTTTCATTTCTTCTTGTGTAACTTTCCGGCCTATGTAGTTTTCCCAGGCGTGTTGAGTTACGCCTAGATTAGTACAGCCCAATCGGCCATCTGGTAAAAAGTTACCTGGATCTCTCCGGTCATCTGTAAACCCGCCTTCGGATTTAAGCAGGTGTTCAAACGCTATTGTCCAAGTTGATTTCATTTCTTCATCCCTGCCAACACTTCAGTTTTCTCTTTACTGCTCGCGCTCGAACCCAGAAAGAAGTTCAGAATTGTAGCTACTACAGTCCCAAGCAAGAACCCGAGGATAGTGTCGGCAAACCGCACATTTAGATCTGGAATTGTCGTGAACGTAATCAGGAAGATATACAGCACCGCCGTGACAGACCAGAACATCGCCAGATACATTACAAACCGTTTAGAGAACAGGTCTGACTGGTTTAGCGCAGCAACCTGCATGGCTCTAGCATCGGCAGTGTTCTTATTGGCCTGCTCAACCATGAACTCTTCATGCTGCATTGCACGATCACGCAGCGCCTTAATATCGTCCTGAGACATATCCGGCTTAAGTTCCATCCCGGTCTTCTCTTGGACGTAATCCAGACCTTTGTCCACGACAGCCTGCGCTACCTTTGGCAGGTTGTTCTGAAGCAGGGTGGAAATAATGCCAGCGACAACAGGAATCATTGCGCGATCTCCGCAAGAGTCAGCATCAAAGCCGCCACCATAATTATGACGACGGCAAGCAGGTAATTCATTTCAAGGTATACCCCCCGCCTAACGCAGCTACGCTGGCAGCAATCGCTCCAATGGTCTTGGATAAGTCAATCATTCCAAGGTAGCGGAGGTTGGATGACCGGCGGGTTAATCTGATTGTCGATATTGCTCTGCACTGCTCGCTCGGCAGATGCCTGATCAACACCGTTGGCATAGCACCAACCGAGAACTTGATCCTGCGTGAGGTTGGCATAGGGGGTGAAGTTTTGGGGATCTGCCGGGGGAAGTGAGCAGGTCGAATAGACAGAAGCCGTGTAGCCGTCCTGCGTGCCTGTGCAGCGCCAGCCGACTTGCAACACGGCCCTAGCAGGGTCTGCGTTGTCAGGGGTTGTCTGACACCAGTCTACATTCCAAAAAAATGTTGCGCTCATCGTGAACTCCAATTCCAAGGTAGTGCTTTTCCAGAAACCATGATTCCAGTCACCGCTGGGCGATACACAGCCTCGGTGAGTTTTGCATGTTTTGACCCGTTATCTGAAAACCCGATAACCTGCAGGTTCCAAGGCACATGCAAGCCGCAAACCGTCTTTCCGTTAAACGGGACAATATGGTCTACCGCCATGCGGACTCCAGACCTTTTTTGCAAAGACTCCGCTTGTTGGTAGACCTGCTCCATCTGCCGGATGTGATCTTTGGTGACCCACGGAGGCAATCGGTTTCGCCTCTTTGCAAACGTTATACGCTCGTGAGCAACATGCTTATATTCGTGAGCCTGCCGATAAGCCTTATACGCTTGTTTGGTCTGTTCTGGGTATTGCTCTCGATACCGCGCAGAATATTCGCGCATATGTTCTTTGTTTTTTGACCGCCACTTTTCAGCATAACCA
>Ga0194118_10004403_pt1 | contig 15410 bp, 25 predicted proteins | sample TA2MahsurfametaG_2_FD_148662 | JGI IMG/M metagenome (GOLD analysis project Ga0194118, IMG submission 148662) | Freshwater microbial communities from Lake Tanganyika, Tanzania - TA2015013 Mahale N5 surface | ecosystem: Environmental > Aquatic > Freshwater > Lake | place: Tanzania: Lake...
CGTTCCGGAGTCCAGCCCCCTCACCCCCCCTCCACCCCCCCAGACGAACCCCCTCGGGGCTCCGGAGCGGGCGCGGGAACGCGGGACCGCGGAGCGTCGCGCGTGGCGGGCCGCTTTGACTAAGTCTTGCGACGGTGGCGGATGAGCCGACCGGCGCGTCGCCTTCGGGGGCGACGGTGGCGGATGAGCGAGCCGCCGCCCGGGAAGAAAGGAGAAAAGACCCGGGCGACGACCCACAGCTCGGACAAGGGGGGGTTGAGACCGAGCGAAGCCGATTGTAGCCCACGCGGCCCCCCTCCGCCCGCAATCCCCCAAAAAAAACCACCAAGGCCCTTGACGTGGGCGGCGCTTTCGCGCTAGAAGAGTTCGAAAAAAGTCAGTCGTGATGCCTGCCCTCCTTCGTGGACGACGGAGCCGAAGGGTCGGTTCGTTCGTCGTACTGCAACGAACAAGCGTTCGTTGCGATACGACCCTTGGGTCACCGTCCGTGATCGGTTGACCTTAAGTACAACGAATGGTACGTATTCTCTACAAGGGGTGCGCGCGAGGCGTTCGCGGCGGTTCGGTGGGGCTCTGCGCGAAAACGGGCGCGCGATCGGGCTTGATTCCGCGGCCGCGGCGGCCTATGATCTTTTCGTGCAGGGGGTGTTGTTCGTGACGGAACCGAAACCTAGGAGGAACCACGCGCAGCGCAAGTACGCGCGGCGCAGGAAGAGGAGCGAGTCGGCCGACGAGGACGACGTCAGGACCGTGTGGGAGGAGTGGGTGCGCGTCCACCGCGCAGGCCAGGAGAACAGGGTCAAGCTCACCGAGGAGCGGCGCGAGAGGATCTCGTGGGCCGTGGTCACCTACGGCGTCGAGACGTGCATGGAGGCGATCGCCGGCTGCAAGCTCAGCCCGTTCCACCAGGGCGACAACGACCGCGGGCGCAGGTACGACGACGTCGAGCTCATACTGCGCGACGCGGCCAAGATCGAGAGGTTCTGCGAGATCGCCAGGGAGAACCGCTCCAGGCCCAAGGGCACCGACTTCTGATGGACCAGGAATCAGCCGGCAGGGTCGTCGTGGCCTTCTACAACGCCTGGAACGAGCGCATCCCCAAGGGGACCGACTGGGACGAGCTGCTCTCCACCTGGGCCCGCTTCCTGTCCGACGTGTCCGTGGACGAGGCCAGGCACGCCTACCGCCGCCTCGTGGCGCAGGACTCCAACTGGCTCCCGAGGCCGGGCACCGTGCGCAGGATCGCGCTGTCGACGAGGGGCGACCAGCCGCCCAGGGAGTGGGAGGCGTGGGCGCAGCTCCGCAGGATCGCCGACGCGTCGCACACGGGCGTCGGTTCCGGCGAGAGGCTGCACGCCGTCGTCGCCGCGACGCTGGCCTCCCTCGGCGGGCGCGAGGCGCTCGAGCTGCACACCAACGGCGACCGCGAGCTCTTCTTCCGCGCGTACCGCGACCGGCTCGCCGACTGGGAGACGGAGAACTTCGGGGTTCCCTCGCGATCGGACTGACAGTAGTAGCCTCGCGCGCGTGGCGATCGGGAGGGGCGGCAGACCGGCGAAGAGGGCCGACGGCGACTGGGCGACGGTGACCATCCGCGTGCCCGCCTGGTTCAAGAACCACCTCGTCGAGGTGTCCGACGGCTACGACATGTCGATCACCGACTACCTCAAGGCACTGGTGCTCAGGGATGCCCCGCCAACCGACGCCGCCTAGGGGCGAGGACGAGCCGCACCAGATCTGCGTGCGGATACCGGGCTGGCTGAAGGGCCGGGTGCTGGCCATCTGCGAGCGCGAGGGCATATCGCTCAACGCCCTCGTCTCCAACGCGATCAGGGAGGCCGAGAGGGCCGACAGGGGGCTGCCGTCCCCGCCGGAGGGCCGACCCAACCCGACGGTCGCCGAGGTGCTCGCCGCCTACGCGACCGGCGACAAGCTCACCAGGCCCTGCGGGAGGACCAGGTGCGATCAGAGGCTGGTGCGTCTGGACGGGTACGAGTTCTGCGACGAGTGCGGGATCAGGGTCGGATAAATCGGGGCGCGCGCCCGTGCGTCCAATTTTTTGCTAGTCTCGCATAAATTAGCTCGCGCACGCGTAGTCTCAATTTTTTTTTCGCCGCTTCCGACCGGCTACTTATTTTCCGGCCGGTTTCCTGGCAACTACAAAATCAACGACAACCGCTCGCACCGCCACCGCGGCGGCTTCTGCGCGTGGTTCCCGGCGCATCAATCCCGGCCCGGGCCGTCGTCGGCGCGGACCTTCTCGAGCGCCCTCATCTGGGCGACGGTCAGCCTCGGTCCGGCATCGGGGTCCGGGTGCGCTATCCACGCGTGCTCGGCCGGGTCCCAGCGGTACCAACCGTCGTACCTCTCCCCGCCCATCACTCGCCCCACATCTGGCTGAGCGTCGGTCTCGTCGGCTGGATCCTCCTGCGCTTCTGCTCCGCCGCCAGCTGCCTCGACGTCAGGCCCGCCCACACGCCGTGCATGTCGGCGGCCGGGAACTCCAGCGCGTAGTCCAGGCAGTGGTGCCTGACCGTGCAGTTGGCGCACATCTCGCGCGCCTCCTGGATGTAGCTGATGTCCTTGTGCCCCTTGGGGAACATCTTGTCAGTTTCCCCCCTGCACCTGGCCCTCGCCATCCACTCGTATCTTGGCATATCTGGGATCGCCGGCGGACCCGCCGGTTTCCCTGGCGCGGTTCCCTTCGGCCGCTTGCCCTCCCCGGGCTCCCTCTTCCTCGGCATGTCGCCTCCCTGGGGGAGAACCTACCGGCTGGCTAATGCCCAATTCCCGCTTTGGCTAGCGACTCTTTTTGGCGTGCCTAATTTTCTTGCCGCTACTTTTGTCGCGCCCCTTCGTCTGCTGCGTGGCGACGTGGAACGGCGCCCCCGTGCCGGGGTCGAACCTGCTCGCCACCGACAGCGCCTTCAGCACCGCGTTGCGGGCGGACAGCTGGGACCTCCCCCACCCGGTCGCCGTCAGCGCCCCCAGCGCGTAGCGGGATCCGCTGCCCACCGAGTACAGGCCCGAGGCCTCGTTGATCCAGCTGTAGTCGCCGTCCACCCCGTAGACCCTGCCGTTCACCGCCGCTATCAGCTCGCTCTCGAACTCGCACTTGCCCGGGTACTCCTTGTGGATCGGGGCGTAGCCCGACTTCTCCATCACGTCCCTGAGGGCCGGGACGAAGTCGGTGGAGACGAACTTGTCGAGCGCCGAGCCGTGGAGCGTGGGCCTGGGGACGGGCGGGGAGAAGTTGTGGGAGAGGATGTTGATCGCCCTCAGGTCGCCGGCCGCCCCGATGAGCCAGGGCCCGTTCTGGACGACCTTTCGCTGGCTGTCCGACAGCACGTGGGTCTCGGAGTCGCCGTCGTCGGAGGTGTTGGAGATGCGGGAGTCCCACCCGATCACGCACCAGCCCTCCCCCTGCACGGCGATTATGGTTGTCATCTGTTCCTCCCCGTGTCTGGTGCTGGTTGCTTCTCTGGGACGGTCTCACAAGGAGGGAAAAAAGGGGCGCTTGTCGGCCTGGTGGACAAGCGCGCCACCCCCTGGAGCACCCTATGAGGCCTGCTTGAGGTTGGGTGCCTTGGCCTTGCGGGCGTCGTACTCCTTGCCCCTGAACATGGCGTAGCCGTCGTAGATCGTCGCCACCTCGTAGCTGAACAGGTTCTTGCCGGTGTCCTCGTAGGTGACGAGCCCGACGCCCTGCTGCCAGTCCTCGACGACGGTCTTCGGGCGCCCCCACGCGTCCACCCCGCCCTTGGTTGAGGGCACGGCGCCGTCTATGCGGGCGAGCGTGCCGGGGCTGGCCGCCATGATGGTGCGGGCCCCGTCCCAGTCGTGGCGGGTCCTGTAGGCCAGCTCGATCCTGTGGATGTGCCCGTATATCACCGAGAGCTTCTGCTCGTTGAGGTAGATGTGGGCCGTGGAGCCCCTCGAGCGGACCCTGTTGCCGTGGATGCAGGCCAGCTGGTTGTTGATCAGGTAGCGCCCGGCCGGGTAGCCGCTCTCGAACTCGACGCCGTACTCGTCCATCCTGCACAGCGACGGGATGGACATGTCGGGCCAGGTCTGCGGGGTGTTGCCCTTGGTGATGCCGAAGGCGGCCTTGGCGTTGTCGAGGATGTAGTTGGTGAGCCTCTCCTCGTGGTTGCCGGCCAGCCACACGACCTTGGACTTGGGCGAGGCGGACCTGATCTCGGCGCACAGCGTGGTCGCCCTGTCGATCGACGCCTGCGTGGTCAGGGCGAACGCCGGGCTGAGCCTGTACTTGCCGAACTCGGGCAGGTCCAGGTTGTCGCCGAGCATCACCACCTGGTCGGGCTGGATGTCCCTGATCATCGCCATCGCTATGGCGATAGCTCTCTCGTCGTGGGTGGGGACCAGCTGGCTGTCGGCGTCGCGGAAGTACCCGATCTGTATATCGGGCACGATGACCGCCGTCTTCCTGCCCGTGGAAGCCCTGGCCTTGACCTCGGACTTTTGTATTTGCACGGAGGGTCCCGGCTTGGGCAGCTCCCACTTCGGCCCCTCCTCCCACGCCGGGGAGAACTGGATCGCCTGCAGGTCGTGCACCTGGAACTCGCCCTCGGCGTCCTTGGTGACCTGCTGGTAGATCGAAACCTTCTTCACCGAGCCGATGTCGGCGAGGTCTATGCCCTTGGCCCTGATCATCTCCTCGATGGCGTTGAGGACCTTCTTGGAGCGGACCCTGTCCTCAGAGCCCTCCTTGATCCGTCTCATGCCCTCGGCCAGCTTCTTCTGGTTCGGCTTGTCCCTTTTCACTGTTCCTCCCGTTCACTCGCCGCTGAACTTCTGGTCCAGCCCGCACTTGTCGTCGTGGGCGCAGGCGCACACCCTCTTGCGGTAGTCGTGGATCGTCTGGCGGGATATGCGGTGGCCGGACGCCCTCATCTCGCGTATTATGTCGCTGGTCGAGGTGAGCTCGTCGTTCAGCACGTCGTAGAGGCACTGGCCCGTCTCGTGGTCCTCCTCCTCGAGCTTGTTGAGGAGCTTCGCCATCGGGCACACGAGGTGCTGCGCCTCCTCGTTCGAGTTCTTCCTGATCTTCCTCAGCCTCTCAGAGAGCACGTCGATTTTCCTGTCGATCGCGCGGCTTTGCTTCGTCGTCTTCTTGGCGTCCTTGGCCACATCTCCTCCTTGGCGGCAACCCTACATCACGGGGGTGCGTTCGCGCAATAGGATATGTCGGTGGCAACCGGGGAATACAGAAAGCACGCGATCGACGACGCCCTCGCCAAGGCGCTGAGGGGCAGCGTCGGGGACGACGCCGAGGCGCGCAGGCTGGCCGAGACGGTGATGAAGCAGCTGGAGAAGCACAGGCTCATCTACTACTCGTCCCCGGACGAGATAACCCTCCTCAGCGCGGCCGGGCGCCTGCTGGTGGCGCTGGCCGAGACCCCCGATGCCACCCAGAGATCCCTGGCCGTGTTCCTCGGGGTCAGCGAGGGGGCCATCAGGAAGTCGGTGGACCAGCTCGTGGCCGCCGGGCTCGTGGCAAAGACAAAAGTCAAGAACAGGAATCTCCTCGTGATCGTCCCGGCCAAGGTCGCCGAGACCAGCGATATCAGGAGGCTCGGGGCGCTCCTGAGGGTCCTGGGGGCCAGGAAAGAGGAAGACCTGTTCTGATATCGGTGGCGCTACCGTTTCGGCCACCCGAGCGCTACCGTTTCGGGGTTCCAGACGCAATAAACGCAAGTGAAAGGCCTCACGAGACGCCGAGGGCGGGAAAGGCGCCGCCCCCGACGTCTCACCCATATCTGACGGTGTGAACGGACGAACGTTCGGTAAAAGTGACGTGACCTATGTCACGGCAATTTCTGCGTAGCCATTTGAAAAAAACTTGCGATTGGGGTTGCAATACCACCCGTGGGTCCATAGTATGTCCCATAAGTTATCCAACTACCTACCAAGGAGAAGACATGAAAGACAAGCAGAAGAAGCCAGCAAGCGCGATGCAGGCGGCCCGCGCGTTCGCCGAGGCGAAGTCGTGCTACGACGAGGCGGTCAAGGCCAAGAAGCTCGCCGAGCAGAACTTCATCGAGGCGTGCGCCAAGGAGGGCGTGGAGTTCTCGGTCATCACCGACGACGCCGGCCTCTCGTCCAAGGTGTTCGTGCGCCGCACGATCCGCACCAAGGTCATCCTGGACAAGATCCGCAAGCTCGTCAAGCCGGCGGTGCTCAAGAAGCTCGTCGTGGAGGAGATCGACCAGAAGCTGGTCGCGAGCGCCCTCCTGATGAACCTGATCGACCAGGCGACGGTGGACCAGGCCAGCGAGGCCACGACCGTCGTGTCCGTGATGGTGACCGAGCTCGAGTCCAAGGTTGAAGCCTGATGTGGGAGCTCTCCTTCTTCACGTTCTGCGGCCTCATGGTCTGGCTCTGGAGCTGAGCGATGACCGTTCGGACCGAGACCGCCGAGTTCATGAGCCAGCACGCTGACGGCGTGGGGACGCTCGCCGACCTGCGCGCCGAGTGGGGCCCGGTCGGGGAGCTGAGCGAGTTCGAGCGCGACGACGACGGCAATCCGACCGAGGCGACCCTCGAGCGGTTCCGTCACATGGAGGGCGTGGACGCCAGGATGCGCTTCGTGCTCGACGAGCGCGGGGCCGTCTGGACGGTGTACGAGGAGCTCACCGACACCAACATCACCAGGAAGGGTCGCGTCTACCTGCGCAACTCGTTGAAGTTGTACGCCCACGGCGACAAGACGCGGATCCTCGGATGGGTGGTCACCGCCAAGGGTTCGGGTTCGTTCTACAAGACCTACCTCGTCGCAGATGGGGAGACCCTGTGAGGACGAGGATCGACGCGCGAGAAGAGCTCGTCTCCAAGGCCTACGGGTGGATGGCGGGCAAGAAGATCGCCCGGGTCCGGCCCCTGACGCCGTTGGAGTGCCACGAGATGGGGTGGACCTACGACTACGAGGCGTTCGCCGTCGTCGTGGAGTTCGAGGACGGAACGGCCTTCGTGCCGATGGCCGACCCCGAGGGCAACGGTTGCGGCTACCTCGCCGAGACGACAGTCCGGGAGGAGCGATGAGCCAGATCATGAGGGTCGGCATGCCGCTCGAGAAGCAACGGGCGACGATCGTGGCCTTCACGGCCAGGGAGGACGGGTGGCTCGTCCTGTGCATAAGGTGGAACGACTTCATGCCGTACGTCGTGTGGGACGCCGCGCCCGCCAAGTGGGGCGAGTCGGGCGAGAAGTCCGCGACCTACCGGGGCGACGGACTCGCATTCACGCGGGGCGACTACTGCCACACCATAGGCGCCGCGATGTACCAGTACGCTCACCGCGGGGGAGACATCTCCGTGGTGAACGAAGAAGCAATATAACCAAGGTCAGGAGGACCAACATGAAGAAAACCATCAGCATCGTCGAGAAGGAGGTCGCGAAGCGACTCCGCTCGGCCCGACAGAAGGCGGACATGTCGCAGAGCGAGCTCGCCGACGTCGCCGGCATCGAGCGCAAGACGATCAACCGAATTGAGTGCGGACACTTCTCGCCCAGCCTCGAGACGCTCACCCGTCTCTGCGCGGCGCTGGACACCAAGCTCTCGGCGTTCCTCAAGGGGATCTAACCGAGTTGAAGTTCGGCCCCCGGGATCTCCCTCCCTTTTCCGACCCCGGGGGCCGGCTTCATACTACGTCGACGTAGTTTGGTCCTCGTAGCTCAGCTGGATAGAGCGACGGCTTCCTAAGCCGCAGGTCGCAGGTTCGACTCCTGCCGAGGACGCCGATCAGTCGCCGAATGCCTCGTCAACCGCCGACACGACCCCGTCGGGGCCGGTGGCTCCGACGATCGACGAGACCTTCCTGCCGTCGCGGAACATGAGCAGCGTCGGGATGCTCATCACGTTGAAGCGCCTCGCCAGCTGGGGGTTCTCGTCGACGTTGCACTTGTAGAAGGCGACCGACCCCTCGTAGGCTCGGGAGATGTCGTCGAGCATCGGCCCCATGACCCTGCACGGCCCGCACCACTCGGCCCACATGTCCACGACCATCGGCCCGCCCTGGGCCACCAGCTCGTCGAACTCCGCCTCGTCTATCTGCCTCATGATGAAATTTTACCCTGGGGGTTGCAATTCGTCCAGACGCACCGTAGTCTGCACCTTACTACCTACAAGGAGTACATACATGATCCACATATCAGGCGAGTCCTGGCGACGCAACGCAAGGTGCGCGACGATCCCGCAGACGGACGACTTCTTCCCGATCGGCAGGAAACCCCCGAGGAAGGCCCTGCAGGCGTGCTCGATCTGCTTCGTCCGCAAGAAGTGCCTCCAGTACGCCCTCGACAACGACATAGAGCACGGCATATGGGGAGGCAAGACCGAGAGCGAGCGCAAGCGAATGAAGAAGAAGAGGCTCAAGGTGACGGCAGCGTGAGCCAGAAGTACCTTTGGCTCGGGGACGGCGAGCTCGTCATGGACTTCCCCTTCGACGCGGCCGACGTCCAGGCCGTCAAGTGCATCCAGGGGGCGAGGTGGGACAAGGTCGGCAAGGTCTGGCGCTTCCCCGCCACGAGCATCCGCGAGGCGAGGGAATTCGCCTCCTCAAGGGGATTCAGGATTGACCCCGCGGTCATGAGGTTCGACGCGCCGAGCCGGCTCCACGACCCCGGCGGAGTCACCTGCACGGACGACTGGGTGTACATCGACTTCGGCTGGGACGAGGTGAAGGTGCGTCAGGTCAAGAAGATCCCCGGCGTGACCTGGAACGCCAAGACGAAGGCGTGGAAGGCCCCTAAGTCCTCCGCCATGGACGTCATCGGTTTCGCCGAGTCCTTCAGGATGCGCGTCCCGGGCGAGCTGCGGGAGCACGCAGAATCCCGGAAGCTTGAGAGCAAGACCATAAGCGACGCCTCGAGGGCGGAGTCCGCCGACATCAAGGTCGACAACATCAAGGGGGACCTGCTCCCGTACCAGCTGGCCGGCGTCAGCTACGCGTACAACGCCCGTCGTTGCTTCATCGCGGACGACATGGGCCTCGGCAAGACCCTCCAGGCGATAGCCACCCTCGAGTACGCCGAGCAGAACGGGTGCTCCGTGTTCCCCGTGGTCGTCGTCTGCCCCCCGAACCTCGTGCTGAACTGGAAGGCCGAGTACGCGAGGTGGGCTCCGCACAGGAGCGTCTCCGTGATCACCGACAGGAAGAACTTCCCGGAGGAGGAGCACGACGTTCTCGTCCTCGGTTACTCAAACATCCACCACTGGGCCAAGTCGCTCGGCGGCTACGAGAGTCCCGTGTGCGACGAGTCCCACTACCTCAAGACCAAGGAGGCTCAGCGAACCAGGGCGGTCACGAAGATTGCCAAGAGGATGGGAACCGGAGTGGTGCTCTGCCTGACCGGGACGCCGGTCACCAACAGGCCGATGGAGTACGCGAGCCAGCTCGGCATCATCGGGCGCCTCGACGAGTTCGGCGGCGAGTGGGGCTTCTACCGCCGCTACTGCGACGCGTTCAAGGACAAGTTCGGCCACTGGATCCTCAGCGGCGCGTCCAACCTCGAGGAGCTCAACGACAGGCTCCGGTCGTCGTGCTACATCAGGAGGACCAAGGACCAGGTGCTCACGGAGCTCCCCGACGTGGTTCACGACATGTACCACGTGGGCATGAGCGAGAAGCACGCCAAGGAGTACGCCAAGGCCGAGGACGACATCGTCGAGTACCTCGTCGAGAGGGCCAAGGAGATCGCCAGGGAGCTCGGCAAGTCCCCGAGGTCCGCCGCCGTCGTGGCCAAGATGAAGACGGAGTCGCACCTGCACCTCGTGAAGATCTCCGTGCTCCGCAGGCTCGCCGCCAAGGCGAAGATGGAATCCATCAAGGAGTGGGTGCAGGCGAACATCGAGGCCGGTCAGAAGGTCGTAATCGCCGCCCACCACAGGGACGTCGTTGACGAGCTGGCCGCCGAGTTCGGCGGTCTCAAGATCCAGGGCGGCATGAAGGTGGAGGAGGTGGAGGAGGCCAAGAAAAAGTTCCAGACGCTCCCGGTCGAGGAGGCCCCGGCGATCGTGCTGTCCATCCAGGCCGCGAAGACGGGCCACACGCTCACCGCCGCGCAGAAGGTCCTTTTCGTGGAGCTCCCGTGGACGCCCGCCGACGTGGACCAGCTCTACTCCCGATGCCACAGGCTCGGCCAGAAGGGGTCAGTGATGGTCACCTACTCGATCGCCGACGGAACCGTGGACGAGAGGATCTACGGGCTGATCGAGTCGAAGCGCGAGGTCGTCAACGCCGCCGTGGACGGAACAACGGACGAACCGGAGAGGGAGGGCGTCGAGCAGCTGGTGATGTCGCTGCTGGAGAGGGGACTGGGCGACAAGTGACCCAACCGGGGAGAATCTAAATATAGACAATGCGCTATAATGAAAGAGCAATCTCAAGGGGCTGACAGGTTTCGACGATCGGTCTGTCCGTGGAGGGTGCGACCCGAGTTGCTCAGACTCGTAAAACAGGGCAACCAAACAACTGCCAACAAGCAGTTCGCTCTCGCCGCCTAATTCGTTAGGTGTCGGAGAGCACTCGTGAGCCGCAAGGTCGCACGGGGCCGATCCACCGCAGCCCGGCAACAGAAGCGGGGACGACGACGGGAAAGACCGTTGACCTCGGGGAACGAAAGCCCGACGACATCCCGGAAAGACGGGACGCGGCCTAGGCGACTAGGCAGCCGACCCGTCGGCTACGCAGCGTCAGCGTCAAAACGGGAACGGTCGTAGCAATCTCTTCGGTATCCGCTCGGACGGGGGTTCGATTCCCCCCAGCTCCACTCTGGCGTTGTCAGGCGCCTTCGGACGGACCCGCCGAGACGCGCTTGCCGTCCCTGGGCGGTATCTTCCCGTCGGTGAGGTGCGCGAGCACGAACTTCAGGTGGGCGTTGCCGTCCTCGTCCACAGCCGTGACCTCGGCCTGGGTGAGCTCGATGATGCCTCGCGCCACGTCCCCGCAGCGATCGAAGAACTCCTGCGCCTCGGACTCGGCCGCCTCGGGGTCGAACGACATCTCGTAGATGGCGTCCTGGAGTTGGTCGATCACGTACAGTCGGGCCTTCTCGGGCGTCATGGGTCCTGCGGTCATGCCATTCAGGCTACCACGAGGTTGTCCCTTGACGCAAACCACCGGAGGTGGTATGCTGCGAGTGGCGAATTCAACCGACACGAGGAGGATACTGACATGTCATTAGCGCCTGTAACAATCACCGGAAACCTCACGGCCGACCCCGAGGTGAGGTACTTCGATTCGGGGACTGCCAAGCTGCAGTTCTCGGTCGCGGTAAACAACTACTGGACCGACGCCAAGGGCGAGAAGCAGGAGAAGACCTCTTTCTTCAACGTCGTCGCCTGGAGGAACCTCGCCGAGGACGGCGCCGGAGTACTCGCCAAGGGAGTCCGGGTCACCGTGACGGGTCGCCTCGAGCAGGAGAGCTGGGACGACAAGGAGACGGGCAAGAAGCGCTCGGCCATCCACGTGCTCGCCGACGAGATCGGGATCTCGGTCCGCTCCATCGAGAAGTTCGACCGCAAGCAGCGCCCGCAGGGCGAGGGCAACGGCAAGGAGCAGGGTCGCGGCAACGTGCGTGGCGCCGCCTCGTCGCAGTCAAAGCAACCTGCGAGGGTCGGTGGCTCGAACCAGCCTGCGTTTGATGGGGAAGAACCCTTCTGACCCTGACCTTCGGCAGTCTTTTCGCCGGCGTCGGTGGCTTCGATCTCGGATTCGAGGCCGCCGGCTGGCGTTGCCGATGGCAGGCGGAGTGGGACGAGCAGTGTCAGCGGATCCTCCGCAGGCACTGGCCGGACATTCCGAAGCACTACGACGTAAGGGACGTCAACGGGAGGTCGCTGGAGCCAGTCGACGCAATAAACTTCGGCTCTCCATGCCAGGATCTTTCCGTCGCCGGGAAGAGGGCTGGTCTCACTGGTTCTCGGTCCGGCTTGTTTCACGAGGCGATGCGGATTATCAGGGAGATGCGCGATGCAACAAATGGATCTTTTCCAAGACTGGCAATATGGGAGAACGTCCCAGGAGCCCTCAACTCCAACAAGGGCGCTGACTTCGGGGTCGTCCTCGACGAAATGGCTGACGCAGGGGCTGTGGCTGTCGAGTGGGCAGTGCTGGATGCGCAGCACTTCGGAATCCCCCAGCGACGAAGGCGCGTCTTCGTGTGTTCTCTCTTCGATTCTGGCGCCGCAGAGCGAAGTACCTTCCCGATATTACCTGTCGGCGAGGGCCTGCGCAGGCATTCTAAGAAGGGCCAAGAGGAGAAACAAGACGCTTCCTCCCCGCCTGAAGGCGGCGTTGCAGGCGGTGGTGGACAAGAACCCGGACTGGGACAAGGGCAACTCGATTTCGGACTAGAAGGCGAGCACGACCAGGAGGGGTTCAGGATGCGCGGTTTCGGCGACTACGCCTCCGACGAGACGGCCTCCGCCATCAAGGCGCGCGACCACAAGGACGCCACCGATCTCGTCGTGTCGGGCGCCCAAGCGTTCACGCAGTCGAGCTTCTCCAAGTACGTGGACGGGATCGGCACCCTCCGCGCCGCCGGCGGGGACATCGGCGGTGGCAGCGAGAACCTGATCGCCTACGAGTACCCCGAGACGATGGTCTTCCACGCGCACCGGCAGGACGGCGTGAGGATGCAGGGGGACACGGTGAACACGCTCACGGCGTTCATGGGCACGGGTGGCCTGAACACCCCGATGGTCGCGCAGGCGATCGGTTTCTCCCACACCCAGTGCCTCGACGCCCAGCCGTCAGAGATCGCATTCCCGACGCTGAGGACCGGGGGCGCCGGCCACGCCGTGGCCCACACGGACGTCAACGACGGTCTCGCCATGACCCTCAGGTCAGGCGGTGACGGCGGCGTGCCGTCCTCGCGCGGCGAGAATCTCGTCATCGAGCCCGACGGCCCCATCGCTTACGACGAGTACAACAACAGGCTCGTGGACGGCGGGATCCACCACTCGTTGCGCGCCGGCACGAAGCAATCCAGCGGCGTGGTGCAGAACATGGTCGTGAGGAGGCTCATGCCATCGGAGTGCGAGGCGCTGATGGGATGGCCGAAGGACCACACGAGGTGGACCGACGAGGGCGTGGAGGTCAGCGACACGCACAGGTACAAGCAGTGCGGCAACGGCGTCGCCGCCCCCGTCGCCGAGTGGATCGCGAGGAAGTACGGGGCCGTCCTTGAATAGGTTCGATCCGGTGACGGCCTCAACGTGGGACGATGCCGCGATGGACGCGCTCCTGCTGTTCCTCCCCAACGCGAGCGGGCAGTACGTGTGCAGGCCGTTCAACCTCAATCACTACCGACCGATGGTCAACACGAAGGATTACGGGGTGGACGGAACTCTCAAGATGCTCAGGAGCTCCGTGAACTCCCTCATAGACCTGCAGTTCAACGAGAACGGCATCGTGTCGCGCAACTCGGCGCCCGGCGTGGCGGTGACCGAGGCGTGGAGGCAGGTGGGTTTCTACGCGAGGCTGTTCGGTTCGCAGGTGTGCCCTGCGTCCATGATGTCGAGCACCAACGTCGCCGACCACGTTCACGGGGTTCTGGTCAGGAAGCAGATGGACTACGGCCACGAGAACATCAGGAGGTTCGGGAGGGTCGGGCTGATCGTGAGGATCCAGGACAAGGTCGCGCGCCTCGAGAACCTCGTGGCGAGGGGTGCGACCGACGACCCGAAGAACGAGTCGATCACGGACAACGTCGTGGACGTGATGGGGTACGCCTCGATCGGGTTGATGTGGGAGGCGGGAAGCTTCCTCCTCCCCCTGAGGGAGACCGCCTAGAGGTTGGCCTTGCCGCTGTAGATGTCGTAGACGGTGGCTATGCCCAGGTTGTTCCGCCAGTCGAACTTCGGCAGCTCCGGCAGGGGTTTGTCGCTCTTCTCCTTCGGTCGGGAGAGCGACGCCACGAGCGCCTCCAGCTCCGAAATGCGCTTCTCCATGGCCTCGAACCTCTCGTCGATGTCTGTCTTGTCCGCGTCTCTCACTTGTGCTTGTACTCCGCCCAGGTCTTGTCGCCGACGCCATAGTACTCCCTGGCGAAACCCGCCTGCACGATGTCGACGTTGAGGCACGCCGTCGTCGGGTCGTCCACCTTGTCCGAGGAGTAGACCTTCGCGAGGATCCTCCCGTACTTGTCGTTCTTGTCCGGGATGGTGTTCACGAAGACCCACTGGTGCCTGTCGAGCCAGTCCTTGGTGAACGACTTGGCCTTCAGGCCCATCTCCTTCTCGGCCGCGTCCTTGGTCCTTGACTCTGGGGTGTTCACCCCGAAGAGGCGGACCCTGATCTTGTGGTGAATGTCGAACCCGAGGTCGATCATGAGGTCCACGGTGTCTCCGTCGACCACCTTGAGGACCTTCGCTCCGTACCAGAACCTTTGCATCACTTACCTGGCCGCGGTAGTGGTTTTTCAAGGCGAGGAGGCCAGCGCTCCGATGTTCCGTCCGCGTACACGTAAATTGGCGGATTCGACTGCTTGATGGCCTTGACCTTTTTGCCGGCTCTCTTGCCTGGTGGCCAGTTTTTCGGATCGTTTCCCGGATCGTAGTCTTTCCCCTTTGGTGCTCGCTCGCGGGTTCCGTCTTCGTAAACGTAGATAGGTGGGTAGCTTTGAAGAACGTGACTTATGCGTTTCCCTTGTTTGACTCCGTCCGGGCGCCACATGTTTTTCTCTGCTTCGGCGATGTCTTTTGCGCGCTGCGCATCCGTTCTATCGTCGGGTTTGTACCTACCGTCATCTATCTCGTTTTTTTTTTCACTCGGTCGCCGGTCTCGGTCCTTGAATCTTCCTCCACCGGTTTGTTTACCGGGCTCGTAGACGGGCATTTTTGCCGTAGGCCTCGTGTTGCGATAAACGGGCATGTCCGCCGTGGGCCGATTCGATGGCCTATACAAGAATGGATCACTCGTTCGCCCCCGATCCTCGTCGTCGTCCTTGAAGACGTTGGTGACCAATCGTTCCTTTAGATTGCGTGGTTCCCGGCTCGGAGTGGTGGGGCGACTTGAAGTCCTCTGCGGTGCGGACGGGGAAGCCGGCCGGTTTGATTGCGCCCGTTTGGCTGCCCTCTCCCTGTCCACCGCGGCTGAACGCGCCTTGGCCGCGTCGTGTGCGGCCTGGCGCTTCTTGTCCTTGCGCTGGTCGAGGATTGCTCTGTCCTCCGGGGTCTGGAAGTCGTAGAACTGCGGGTTGTCGTTGATGTACCTTCCGTCGTCCACGACGCCGCCGGTGCTCGGTTTCGCCGAGCCCCTCGGGGGCGGGAACTTTCGCTCGTTCACCTTCCTGGCGTCGTCGGCCGTGGGGAAGCGAACTCCCGGCTTCTGCGCCTGCGGGTAACGATCGGCCGGTTTGCCCGGAACGTACGCACCGGGGTCAGG
>Ga0194118_10004409_pt1 | contig 15401 bp, 17 predicted proteins | sample TA2MahsurfametaG_2_FD_148662 | JGI IMG/M metagenome (GOLD analysis project Ga0194118, IMG submission 148662) | Freshwater microbial communities from Lake Tanganyika, Tanzania - TA2015013 Mahale N5 surface | ecosystem: Environmental > Aquatic > Freshwater > Lake | place: Tanzania: Lake...
ATAGAAGAACAAAGACAATAACTACAAAGTAGGAGAGTGTTTTAAATTGACGGGCTAGATATGCCGCAGCTCCTTCTTGCACTGCTGCTGCGATCTCTTGCATCTTTAGTGTCCCAGCAGATGCAGCTAATACCTGTGAGCGAAGCGCCCAAGCGATAGCTAGAGCTACTAAAGAAACTGCTAGAGCTAGATAAACGAGATTGAGATTGCTACCCGTGACTTGCACGAGTGAGTTAGCCGCTGAAAGGGCTCTCATATTTACTCCGTTGGATTGCTCGGGTCAGCGCCACCTGTGTCGGCGCTGAGCACAATGGAGCGCAGTTTAGGCGTAAAACCCCCTGCTAAACCTAATTTGAGCGTGGTTGGGGACTAATAAATAAGGAGAAGGCGCAAAATCAGCCCTTAGGGTGCAGGCCCCTGTGATGAATTCGGCCTGTGTAGATAGAAAAGTTAACGTTCCGTTCTAAGTGACCAATCTCCTAGTGAATCTTTATAAAACTATTACTTCTCATAGAATCTGAGATTGTTTCTGAGTCTAAATGCTATATCCATTTGCTACTGCATCATCTCGAAACATTTTTACCGTTTCAAGTGAATAACGTGTCAGATCTTTTCCAATTATATCGAGTTTCTTGAGAATGTCTGATGTCGCAGTAATAATATGACATCCAATCGAATCAGCCTGAATTACATTAAGTAATTCCCTCGGGCTTGCCCATATTAGTTCGGACTTTGGTTTTTCTCTCATGATTTGCAACGCCTCCTCCATTAAGGGAATCGGATCTCTTCCTGTATCAGCAATTCTTCCTGCGAAAACAGAAATAAAGGCATTAGAGTTTCCATCGAGCGCGTTAATAACACTTTTTACTTGCCCTGCTGTAAGTATTGCCGTGATATTAAGAGCTATTCCCAATCTCGAAAGTTCTTTTATTACTGATGTTGTCTCAATCCCTTCCGAGTTTGTGATTGGAATCTTAACATTTACGTTTTCTCCCCAACTAGCAATCTCGATTGCTTGTTCAATCATTCCCCTCAAGTTATCACTGAAAACCTCGAAGGAAATAGGCTTGTCTTGGATCTTTGTCAAAACTTCTTTTGCAAACTCCTTGTAATCGCTTATGCCGGCTTTACGCATTAATGTTGGGTTTGTTGTTAACCCCTTGATAAAGGGCTTTTTTGACATCTCGACCATTGTTTCCACTTCGGCACCATCTGCAAAAATCTTAATTTTTAGTTCATTGACGTTATTTGGCATTAATGCCCTCCGTAATTATGATCGCAGCCTCCAGTAAAGAAGTGACCCTCTGAAATGGCTGAATGGGGCGCCGTTCCAGGTAGTTGTTGTCGATATAGAAGCACCGACAACCTACCCGTTGACCAGCTTCTATGTCCTTCCATCGGTCACCTACCATAAAACTATTTGATATATCCAAGTCTAGATCCAGTACTGCTTTTTTAATAAGGCCAGTGTTAGGTTTTCTGCATTCGCACTCATCACGCTCGTCGTGAACACATAGATAGAAATTCTGCAGGCCTGTCTTAGATGAAATTTCTTTGTGTAGATCCATGACCGAGTCAAGAGTTGATACACCTCGAGCGATGTCAGGCTGATTTGTGACTACTGCTGTTATAAATCCATGATTATGCAGTAAAGATACAGCTTCTTTGACACCATCTAGAATTGCCAACTCCTCAAGTCGTCTTGGGGGATATGGTAGCTGTTTATGCATTATTACACGATTGATTACGCCATCGCGATCTAGAAATACTGCAGGTTGCAAGTTACCACTTGGTCGCATTAGTTTTTAGTTTGGGATGTGAAACCATTAAATGCCAGACAATGGCTTGAAAGGCTTCTGAGTGAGGAGTAATAGCAGCAGGATTCACTAGTGGAATCACAAGACATACATCTGCATGTTTATGAGTATAGCCTCCCTCACGCCCCACGATTCCAAGTATCTTGGAACTCTGTAGTTTTGCGAAGTCAATAGCTGAACAAAGATTCTTACTGATGCCTCTTTCATTATCGCCCCCTCCGACCGAAAAAATTAATAAACAGTCCTCAGGATTGAGTTTACTTGTAGATAGGAATCCTGAAAATATAGTTTCAAAACCCTCATCATTAGTTCTCGCAGTTAGCTCTGAGACATTATCTGTTGGGGCGTAAGCTTCGATTCCGACTAACTTACGAAAATCGTTTACGGCATGACTTGCGTTTCCGGCACTTCCTCCAACCCCAAGGATGAAAAGTCTTCCACCTAGAATTTTCACTTTGGCCAGAATATCGATCATTTCCTCAATTTTGGATATGTCTATACTCTCAGCGATCTGTGCAACTTCTTTCATATGTTGGATCGAAAAACTCACTTTTACTTCTCCTAAGATAATCCTCTAATTCAAGAATACCTTCAAATGACCCTATCTCATAGAACCTATCCTGGACTTCAAAGCCTTCAACTTGCCCATTAAGCGAAAGGCTCTCAAGAGTTTCTGATAAGTCTGACTGATTATCACCAGCTATTGACCCTAAAGCATCTCGATTGAGCACACTAAAGCCATAGTCGATATGTGTCATCGTGGCTAATTTCTTGTATTTTGAATAAATAAGACTGCCATCTGCTTGAATAAGCACATTGCTCGCATCAAACTTATTATCATTTTTATATATAGTCATTAATACAGATTTTTCGGTGAGCTGAAATCTTTCGAAAACTGCAAGAAAATTAATCGGTAAATATGAATCTCCATATAGAACTCCAAAATTTTCTCCAAGAAGTTTGCTTGCATTCTTGATAGCACCACCCGTACCTAGCCGAGTCTTCTCAATTGAATACTCTACATTCAGCCCATATTGTCGACCATCTCCAACAAAATCAACTATTTCCGATGCTTTATACCCCAAGCACAACACAACGTAATTGACTCCTTGTTTTGCTAGCAACTCCAGTTGCCATTGAATAAAAGGATGTCCGTTGATTGGTATTAATGCTTTGGGAATATTGAGTGTCACTGGATGTAATCGAGTCGCTAGTCCACCAGCAAGAATGGCAATAGGTAATTTCATGTCAAAATCACTTTTGTTCCTTCAAAGTCGAATTGAAATCGTACTTCAGGTAATCCCTTCTCACTCATAGCCCATCTAAGCTTTTCGCTATCGCTTGCATAGAACATCAGGAATCCTCCCCCTCCAGCGCCCACCATTTTGCCTCCTATTGCACCGTTATCTAATGCATACTGATATGCGTTGTTAATCGCCTCATTGGACATTCCTGGTGAGCGAGCGCGCTTTCGCTCCCAATGCTCGTGCATTAATTCTCCAAACAAGTGGGTTTTGCCATCTAGAAGCGCTTGCTTGCTTCGATGCCCAAGTTCCTTGATGAAGTGGAGGTTTTCAATCATGGCTTCATCGCCTGATTTAGACTTCAAAACTTGATCTTTCAGTATTGACCCAGCAGAACGTGAGTGACCAGTATAGAAGAGAAGAAGGTTATCCTCCAGGTCGTGCACGGCGTCAAGAGGTATATTCAGAGGGTAGGTATCAACGCTCCCATCTTTTCGAAATATAAATTCACTTATTCCACCAAATGCAGATATATATTGATCTTGTTTACCAATTGGTTCCCTTAATCGATTAATCTCTATATCGCAGGCTAATTCGGCAAGTTCGCTTGTGTGAATGCTCCTTCGATAGTGCGAATATAGAGCTTTAAGTAGCGCTGTTGTAAAACTACCACTCGAACCGAGCCCAGTCCCAGATGGAATATCAGCGAGTGTTGTGATTTCTACTTGAGGTGTTTTTAAATTTAACTCTTTTAGGGCTTCTCTCACTATTGGATGTCGAATTTGATTTACTCTTTCTACATGCTCAATCTCTGAATACTTTAAATAGATACCTTCTACAAAGGGCCTGGTAACCGTTACATAAACATACTTGTTTACTGCTGCCGCAATAAGACTTCCTTCAAACTGCTCGTAATATGAAGGAATATCTGTACCGCCACCACCTAGGGATATTCTTAACGGGCTTCTTGCGATAATCATCGCCCCGTCCTCTCATAGATCTGCTCAATTAACTCAAGGACTCTAATGCTTGATGCAATATTATCTGAGCAATGAGCATTGTTCTTGATGTCAGAAATAAAATCTTTAAGCTCCAGACACCAAGAATCATCAGGATCTGTAAATTGCCAAGACTTAGCCAGTGGTGGACCCATTTCGGGTAGCATTTGATAATGCGTGAGGGTCTCTACTCCGTAACTTCTCCCGAGCCCAGAAACTTCAATTTTTCCTGTAGTTCCATAAACTTCTAAAGAGAACATGTTTTTCCACTCCGTACAAGAGGCATGCAAAAATGCCATACGTCCTTCATTATCTTTCAAGGCTATGAAAGCATTGTCCTCAACTTGCATATTCCAATAATAGGTTGGCGTATAGGCATAATCTACAGACAAGTTCTTAAACATTCGAAGCGAGATATCAATCAAATGGCTTCCTTGATCTATCAGTTCCCCCCCTCCAGAGATTAGTTTGTCTGCGCGCCATTCCTTTTCATATCCCAACCTTCCTCCATGCCCATACCTTGCGCGCAAAAACATAAGTTTTCCGATAACTCCATCATTAATAAACTCCAACATTTTGAGAATTGCTGGGTGATACTGATGGTTAAATCCGACATGTAATTTTAGATTATTGACTTTGGCTGCTTTTGCAATTTCATGAAGCTCTTTAGAGCTGATGGCTCCTGGCTTCTCTATAAAAATGTGTTTTCCTTTCTTAATAGCTTGAAACGCTAAATTGGCAAGACTGTTGTGTTGAGTAGCAATAACTACAAAATCGATTCTTGGATCCTGTAAAAGCTGAGACAAGTTTCTATGCCCAACGCAGTTAAAGTCTTTAGCAAATTTATTTGTCGATTCGATTGACGCATCAAAGCAGCTTAAAATTGTGATTTCTTCGGGCATGGCCTCAGCTCGCTTTCTTCCGATTAAACCACATCCAACAATTCCGGCATTCATCACTTGTCTCCCCAGGACTTCCCACGGTCTCTACCGGTGATTCTTCGTAACGTATAGACATCAGAATTTTGAAGTTCTGAAGCATGGATAGTCCACTCTTCCCAATTATCCCATTCCGCACTTACCAGCTTTCCGTTGATTTCTTGACTGCTCTTCGAGGATAAAAATTTAATTAACTTGATCGCATTAATAGTGGAATCCTGATTTGAATTTTTGCGAAATTCAGCCCTTTGAAATAAATTCTCTCCAATCAGCTCTCTTCCGGCATCAAGCATTTCGTCTAAAAGTCGTGATGTCATTATCCCAGGAGCGACAGAGTTGAAGGTAACTCCTGAGTCTTTGTATTCGACGGCTAAAGTCTCTATAAACCTGACTGCTGCTGCTTTCGATGATGCATAACTACTCATGCTCTCAAGAGGCGCCGTCGCTCCTCCCCCCGAAATATGGATTACTCTCCCAATGCCCTTCTGAAGCATGTTTGGAAGGAACATTCTCACGGGGTTTACCACACCATTTAAATTTATCTGGAAGGCTTCAAACCATGAATCAAGTTTGACCTGTGAAAATCTACCAATAGGTCCAATTACCCCGGCATTGCAAATCAATGTCGAAATCTCTATTCCTTGTAGTTCTGTCATGCGTTTCAATACTTTAACCGACTCGGTTTGAGATACATCACACGAGAGGCCAATAATCCTTTGATTCTTCCCTGCCATTCTATTTAACTCATCAACAGTACGGGTTAAGTTTTTCTCATCTCGTGCACAAATCACTAGGTCTAAACCTTGGAGCAAAAAACTATTTGCTAATAATCTTCCAAGACCCATGGTGGCACCAGTAATCAATACTGCTCCAGAATCTAAATACTGACTCATATCTTCATGCCAATTGAAAGATAATGTTTCATTTCAAGATGTCTCGGCACTTTTCCCTCCAATAATCTGAAAGGATCAAAAATCCAAGTGCTCTGACTGATAATTTGAGTTATATATTCCTGATTTGTTTCAAACATTTTCAAATTCTTCATTATTACAAGAGCATCGATTTGCTTTTCGTTACTCTTAGAAACATCATGGAACCTAAAGTCCTCAATACTTTCGAGAGTTTCATCCTCAACAAAACAAACTTCGTATCCATCGGAGGACAAGCTTGACATAACATCCAAAGAAATGGATCTTCTTAAAGTATTTGTTCCTTGGACATAAGAAACGCCACAGAACACAATTCGCTCACTTTTTAGCGGTAGAACTTCTCGAAGACTTTGCTCTACCCACGAATTGTTAATTTTATTCGAATTCATCACCTCAGAGAGGATTGATGCCTCTCTTTTTAACGCTCTCTGAAGTTTAGCTATTGCGTTGACATCTCTGGCTAATGTACCACCTGAAAAGCCAAGTCCAGGGCTTAAATATGCGGAAGATCCGATTCTTGAATCAGATTTCAATGCTAATTCCACTTCTTTTGCATCAGCTCCAACACTAGAGCAAATTTGAGATATTTCTCCTGCAAAAGTGATTGATAGTGCGAGAAATGCATTTAGGGCATGTTTTGACATTTCAGCAGATTCTATTTTTATCCAAAACTTTGGTTTATCGAGTTGTTGGAATACTTCCTGAATTAAAACATTCGGATTACCGTCTACAGTTCCAAAAATTAGTCGATCTGCATTAAAAAAAGTTTCAAAAGCCCTCCCGAGTCGAAGATTTTCGGGATGAGATACCACTTCAATAGATTTATTAAGTTTTTGGGCCATCTCAGTAACTTTTTTGCAACTCCCGACTGGAAGCTGCGAACATATTACTAAGATGGCGCCTTCTCGCACAGAGTGTAGGAGTCTCTCTATCTGTTGGAATACAAATTCCACATCGCTTGAATCTTCGTTGTCAATAGGTGTATCAAACGTGAGAAAAATTACTTTAGAATCTGCACAATGCTCGTAAGACAAAGAAAACTTTAAATCATTAGAATTGAGTTTAGTTTCAAGTAACTCTTTAAGTTTAGGCTCATAAACCAAGAGATTTCCTGAAGCGAGAGTTTGTATGGCTTTCTCGTTTGGATCTATACCAATGACTTCATGCCCTAATTGCGCTAATCCAATGCTGTAAGTCATGCCTAGATGCCACAATCCAACGACAGAGATTTTCATGAGTTCCTCGGAGCAAATAACCATTGATTTTCTATCAAGTATCGAATTGTCGATCGCACACCTTCTTCTATCGTAATTCTAGGTTTCCATCCTAAACGCTGAATCTTCTCTGTCTCCAAAAAGATAAATGGATTATCGCCAATCCATCCTTGGTTCCCGGAGCCGTAATTTACCTTGGGTGAAAGTCTTAACTCATCACAAATCCAACCTATGGAGTCTTTAACTTCACAATACTCTTCGGTACCTAAATTGAAGATTTGCACTCCGGAAGTAGATTCCTTTAAAGCACATTTCATGGCCTCTACACAATCTTTCACGTGCAAGTATGACTTTTTCTGGCTTCCATTTCCTAATACCATTAATTCATTGGGATTCACCCTTAATTGTTTGTAGAAATCGTATACATGCCCATGAGAATATCTCGGACCTAAAATTGAAACAAATCTAAATATCCAGCTCTTAATTCCAAAGGCCTCCGAATATGCTTGTACAAGTCCTTCACCCGCCAACTTTGACGCTCCATAGAGGGAGGTTTGTATTGGAAATGGCGCATCTTCTGGTGTTGGAATAATTTTTGAATCGCCATAAACAGATCCTGTTGATGAAAAGATAAATTCTTTCACTCCAGAAATCCTTGATGCTTCAAGAACTCTGTGTGTAACTATAGTATTTTGCTCTAAATCTCGTTCTGGCTGGCTTGGTCCGAATCGCACATCGGCGTTGGCTGCCAGGTGATAAGTTCTTTGGCAATCCGAGAATAAATCTGACAGTTTATCGTGCGTTAACAAATCGATAGAATAGACTTTCAAAGAAGAACTTTTTTCATTTTCTTGAATGAATTCTCTTCTTCCAGTTCTAAAGTTGTCTAGTAAAACTACTTCCCAGCCATCATTTAGTAGATCCTCTGCGACGTGGCTTCCTATAAATCCCGCCCCACCTGTAACGACCGCTCGCCTCGCCATGTGGTCAATTCTCCCCTAGGGGTAACTATCTTGGATGACTTTGGCTATGTGCCACCTACGTTGACGTCCAGAACAATGCTTAGTAGATTATGCGTAAAACCCCCTCCAAAGCCTAATCTGGGCGTGTATAGGGAATGCAAATAAGGAGAAGGCGGAAAGTCAGCCCTTAGGGTGAGGCTGTGAATCCCTTAGATGCCAAGGAAATTGTTGCCACCCTTGGAACCCTTGGGGTTCTGGCAACTTTATTTATTGAAACCGGCCTTCTAGTTGGACTCCTTCTTCCTGGAGACTCCCTGCTTTTTGTGGCAGGAATAGCAGCATCAGGAACGGCAAGAGAAATATTTGGTAATCAACTTAGTTACACACAGTTACTTATCTGGGCTCCAATTGCTGCAACTGTTGGTTCGCAATGTGGCCATTGGCTCGGGGCAAAGTATGGAAGACCATTTTTTGATCGTCCTGAGTCCAGGTTTTTTAACCAAGAAAGAGTTGCTCAAACGGAGCACTGGTTAATGAAATATGGTTTAGGAAAAGCTTTAATTCTCTCTCACTTTATTCCATTTGTGCGAACCTTGATTAATCCCCTCTGTGGAATCATCGGTATCCCGGCAAAGAAATTTTTCATCTGGAACATTATTGGTAGTTATATCTGGACAGTAAGCCTAATTACTGCAGGCTACCTACTTGGAGAGCGGCTTGAAGGTTCAGTTGATAAGTATCTGCTCCCAATTGTTGCAGTAATTATCGCCTTAAGCCTTGCACCAATTGCAATTGAATTTTTAAAAGATAGAAAGAAAAGAAAATCTACGGATGATTAAGGAATTCCCTCAAGGAGGGCGCTAAGGAATCTCTTTCTGATAAAGAGAGGTCACCAACTGGCCACGAAATTCCAATTTCAGGATCCAAAGGATTTATTGCATGCTCATGGCTAGGGGAGTATGGAGTTGAAAGTAAATATGAAATAACACTCTCTTCCTCGAGAGCCAGAAATGCATGGCCAAGCCCTTCTGAAATAAATACGGATCGTCCATCATCTGCTCTTAACTCTTGAGCATCCCATTGGCCAAAAGTTGGCGAATTAGGCCTTATATCCACTATGACATCCCAAAGAGCTCCAGCCATACATGTAATCAACTTTGCTTGACCTCGGGGGGCTGAGCTAAAGTGAATACCCCTAACGACTCCCTTTTTTGATTTTGAAATGTTTGCTTGCTCGACCTTAAATTCTCTATTCAGAAATTCATTCACAGTCGAACTCTTAAACCATTCTCGAAAAAATCCTCTCTCATCTACATGAGTTGTTGATTCAAACAAGTATGAGCCTTCAATGCGAAGAGGTATAAGCTTGGACAATCTATAACTCTCTTTCTACCACTTTGCGAATTTCAGGGAAAACTTCTTTAAGTGCTCTCCGCCAATCTGGCATGGTTTCCATACCAACCTTACTCCATGCGGTTTGATCTAGAACGGAATACTTGGGACGTTTTACTTTACTAGGGAATTCATCTGAAGTTGAAGGCCTAACGCGCTCAACATCCTCTCCTGCTAACTCAAAAATTTCACAAGCAAGGTCCCACCAGCTAGCTTGGCCAGTGTTGGTGGCATGATAAACACCACTTGGGATACGGCTTTTAGCAACTTTAAAGATTTGTTCAGCCAGGCTCTTTGAAGTAGTTGGTTGACCAATTTGATCATTAACGACATTGATTGAATCTTTTGAAGTAAGAGCTTTTTTTAGAATTTTTTTAGAAAAGTTCTTGCCGTATGGACCATAGAGCCACGCTGTTCGAAGAATGTAAAAATCTGCATCTAGGCTTTTAGTTATTTCCTTCTCTCCTAATAGTTTTGATAAACCATATGCAGACATCGGTTCCGTTTTACTATGAGTTCTCCAAGGTTGCTGGCTTTGTCCGGAGAAGACATAGTCTGTAGAAATGTGAATCAGAGGTATTTTCAATTCCTTTGCTGCCTGCGCCATATTTCGAGGCCCTACTTTATTTACCCTAGTAGCTTTATCTGGAAACTCCTCAGCCGCATCGACATTTGTCCAAGCAGCACAATTAATCAACAAATCAGGGGAGTTCTCCTTAATGACTGATATTGATGATTCATCAGCAACATCAAGATCTTGGTGACTCCAAGCTATGTAGGGAACTCCTTCTTCATCCAATAAATCTATTAGTGACCTAGAAAGCTGACCCGAACCACCAGTAATTGCCCACTTCATTTCTTTAAAGGCCGCCACCACGACTCATTGTTTTTATACCACTCAATAGTTTGCTCTAACCCATGTTCAAATCTAATCTTCGGCTGATAGCCCAACTCTTGAGTAATTTTCCTATGGCTTACAGAATATCTTAAGTCATGTCCCAGTCGATCTGCTACATACTCAACACTTGATTCATCTCGACCAAATTTTCGCAAAATTAAATCTGTTAGTTCCCTATTGGTAAGTTCGCGCCCTCCGCCAATATTGTAGATATTTCCCGGTTTGCCAGCAGTTAAAACTGCAAAGATTCCAAGGCAATGATCATCAACATGGAGCCAATCCCTTACATTTAGTCCATTGCCATATAGCGGCACTTTCTTGTTTTCTATTAAATTTGTTATAAACAAAGGAATAACTTTTTCTGGAAATTGATACGGGCCATAATTGTTGCTACATCTAGTGACTCTTACATCCATACCAAAGGTTCTATGGTAGGAACGGCAAATCAAATCAGCTGAAGCTTTCGAAGCAGAATATGGAGAGTTAGGCAGTAAGGGTGACTCCTCATTCCAGGAACCTTTAGAAATTGTTCCATAGACTTCATCGGTTGATATCTGAACAAAAGTTTGAACTTTATTTATAAGAGCTACTGCCAAGAGATTTTGAACGCCAAGAACGTTGGTCTCTACAAAGTCCCTTGCGCCAGTAATAGAGCGGTCTACATGAGATTCTGCAGCAAAATTAACAATTGCATCATGTTTTTTACATAGTTCATTGACTAACTCTGGGTTGGAAATGTCACCTTGTATAAACTCAAAGCTATTTTTGGGCAACATTTCTAAATTTTTTAATGTCCCCGCATATGTGAGCTTATCTAAAACAGTGACTTGGCTTATTCCATAAAAGGTCCCATCTATTATGCGACGGACAAAGTTGGATCCAATAAAGCCGGCGCCTCCGGTCACAAGCAAACGCATGGATTATCCTCGCCTAACGAATCGATTTATTGACCAAACTTACCCTTGAAGTACTCTTAGGCAAATGAAAGGCATAGTTCTAGCTGGTGGTACGGGATCAAGACTTTGGCCAATCACTTTGGGCGTTTCGAAACAGTTGTTACCCGTTTATGACAAGCCCCTAGTTCACTATCCCATTTCTACTCTCATGCTTGCTGGAATTCGAGAGATTTTAATTATAACTACCCCACGGGATCAAAACTCTTTTAAGCAACTGCTTGGAGATGGCAGTCGATATGGGGTTTCCTTTACTTTTGCTATACAGGAAAGTCCTGAAGGGTTAGCTCAGGCCTTCATAATTGGGGAAAATTTTATTGGAACAGAACCATCAGCGTTAATTCTTGGAGACAATATTTTTTATGGAAACACTCTTGGCGCTAAGCTTAAAGAGCTTAGAGAGCCAAACGGAGCAATTGTATTTGCTTACAAAGTAAAAGACCCTGAGAGATATGGGGTGATTGAATTCAATGCGACCGGAAAGGTCACCTCGATTGAGGAAAAGCCACTAAAGCCAAAATCTCCATACGCGGTCCCTGGGCTTTATTTCTACGATAATCAAGTCGTAGAAGTTGCTAAATCAGTTAAGCCAAGTGCTCGTGGTGAATTGGAAATCACTGCAGTGAACCAAGAGTATTTAAAAGCAGGAAGGCTCCAAGCTACAGTACTTGAGCGAGGCACGGCTTGGCTTGATACTGGAACATTTGACTCTCTTAATTCTGCATCGGCATTCATTCAAATAATCGAAGAGCGACAAGGTCAAAAAGTCTCTTGTTTGGAAGAAGTTGCTTGGAGAAATGGCTGGATATCAGATTCTGAACTTGCTGCTAGGGCTGATGAATATAAGTCTTCGCCTTTTTCCTCTTACTTGCGAAACCTTTTGGCCTAAAGACTAATATCGCTGAGTTGGTAAGCAGCTAAATATCTAAAGCCTGCTGATTCAACTTTCTCTTTAGCTCCCCGCTCAACAATTACTGCTACGCCAACAACAATTGCGCCAGCTTCATTTAGCGCCTCAACAGCGGTTAGTACTGATCCTCCAGTAGTTGCAGTATCTTCAACTGCCAATACTTTTCTTCCCTTAACATCTGGGCCCTCAATGCGCCTCTGTAAACCATGAGCTTTTTCAGCTTTTCTCACGACAAAAGCATCTATTTTTCGCCCCTTTCCAGCAGCCACATGCATCATTGCAGTAGCAACAGGGTCTGCGCCAAGAGTTAATCCACCAACTGCTTCAAAATCCAAATCTTTAGTTAGCTCAAGCATGACTTCGCCAACTAGCGGTGCAGCGCTTGAATCTAGCGTTACTCTTCGCAGATCCACGTAATACTCTGCCTCTTTGCCTGAGGAAAGAATCACTCTTCCCTTGACGACCGCTTTGTCCAAAATTGCAAGACGTAACTTGTCCCAGCTGGTCATCTACCCCTCCAACGTTAATGTGCTTTGATAACCACTTTAATCCATTTAAAATCTTATGTTAGTCCTAGAATAACGCATATAACCAATTATCGCTTTGGCGCGGGAGTTTATGTTTTTGGGAACGAAAATGTCTTACATCCTATGTGATTTTCTGTCATTTAAAGATATTGAGGACTTTTGTGAAATCCTGAAGTTTTGCTTGATACCAGGAATTATAAGGTTCGTTTTGAATTGCTAATCCAGATTGGGATTCACGAAGTAACCAAGGAATGTTTTTAATACCGGTGAGCTCTAAAGACGCACCGTCATCATAAGGAACTATGGTGACGCTTCTTGTTTTATAGCCTAACCATGCCGCCCAAAGGGAATAGGTAGAGTTCGCCGCAACTAAGTAATTTGACGCTACCATCAATTGGAATGAGTTAATGCCTGATCTGTCTGATGAATTGTCAATAAATCTTGTACTGACTTTTGCCAAGGCTGGAAAGTGCCTTTCTACTTCTTCTCTTGACTCAGCAACAACAGTGACGCTGAGATTACTTTGAGAAACTCTTCGAATATGTTCAATTGAAGATAGATAGTACTGATCACTGATTAAGCGATAGGTTTCAGGAAAATCAAGGTAGTCTCCCACCCTAACGTGGCAGAGTATCTCTCTCGAGGACTTTGAGTAACCTTTTAGGTTAGACTTTTCTAAAAATACTGGCCACTTTCCCACATTGGAATTCATAACAAACTCGGGGAAAAACCAGTCATTGCAATAATCCAAGACCTCCAAGCCGCTCCTTGGAATACCAGATAAAGACCAGAACTCTCTTAGGGTAATCCTGCGACGCCTCGTTAGAAGTCTGTAACTGTGCCAGAGAATTCTTCTTGTTATTCTAAAGCGAGATATAAATTTCCAAATTTTACAACTTTTTGTTTTTATCTTTAATCTATCCGTCATTGCGGCCTGAACTTTATCGACAACAAGAGTCCGTGATGCATTACTACCAAATGGAATCATTTTAGGTGACAATTCTGCACAATTCGGAATCATCTGATTTAAAGCATGTGCAAAATACGTACCGAATAACTGATTGCCGAGTCCCCCTAATAAGAAAACTCTAAAAATCGGTTTTTTCACTTCTTAATAATCCATCGAATCAGATTCATGGCTCTAATCTTTCTATAAAAGCCCAAAACTCTTCTTTCTGTTGGGGTTAATTCCTTTTCAATCTCCGACCGTCTCTGAGACAACAACTTGTCATACAAAAGCGATTCTAGGGCTTTTTGATCAGCCTTATTCTCTAACGATATCGAATCTAAGCCAAGATTCACCAAAGCTGATTTTAGATAATCTGTATTGAGGTCTCTACCAAACAAATGAGCTATAAAACGTACGTCCAAGCCCTTTTTAATCAACAGATTTATGATCATCTCTGAAAATAGTGGCCTAGTATAAGCAATTTTCTTGCCAAGTTGAAGATAAAGAAACTTGCTGCCAACAGAAATAGATTCCTCGTTTTGGAAATTCATAAGCTGTTGGATGAATTGAGTAAGTTCTAGATCAGTTGCTTTATTTATCCATTCATTTAAAACGTTTCTTTCAATTAGTTCTGTGAAAACTTCCATCTGATCGAGTTGCCAAACATCGGAAAGATAAGTTCGTTGCTCCTGACCTGAATGCACACGGTAATCGATCAGGGTGGATTCTTGTGGTTCTGGTCTCCCCTGAGAAATGCCTTGAAGCCAAATCCACCAATCTAATACTGTTATCGTTTTAGGTATTTCAAATTCTGTTACTAGGAATCTCCTAAAGCATGTTGCAGGGAACCAATAAATACTCTTTTCGAACAAATCAGCAAATAAAACACTTCGATTAATTTCTCTACTGGGTCGATAAACAATCGGAGTTCGATTTCCATCTTCATCAATAGTTCTTGCCGAGAAAGGTACTAAGGTTATTTCTTTGCTCAAAGTTCTAAGTTTTTCAGGAAGCTCATTTAACATTTTTGAATCAAACACGTCGTCATCGCCCGGGGATATCACCCACAGTCCTGTTGCGATACCTATAAATTCTTTATAAGCGATAGAACCCCTTAGGTTAAATTCTCTGTGCACAATTCTTATTGAGGTATCCGCCGACAACGAACTCAGAAATTGCCTCGTATTGTCAGTTGATCCATTATTTATTACGACAAGCTCAACTTGGCCTGTTTCAAGAACTTTACTATCTTTTATGGATTGAATTAGTTTCTCTAGATATCCACGGCGATTGTAAGTCACTACGCAAATACTTAGAAGCATGGCTTGGAGTATACTTGATTAATTGAGTTGTTGGTTAGCAACATTACTCTTACTTCCCAAGATTATTGTACTTTTTCTTCGAATTTCTAAAGCTCTCCCACCATTAGACTCTAAAAGTGCATCAACTTCAATCCTAAGTTTGGCAACTTCTATTGCCATATGCGACATAGCTGATTCAAGTTCAATGATTCTTTTAATGCCAGCTAAATTGATACCTTCACCAACCATCCTTGAGACATTTCTAAGGAGCGCAATATCTCTAAGTGAGTAGCGCCGTCCTCGACCTTGAGCCCTTGATGGCGAAACTAGCCCCATCCGGTCATACTGCCGAAGGGTTTGTGGGTGAAG
>Ga0194118_10004411_pt1 | contig 15397 bp, 21 predicted proteins | sample TA2MahsurfametaG_2_FD_148662 | JGI IMG/M metagenome (GOLD analysis project Ga0194118, IMG submission 148662) | Freshwater microbial communities from Lake Tanganyika, Tanzania - TA2015013 Mahale N5 surface | ecosystem: Environmental > Aquatic > Freshwater > Lake | place: Tanzania: Lake...
AACTGGTCAACCATCCACTGAGTAACTTCGCTCATCTATATTCTCCCTTCCCATTATGTTCACAGTCGTGTACCGGACAAAACTTACGGCACGTGAAATTAGGTACAGCGTTCCACACGTTAGTCTCCATCGCTTTTTCTAAACGTTGAATCTCCGGTAACCATTTTGACCATGCTTTTTCTTGAACATCGGTTTCGTAGGCGGCTTTGACTAAATCATCTGCAACAACAAAAACTAAGCCAGCTTTTATGCTCTTGATATACGGGAAATGTTTAAAAACAAGAAGAGCTAGTAGCTCCAACTGTTTTCGATCTGCGTATTGGCTACTCTTGCTAGTCTTGTAGTCCACAAGATGTGCCTGCTCACCGTCAATGATTAATAAATCTGCAATTCCACGGAACCATACATTCGTATCCCGAAACCCACAGGGCTCAAACTCTTTGGTCAATCCCATTTCGTATTCGCACAACTTTAAGCCCGGCAGCTTTTTTAAAGCATCTAGTGTCGGCCTTAAAAAATCGTAACGTGGGTCAAGGCTTTTATCTTTGCAAACATAATTTTCAGCCGCCTCGTGAACCGCAGTGCCATAATCAAGGTGTGCTTGTCGTGGTTCAACAATATCTTTTAACACCCGCAGTCGGTAATATTTGCGGGGACATTGTTGAAATAGCGAGATGCTACTGTATGACCATGTGTATTTATTCAGCATGGCTTTTCACCGCTGCTCGCATCAGGCGTAATTCAACTATGGCTTCATTTATTATTCCTGCGGCTTCTTTAAACTTGTTTTTAAGAAGCAGTTCATGCACTTCTGTTAACTTCTTTTTGGTTTCTAAATAGTGCGGGGCATAGTCAATCTTGTCCTTCATTCTTCTTTCTCCGTCCATTTACTGTTACCTTCTTCATCAAATGTCCAAGCAGGTGTGTGCGCGACATCATTTACCCAAAAAGAAGATTCATACCCCAGATCTATTATTTTTTTAGCGTTTTTTAATCTTAACTTTCGTAGCGCTTTTATTTCTATTTGCCTAATTCTTTCTCTTGTGCAATCTAACATTTTTGCAACTTCTTCTAAAGAGTAGCCGGAATCACCATGTAACCCAAATCTGTATTCCAAAACTCTTTTTTCTCTTGGAGTTAAATGCTCAAGCGCATTTCTTATGTGTTCTTTAAATTCTTTCTTTTCTACAATTTCGTCAGGTTGATCAGGCAGTTCGTAGTCAACCCCCTGCACCGCGTTATTTAGTTTTAGTATGTTTCCCCCAAGAATGGCATGCGGATGATCTTGGTAACTATTTGAGTTAAACCACGTTGAATTTTTTCGTGTTTTTAAAGTTAACTGCTCGGCCGTCCAAAGGTCTGTGGGGGCAGCGCCAAGTACTTCCATAAGGCGTTTAGCAGCAGGACTAAACTCACCAGCCTCGTTAAGTGGCTTTTGTCTAAAACATATAAAAGAATTAACATCGCCGTCTCTTAATTCATTTTGTCTACAAAATTCAGCAACGCTTTTAAATCCTAAATTTTCAATAGCAGATAGCAACAAATTGTTACGAATAGAAACTTTAATTCGATACGGCTGTTCGTCACTCGTTGCATCGTAGTTAACAATGTCCATAACTTTCTCCACATTCAACTTCACAGGTAAGGGGTAGTGTTTGCGCCCACTTGGGTCGCCACTTCATGCACTCAGTGACGTACGCTACGGCCTCCGTGGCTTCAGCTTCTTTAGCAATGCATACGACAGAATCGTGTACTGTCAGCGCAACTTTGTATTTTTTTGCAATCTTTAACATTTGTTCGCCAACCGCGCATCGAGCTACAGCTTGTGTGAAGTTCTCCGTAACTTTTCCCCCATAAATTTTTGTTTCACCCATTCTTGTTTTGTAAACATATTGTCCGTCCAAATCTTTTGAAAGTTGCGGATATCGAATAAGTAAACCTGATGGCAAGCGAATGCCTCCGTCTTCTACGGTTATCACTTCAGGGTGCATACCAAGTGGCGTAGTTTGACGTGCAGCGATTGCGTCTAAAGCCTTTTGAGCCTCTTTCCAAAGCAGCGGGATGTGCGGATAAGTTTCTCGGTAGATGTAGATAATTCGTTGACACTCATTCTCCGGTAGCGCAACCCCAAAAACCTTAAGTTGAGCCTGAAACTTAACCGCGCCCATTCCGTATCCTGCCCCGAGGATAGTCGTCTTACCAACAAATCTTTCCTTTTTCGTAATTTCTTCGACAGGCTTACCATATATTGCCGACGCCATGATCTTGTAGACATCTTTACCTTTATCAAACGCATCAACTAAGTCCTCTTGTCCGGCTAACCACGCCACAGCACGCGCTTCAATCTGTGATGAGTCGGCATTAATAATTACATAACCTTTTGGGGGTGTTATTACTTTTTTAAGCGTCCCATTCCTCGGTAGATTTTGAAGATTAAGTTTATCATCACCGCCCCAACGCCCTGTATGCGCAGCGTAATACCGCAACGGCACAGGTAGATTGCCCCTTTTAGCTATCTCAATAAACCTTTCAGTTCTTGTCTCTTCCAACGTACTCTTTGTGCCTAGTCGTGCAGCAACAAGTGCTTGTACCCGCAGATCTTCATGATCCTGTAATTCTTTCAATCCTTCGTCAGACTTAGCCAAGGCCCATGTCTCTTTGCCTGTCGCCGGACTAATCTTAGTCGGCACAACCACGCCAAGGCTTTGCAGTAGCGCAGCAAACCTATCGTTAGAAAGGAGCGTGTCTTTGTCGGAGTCGGCAGCACGCATTAACTTTTCTTTGCGCTCTTTGACTTCTTCAAGATGCTGCTCTAGCAATGGAAGATTTAATTCTAAGACCGGCTCCGTAAACATTCGCAAAGTGAGGTCAATAAGTTTAAGTTCTGTTTTATTAAATCTAGGGGCAAGGCGTTGAAAAAGGCAATAAGTAAGGTCAACGTCATTACGACAATAATCGCCGTAGCGGCTAAGATCCTCATCAAGAAACGCTGCTCGTCTCTTGCCCATCGCATTAACCACTTCATTGCCTTTTACTCCTAAGTTGTAGCGTTCAGCTAACTTCGCCAAACTGTTGCCTGCCTCAGTACCATCAGTAGCACGTGCCATGCATAGCGTATCTAACCATGCAAAAGGACGAATCCTAAAACGCCAAGACAGAATAGCCCCGTCAAAAAGAGTATTGTGGGCAAGAACAAAGCTGTTAGCCCAATCAAAACTTCCCAAGAATTCCGCAGTTTCTTCATGTGTTCCACTAAACCACTCTGTCTCGTTGTCATCTACTTTTACTCCTACGCCAATAACTTCAAAGCGATCATCCCGCACATATTCCTCAGTAGTCACTTTAGACAAAGAAAACTCTTTGTCGTAAAAACTTTCAAAGTCTACTGTAATGATCATTTCTGTTTCATTCTCATGCGCGGGGCATCCATCAGCTTTTTAGTCGCACGCGATATCGTGTCAAGACTGAGATATTCTTCAGGTTTTTCGTCACACATAATTGTCGCCATAATCATTTCTCGCGTAGCTTTGCGTCTTAACGCATCGTGTTTGCGTTTAAGTAAAAACTTTTCAATTACCCCAAACTTGCCGTTCTGTAAAAGACCATACCATTTGGGTTCTATGTTTCTTGACTCAAATGAGTGCACAAACTCTTCGGGGTACAAATCCATGCGCTCAAGCAATATGCGCACTTGGGGGCTAACGAACCTATCACGCATCGGTGGTCATCCTTTCTCGGGAACGGTCATCATGTTCAGCCAATTCTGAACATCTTTCTCGTTGGTCTCGTCAATAACAAAAACATATCCACCAGCTTCACGAATCCGCTGGAGTTCTTTTTCCTGTAACGCAGTCGGCTTTTTATCCTTTGCTTTGCACTCTACGGCAAAGAAATACCCTTTGAAACATCCAACAATATCGGGAACGCCACTTCGACCATAACCGCCCGTTGCAGGCATGAAGTGATAAACCTTGTTGATTTCTAAAATGCGGCGCACGCGCGCCTTAACTTTACCTTCGGGAGTCATCCCCATGCTGCTATCCTCTTGGCTTATAAGATTCTTATCTCATTTCAGAGACAGTTAAAGCAAGAGTACACCGCCTAAAAAACAAACGCAAGGGGTATAGGTGAAAAACCCAATAAAAAAGGACAACCTGACGATTAGTCAGATTGTCCTGTCAAGTAAAACTAAGTTACTAGATTACTAGTGAGTAACGATTACTTCCCCTGGAACAAGATAACAAACATCCGTATCAAAACCATCAAGGTCTATCGTCACCTTAAAGCCAATACTTTCAATCGGTATTTTGGCATCCATGACTTTCAGGATGGCATACTTCTCCTGATAGTTCTTGGGTAGATCGTATGATGATTCTAGCCTAGTCAAAGTCTTGTACTGTACGCCTATCCTAGTCAGTCGGCCTTCTCGGTTCACATAGACAATATCACCTGCTTCTTTAGCCACATGCTTTTGCACAGATTTTGCAATGCGGTAATTGGTTCTTGTCTCAACAAACTCAGGGCTTTGGATTATCTTAACCATTGCCGGATCTATGTCTGACGGGGTTCCCTCGACCGTGTTAATAAAGTAGCTAAGTGCATCGTCGGCTAGCGGCTTAAGTTTTTGACTGTACCGATCATTGTATTGCCACACGATATCATTGTACTTACTCTTGACCAGACCAAATATTCTAGCCGCCCGAGCCGAATCGGTGTCCCTAATAAAATGATCTACGGCAAGTTTGATTGCGGTTTTAGGGTTAGTCGTAGTCTTGACATGTTTGTCTCCTCGTTGTTTGTTAATCCTAGGCGATTCAACCGCATAGCAATTTTCATACCCGCTTCGGGTATATCGTCGTATCCAACCCATCTTACCAAGCCGTTGCTCTCCATCAAACACTTCAACTGAAGAGATTGTTTTTTGATTTTCAACAATAAATTCCCTAGCCTCACACGCATGAAACGATAGACTCGGCACTAGGGAAAAGGCCCCCTGCACCAAGGAATTTAGCTGAGGGCAGGCCTCCATGTCTTTGTACTTTGCTGATTTGATAATCATGTGTTACCCCTTACCATTCAAACTTGTTAAGAATGTCATCAACCCGAGCTTTCACATCCCTGCGGGTGTGAGCATTTTCTTTAAGGTCGTCGATCTCGATACCAAGGATTGCTTTGGAAAGATCTTTCCGAGCCGCTTCTAACTGAGGATCTCGAGTGATGTTAAGTTTTTGCATTAAGTCAATCAGTTCTGAAGCGTTGGATAACAAAGTTTTGTGAAAGCCCTTGCGATTACCATCTTCGTTATCCGTAAGACGATCTGACATATGTGTCAGGCAGTCGTGAACCCTATCCCAAATATCTTTCATGGCATCTTGAATCCGTGCATTGAAAGTATTTTCGTAGTGATCTACCAATTCCTTGGCCGCTTGCTCGCCTATGTCAACACGAAAATCTCCCGCGTTGGGCAACGGGGAAAAGACATAGTTAAACTTAAACTTCTTCGCAACGACATCGGGTTCGGGATACTCGTCTCGGTTGAACAAATCACCAAGCTGAAAGGCCGCCGCACTAATTAGTGTTGGGTAGGATACTACAAAGTTATCCACAAGTCGGTTGTAATTGTTTTCGCACTCGGTAAGCTGTTCTTTGTAAGTCAGGAAGTTCTCCATAGTAAGAATCCGTTGGCCACTATCACTCCAAGGCAAGGTCTGCTTGTGATGCCATAGCCTGACATTGTTTCCATACTTCACTACCGCATCTAACGCTTGGCTACCGGCGAGCAGGTTCTTATGGTAGTTACCTGCTCTAGTTTTGGTTGCCTTGTTGGCATCTACTTCCTCGGATACTTTCTTGTCGAGTTTCCTCGCAGTCCAATTACTGATGGACAGTTCCACAAGCATGGCGCTTGTGCTTAGATTAAAAGGTGCATAAGTCATTTTACTTCCTCCGTTGTTGTAATTTCAATTTTTTGTTCTGCGGCCCTTGCAAATCGCTGTCACCATCCCAAAATGTATTACTCATTTTCATCCTCCTCATAGGCACGGCGTTCGCCTTTCCAATAATCAACTTCTTCTCCGTGATGTTCGTTAAGCCATTTAATGACTGCCTCTAACTTAGTCGGGAAATATACTACTTCAAAACTTGCGTTTGGTTTTTGGTCATACACTTCTACTAACATTTTGTTTTCTGCTTCTCTTTTGGCAATTGCTTCGTTTATAGTGGCACACCAATGAACATACAACTCATCGGCACACATATCACTCCAAGTAACTTTATAAATTTTCATTTCACTCTCCTCGTTATTCAACACAAACAGCTACGCCATACTTCGGCACAAAGTTGTTATTGCCCACCACACACCACAACACAGGCACACCAAGTTCCTCCCACTTCTGAGTGTTGTGCCCAAAGAACACGCCATCGGTTAGCACCACAAGGCATTGCGGCTTGATCCCATGCTTTAGCAGATAAGCGGGAACACAATCTGGCTCTGTCCCACCGCCACCCTTGGGCTTTGTCGAATTCACAAAGTTACCCACCTCGGCTCCGACATAGATCTCATGGCCTGCCACATGACTGTCCCAATACATGATGTCCACAATCTCAGGCTCGACATCGTCGCAGATAAGTTTTGCTTCACCTAGAAATCTACCAAGAACCTCACCGATGGAACCCGATGTGTCATTGGCGATTGATATGCGCTCGGCTTTGAAACCAATCGTGCTCGGCATGATGATGTCTATACCGAGATACTTGCGATGCGGCTTGCGCCATGTCGACTCGTCTAGGCCTTTGGTATGCGCCTTGACAAAGTCACGCATAGCTTCTTTCCAATCGACCTTCGGATGCAGTAACTCGTTGATGCCACGGGGGACATTGCCTTTCATCTTACCCGCAAGGATTGCACCCTCACGCAAGGCATGATCAATCTCTCGACCAAGTTCTTGCTCATCTTCTTCGGATAGTTCATTAGCACCATCCCAATCGTGATGATCAAACTCTTGCGGTTCGCCACCGCCTTGACTGCCTGACGGTTTGTCAGATTGTCCGTTGCCACCTTGGCCACGACCTTTGCCATCACCCCCTTTGTCGCCGTTGCCACCGTTTTTGCAGTTCTTCTTGAGAATCTCATAGACCTGACGGGTATCCATGCCACGATACTGTTCGTCTAGCAAGCCCATGATATTACCTTCGGCGTCCCTTGGCATTTCAACGACTTGTCCGTTTGGATCGTAGTCGACGATTTGCAAGTTAATGACATAGTCCATCGCCGCATTTGCCAACTTTGCGTTCTCTTTGGCAATCCGTTTCCAAACATGCATGTGCCGGTAAGCCTTGTGCATGGCTTCATGGACTACTAGGAAAGCTAGCTGTTTGTCATTAAGCGTATCGACAAATGCACGACCATACCGAACATTACGACCATCGGTACTTGCGGTCTTTTCTTTCTCGTTGACTTCTACCTTACCGATCATAAACACACCGGAAAACAAACAGAAGTTTTTATCTCGCATCAACTGCACATGCGTGCGTTCAATGCGTTGCTCTGCAGTTAGTTTAGCCATTATTAATTCCTTTCTTTTGCGAGTTGGTACGACTTTTCGACTTCAGAAACTACTTGAGCAATAAACTTTTGCTTGCTCATCTCGTCGCCATACATGTCGTACCCCGCATGCCCAATCAGCGCACAGAGGGCAGGCATAACATGTTGAATCTTTTGACCATGAAGCACATCTTGGATTCGATCAATCAGGTCTGCGACCTTGCCATACTCATCATCCATATCTTCAGCGTTCATCTTCTTTCCTTTCAAATAAAACATTCAAAGCGGGATCAAGTAAGGTGCAGTCTTTGGCGGGAACCCAACGATTCCATATCGCTTTGGTATTGATTGCACTTATGTGCCAAAGCGCTTTATCTCCAAAATGGTCTTGCCTATTCAACGCCCACACCTCACCCATGTAAAGAACATACCCGATCATCAGAATAAATACTGATGCTCACGCATCCAATCCACAAATGCGCCGCTCGTCATCAGCACTTGTTTCTTCTCGGGATGCTTGGTAGCAGACAAACAAAACACACTCTGCAATTCTGTCGGTGTCCGCTTCAAATAAGTAAACCACTTGCCGATGTTGGCTCGGTCAATGCGTTGGATTGCGCCAAACGCCATGATGCAAAGTGCCGCAGGGGATGTCGGAACTTGCGCCCCACTCGGATCATTCATCACTTGCTCCCATGTTGGTAGGGAGTCAGCAACATCAACATAAGCGGTCAGGTCTCTCGCCGCTGATTCACCAATCGTGCCGACCAAGCCAACGATTAGGGAATTCTTACTAATCCGTTCACGCTTCCTGATAATGTTCGATGCTCGATGGCCTGAGCGTGGCGAGAAGAATGACCGTTTCGGGAATTTGGGATTGAAGATATACGGATTGTCAGCTTGTGACGGATCAAGATAAGACGCCATCGCATGAGGATATGCCTTGACCCATGCCAACATCTCAGGAGCGATATCGTTCTGACTACCCCACTCAAGCCATTCCTCTGCAGTCGGCTTACGCACAGGGACAACTGTGATGCGATTCAGACTGTGCGCTTTGAGGTTATCACCTACGCCATCGGATGAATTGTTACCTGCCGTGATGACGATTGAGTCGGGATGCAGTTTAAAGTTAGCGATCCGCCTCTCGTTGAGTAGTGGGTGAAGCGTGTTCTGCACCGCCTGACTAGATGGCTTTGTGAACTCGTCTAGGAAGATAACCATAGGCTCCTCTTTGTGGAACCCCCAAGCATCGTTCGGATACAGGCTCGTTGTCTTGGTCTCATGGTTAGGCATCGGTATACCAATCTCGCCTAACTCTAGATTCGGCACATCCATGTACACACCCTTGTACCCTGTCTTTGCCACGATGCGTTCAAACATCGCAGTCTTACCAACCCCAGGTTCACCGACTAGGTGAATTGCGTTCTCGTTGCCGTAAGCAAGAATGGATGCCTCGGCTTCTGCCAAGGATACTTCTGATGTCATGCGAACTTCCATCTTAATTTCCTCTTAGTTAGTTTTGATATTGGTATAACAAACTGACATTATGTCAGCTAGTCCTCGACTTTGTAAAGTATTTTGCATTTGAATCAACTACTCGTTTTCCTATGGGTTGCACAGTCTCCTGAAAAATGTCATTGCAGTATTCGAACTTCATCAACTCGTACATGTATTTCTTTAATCTCTCGGGCGAACACTCAGTCACATAGTTGTTGCCTGCCCATCGTTGCTCCGATGCACACGCTTGCAAGGTAAACATCAACGGATACATCGCATCAAGGTTCTTCGTCTCGCATGCTTGCATGACCCGCTCCATGAACGCCGCCCTTGTTTTAGTTATTTCCCCCCTGTTATATCGAATCTCCTTAACTGCGATGGTTAGATACGGAATTCTTGCATTGGCTTGCCCTAGTCTCGGCACAAGCGATTCCCAATAGCCGTGTCCGTAATGCGCAACTAACCGCTTAAACTCTTCAAGTACCTCATTACTTGCTCTAGGCTCCATGACTTTGATCATGTTTTGTGCGTAGTCCATGAATGGTTTGACTTTGGCAGTCAACGCCTTCCATCGTTTGCGGTCTAGCGAGTAAGCTGACTCGGGTTCAGGCTCATGCGGTGAGCCATCGTCAGATAACCACAGACCATGTGTGGGATTTAAGTAATAAAAATTATCCCCGTACTTATAGTATATTTTCCCTGTGTGTCTAGCAAAACCACCAAACACATCGTTTAAGAACATCAGCGTTGTCGGGCTGTGCCAATGCCCGATGTCAAAGTGCACCCGCCCATCCTCGTAAAAGGTGATGCAGTCATGCTGCCAATATCTGCACTTGATAACCTTGCCTTGCAGGGTGTCGACCTTGAGCATTTGGCTACGCTTGTACCTTCGGTTATCCCCAAGCGGGACTAGTCCGGCATCGTGGCCTGTCCGTAGGGGCACAGTCTCGTTGTACCTAGCCAATGCCTGTGCGTAGGTGCGTAGTCTTGGTAGACAGTCAGGCAAACTATTTCTTCCGTACATTTTTCAGCTCCTTCCGATAATCAATAAAAAGAACCACGGCTATGGCTACTATGACGATAACCACGAACCACCACAGATTTTGAGCGGCTTCATGGGGAGTCATTTCTTCCCCCTCGTTGCGTTTAACTCGGCTTTGAGCATGGCATTGTCAAACCGCAGAGCCGTGATTTCGGACTCTCGTTTGATTATGATCTTTTGGAGCCGCTCTACTTCCCACCGCATATCCCACCCCTCCATTGCGACAGTCTGACAATTTGTCAGGTTGTCGGCATACCGCCGCTCTAACTCAATCATCTCGTCGTTCCAATGTTTACTCACTTTTTACCTCCACTTTGTATCCACGATTCATCCAAACTTCCATCTTGATATTGCGAAACCAATCGGCCACAGTCGGGATGCGGCCACCGCAGTCCTCTTTCACATGTTGCTCGCCTATGTACCGCACAGGCACAACCCGCCCATCTGAATTGACTATGGTGCTACCGAATACCCGCTCGGCCTCAAATATGCCTTGGCTGTGATGGCGCAACGCCCGATGACGGGCATCCGCAAACTGCTCTTTGGTTGCATCAAACCAATCATGTATGGGCTGATAGTCGGACTCTTGCCCGCCCCATATCTTCACCGAGGTTTTACTATGATGATACGGATGCATCTTTGTCCTCCCCATCGTCGTAGTCGGTGTAGTCATAGTCGTAGTCGTCTGTGTTTGTAACCCTGATGCTGACATTCATCGTAATGAGCGGCGGGGTTGTGGTCAGGTCAATATGCAACTCGCCATATCCCCCGTCGTTGTTGTACCAATCCAAGCCCTCTTGCTCCAAGGCCTCTTCGCATATGTTTACTAGGATGTCAGCCACATGCATGTTCGGCACAGGTCTGGTGATTTTCCGCCATTGGTTGCAGGTGTCGTCGAACTCGCTAGCGTTCTCGTACCAATCGAATGTGGCGTTGGATATGTCGATTTCCTTGCCGTCTTGGTCAAGCAAACAGCCTGCCTCGATGTTGCCCGAGTCGCCACTACCATCAAATGAGACCTTGGCCTTGCGACCCCCCATGACCTTTAGTAGCGTCATAAGCAGATCCCGTTTGTCTGTGTCTCTGAATAGCTTGCTCATCGAACGATTCCCCCTTTGTTGTTGATGCCCGCAAGATCGGTTTGGTTGGTGCATAGGAAATAGTTGGACTTGTGAAGCGGCACAACGCACCACGATTTCCTGTCGGTTTTGGCTTTGATCTCGCCGCAGGGTTTGCAGACAAGATGGCCGTATGCGGCACGCTTTTTACCGATGCCGTTGACATGGCAACGGATGCAGTAGCCGTTGGATCGTTTGGTATGCATGGCAAATATTTCCTCTTGGTTGGTTGTAGTTACGACAAACTGACAAAATGTCAGAATGTTCGGGTTTTGTGGGTGCAATGTTCCAAGAACAAATGAAAGTAAGAACAATGCAAAAAGACGAGATCCCACTTTGTTATTATAGCATAGTAACTTTACAAAGTCAAGTTATGGAATAGGGTGCAAGCCGTGTGTGCATTTATAAGTCATTGATTCTTCGTAGAATATGAGGGTATTGTACGAATTGTTCTTTTAATGTTCGGGGAGAGGAGGGGTGTTTTCGAACAAAAGAATGGCTTGTAGACGCCATTGTACAGAAATTGATTTGATTGTACCGATTGTTCTAAAAAATGAATGAATAAGAGGCTACTCGGGAGAGGCTGTGCTGTCCCCACTTACACTTGCAAGGAGCCTCGGTCAAACGAAATTTTTTAGTTTTACCCTTCGTACTATGCCAAAAAGTCGGTACAATAGAACATTGCTTTAAAATCAATGACTTGGACCGGAACAATTAAGTAGAACATTAGGTCGCGTTCGAACAATACAAATTTTGCCGGTTTTATGCTCCCGCGTTGGTATGACCGTTCCCTGCCTCCTGGTGTCTCTTGCTGGGACAATTTGTTTTGATTTCCTAGGATTCTAGGAAATCGGGTATAATTAGAGGGACAGCAGGACATGGGGTCAGGCTGTTTTAACCAAGAGGAAACCAAGCTATGAACGCACCACAAAAAACCACAATCGCAACCGCGATTGACGCACTAACCCCCGAGCAGCACGCAGCAGCCAAGCAAGCCGGCGCAGCCTGGGCCAGGAAAGATAACCTAGCCGTTGAAACCCTGACTAATTACGCCCGTATGCTAGGCGACCAGGTAACCAGGTTGCAGTATGAGACCGCAGCAGCCGACTGGAAAGAGGGCTGGATCGGCGCAAACCCTGGCAAGACCAGCGCAGCAGTCGATAAAGCCTGGCAGCGATTCAAGAATGACCTAGAGGATATGTTCGAAATTGAAATCTTGAAACCCGCCAGCGATAGCCCGTTAGCCCAGCAGCGCGCAGCCGAGCGCGCCCAGAAAAAGGCCGACTTGATAGCAGCCTATCAGGCCAGCAGCCCCGACCAGATCCGCCAGGCAATCGAAAAAAACTATTCGGCCCTGGCAAAAAATCCGACCAGCAAGGATCTGAAAAAGACTGTTAAAGACCTAGAGACTGTCCTCAAGGAAAAGACCAGCGAGGAAAACAAAGCCCACGGCGAAGAGATCAGAGCAGCGCGCAGCCAGGTGAAAGAGGCCGCAAACAAGTGCACCGACCTTGAAACCCTGGCAGCAGCCCTGGACATCTTGACAGGCGCAGCCGACTTTGATTACGCCCAGGAAACCGAGGACAAAGCCCTAGCCGACCAGGGATTGCAGCGCGTCAAGCCTGGAACATGGGCCGCAGCAGGAATCACGGATGAAGAGTTAAAGCGCAGCTTCAATATCTAATCCAGCAGCAGCACTCGCAGCCCTGGCCTAACCCGCCAGGGCTTTTTTTCGCCTGGCCTGGCCCAGCAGCAAGACCGCCAGGCCGACCCCACCCAGCACCGACCCCCCTAAATTTCGCAAATGTTACTAGTCCGACACATACACACTAATCTGCACGTTTAACACAACAAAATTAAAATTACCCCCCCACCCCCCTTGTATTTTTTGGAAAGCATGATATCTTCGCCCCCATGAAACGCACCCCCTATCCTTTTTTGGAGTCCCGTTTCCTCCATGACCCTATCTATAACACCAGATAGCGAGCACTCACTACCTGAATCTTTTGAGGATCAGGTTGCTTCTTCCTTTGCGGAGAACGTTAGAGTTGCCGCCTCCACCGCTACATTGATGTCGGAGCTTGGCCTGCCTTTTGAGATGTCAGAGGAAGACGAGAAAAAAGCGCAGCAGCTATTTAGAACAGTCGACTCAACTAAAAAATCTCAATCTAACCCACCCGACTTATATAACGGTGCAGTGGCGGTACGTCTGCAGGCTCTACTGACTGAGTACGACAAGGCTATCGTGGCTGATGCGGCCCAGGCTCGCACTTATATTATGAATAAACTCTTGGATATCTCTGACTGTGGAGATACCAAGCATGAGCTAAGAGCCTTAGAACTATTAGGAAAGATGTCGGATATAGGTGCGTTTACAGAAAAATCAGAAATAACAGTGACACACAAAACTTCTGACGATCTGCGCAAGGCAATTGAAGACAAACTTAGACGCATGCTCTTACTTAATACAGCTAACGCCCAAGACGTTCGACCCAAAGCAGAAGAAGAGCTTGGTTTAATTGAAGTAGAAGCTAAAGAAGTAAAGGCTGAGGATGATGCAGATCAGCCAGAATGAAGTTCAGTCACTTCTAAAAAACCTGCATACGCTTTCGGACGCAGACTTACGGGATCTTTTTACCAAGCTAGACTCCTACGAACATTTAAAAGACCGTGAAGATGCAGTAAATAACTTTATGCACTTCATAAAAAAGGTCTGGCCCAACTTCATTGAGGGCGCCCATCATAAAAGAATGGCTCGGGCGTTTGAGCGAGTAGCTCGTGGAGAATTAAAGCGGCTAATTATTAATATGCCCCCACGGCATACGAAGTCTGAGTTTGCCTCCTATCTGCTGCCAGCATGGTTTTTGGGTAAATATCCAAACAAAAAAGTTATTCAAACCAGCCATACGGCTGAATTGGCCGTGGGTTTTGGCCGAAAGGTGCGAAATCTTGTCGATCAAGACGTCTATAAAACAGTATTTCCGGGGGTTGGCCTACAAGCAGACTCTAAAGCTGCTGGTCGATGGGCGACTAACGCTGGTGGAGACTATTTTGCTATCGGGGTGGGAGGCGCTGTTACGGGTAAAGGCGCGGATCTCCTCATTATTGACGACCCCCATTCGGAACAAGAAGCAGCCTTAGCTGAAACTAACCTAGAAATTTACGACAAGACCTATGAGTGGTACACATCAGGTCCACGGCAGCGTCTGCAGCCGGGCGGGGCTATTGTCATAGTGATGACGCGGTGGAGTAAGAAGGACTTAACTGGGCAGGTTATTAAAGCAGAGACTCAAAGAGGCGGAGAAAGCTGGGAAGTTATTGAGTTTCCTGCAATTTTGCCCTCTGGCAACCCACTTTGGCCTGAGTTTTGGTCCCAAAAAGAGCTTAATGCTCTAAAAGAAGAGCTTCCCAACAGCAAATGGCAGGCGCAGTATCAACAAAACCCAATTTCTGAGTCTGCAGCTATTGTAAAACGTGAGTGGTGGAAGATTTGGGAGAGCGAAGACCCTCCAAGTTGTGATTTTGAGTTAGTTTCTTGGGATACGGCCTTTGAAAAGACCAATCGTAGCGACTATTCGGCCATGACGCACTGGGGTGTGTTTTATAAAGACGACGATACCGGCAGATCTCAGGCCAATATTATTCTTTTGAACGCATTTCGTAAGCGTATGGAGTTTCCTGAACTTAAACAGTCAGCTTTTGATTACTTTCAGGAAAATGAACCCGACGCAATGATTATTGAAAAGAAATCTAGTGGGTCTCCACTGATATATGAATTGCGCCAAGCAGGTATACCAGTCCAAGAGTTCACACCAAGTAAAGGCAACGACAAAATCAGCAGACTAAACGCAGTTTCAGATTTATTTGCCTCTGGTCGTGTGTGGGCGCCCAATACAAATTGGGCTGAAGAAGTAATTGATGAAGTTGCATCCTTCCCGTCGGGGGAGCATGATGACTATGTGGACTCCGTTTCTTTGGCGTTAATGCGCTTTAGGAAAGGTGGGTTTATTCGCACTGCGCTGGATGAAGAAGACGAGATCCCATACTTCAGAAGTCGCCGCACGGTGTATTACTAAGGATAAATTATGGCAATTGACAAGGCACTTAATCAAGCTCCGATAGGTCTACAAGACGAAGACCTAATGATGGCCGAGCCTGCTTTGGAAATTGAGATTGAAGATCCTGAGTCTGTCA
>Ga0194118_10004423_pt1 | contig 15368 bp, 13 predicted proteins | sample TA2MahsurfametaG_2_FD_148662 | JGI IMG/M metagenome (GOLD analysis project Ga0194118, IMG submission 148662) | Freshwater microbial communities from Lake Tanganyika, Tanzania - TA2015013 Mahale N5 surface | ecosystem: Environmental > Aquatic > Freshwater > Lake | place: Tanzania: Lake...
CGCGGGCAGCTTCTCCAATTCGGCGTTGAGTCTCTCAAAGGGATTCCCACCCTCGAGCGCAGCACGCATCATCGCCACCCCGAGCCAAGCACCGAAACCCGCGTCGGGGTGCGCGTGCGTGAGTGCGGCTTGTTGCAGCGTCCACTCTCGCCTGGTGGTGTGGTCCACTTCAAGGAGAGCGAGGGGAAAAGCACGCATCAACGCACCGTTGGTCGCAGTCCTCTCGGGGTTGTGATGCCTCACGTCTTGCCAGCGTTCAAAGCTCAGCGCATGGCGAGTGGTGTTGCCGATGTCCTTGGCTTCAGATGCCCACTTGCGCCATGACGCAAAGAGATGGTCTGGGTTGAGCCGTAGGCCGTTGCTCAACAGACTTTCCGCGAGCACGATCCCCATCTGTGTATCGTCGGTGAACTCGCCCGGTGCCCAGTTAAAACTGCCACCACCGATTAACTCACCAGTTCCGCCAAGAACTGACTGTGGGAATTGTTGCTTGTATTGCCCAGCAGGCCGAAACTCGAAAGGGGCTCCTAGAGCGTCACCGATCGCGGCGCCCACAACTAAACCAGTGAAACGAGACGACTCAATCATTTACTGCAGTGACCGCATCCGCGAGCGATGCCCGAGTGGATACTTGAGTCATGCCTAATCATTTTCGTCATCCTCAAAGAACGTCTCTCCGCCAAATCGCGGCTGCAATTCGCTCGCCAAGTTGTCGGCTGTGACCCCCACGCATCCGATTCCAAGGATAAGTTCAGATTCGTCTAAATCGTCTGCGGCGAGTCCGTAGCCGAACAACAGGCTCCCCGTCTTGCCATCCTCATCTTTCCAGATGAAACAACTACCGATTCGATAATCCTGACCTTCGACGGCGACCCATTCGTACAATTTACTATTGAGTTTTACCGATCGCAGGATCAATGCGTCAATTCTGACGACGGTCTCAACATCTCCAATTCCCTCTTCGACTGATACAAAGCAGCGTGTCTTGCCAAAATTCAAGAGGAAATCATCATCGCGGTCAAGCCGCACCGAGCCGAACTTGTCAGTCAATATTCGTTGTACTTTGGAACGCACTAGATCGATAACCGACATACCTCAGATCGTACCGCTTTAGGCAGCTGGCGATAACGGTGGCGTGATGCCCACGTCAATATCCAGATGCGGTCGGCAGGTGGGGTCCGACGTATCCAACACAAATCTTTCCAGTCTGGTCGATTGAACTTAGATCGAAATAGATTCTCGGACAGCCACTGGTGACGCCAATAGCGATGTGTGACTGCATTTCTTTGGAGCCGCTTTGATCCACCTCTCTTGGTACCTTGAAGACTCTGCGGCTCGCCAGCCGAGGATCTGACATCGTGGACTCGGATTCACGGTCCTTTATCTGGCCCGAAGGGAACTTATCCTTCGATGACGCCCATGAGCGGAAACTGCCCGACGAATGTTTTCGTTGACGAGCCTCGCCGTAGTCGTTAAGAGCTTTCAGCGCGACGTGCACTCGACGGGCCCAACCAGTGGTTTCTCGTTTCCCATCCAATTCAGCGGCAGAATCACGGACTTGACTACCCAGAACTAAATTCTTCATTTCCTGCTCGACATACGTAATCACTTCAACACACGACTGAAAATCTGGAACGACAGGTCGAGGTTGTTCGAAATAGTCGCTTAGGTTTGAGATAACCTCCCTGAAGTTCAGATTTGAAGTTACAATCGGAACTCCTTCCCCAACGAGCCAGTCGCGAGTAAGTGGCGTCAACAGCCCGAGTTCAGACGCAGAAACAACCAGAATTGAGCGCGCACAATCAATCTGCTTCACCTCTTCGGCGCTGGGAGGACGACCCTCTCGCCAAGAAATCCATAGAGGCTGACCCGGCAATTTCGCCTCCCGCCAATCTTGCTCCAGTTGCTCCATGACCTGCTGCCGGAAGCCGGCATCGGATCTACCACCGAATATGACAACCACGCGCCCGATCAATTCATCGCCAACTTTCGCCAGCCTTTGCGGCTCGATTTTCACCGTAGCTTCGGCGAGCCCTGGCACCTTGCTCGTCGCGGCAACAATCAACTCTGAGACGGCTATGGCGCGCTGCTGATACACCTCTGATTGATGGCCGAGTTCGACTGACGACCTGTGAACATTCGCCAAAATCATCTGAATTGCACGCTGAGCAACATTAAAATTCCCAGTCCGAAAGGCCGTTTCTGCCGCGAATGCAGCCAACTCGAATGCCGTAAGAACTGCGCTTCTTGTTGTTGTCGCGAAAAGACGTGCTGCGTTTTCCGACGCAAGAGTCGATGAGACATCAGCCGAAAGCGCCGCGCCCAATCTGAAGAAATCAACGCTAAAGATCTCTGGGTCTTCCCCTCGCCAACGAATGGCGTCGGCGATAAAGGGCTCGACCTCGTCGACAGCGCCTCGCTTGTCCGCAGCACCCACAACAGCGTGGCGCAGTGCCCGCCATTCTGGGTGTCGTTGAATCTCGTAAAGAGCCATTTGAAGAGCTTGATTAAAATTGAGTTCGCACGCTTCCTTGAAAATATGAGTAAAAACGGTCTCAGCGTGATCTCCCGCCGCCAGGGCCTGCAGCATCTGTATCGCCTTAGCCTCGCTCAACACAGATCCTGGCGCATGGCAGAAGTCCCTTGCAACGCCTCCCGAAACTCGCGGCAGCTCGCAAAGCATCTCCTCGAATAAGACAGTTTTTGACAGATCCAATTGTTGAAGGGCGCTCTCAGCAACCGCGATATCGCCAACATGCAGTGCCGCTATCAATTGCCCAAACACCGCGCGTGGATCGCATACGTCGCGAAGGACTTCGGAAAAACGATCGGCCGCGAGTCGATACTCAGAATTCGCGAGGTGTACACGCCCACGACGGACTATAAGTTCAGGATTATCATCAAACACGTCGAGCAGAAGGTCGAGAAGCTCACCATGTTGAAGGCCTCCACTGGCGTAGCGATCATCCAGCGTCTGCAGGAACTTGCGCCAGCTGGACCCGAGAAGCCGAATGCGGTCTCGTCCGGCATCTTCGTCTGACGCAACTTCAAAGTCGACAGGGATGTATGTTGACCACTGTGGATCGGGACGCACTTCTATGCGTAGGGAACCCGCACCGCATTCGAGGAATTCGACATCAACATGCACGAGTCCGTTAGCAGGAATTGACGCTGGGACTTGGGGACCTACGGCTAAACCCGTTGACTGAGAAATGAGTGACCACTCTCGCAACGCTGTCGAAGCGAGATGCGGATTGTAGGAATCGAATGACAGCCGCTTGGTGGTCGACTGAGTTGCATGCGACTTCGGACCGTAACGCGCTCCAATACTCCAACCTGGCTCGGGGCGAAAGAAGACTGTCTTCTCAAACGACCACTTCTCAGTTAAGAAGTCGATACTGCGTCGCCAAATGTCCCCCGCTTGAGCGTCATCGACTGTCTGCAGTTCTCTCCAGGTGTCGGCCCAGACCGACACAAAAGTTTGCGGGGGTCGTGATTCACTCCCGCCCGTGAGGTCGACCAAGGATCGTTCGACGGCTTCAGAGTCTTTCTCACAGACGAAGTCGCCCAGTTTCAGGACAAGATTCAGCGCCTGACGCTTGTCGTCCACGTCACACTCTTCGAGATGAAGTAGACGTACCGGTAAGCAGAACGTTCCTGGTTCGTCGACGACGGTGCCTACGAATTGGACCTGCAATCCTTTGCGCAGCGCTTCAAGCAGTGACTGCTCGACCCACTGCAGTCGATAAGTCGTACGAGTGAACTCGCCGTTTAGCCCACGGAGCATTTTGATCACCTGATCTCGATACTCCTTTCGAAGACAGCTGCGAAAGAGTGCGGCTTGCAGGATTGGATTCTGGTTCATCGTCGTACGTTCAAACCTTAGTACCAGTAAGCCCAACAGTCCGCGCTGCGAACTTGCAATTTATGAAGCCAACATGAAAGTATCAGCCAGTGGATTGGGCGAAATCGATCTTAACTGGCGTACTGGCACAACTCTTCTCTGGCGCGGTGATCTTTGCAGGATTTCGAGCTCTATGGAAGTTTTGGCGCTCTGTGCACTCGTTACGATTTGGCAACCCCATAGTCGGGATGTTGCGCTATCTGCCGACTCGCCGAGTAATACGTGTCTCGATGTCGACACTCTTGTTTCTCAAGCACCCGCGCAAAGATCTGTATCTGCTGTACCTCGAAGACCACAATCAAACAACTCAGACTGTAACTTCGTCAGATGACAGTTATTGGGCGCCAATAGGCGGGGTGCTGAAGAAAACCGATAGCGAAGCATGGAGGTCGCTCGAACAAGTGTTTGATATTCACAGCATGCAAGTTTCTGAGTCGTCGCCAGTCGAGGGAACAAGTGATATCCGCCTCTACCTCCCCGCAAGAAAGGCAATTCGGTTTATATGGCAATTGCTCAACCTTGTGAAGAACCAGCGTGCGGTCGAAACTCCAGTTGGTGCGATGCACCGAGAGTTGATAGAGGAGGTCGTCGGCGACTCAAAGGACCCGGCGGCGATGCTTCGGCTGATTCAAGAGCGATCGGAGAGTTACGTTGAACTCGGAGCGTCACTTCTAAGACTTCGACGATCAGAGCCTGTCGTACTGTTCAAACTCGACAGCAAGAGACCCCGACACCTGATGCATTTGCGACTCTTTTACATCGTTGAGCCGGTTGATCAGACCCTGTTCGACATGCTTCACGCGGCGGCAGCGCACGAACCTGAGCGCTTCCTCTGGGCTACAAGAGATCAGATTGAGATGGGTCAGCGGTACACCGATCGACGCACGAATATCTCCGACCATGCGAAGGCAATCCTTGAGGTTGGACTCGACGAGAGCGACAAGATCAATCTGGAGGGTGTCATGCCTGAACATTTCGAGAAAATGTTCAGACACTCGGGTATGAAGACTTAGCGACTCTCAGACTTCGTGACTATCCGCAAGTCGGATGTCTCTGCAGGCAACTGCAGGCGGAGCTGGGGATCACGTGCGCTTCCGATGATCGTTTGAGTGAGAGACCTGATTACTGCACGCAAGGCCGCGGGCACGCTCTCTGTAGTGCGGGCCATCATCGCTCTTTGCTTGCCAATTGTCGAAATGATGTCCTCGTTCGCCGTTCCTACTCCGAACGCAATGATGTTCGGGCAAGTCGGATTCGCCACTCGGTCGATGAAGGCAGCGAATCTCTTCCTCCAGGCGTCGGTCGGTCGACCGTCCGAGATGATAAACAATACGGGACGCAGGACTGTTCTTCCCTCCGCCCGTAACTGAGATATGTCGCGACTGAGGATGGTCGAGATCTCGCTGAGAAACCTTCCCAGGCGGGTTTGACCGCGGGCGACTATCTCAGGAAACTCCCTTATAGAACTCAGGCGGCTAAGTGGAATCACTTCAGTGACTTCGGACGCAAATGCTATGACTCCAATTCGACACAAGTCATTCAGTAATGGATCTGCTGAAAGTACACGGTGGACCTCGCGCAACTCTGCGTTAACTGTGCGTATCGGCTCTCCGCGCATTGATGTGGAAGCATCGCACACCACATAAAAAGGAAGCACTCTTGGCAAGTCAACCGCCTGTGGACGCGTCACAAACTGTTCAGCCACGTGAATTGCATTCTGTCACGAGAGAACCCCGACGCCCGCCACCAATTGACCCACGATGGCTGTAGTCAATATCAACCTGGCGCGGCGACGGCGAGACCCTTGGAGTGTCGATGCATCTGCTCGCACCCACCGACCGAATGAAACTCTCACGACGCTCTCCCGATCTAGTGGCTCGTAGGACCATCGAGAGACCCGCTCCCTGACTGAACAGAGCGGCCATGTTAGAAGGGTGGACAGGATGAACGCGCCATCCGACTGTCCGGACAACACAATGAGCGACAAGTAACTGAGAGCTACCAAAGCATTCACGAGGGTCGCCCATGCCCGCCGTGAGCGAAAGGTCGTGATTGCCGAGATCGATGCGCCAAGCCTAAACAACTCGTTCAGAAGACGTGCGCTTCCCTGTTCTGCCAACCCACCCCAGGCAGCACCGAGAAGAGCGTTCCGCGCACGATGTTCCTTGGTGGAAAACAGACCCCAGATGATCCCACCTTGAACGGCACCCCTGGCTGCGGCAGCGTCCTCGTTGACGAGTTCGGCGGGTCGTTGGCTTGAATCGGAGCCACACGCCGTGCAATATCGCCCAGAAATGGTCGAACCACAATTCCAACAGAGTGAGTTGGAAGACGAAGCGACTGCCCAACCACACTTTGGGCAAAACTGACCAACGAACGATGTCGAGCAGCTGCCGCAGATGACAGGTGGTTGAAGATGTTGATTGCTCATAGCTTTGTCACTCCCCCGTAGTATTCTGACAAATCGGTGGCACAGAGTTTGTTGACTTGCACTGTTTGTGGACGCAGCGTTGGCAGAGTTTTTCTGCGTAATGCGTTGGGCGAACTTCTCTGTTCGGCTCACCGCGTAACCGCTGGCTGTACCGCATGCGGTTCGGTAAATGGAATTACAACTAGTCACGATGTTCCTTTGTGCCGTCGCTGTGACCATCAACGAACCATCGGCTCAGCTGATCAGCAGGTTGCACGAGATTCGGTGCTTCAGTGGTTCGCATCAGAACTTGGTCCACACAAACTTGAAGATATCGCTGTCGTGTTCGGACAGGTCGGTAAGAGTGCCGTGAAACAAGGTACTTATGGATACGCAAAGATGGTTTCGTACGGGAAGCGGGGTGCGGCAGAGATCCACATCGCTTCGGGGCTTCATTCCGTTCTCTGTCAGGCGGTCATGGCCCACGAGTACATGCACACGTTGATCTTCATGAATCCGTCTGACTTCACTCTTCGCGATGCACCCCGCCTTGACATCGTGCTCGAGGAGGGCGCTTGTCAATTGGCTTCATTTCTCTACCTGCAATCCGTGCCCGGACCACAATCCCTTCACATCAGAAAGTCGATTGAGGCTGATCCAAGTCCGGTGTATGGCGTCGGTTTCCGCCACATGCGCAAGTATTTCGCACAACTCGGCAGTTTTCGTCAATTCCTAGACGAATTGACGAGTCAGACTCACCGCCCTGCAACTCCAGATGACCTTGGTGCCAACACGACGGACGAGTTCACTCATGCCCTTCAGGAAGTCGCGGAACGCCACCGTCCAACGCTGCTGATACCTTCTGCGCAGACGAGTGCACCGAAGCCGCTCCGACCGGGCACGAACAGAGGTCGGCAGGCTAGACCAATCATTCGACTTCCGAATCTTCCCCAGCCGGTCGCAGATACTCGGACCCCGCAAAGGAACAGGCGACCGACGATCAACTTAAATCCGAAATGATCATCCACATTCAGAGTCCTGCGGACCGCTGAAAATTAGCCGTCCCTTTATCACAATCTCTGGCTTACCACCACCATTATCAGCTCGAAGTTTGATTTGTTCACCGTTCACATTTACGAAGACTGCACCACCCTCGTCGCTTTCCACACGCTCGAGCTCCGTTCCTCCGAAGTATTTTCTTTTGAACTCTCTAGCCAGCCTCGTACCATCGTTGGAGTCTCCATAGCCATAGACATAGATAATCCCGACTTTTGCTCGCAATCGATTGAGGTTGCGCTTGGTAATTTCGGTATCTACTGACTGTCTTAGGCGCATTTCGAAGAGTTCTTGCGTCATAGTGACATCGAGCCGCCTGATGACGAACTCACGACAGTGCAATTGAAGAGCATCGGATTTCGTCGTTGTGGTCGTTGTGGTGCTGGTCGTCGTGGTGCTGGTCGTTGTCGTGGTTGTCGGAGGTGGGGGCGGGCCGCCAGCCACGACCGCGCCGAATCCGATGAGCGCAATGACGAGTAGCACGTCTGCGTAGAGCCAACCGGAAACCGAGACGAGGCGCTTGCGAGATACCGGCACGCCTTGAAATCTAGTTTGACGAGAGCGTCATGGCTCTCACAGTTGTGATCCTCACTGTGGATTCCGGGTATGCTCTTCCTGTGGGTTGGAGATGGCGGCGCTCCATCGGCGTAGGTCCTTTCAGGTACACGCTCAGCAAGCGCGGAATCGGTTACAGCGTTGGCGTTCCAGGTTGTCGGGTCAGCACCACCCCAGACGGTCGGCGATACCTCGTTCTGTCCGTGCCAGGGACGGGCTTCGCCTGGTGGAAGCGTCTCGAAGATCGGTCGGTGCCGAATCCACCTGTTGGCGGAACTGCGGCTCCGCAGGGACCGAGCGGGCGCAAGGGCAAAGGATTGCCGCCGGGCGTTGGTCGGGGTGGGCGTATGACGGCCGTAACCGCAAAGACACCGTCGACCACCGCCACTACGAGCGGGAAAGTCGCACGACCGATTATCCAACTGCGAGAGCCAAACGATACCTAGACCTGCCACCGCGGGCTAGCCAGCACCGGCTCCCTAGGGCAACTTTTGACCGATTGCAACGAGTTGCTTCGAGATGGAAGAGAGATCTTGATTGAGATTTGTAACGCCGAGCTCAACAGATGCGAGCACTGCCTTCAAGGTGGTGGACACATCTGCAATGACTTGGGCTGTATCTGTCAGGGACGTCGCAGACGAACTTGCCGACTGCGAGACCTGGGTGACGACCGCCGCTGCCTGTTTCACAGACTGAACCAGTGTGTCGGAGGTAGTTCTTGCCAAGTCACTGATGAGACCCTGCAAACCCGAGTCGAGGCTCTGCAACGCGGCCTGATGAGATTGTTGTGCGGCGCGCAGGCTTGAGTCGAGCGCTTGCTGTGACTGCGCGAGGCTGCCCTGAATTGCCCCGGTGATGGCAGTAACCGTCTGAGCGAGCTGCCCCTGTGTCGTCGCCAACCCGGCTTGAGCTTGCTGAACAACTTGGGTCAGGTTCTGATGGGCACCAGCCGCTGCTGACAGATTCTGCAAAACTCCAGAGATCTGACCAATTGCAGGCTGTACCACGGAAGTTATAACCATTTCAATTGCGTCAACACTTGCTTGACTGGAGGATACAAGCCCGGCGAGTTGCTGTGTGGCTGACTCGACCTTGTCTGTTGCGAGGCCGATGTTGCGAACGACCTGATCTGCGTAATTGTTGAGATCATTCAACGACACGTAGCGATACTGAGCGAGACCCCGTTCCAGGTTTGCGATGAGTGTCTCGTGTTGCCGTTCCAATGCATATTGCTTCTCGCCTGGTCTCCCAACCCACTCGGCAACGACCGTCATTACAAAGACTGAGAACAACAGAACAAAGTCGACAATCGCGATTGTCGATAACCGAAACGGTCCGGAAACGTCGCGTTCCCAATAGACAAGGAAATTCAAGCTTACTTTTGATGCTATTGATGCCGCACTAAACGACTTAGCGGCTTGCCACAGGCCTATCCAGGTGTACGCGATAGGCAACAACACGAGCGCGTTTCGAAGAATGTCCAGGTTCTCGGCCAACTTCTGCTTTGGCACGCGATATGGAATTACCTGCAGCAGATTCATTCCTGCCCATGATCGAAGGTCTGGAGATACCTTTCGCAGTTCACTTTGTAGCTCCTGGACTGCTAGCGACGCAACCGGCTGTTGCGATGCCACATTCCACGCGTCAATATCTGCAGCAAGTTCACGATTTGACTTCATGGTTGTTGTCTACCACCTCGGGTCGATTTCAAAACTGCACGAACCCATGAAAGAGAACGTCGCGCAAATGACAGTTTAGGCACTCTAGCCTGCGGCGGTTGTTGTGGAAGCCGCTGATGTGCGGGTACCGGTCGCTGCGACGGTTTGACCGAGACGGCGGGGGCAGCGACATTCGGTGCAGGTGTGGTGACCCATCCTCGTGGGGCGGACACGGTCGGTACAGGCGGAGCAGCTGCGGCTGGAGTCGGACCCGCAATCACCGAGAACCGACAACTCCATGTCGACGGCGAGATCACTTGAACGTTTGCTTTCTCGTTATTGGCTGCCCACGCCATCTCAACAGTTTCAATGATCTGCGTGGAACTGTTGCTAATCCGGAGGCGCGGGGTCGTAGCACCGCGCTGGAAGGTATACGTTCGAAGGACAGAACTGTCCGGCGCATAGAGCGCGAGCACAGCCTGGTTAATCCAGTCTCCAGGCGGCCACGCAAACTGTATTTCTGTGCCGCGAGGAATGACCGTCGTTGACACATTCGGCGTCGGTACTTCGACCAAAGCGTGCTCTACAGCCCTTCGGATGACAGCGAGATTCGGCGATGTCGCAGACACGCGCGGAAACTCACTCGCGATGACATCGAAGTCGCCGTCACGGAACGCTGCAAAGAGCAGTTCTTGATTGAGAATATCGAACTTGTACCACGAGGCAACATCAAATGAGAATATGCTCGAGAGCAACGGCGATCTCCGCCTCCTTGGTCGGCGTTCATACATCACTTCTCTCTTTACTTGCTCAGCAGCGTCACGAAAGAGATTGCGTTCGTCCGTACTCGATAGCTTCGGTTGGTGATCTAGAACTTGTCGTGCGAAAACTTCACCTGATTCGAGCACGGCTTGCAGTTGATTTCGGATTAAAGAGTCTTGTCTGTTGCGATGCAACTCGTTGATGACGTCGTGCGCGTCCGAGTCTTTACCGGAATGCCACGCCTTCTTGATGGCACTCACCACAGGACGAAACTGAGGACCATGCTGGTTGTCAGGGTCGCGTGGTGACGAGCTCAGCCCACCATGCAAGATCCGCCACACGACAAGCATGGCGAGTTTTACGTCCTTCACCGACGCGGGCTCATTAACGTCAATGAATTCCCGAAAATAGGGAGAGTGAATTCTTCGATCGACTTTGGGGTTGACGGAGATGGTATCGGTATCGAGCAGCAGAACAGTCGGAGTGGGCCCACCCGACCAAAGAATATTCTTGTATGAGAAGTCGCCATAGACACAACCCGACCCCCATAACTCCCTGCATGCGATCATGAACTGGTGGGCAATCTCAATTCGTTCAGCCAGTGGAACCGTGGGTAGCGGTCTGCTCAGATTTGGTTGTCGTCTCACACTCTCGTCGATCAACCAATCAAGCGTTGCACTCTTCACTTTCTCCCATAACGGGTCTCTCCACGGTAGGGAGAGTTCAAACTCGGGACCAGCGGCCGGCATTCGGTAGCCGTCCACCGAGACTTTGCCCGTCCGGGAGTTCAGCGTTCCGTAAATCTCGAGTGGCCATGCAAAATTCGTCTTCAGAATCCGTTGACATGACGGCCTGCTCTTCTCGAGAAGGAAATTCAGCTCCAGCACGGGCTGCCGATCCGAATCAGAAGTCGCCGACTTAAATCTCTTGTATGCGAATCCAGCGGAATCGAGCCAAACCTCACCGAATGTCCCCTGAAAGTCGCTCGGCCGACCCTGTGGAGGAAACGTGTCCATGACCGCTAACTGAACTTGATAATTGGTCGCTTTGGCACGAACGACTCGATGACGTTCGGCTGTGGGCGAGTAACGATTGGCGGCATCTGCAGGACGGGTCGGTCAGCCAAAACGAGTTGCTGTCGAAAGCCCTTGAGAAGGGTTAGCCATTCGCTTGCGTTGGGACGATTGTTTGGACCAGTGCCGCGTCGTGCGAGGTCGACCAGTCTGGTGATTGCAGGGTCCTTTGTGTCCACCTGCTCAGGCTTGATGATGCCCGACCCTAGGTAGCCACGAAGCACCGCCAGCGACAACTTGTACAGGTCTGATTGGTGCGTCGTATCGGCACCGCCAAGATAGGGGTCTTGCCAGTCGGGTGTTTGCTTCGGCAGCGTCACACCACGCATGCCCTCCACGCGGTAGCCATCGTTGTCAATCATCATCACGGTTGGAGATGGCGACAGGCACCATAACATGTTGCGCCCAGAAATGTCGCCAATGATGAGCCTCATTCGGTGCAGCAACTCAACCATCTTGCAGAGATCCATAAGCAGTTCCAGAAGTTGGGTTCCAGAAACCTGCGGAACACTGGACACAATATTGCTGTTGTCGAGCCATGTTGTTCTCATCGCAAGTTTGTTCCAGTCGCACTCACACGTCTTGGGATACGCCCTAACGCCGTGGGTCACGAAGAAGGCTCCCGGTATCAACGGCATCGTGTAGCCGATAGGTGCGCCTATCTCCACGACCTTCTCGAGCGGCCACGCAGTGCGAGCAAGCAGATACTGGTGACTCGCCTTGTCGAGACTCGAAGGAAGCGCAATCAGGCGGTCGAGTGCATCCTCGTCAACCTCTGCGAGAACTTGTGGCTGAAACTCCTTGTACACCTGGTCGGGTCGAGCGCGACACCGATACACGACGCCCTCACCTCCCCGCCCGATTTCCTCCAGTGAGCCGAGCTTCGACTTTTTGATTGCCATGTGCTCAGACGCTCTCAGCAAGCGACGGAGCAGATTCCTCGATGCTCGGCGGCGACATGAACGGTGGTGTCCATACCGCAACGACGGTTCGGTCGTCGTCCTCACCAGCCCGATCAAACTCTGCAGTGCGTAAGAAGTCGACAACTGTCCGCGGGCGACTCCATTCGGCTCCGAGGAAAACCCCGACTGATGATCTACCGCTCGCGAGGGACGTGCCGAAACCGTCCGTCATAAGAAAAAACGTAGACCCGGCCGCAATCGGCACGTCCAGCCAGGTCGCGTCACCACTCTCCTCACCGATGAATGGAAGAGCGGCTGTCGCATTATTCAGTGTCTCGCCAGATTTGGTCGCCGGAGTTACCAATTGCCACGTCTCGTCATTGAGTATGTAGCACGGGCTATCGCCGACGAACCCGACCAGTGCGCGACGGTTACCGTCTGTCGACGAACCGACAGGAATGATTGCAACTGTGAGAGTCGCACTGAACTCTGCCGGATCTATCTCATCTGGCTCTTCCGGAGGTGCGAGTACTTCGAAGTTGTTCCAGCTCAACAGTGCATTGGAGGCTTCCCAGAAAGCCGCCGACCCGATCTCACGTAACTCATCGCCGGAGGGCGGAGTGTCTGAATCCTGGGTTCGCTCGAGAACTCGACGATGCAAGGCGCGGACGACACATCGCACCAACTTCCTCGAGGCATAGCCGGAGAATCTCGCATTACTCACACCGTCCGATACTGCGACGAATAGGAAACCCGGCACCAGATCGTCGTGCAGGATGGCAAACGAGTCCTGATTCGGCAGATCACCGTACCGGTGGCTCTGGCCCCTGGTGGTCAGCCCAATGATGGCGAGATCGGCAGCCGTTCCGACATCGACCTCTACCTCTCGACAGACTTCATCCTTGCCGACATTCCACCATCGACTATTCCACCACGGACTCTTGTTGATCGACGATGCTTCACCAATGATCGGATTGCCATTGGCGCTCAGTGCCATTGGCTCGGGACTCGTCGGTTTAGTAATCGGCGGATCATCGGGAGCCGCAACTGGCACGGACTCATCAAGTGCTTCCATCACCGAACTGACACTACTTTCGATCAACCGCAAGGGCGCCAAAATCATGTCGGTGACGACTAGGAGGAGTTCAGAAGTTCGCGATTCGTACTCCCTCAATCGACGTCGTGGCTTCAACTCGAGACTGGGCCATCGCGGAATCATGGCGACTGCGGTCTGAGTGGAGATGTCAGGGCTGGTAACAGGCTTACTCGGGACTGAGTCTTGCTCCTCAGAGTCGAAAACGCCTAAGACGTACTGCTCGCGAGGAAGACACCCACCGAGTCGATTCACAAACTGCGATTGGACAGATTCCGCGTAGTAGAAGTGCAGCGTCCCGAATCGATATTGCGATGCAGCGGCAAACACTTCGGTAAGCGGACTCTCCCAGCTATCCCCCGAGTCGGACGCCGCGATCACGGCGAGCTGAGGCTTCAGAACAACCTTGCCATTCATTTTCTGCCGCGATACCTCCTGGGTTACATCATCCACAAGTCCGCTTAGCACGCGACCGAGATAGAAACCGTCCGATTTTGTCTCCGACTCGAAGACGACCTCGGGCTTCAGAAGATATGGTGCTGCTGTCTGAGGCGTCGAATTCGCAACAATCACTTTGATGATTGGCTCGGCTATCACTCCCTTGCTACTCATCTCTTGCGACAACCTCGCGAGGACATCGCCAAGACACTGAACGCGCTCGGAGACCTGGGTCGTAGGATCAACGACAAGAACTAGCGGTAGGACGTAGTCGCCTTTCGAACTCTCCACATCAGTCACCATGAACCATTTGGATGGCCACCAAAGACTCCAGATGACTCCTCAGACCTCGTCGAGGTCAATGACACCATCGGGCGGCTTCGGCGGAATCAACACGGGATTTTGATTACTACCAGACGCGACAATCGTCGCGATGAGCTGGTTGATGATTTCCATAACGACCGTCCCCGGGTCCGTTCCGTCATCGGCCAGCCACGCAAACTTTTTCCCGAGCCGCTTTATGTCAGTCGCGACATCAAGTATGACTTGCCCCACGGCACCAGTAATGCCGAAACTCAAAATGTGCGGCGCATACGGATTGCTCGTACCTGTGAGCGCCGCATGTGCTGTTGGCCAATCGGGTGACGTTGGCTCGCCATCTGAGATGAAGAAAATGACGGGACGTAAGACCTGAAGACCACTGCTCTTCAGGTTGGCGATATCGCGGTCGATTGCCGATTTAGCCACAGTGAACGCAGCCGTGTAACTCGTACCACCCTTAGACACGAGCCCAGGCATCTGGGTGAGGTCGCTCAACATCGTTAACGGCACCAACTCTTCTGCAGTGTCGGAAAAAGAAATCACCCCTACACGCACTTTGTCGTTGACAATAGGACTAGACGCAACTGCTTGGTGGATTTTCGGCAGACCTTGGTTCACTGCATCGAGTTTCGCGCCTTGCATCGACCCCGACTCGTCACACAAGATGTAGAATGGCAAAACCTGTCGTCCGCCGTCATTAACTTTCACGCTGGTCATGGTCACATCTGTCTCCTATCGACAATCCTTCAACATACTCGCTCGGTGTTACGGCGTACAACTGTGATGACGCCAACGAGCAAAAGCGCCATCATGGTGCATCACCCAACCCATCACCCGCCCCCGTTTGTGGATACGGCCGGCGGCACCGTGTTCGCGGGCGGGACCAGGACTGGATTCTGGTTCCGTCCCGAATTTGCGGCACTGGTCGGGCCGAGATAGGGGAGGATTTCCCTGACGACCGCCCCCGGGTCCGTTCCGTCATCGGCCAGCCACGCAAACTTTTTCCCGAGCCGCGTTATGTGGGTCGCGACATCCTTTATGACTTGCCCCACGGCACCAGTGATACCGAAACTCAAGATGTGCGGCGCATACGGATTACTCCAACCTGTGAGCGCCGCATGTGCTGTTGGCCAATCAGACGAAGTCGGTTCGCCGTCGGAGATGAAGAAAATGACGGGACGCAGAACCTGGAAGCC
>Ga0194118_10004426_pt1 | contig 15360 bp, 18 predicted proteins | sample TA2MahsurfametaG_2_FD_148662 | JGI IMG/M metagenome (GOLD analysis project Ga0194118, IMG submission 148662) | Freshwater microbial communities from Lake Tanganyika, Tanzania - TA2015013 Mahale N5 surface | ecosystem: Environmental > Aquatic > Freshwater > Lake | place: Tanzania: Lake...
CGCTGGCCAGAGGAGCCACCACCTTGCGCAGGGCCCCCAAGCGGGCATTGAGCTGATCGAGGGCCGCGGCCTTGGTAGAGGCCTCGGCTTCCAGGCCGAGGTTGAAGCGGAAGCGATCGAAGGCGGCCTTGCCCTCCTGCTGCACCGTCAGCTGCAACAAGGTGCCGTTGCAGCTCTGCGGCTGGGCCTGCGCTGCACCCGGCGCCATCAGCGCCAGGGCCGGAGACATCCCGAGGGGCAGGGTGCTGAGCGCCAGCGCAGCGGAACGGAACAGGACCATGGCCGGATCAGGGATCTCCTCTGATGTCTAACGAGGCCGCCACGCCGAGATGCAACGGCTTCCGCAGCGGGTTGCGACCAACTGCAACTGAGCACGACACCTGAACCGAGTGCCGGCCCAGCCCAGCGGCTGGCGAGATCCCGCCTAGGGTGTGTACACACCTGCAGGGGCGCAGTCATGGCCGCGCGTGTTGGCATTCGCGAACTCAGAGCCAAGCTGGCCTCGCACCTCGAATCCGTAACGCCCATTGAGGTGACGCGTCACGGCCGCACCATCGGCCTCTATGTCCCGCTTCCGCAAGAGGCTGAGATGGACCAGCGGGAAAGACTGATCGCAGCAGGCCGCCTCATGCAGGCCGAATTGAAACGTCTTGGGCTCACAGAAGAAGAGCTCAGCGCCGACTTCAAAGTCTGGAGGCACCGACACCAGCACCCCTGACGATGGAGAGAAAACGGCTGGTTATCGACGCGAACATCCTGATCCGTGGCTGCCTTGGCCTACGGGTCAGAACCCTGATCGCCGAATACGCCGATCAGGTGGACTTCTTTGTTGCAGAAGCCAATGTTGCCGAGGCAGCTGCGTACATCGCCGATCTCGCCAGAGCGAAGAGCCTCGATGAAGCCGTCTGCACCGAAGCGCTACTCAGCCTGATGCGCGTGGTGCAGATGGTTGAGGACAGCGTCCTGGAGTCGGCCCGCGAGGAAGCCCTGGCCAGGATCCGTGACGCAGATGACTGGCCAGCCTTGGCTCTGGGCCTGCAACTGGAGTGCGCCATCTGGACAGAAGATCAGGACTTCTTTGGCACCGGCATCGCGACATGGACCAGCGGAACCGTGGAGCGTTACCTGAGCAGCTGAACCACCCCTCATCGGGATCGAAGCCGCTACGCGCCGCAAGCTTTCAACGTACCGCCAGATCACCCACAACCGGGCGCCACTGCTCAAGCCGCCAATCCACACCACCGCTGAGCACCATCGGATCGCGGCGCACCAAGGCCTCGGCCGCCGCGTAGTCCGCGGCTTCCAGCAACAGCAACCCACCTCCACCGGGCTGGCCGGCGCTATCCACCAGATAACCGCTGCTGATCACCACCCCCTCGCCCCGCAGCTGCTCCACCCAGCGGCGATGGGCCTCTAGGTGGGGCTTCATCGCGCTGTAGGGGCGCAGGAAGGTTTCCTGCTTCACAAACCAGGGCATCAGCCGGCCGCCGGCGCCCAGCTGCCGTGCAGGCCGTGGGGCACAGCCAGGGGCAGCTCCAGCACCGCCACCTCCGCCATCGAGGTGGCATCGAGGATCACCAGATCGCTGGCGCAGCGGGCACCGTTCCACACCAAACACAGAAGCCAGCCATCGTCTTCCGCAGTGGCACCCGGGCGGGGCACCATCAGCGGCTCGCTCACGAAACCGCGGGGGGCGGCGCTCCACACCCGACCGTCGCCGGTGGCGAGATCGAGCTTCTTGATCGCCTGCAAGGGGTCATTGCCGCGTTCACGCTCGGCCACAGCCATCCAGCCATAGCGAGCATCCAGGCCCTGCTGGGCAGGGTTCACCGTGGCGAATTCGCAGGTGCGCTCCTCCAGCAGCTCCTTGCTCACGGCACCGGTTTCCAGGTTGATGCGGCAGCGCACCAGCTGGCCAGCGGGGATCGTTTCGAAATCCACCTGGCGGAAGTCCACATCCGGGCCGATGGAGGGGAAGTCGTCGTAATAGATCGAATCCACCACGAGCTCGTCAGCCTCTTCGAAGGCATTGAGGTGATGGAATACGAAGCCCTCTGGGGCGGCGATCTGCAGCGGTTCGCGGCCGGCGGCAGTGCCTGAGCTGCGCGGAATCAGCCAGAACTGACCCTTCTCCCCAGGCTTGGAGGCGAGGCATTGCGCCGCACCCTTCTGGCCCAGCACAAAACCAGTGGGGTTGAACGCCACGGCGTTCTGCAGGAACACCGCCCAGTTGGGGGTAATGGCGAAGTCGTGCAGGAAGGCGAAGCCCTTGAAGCTGTGCTTGCTGTCAGCCAGCAAGGCGCCCTCACTGGAGAACTCCATCAGCCGGATCGTGCTGCGCGGGCCCGCCTTCACGCCGAAGGTCACCATGCAGGGCTCGCCGTGATGGCCGGGATCAAAGCGGGGGTGGGCGCTGAAGGCCTCGCCTTTCTTGAGCAGGCCACCCAGGCGGCTGAGGCCACGGGTTTCGAGGGTGGCTGGATCGAGCGCGTGGGGCTCGGCCGCTTCCCACAGCGCCAGCAGCTGATCACCGAGGCGCACCACATGGGTGTTGGCGATGTTCTTGAGGCGCAGATCGAAGGCATTGGCCGCGATACCGCCGGGCTTCTGGGTGCCGAACACACCGCGATAGAGAAACTTGCCGGCCTGCTCCTCGGCCTCAAATCCCTCCGTGCGCACAAAACGGTTGCGCAGCTCCGCCTTGCCGCCCTCGAAGCGCAGGGCGGTGATCATTCCGTCGCCATCAAAGGGGTGATGCACCCACTGGCCGCCGCGCTCCAGCCGGCCGGGGCCATTGCGATAGAGGGTTCCAGCAAGCTCCGGCGGGATCGATCCACGGGCTGCCGTGAGCTGCACGCCATCCAGCTCCACGCCCACGTTGCGGAAGGCGCTGGCCCAGTCGGCGCGGTCGTAGGCGGGAGCGGCGGCGGGGGCGACGGTCATCGGGGGCAGCGGCAGGCGCGAACCCCGATCATCGCGTAACGGAGTGTTAAGGCGCCGATTCAGGCCGCCCGCCTACTCAGGCGCCCGCCCGCTCCAGCACACCCTTGCTGCTCGGCACCGCACCGGCCCGGCGCGGGTCGATCTCCGTGGCCAGGCGCAGCGCCCGGGCGAAGGCCTTGAAGCAGGCCTCAACGATGTGGTGCGAATTCACCCCATCCAGCTGGCGAATGTGCAGGGTGAGGCCGGAGTTGTTCACCACCGCCACGAAGAACTCCTTCACCAGTTCGGTGTCGTAGCTGCCGATCTTCTGAGCCGGGATCTGCAGGCCGAAGCTCAGGTGCGGCCGGCCGCTGCAATCGAGCGCCACCTGCACCAGCGCCTCATCCAGCGGCGCCACAAAGTGGCCGAAGCGGTGGATGCCACGGCGATCACCGAGCGCCTGCGCCAGGGTCTGGCCGATGGCGATGCCCACGTCTTCATTGGTGTGGTGATCGTCGATGTGGGTGTCACCCACCGCGTTCACCTCCAGATCGATCAGCCCGTGGCTGCTGATCTGGTGAAGCATGTGATCGAGAAACGGCACGCCGGTGTTCGCCTGGCAGCGACCGGTGCCGTCGAGGTTCAGCTTCACGCGCACATCGGTTTCACCGGTGACGCGGTGGATTTCGCCTGTTCGCATGAAAGGGCCGCTGCTCAGGACTCGATCATGCCGAAGCCCGAAAACGGGAGCCATGATGCCTGTGGCAGACGCATCTTGATGCCATGCGCACCACCCTCACCATCGACGACGCCCTGCTGCGCCAGCTGCGCCAGAAAGCACTCGACAGCGGCAAGCCCTTCAAGCAGGTGGTGAACGACACCCTGCGGGCCGGCCTGAAGCAGCCAGCAGCGCCGCAGCGGGAGCCCTACCGCTGCCCGAGCTTCTCAATCGGCGCCCTGGCCCCAGGCGTCGACCTCACCAAAGCCAATCAACTGGCGGCAGCGCTGGAAGACGAGGCCCTGATCGAGAACCTGCGCCAAGGCCAGTGATCCTGATCGACACCAACCTCTGGCTCTACGCCTGCCTGCAGGAAAGCCCACATCACAGCTCTGCCAGGGCGTGGCTTGAGGCCACGTTCAACAACCAAGAATTGATTGCCCTGCCCTGGAACGTAGTGCTGGCAGTCCTACGCATCAGCACCCAGCCCCGAATGATGCGAGAGCCACTCAGCCCCAGCCAAGCCATGGACCTGGTGGAAGGCTGGCTGCAACACCCGTTAGTCACGGTGGTGCACCCCGGCCCCAATCACTGGAGCATCCTGCGGCAACTGCTTGAGCAGGCCCGCACCGCCGGCAATCTCACCCCCGACGCCCACCTGGCCGCGCTGGCGATCGAACACAACTGCACGCTGGTCTCGGCCGACAGCGACTTCCAGCGTTTTCCGGGGCTGCTCTTCCGCAACCCCTTGCGCTAACTCAGCTCACATCCCCGTGATGCAGTAACCCGCATCCACATAGATCACCTGGCCGGTGATGCCGGAAGCCAGCGGGCTGGCCAGGAACGCCGCAGTGCCGCCCACTTCCTCCTGAGTCACGGTGCGGTGCAGGGGGGCCTTCTCTTCCACGTTGTGGATCATGTCGAGGATGCCGCCGATAGCCGAGCTGGCCAGGGTGCGGATCGGGCCGGCGCTAATCGCGTTCACGCGCACCTGCTTCTCGGCGCCCAGCTCGGCAGCCAAATAACGCACAGACGCCTCGAGAGCCGCCTTAGCCACGCCCATCACGTTGTAGTTGGGGATGGCGCGCTCAGCGCCCAGGTAGCTGAGGGTGATCACACTGGCGCCCTCGTTGAACAGCGGCTTGGCGTAGCGGCACAGCGGGGCCAGTGAATAGGCGCTCACCTCGAGGGCCCGGGCGAAGCCCTCGGGAGAAATGTTCGAGTAATCACCCACCAGCTCGTCCTTACCGGCAAAGGCGAGGCAGTGCACGAGCACATCGATCGAGCCCCACTGCTCCTTCACCTTGGCGAACACCGCCTCGATCTGAGCCGGATCCTGCACATTCAGGGGCTCAAACAGGGTGGGAGCGAGCGGCGCGGTGAGGTCGCGCACCTTGCCCTCAAAGCGGCCCTTCTCATCGGGGAGGTAGGTCACGCCCAGCTCGGCGCCGGCGGCGTGCAGCTGCTGGGCAATGCCCCAGGCGATCGACTTGTTGTTGGCGATGCCCGTCACCAGGGCCTTCTTGCCGCGCAGATCGAGGAGCATGGGGAGATACGACGCCAGGGCGCTTGCGATCGGGGGATTCTCCCCCAGCCACGGCCACCGGCCCCAGGCGGCAGGATCGGCATTCGGATTGCTCCACCCTGTGGCCCCTGATTCCCTTGCCGGTGTGGCACTCGCCTGGGCTGATCAGCCGGGCGACTTGCCGCGCCACTTCGAGAGCCGCCAAGCCCTGGAAGCGGAGCTGCGCCGCTTGTTTCCAGCCGCTAAAGGCAACCTGAGCCCGATCCGAGGCGGCCGCCGCCAGGCCGAAGCGCTGCTCAGCCGCATCCAGCCGGCGCGCTACGCCAAGGGGCGCAACTTCCTCGATGGGCACGTCACCCACCTGTCGCCCTACATCCGCCACGGGGCCCTGAGCCTGGCAGAGGTGCGTGATGCCGTGTTCGCCCGCCTGCAAGCGCCGGGCGGCGGTGGCAGGCAAGCCGGCGAAAAGCTGATCAACGAGCTGGGCTGGCGCGACTACTGGCAGCGCCTCTGGCAGCAGCTCGGCGATGGCATCTGGCGCGATCAAGAGGAACTCAAAACCGGCCATCACCCCGGGGCCTACGCCGCCGACCTCCCGGCCGACGTGGCCGAAGGCCGCACGGGCCTGGCCTGCATGGATGGCTTCATCGACGAGCTCCACGAAACAGGCTGGCTGCACAACCACGCCCGCATGTGGATGGCGGCCTACCTGGTGCACTGGCGCCGGGTGCGCTGGCAGGCCGGCGCCCAATGGTTCCTGCGCCACCTGCTCGATGGCGATCCGGCCAGCAACAACCTCAGCTGGCAATGGGTGGCCAGCAGCTTCAGCCACAAGCCCTACTTCTTCAATCGCGGCAACCTCGAGCGCTACAGCAACGGCACGTTCTGCCGCAGCTGCCCCCTGAGCGAGCAGGGCTGTCCATTCGATGCCAGCTACGAGCAGCTGGAGGCAGAGCTGTTCGCTCCCATGCCCAGCGTTCGCGCGGGCAACGACCGCAGCCGCGAGCGCCGCGATCCCCGCCGCCGGGGATCTCCCGCCGCCTCCGCCGCCCTGAGCCGCCCCACTCGCCGCCGCTGATCCCATGCAATGCCCCATCCTCTGGATCCACGGCGAGGCGCTCGGCCCCGCCAATCCCGCCCTGCAGGCCTATCCCGGCCGGCCGGCGGTGTTTGTGTTCGATGCCGAGCTGCTGGCGGGCCGCAGCCCCACCACCGGCGATCCGGCTGACGCCACGCCCCAGGCGGTGAGCCTCAAACGCATCGGCTTCCTCTACGAATGCCTGCTGGAGCTGCCCGTGAGCCTGCGCCACGGGGATGTGGTGGCTGAGGTGCTCGCCTTCGCCCGCGCCCATGGCGCCGATGGCATCGTCACCAGCGCCGGCACCGACCCGCGGGTGGAGGGGATCTGCCAGGCCCTCGAGCAGGAGCTGCCGGTGGAGGTGCTGGAACCTGAGCCGTTCGTGGAGCTGGACGGGAAGGTGGATCTGGGGCGCTTCAGCCGCTATTGGCGCCGCGCCGAACGGGAGGTGTGGGCCGCGGCCAGCCAAGAGCAGTAGGGACGCCGCGGCTCAGGAAGCCGGTGGAGCCCCATTCATCAACTCCTCTTCCTGCTGGCGCACCTCATAGGGGGAGGGCAGCAGGTCCTGCTCTTCCACCAAGGGGAAGGTCTGCACCTTCACATCGGCGGCCTTGCGCGGTGGCTCGCTCCACTGCCACTGCGCCCGCGGTGCCCGCGCTTTGCACAGCGCCTCCAACTCCCGCTTCAGCGCCCGCTGCACATCCTTGCGGGCGACGGCCTCAAAAAATTCGGCGCGGGTGGCCAGGCCGGAGCTGAAGGGAGCGCTGCCATTGCCGTTGAACAACCGGGCCGGATCCACCAGCCAGCGGGGTTTGCACACGCCCTGCTGGCTGGTGTCGGTTTCCAGCCAGATGTGCAGGCCGTAGCCATCGGGCTGGCTCACCACAGCCAGGCCGTCGTGGGGCTGGTTGCGCTGCAGGGGATAGAGGCTCCAGCTGGCGCTGCGGTGCGCCGGCACGCACCCCACCAGAGCGGCGGCGAGCAACAGGCCGCTCCAGCAGCGAGGCGAACGCAGCACAGATCGAAGCAAGGCCAGCTGAGACACAATCGCCGCATCCTGCCCCACCTGAGCCAGAGCCGCTGCCATGGTGCTCACCGCTTCCACGATGCTGCCGCTGGGCACTCCCCTGCCTGCCTTCGAGCTTCCGCAGGTGTGGGGCTCCAACGGCGCTGTTGGGGATGGTGATCACGGCGCGGCCTGGAGCAGCGCAAGCCTGAGCGCGCAACCGGTGCTGGTGCTGTTCCTCTGCGCCCACTGCCCCTTCGTGAAGCACATCGAACCAGAGCTGAGCCGGCTGGAGGCCGACTTCGGCAGCCAGGTGCAGATCGTGGCCATCTCCAGCAACAGCACGCTCACCCATCCGCAGGATGGGCCTGAGGGCTTGCGGGATCAGGCAGCGCGCAACGGCTGGCACTTTCCCTATCTCTTTGATGCGAGCCAGGCCGTGGCGCGCACCTTCCACGCGGCTTGCACCCCTGATCTCTATCTGTTCGATGCAGCGCACCAGCTCGTGTACCGAGGGCAGCTCGATGGCAGCCGCCCCGGCAACGACCAACCGCTCGACGGCCGCGATCTGCGCGCAGCGATGGCGGCCCTCCTGAGCGGCCAGCCCATCAGCGCCGACCAGCAAGCCTCGATTGGTTGCAACATCAAGTGGCATCCCGAGGGGGCCTGAGGATCGGGGAACCGAACACGGGCCTTAAGGTTGCCTTCATGCAGGTGCCCCCTTTCAGCCTCACCGAGCAGCTCGATGCGCTGGGCGAGCAGCTTGATGCCGCCGTTCTGCAGGTGTTGCGCAGCGGCCAATACATCGGTGGTGGCGTGATCGCCGCCTTTGAACAAGCCTTCGCCAAAGCGGTGGGCACTCCGCACGCGGTGGGCTGCAACAGCGGCACCGATGCCTTGATCCTGGCCCTGCGCGGCCTGGGCGTGGGTCCCGGTGATGAGGTGATCACCTGCTCCTTCAGCTTCTTCGCCACCGCCGAAGCGATCAGCGCCGTGGGCGCCACGCCGGTATTCGTGGATGTGGAGGAGAGCTCCTATCTGATCAATCTCGAGCAGCTGGAGACGGCCATCACGCCAGCCACCAAGGTGCTGCTGCCGGTGCACCTGTTCGGCCGCCCAGTGGATATGGAGCGGGTGTGCGCCATCGCCGAACGCCATGGCCTCAAGGTGGTGGAAGACTGCGCCCAGGCCAGCGGCGCCAGCTGGGCCGGCAAGCCCGTGGGTAGCTGGGGCGATGTGGGCTGCTTCAGCTTCTTCCCCACGAAAAACCTGGGCGGTGCCGGTGATGGTGGCGCTGTCACCTGCCGCGACGACGCCCTGGCGCAGCGCATGCGCGAGCTGGCCGTGCACGGCATGCCCCGCCGCTACTTGCACACCGAGCTCGGCTACAACAGCCGCCTCGATGCCATCCAGGCCGCAGTGCTCAACGTGAAGCTGCCGCACCTGGAGCGCTGGATCGAGCTGCGCCGCAGCATCGCCGCCCGCTACCGCAGCCAACTCGACACCGCCAACACGATCCACCTGCCCGAGGCCGGCCCTGAAGGCCACAGCTGGAACCAGTTCGTGGTGCGGGTGCCCGCCTGCAGCCCCACACCCGCCTGCAACCAGAGCTGCACCCCGTCGTCGGATAGCGCAAGCTTCGGCCTACCGGAAGCCTGCTGCCGCGACTGGCTCAAACAGCAGCTGCAGGAGGCCGGGGTGACCACGATCATCTATTACCCAATCCCCATCCACCGCCAGCCCGCCTACGCCCACCTGGGCTATGAGCCGGGATCCCTGCCTGTGACCGAGCGGCTCTGCGCGGAGGTGCTCAGCCTGCCGATCTTCCCGGAGCTGAGCAGCGTGCAGCAGCAGCAGGTGATCGAGGTGCTCCACACCCTCTGCGGAGCCGCGGCCAACCGCGACGCCACAGCAGCCATCGCCGCCTGATCAGCCAGCTCCTGGTTTCGGCAAGGCGGCGTAAAGAGCCTTGAAGCGCGCCTGCTGCTTCTTGTGGCTCACCACCGGCGCCGGATAGCCGCGACGCTCCATCGGCGCGATCTCGCCGCTGAGCAGGTCTTTCGTGTTGACGTGGCGCAGCTCCGGCAGCCAGTGGCGGATGTACTCGCCCTTGGGATCGAACTTGCTGGCCTGGGTGGCGGGATTGAAGATGCGCAGCGGCTTGGGATCCATGCCGCTGCTGGCACTCCACTGCCAGCCGCCGTTGTTGGCCGCCAGATCCCCGTCCACCAGGCGCTGCATGAAGGCGGTCTCGCCCCAGCGCCAGTCGCAGATCAAATCTTTCACCAGATAGGAGGCCACGATCATGCGGCAACGGTTGTGCATCCAGCCGCACTCGTTGAGCTGGCGCATCGCCGCATCGATGATCGGCATGCCGGTGAGGCCTTCGCACCAGGCCTCGTAATGGCCCTGGTGGTTATCCCAGGGGAAGTGCTTCCACTGCGGCCGGTAGGGGCCCTCCGCCAGCTCAGGGAAATGGAACAGCGCCTGCTGATAAAACTCGCGCCAGGCCAGCTCCTGCTCCCACACCCCGATTGAGCTGAGCGCCTCCTCAGCGCCGCCCAAGGCCACGGCCACCTGGCGCGCTTGTTGGGCCGCCGCCCAGGCCTGGCGCGGGCTGAGGGTGCCGAATTTCAGCGCCGCACTCAGCCCCGAGGTGCCGGCCTCACCTGGCATGTTGCGGCCCGGTTCGTAGTCGAGCAGCGGGATGCCGCGACCGCTGCCGGGCTCGCCATCGCAAAAGCGCTGCAGCTGTGCCAGCGCCGCGGCCTCCCCCGGCCGGCAGGGGCAGAGATCAGCCCCCTCAAACGCCTGCCCCAAGGCCTCCAGGCTGGGCAGGCTGGCTTGCAGCGGCAGCGTTGCCCACACGCGCGCCCGCGGCTCAGGCAGCTCGGCCGGATCGAAATCCACCAAGCCCGTGGGTGCCGGCACCGGCTCCAGGCCGCCCTGCAGTACTGAACCGACTGCCGCCTTGCGCTCCACCTGGCCGCGCCAGTTGCGCTGAAAGGGACCGTAAACGCGATAGGGATCGCCACCGCCGGTCTTGAGGGCTTCGGGGGCCACCAAGAGCTGATCCCAATCCACCAGCACCTTGCGGCCCGCCTCTTGGAGCGCCGCAGCCACCCGGCGATCGCGCGCCCGCCCATAGGGCTCCACGTCGCGGTTCCAGGCCACCACCGGGGCGGCGAGGGCTTCCGCCAAACGCGGCAACACTTCAGCAGGATCACCCTCGAGCACCAACAGCCGGCTGCCCGCCTCACGCCAGCGCTGCTGCAGCTCCTTCAGGCTCTCCAGCAAAAACCACACCCGCGCCGGCGCCAGATCGGCGGCGCTCAGGATCGCCGGATCGAGCACAAACACGCCCGTCACCGCCGGAGTCGCGGCCGCCGCGGCCGCAAGGCCAAGGTTGTCGGCTAGGCGCAGATCGCGCCGATGCCAGAAGATCCAGCGTTCCACCGCCATCAGAGCCCCAGCAGCTGCTTGGCCCGGAACCAGGCGGTGATGCTCTTGCCGTCGAGGTATTCATCGCCGCTGGCAATGGCAGCATCGAGCTCGGCGGGCGTCATCAACACCACCTCAAGATCTTCATCGTCGTCGCCGGCAGGGCGCTCGCTGAGCTCCGTGAGCTCGCGCGCCAGGAAGAGGTGAATCACCTCATCCGAATAGCCGGGGCAGGGCAGCATCGCGCCAAGCGCGTCCCAGCGGCTGGCGCTGTAACCCGCTTCCTCCTGCAACTCCCGCTGCATCGTGGAGAGCGGGGTTTCGCCCGATTCCAGGGTGCCGGCCGGGAACTCCAGCAAGCGTGTAGCCACCGCAAAGCGGTACTGGCGCAACACCACCACACGGCCGTCGGCGAGCACCGGCACCGCCAGGGAGGCGCCGGGGTGCTTGATCACGCCGAACGTGCCCTCCACCCCCATCGGCAGCTGCACCCGGTTGATCTCGAAGAGCAGCTTGCGGGCATCGAGGCTGGCGGTGGTCTCCAGATGGCGCGCAGGTTCCGGGGCGGGAAGAGGAGCCATCGACGACAAGAATCGGCAAACCACCGACCTAGAACTGGAAGCAGTGTCGCGCAACCCCTCCCAGCCGAAGAAAGCAAGCTTGGGACTCCAGCCGCATCGAACACCACCTTAATTAATCCCAAAGCAAACGCCAGGACAATAAATAAGAAAATAGAATAACTCAATAAAACCAAGAGCCCATCCATGGGATTAGGACACGGCGAGATCATTCAAGACATCACAGCGGGCATGGCTATGGGCGCTCGCAAGCCCCCGCTGGTCGGCAGCGAAGGGACGTGGTCCGCCAAAATATTCTGCCGCTACCTCAATCAAGCTTCACGCCAAAAGACAGGCGACGTCATTGACTATCAGATCCGCACCAGCACAGATGAGGCCGGTGTTTATGATACCCATGAGATTCATGCAAGCCGCAACGGCCTGATCTACTTCACCCAACAGAAGCACGACCGCGCCGGCTACATCAGACCCGACGGAGCCATCAAACTCTTTGAGATGCCCGAAGGATCTCACCCTCACGGAATTCGCCTCGACCAAGACAGTCGACTCTTCGTCACCCTCGAATACCAGGACAAACTCGCCGAAATCGATCCCATCAACGGCACAATCCTGCGGGAATTTAACATCAGCTTTGATGACCCAAGCAGCGAAGGCGTCGTAGGCCCTCACGGGCTTGCCATCGATACAGAAGGGAAGCTTTGGTATACAGGCAAATCCTCCGATGTCATCGGCTGGGTCAACCCAGACAGCGGAGAGCAAAAGAAGTTTATCCTTCCAACACGCGCCAATTTTGGAGCAAACTTTACCCACGGAATCCTGTCCAACGCCAGCGGCCCGATCCACGTTGAAATTGATCAAAGTGGTAACGCATGGTTCGTCAATCTTTTAACCAGTGAGATTGGCCGCATCAGCGGCGATGGCTCGATCAAGTTTTTCGAGATCTCAGGCCTTGCCTCTGTCGACAACACGCGCCCAATCAACGTAATCCCCGGCCCTGACGGAAAAATCTGGGTTACCGTTGAAGGCAACAATGATGCATCCATTCCCAGCGACAGCCTGGCGAACAAAGGCGGTATCGCACGCTTCGACCCAATCACGGAAACCTTCATCGGCTATCAACAGAGCACATCCAAAGGTGCTGGCGGAGCCGTTGGTGCTACCAAGGATTCAATCTGGTTTCAGTACCAGGAGCAGTCCCTTGAAGAGCTGACCATCGATCAGAACGGCCGGCAATCACAAACAAGCTTCGCCCTACCAGAGATCGGGCAGCGTGTCATGCATCGCATCACACGCGGTCCCGAGGGAAACATGTGGTTTACCAGCCTGATGCAGGACACCGTCAGCGTGCTGACGACAGACAACGTAGGCATACCCGTCTACTCGTTTCGCCAGGAGAAAGGCAAGCGCCAGTATCTGAGCGCTCTACCAGACGAGATCACAGGACTGCAACAAGACAACAGCGGCTACAGCAACCAAGAAGGTCTTTTCCTGAGCGCTCTGAAAGGCCGCCATTCAGTACCAACTCATCGGTACGAAGACACCGTGACAGGCCGACATCTCTGGAAAATCGATCGATTGAACACGGAAACGGGACTCCTCCCCTTCAAAGAGCAGAGCCGCTACAACTATGAAGGCAAAGACTTCCGCGTTTATCCAACCCGTGATTCCGCGGATGGCCTGATCCCGATTTACCAAGCTTTCAACCCGCGCACACACAGCATCGAATGGTCTGACACACGCAAAGACTTCTCCAAAGGGTTTCAAGATGTCCGCATCGCCTGGTACGCAGAACCCTTCCCGATCGATTCCTCACAATTCTGATCGCCAGACCAGCGTTGAGGCGAAGCAAGGCTCAAGGCCATCCGATCGGCGACGGCGTCACCAGCTGTACGGAGGAGTCCAACTCCTGTGCGAGCAGGTTGTCCGCGCCCACACAACGCCTTAATACGGGCAAGGGAGCTCCCCCATCCCGATCGATGGCCAACAGCGGCGCCAGCACAAACGCACGCTGATGCCAACGGGGATGCGGGAGCTCCAAACCGGACTGATCACAACGCAGCTCCCCCCACCAAAGGAGATCCAGATCCAGCGTGCGCGGTCCCCAGTGCTCGAGGCGCTGCCGACCAAAAGCCAGCTCGAGTTGCTGGAGTCTGGCCAAGAGTTGGAGCGCATCAGGAACACGCGGCGGCCTGGCGACTTGGGCTACCAAGACGGCATTCAGGTAATCCGGCTGACCGGGCGGCCCTCCCACGGGCGCGGTGCGGAACAGGGGGGACCAGCGCAGCGGAGAGGTGCGGCCAGCCCAGCAGGACAACACCTGCTCGAGCCGGGGGCGCACCGCAACCAAGGTCTCGAGGGGCCCACCCAAAGCGCTGGCCAAATTGGCCCCCAAGCCAATCGCCAGCGCTTCACCCTCGGGAAGGTGCGTCCTCATCGTGCCGATGCAGGGAGCCAAAGCCACCACCTTGATCCCACCGGAGCGCGCTGCCAGCCGAGGGGACCTGGCCGACCCTCACGGGTCACCACGGCCGCCACGTTGTAACGACGGGCCAGGGTTGCCAGATCCGAGGCGCTGAGGTTGGCGTAGGCGGCCATCAGTCTTCGCTCCGCCGCAGCTCCGCCGGGCCCCTCGGACAAAGCAGCCTCTCCTCCGGCCAGATCGGCCAGCCGCCTCGACCACGCGCCCAACAGCCGCAGCGACCCTGGCACCTGGCGAAACTGCACCACCTGAGCGCGGCTGGTGCGCAGCGCCAGATCAGAAAAACCACCGGGTGGCGTGAGCACACGGCTGCCAGGCGGCGTCGAGGTCATCAAGGCGCGATAGAGGGGGCTTTCTCTTCAGGGACTGCGAACGCCTGCGAAGGGCAACGCACCGCGCCCCGGCTGGTCAACCACGCTGAGACCAGGACTATCGCCGTTAGGCCAACAAGCGGAAAGCGCGACCAAACCCGAGAGCGGACAGCGCACGATCCAACCAAGGCCTGGAGGGTCCTCGCCCCAAGAAGCACCAGCGTCAGTGGCACCAAGGTGTCGGCCAAGCGGAAGGGATAGAGCTGCAACAGCACGCCATCAGCATCCGCCAGGCTGGCGAGCAAGCCCACACCGAACGGCACCAGTGCCAGGGCAGACCAGAGCCACAGATCACGGCAGGCCTGAGCTTCATGGCAGGGCAGACGCTTGGCTGCCCCGCGGGCCAGCCAGGCCCCCAACACACCCCAACCCGCCAACACCACCATCAGCACCAACCAGCTCTTACCCCAGCTAGAAGGCACCAGGTGATGCGGATGGCGGAACACCACGTAGAGCCAGGCCGGGCTCAGGGCCTGCGGCAAAGCCGGTGCAGGCATCGCCAGCTCAGCCACTCGCCCCAACACGGGCTGATAGAGCGCAAAGGCCCCCACTAGCGCTCCCGCCAGGGCTAGCCAGCCGCGCAGCCGCACCTGAGCGGATCGCCACCAGGCCAGGCCGGCCAGGGTGAGCGCGCCGTAGCCGCCCACCAGCACATGGGCGGAGCAGGCCAGGCCTGCCTGCAACCCCGCCCAAAGCGAGCGCTGCTGCCGCCAGCTCACAAAAGCGAGCAGCAGCAAGCCGTAGGCAAAGGTTTTCGGCTCCGCCGAGCCCAGCATCCACTCACCAGCCACCATCCCCTGCCGGGGGAGCCACAGCGCGAGGGCAGCAAGCAGCCAGGGCATGCCCAGCCCCAACTCCGCAGCCAGCGCCAACACACCCCAGCACCAGAGGGCATAACCAGCCAGACGAATCACCAGGGCGCCCACCACGAACCCCAACTGGCTGATCAGCCGACCGGCCAGCTCCAGAAACAACCATTGATGCGGCTGTGGCTGGTTCAGGTACCAATCCGCCGGCAACCAGGCGGGCCTGATCCGCTGCAGAGCCAGCGGCAGTTTGTCGGCCTCATTGGTGTCGAACCAATCGGCGAAGAGCAGCACCAAGGCCACAACCACCAGCAACAGCAACCACTGGCTGAGCCGGCGCCTCCAGCGCAGCGCATCAACCTGATCAGAGAGACTTGTCGCCACCAATCGGTGCATTGCGCCCGCCCATGCTTGCAAGCGCCCGTCCTGAAGCTGC
>Ga0194118_10004430_pt1 | contig 15351 bp, 19 predicted proteins | sample TA2MahsurfametaG_2_FD_148662 | JGI IMG/M metagenome (GOLD analysis project Ga0194118, IMG submission 148662) | Freshwater microbial communities from Lake Tanganyika, Tanzania - TA2015013 Mahale N5 surface | ecosystem: Environmental > Aquatic > Freshwater > Lake | place: Tanzania: Lake...
TCCCTGGCATCCTGGTAGTTTGCCGCTTCAACGATCTCATCAAAGAGACGACCTGCGACGTAGAGTTGGACTTTAACTTTCATAGTTGTAAAGGAGTAGCTCCTTGCGTTCTGCTTGATCTATTGTATACGATCCCACGCTCCTCATGGTGTATGTATGTGCAAATTCTCCAACTGTCCACTCATGGAACCGCTCTCTCACGAAGTTGGAATTGTTGTACGATACCAGTTGAGAACAAAGATACCTATCGCAATCGTTAGCAAACTTATCGTGATCAAATCCTTTGTGAATTGATCCTTTACGCCCATAGAGGTTATCCTTAATGTCATAAGGAGGATCCATATACACAAATACACCCATATCATCAGTCAATAGTTTTTCATACGAGAGGTTAGTAATCTTCCAGTCTTTGATAATCTCACCATACCCAGGAAGTTTCTCAATATTATTCATAGAGAAATTACTGACACTTGCTTGTGGTGAGAAAGAAGAACTTTCAGTCAACCCAGAGAAACTACACTTATTGATAATGTAGAATGCTACAGCACGATAGAAATCTTCTGCTTCTGGATGATTGAGATGATCCTTCATCAAATTGAAAAGTTCTCTGGCAAGTTCAGGAGTGCCGTAGTCTTCTTTATATCCTTTGATACATTCGTACAGTTCTTGTGGTTCATCACGAAGAATACACCAGAAGGTATACAGAGGATTGTATAGATCATTCACCCAGATATCCAAGAAAGGATAACGCTTGGCAACTTCAAGAGCTACAGAACCACCACCAAGGAATGGTTCACGATATTCATCAAAACATTTTAGATCAGGAATATATCTAAAGATATTAGCAAGTGCTCTACTTTTCCCCCCAGGATAACGTAGAGGTGTCTTCAGGGATTTGATAGTCTGCGGCATGATATTTAAGGTACTCAAAAAAAGTCAATTTCATTTCTTTCTGCGACATTCCACAATGTTTTGCCGCAGCTGGTAAGGTCATTTTAGCACGAAACAACCTCTCGTTTGCTTCAGCAACATTTTGAGGAGTTGTCTTTACTGGTACTTCGTATAAATTTTTCCTATCAATTTTATAAAGGTTCATTTAAATTCACACCCCATCATAAGTTCTGTTAAACATGCAAGCAGATTAATTTCTTGATCAGCAACAAAAGCAATCTGATATTGATACTTAGCAATGATCAATACTGCTTCTGGAATAGAACTAGATTTCAAATGATCATACAAACAATCATATATTTTCCTAAGAATGATGTTGGGATCGCAATCAATATTGTTAGTAATCCATTTGCCAACATTAGTAAACTCTTTATTCTTCAATGAAAGAATAAGAGTATCCAAATTAATATCAGAAACATCAGCAAGAATTGCAGATGAAATAGATCCAGTTGCAGCATAACGCTGACACTCATTAATCAATCTACGCCAATCTGGATAATACTTTTTAACAAGTTTAGCAAGAACTTTATCTTCATAGTCAACCTTCTCAGAAGAAAGAATACTTTTTAAACGATTAAAAAATTCACCCTGTAGTTTTACAGATTGATCAGGTTTAATTCTAAAGTCAATCACTGTACACCGAGAATGAAGAGGATTGATAATCTTGTTGATAAAGTTGCAGGTAAAGATAAAGCGGCAGTTGCCGTGAAACTCCTCTACAGCGGTCCGCAGGGACAGTTGAACGTCGTTGGTGGTGTTGTCCGCCTCATCGATGATAACGACCTTGTGGGACGCCCCAGAGGTCAGAGAGATGGTTGTGGCAAATTGACGGACACGGTTTCGCACCGTATCCAAGAACCGCCCTTCGTCCGAACCGTTGATGACAATATATGATGCACCTAGTTGTTCACACAATGCTTTTGCAATTGTAGTCTTTCCGACGCCAGCAGGACCAGTAAGAAGAAGATTAGGAATTTCTCCTTGCTCTAGAAATCCACTGAAGATATCAATTGTAGTTTCAGGAAGAATACAATCATTAACAGTCTTTGGACGATACTTTTCAACCCACAAAAAATCTTTACTCATAATTAAAATCAAAAGGACGTTCGTATTCTTTCACAGTAGAAGATTTACTTTGAAGCATAACCTTCATATAATCATATCCTAACATAGGAATTGCTTCGCCGCAAGTAAAAATATCACACACTGCCATTTCTTTTTCTGGCCATGTATGAATACTAATATGACTTTCAGCAAGAAGTGTCACAGCAGTTACTCCTTGAGGGTCAAACTGATGTGACACTGTATTTAAAAATGTTGCCCCACACTTTTTTGCTGTATCGTACAACAAATTTTCTATAAACATTCTGTCATTTAAAAGATCAACATTACATTGATACAAAGTAAAAAGTACATGCTTCATTTCACTCCCCTGACAATAAACACTTATCTATGTAGTTCTATTACACCCATTCAGGTTTTCGTTCTGGCATACGAAGATAATTAGATGCAACCCAAGGTTTGGATGCGATATACATCTTGTAAGCAGTAAAAGTATCAATGCTTGTGTCAAATTTATATTCATCTGGCATTGCTCTCGCAAATGGTGTTACTTCAGTTATTTTACCTTTTGGAAACAAATAATATGCTTGAAGTAAGGTATTGTAACATGAGTGAATTTTTCCATATCGCAGACTATACTCGTCACACAAGTTCATACCATGTTTAATCAACCAATAGGCATTATGGATACTATCCATCGCCCATTTGGTACAGGGATGATTACGAAACGCACCCTTTTCAGTTCTGTAGGGAATACCATTAGTCTTAGGCAAAGTGCCGTAGTTATGACCCCATTTTTGAGATGCAACAATGGAGAGCATTTGACAGCACTCCAGAGGCATCTTGACGATATGTTTGTCGGGGAGACAGACAGCACTCTCAGCAGGCCAAGGAGATGTTACAAAGATGTTCAAGGTTCAAGAGCAATGTAATAAGTGAGATCTAGAGTTTGATTAGTCCACTCAGAAATCAGATGCTTAGAGATTTTAACATTGTAGTCACCTGGAAGCAAACGAATGTTCTCAATCTTAACATCCAAAGAATACTCGCCAGTAAAATCACCAGAAGTGGATTGCTCGTAAGTATTGCTGGTATCATTCTCTTTATCGCGTAGGATTAGTTTGATAGAATTTCCAGTAGTATCAAATGTAAGATCAGGAAGACCATAGACAGATGATGCTTTTTGCAGTGACATTAGTTCATCACCAGTAATGTTGAACTGAATATCAGCACCAGGAAACTTTACATTTTTTTCTGGTGCAGACTTAAGGGTGATTTCTGGATCAGAAAAATAATACTTAGCAGACCTACCATTGCCACGAATACTAACAAAATTTTCGTTTGCAAATTCAAGCTGAGGATTGCTAAACAGAGTGATGCCAGAAAGAAACTGACTGAGATCATAAATCGCGAAGTCCACAGGAAATACTTCCTCGCCAGTAAACTTTGCAAGTATGTTCTCTGCATTGCTAACAGTGCGTACTGTGCTTCCTTGGCGGAATACGATTGAGGAATTGATTGTAGAAAAATTCTTGAGGACATCAAGAGTTTTTTTGGATAGCGTAACTTTACTCATCGGTTGTAATCTTCACGTTGGGCATTTTTATCATTGAAGTTCATAAGAAGAACAGCATAGTGTAGTACTTTCATAATGTCCATACGAGCACTACCCTTCTTATCATAGCGAGAAGCATACTTCAGGATGTTACTACGGCAGAAAGCTTCGCCGTCACCACATGCTTCAATCAAATCCAGAGTTTGGATTTTGTCATCACCCACAGAATAATGTTGGGTGTAGGTATTCATAATATATTGGCGCAATTCATTAAGAATTGCATCTTCGTTATACTTAAAGTTCATTCTTTCCAAATAGTTTCAATAGTATCATGGTAGCATTCTTCAAGGTTTCCGTCAAGGTCCCTGACAAATAATTTCAAACCCTCGCCACCTAGGATCCGAACAGTCCTGCCATCTTTGAGGATGGCAAGACAATTTACATAACCGTGGAATTCATTAGAAGGGATCTGCGGCATCTTGCTTTTCTTCAGTAATAACATCGACATCAATCTTATCATACAGTTCGATGAAAGATTGCTTGGTCTCGTCATCAAAACGATTAATACAAACTTTAATTGCTTTCATGCGATCTTGCCAGATCGCATAAGCACGGATGATATGAACCAGACGACGGGTGGAAATCACCTCATCAATACCACCATCCTTGAAAGTCTTACGGATGATGTCTGCCCAGTTAGCAAGATTGATACAGAAATCTTCGTCAGGAATACCAAGACTTTCAGATGCTTTTTGAAGAATTCTAGTTTCAACTGAAGGAGTGGGATACTCTTGCTCAAACGTGAGAGCAAAACGCTCAAGGAATGCTTCGTTCAGCACGTTGGTGCCGATGAAACGTCCGTCATCAGAACCCTTACCTTTAGTGTTGGCAGTGGCAATCACGTTGAAACCAGCAGCAGGTTGAACGTAGCGACCAATCTTCTTCAGGAAGATGCCTTTACCTTCTAGCACGGATTGTAGACAAAGGATTTTGTTGGAGGCGAGGTCAACCTCGTCAAGTAGCAAGATCGCTCCCCTTTCAATGGCGTCGATGACTGGACCATTATGCCAAACAGTGGCACCATCAACAAGACGGAAACCGCCAATAAGGTCATCTTCATCAGTTTCAATAGTAATGTTTACACGAATAAGTTCGCGACCAAGTTGAGCACAAGCTTGCTCTACAGAAAAAGTCTTACCGTTACCAGACATACCAGTAATAAAAGTAGGATAAAAAATACCAGATTGAATAACTTTTTTCACGTCAGTAAAATTCCCGAACGGGACATATCCAGTATCTTTAATAGGAACAAGGTTCTGTTGTTCCCGAGCAGTAACAGCAATAGCAGGAACAGCAGCTGCTGCCTGGTAGGTGTGTTCTAGTTTCTCTTGAACGGTCAGGTTCCAAGTGCCACGACCAACTTTATATTGCTCAAGTCGTTTGGTAACTGTAGGATAGGATAAACCGATTTCATCTGCAAACTGGCGAAGATTTACAGACGAAACAGTATTACCATAACGAGTTTGAAGATCGCTAATTTCAAAAGAGGATTTGGAAGACATCCGTTTATTTCCCAAGAACAAAGTTATTATAGCACTTCCAATCTATAGAAGGAAGGAAAAGAGACAGTTTCAAAACTGGACTTCCCATCCATCAGGAGACTTCAACTTAGCACCAGCCTGAGCAAGCGCGATCAAAATTTCTGCATTACTAGTTACAGAAGAAGAAGAAGAAAAAGTTGTTTCTTTTTTATCATCGGCAAAAACAGGAGAATTAACTAGAAACTCTTCAAGAGCTTTATCTTTTTTCTTTGCTTTTACTGCAGTTGCTTGGTCCCTCTTGTTTTTATTTTTCTTTTTAATGGTAAGAAGATGCTTAAAAGTTTCAGCAAAAACTTTTGCTTTCTTTTCAACATCTGCTGGTTCTTTTGACAAAAGAGTAGAGACTTGAAGGCGAACATAAGATGCTTCCTTTTCCTCCAATCCAGCTTCGCGAAGAAAGCTAATAATACCCCATGGACTTGTAAAATACTCCAGAGGCATTACAGTAGAACCAACTCCAGTCTTGCATTTGTGCAAGTTTTGTGGAACCCATTGGGCATATTGATCCATAACTTGATACCAGTTACGCTGGTCAATAGAAGAAAGTAACGACATAAAGTAAAATCGTATTGTACGTAAATTAATTATAACAGATAAAAGAGAATTGTCAAGAGACTAGAGTTGCAAATGAGTTGAGAATTTTCTTATTAACGGTTTTAGACCTTAACATTTTTTTAAATGCTTTTGTAATCTGGACTTTAGATGCTTCAGAATCTATTTCAAAATTATCTTTATCCTGTGACATACTGTGTGAAGCGATGTAGTAAACAGCGTCCCACCCAGAATACTTGAATACCCAAGACTTCTCTTTACGCCAAGATGCCATTGCCTGATTATCATTATAAGTATTATACACCGAGCGATAGGTGCGACCAAAATCAGATCCAGAAGAAATTCTAAATCCAATTAAGTTGACTTCTGGGAAACGATCTTTCAGATTTTGAATGAGAATGTTTGTAGTTCCAGAATCAAACGTTACTTCAAATTCTTTATAAACCCTGCCAGTCTTACGGTCTCGAAGACACTTGCCATAGTCAACAGCATTCTTTCCAAGAATTTCTTTATCATGCCTAGTAATGCTTATATCATGATGTATAGGATTAGATTCTCCATCAGTAAGAATACAGACTGTTACTTTTTCGGCATTAGTTTTTTTCTTAAAGTTAGGAATAATTTTACTGAGGGTAATGATTGTCTCATTCAAAGGAGTTCCACTCAGATCAAGTCCACAAGGAATACTCATGCCACTGTAGCGACTACGGTCTAAAGAAAATGCAGTCCTCCAAATATTCTTACACTGTTCTTCAAATACTCGATTGTTACAATCTGAAGTAAAGAAGTGCAGTAAACTGAACAGTTCGTTGACACCAATTTTATTGTGTCCTCGTTCATATTTTTGCATATCACCATCTCGATAAGGATCTGCCCAGCAATATGTAAATGCATATACATCAAAAGGGATTTGAACTTTACGGCAGAACCACATCAAATTTAAAAGTTGCTTAACAGTATCCATCAAGTATTCTTGCATGGATCCAGACCAGTCAAGAATAAAAATCATGCCATGATTTTTACCATCTGGAAGAACAGTAACCTTCTTAAAAATATCTTCGTTGTACGTATAACTGTGGAGTTTTTGAGTATCAATAACTCCAGTTTTACTAGTGCTAGCACGAGCATACGCACTAGCAGACTTACGACATTCAAATTCCTTGACAAGATAATTAACTTCTTTTTGTGCAGTTTTTTTGAAATCTTGATATTGACTATCTGCTACATGAAGACTTTCTTTATATGAAGTGTCATCAAGATGTTCCCAATGATCTGAACATCTTTTATGAACTTCTTCATTATTTACGATGATACGATCTTCGTAAACTTCTGCAAGTTCAAGATAAGTAATATCACGATGATGCCTATTACTACTGGTAAGTTCTTCTGTACTATCATCAAATGACCGTTGAGTTTGAGATACATTCTCATCTGCTAGCGATCCTCCACGAGAAGTATTTTCTTCTCTTTGATTATCTTCTGCTTCTTGTTTTTTTCCTTCGCCTTCTTTCTCTCCATCTGCTTCGTCAGATTGAGAAGATTCATAATTAGGAGAAGAAGAACCTTCTTGAGAACCAGAATTTTTTTTCTGAGGAATACTCTCCATAGGTTTTTCTGAAATATACTTTTTAAGTGCCTCACAAATTTTAATCACATCATCAAAAGTTTCTGCTTTTTCTGTTGCAATCACAAAAGCACGTTCTTCTTCAGTAAAGGGCATCATGATATGACTGCCAATCTTAAAATGAAGATTGATGCGATCGATCAAACTAAGAGTATTAAGATCAGTATCTTCAACACCAAAGAAATCTTCAGTGTGAAGTTCTTTGTATCCACTAAAAAATGACTTAGCAAGACCAGGATACTTACGCTTCATCATCTTCTCGATACGAGCATCCTCAATCACGTTAATATAATCTTTAGGAATCTTCACACGCTTAGTCCAATCCTCATTAGGTGTAAAGAGGGCATGACCCACCTCATGTCCCACCAGAAGATCGTACACAACGCTAGAAGCACGGTTCCAAACAGGAAGAACAAGCACCCTGTTCTGAACATCGAAGGAAGCAGTAGGGACCTGTTTGTGCTCAATTACAAGGTTTTCAGTAGCAAGCAGACGAGCAAGTTGACCTTTGATTTCTCGATTGATTGACATGGTAGTTGTCTGAAGTCCTCTTATTGTACACCACAAAAAAAGGGGATCAACTCCCCCTAGTCCACTTCTGAAACTGTCTCCTCACAAGCACTGTAGTTCTTGACTTTAGAAAATCGAATTGTTTTATCAAACTTTCCTTCAAGACTTTCTTTGTGACTGATAACAAATACATTTGTTTTCTCATCAAAGTTTCGTAAGATCCATCCCAATTCACCTGTACCAGTTTGGTCTAGGGAACCATCAAAGATTTCATCTAGGATAAGGAGGTTAGTATCTACGCTATTCTTGAGTTTAGCAATAGCTCTCCAAGTAAGCAACAAAGCAATATCAATTCTAGCTTTCTCTCCCTCACTAAAAGATTCGTAAGTGAAGATATCTCTATATCGTGATTTAATTGTTTCTTCAAAGTTTTCATCCAATGTAAAGTTTACATAAAAATCCATATTCTGAAGATACTGATTAATCAATTTATTCATCAAAGGAAGATACTTCTTGATAATCCTAGTTTTAATACCATTATCTTTCAGCAATTGAGATGCAACTAAAAGAACATCTCTATCTTTTTTTAGATCAGATAAATTGTGTTTGACCGCCTTCTTGTCATTAACTAGAATTTGAAGTTTGTTGTATTCTGCTTTTTTATCTGGGTTGGATTCCTCAAGATTTTTGATTTCATTTTCTACATCTGAAATATTTTTACGAATACTTGAGACCTGAAAATTTAATTGAGTAATTTTAGAATTTAAATTTGTAATATTACTAGAAATTTCACAAAACTTTTTCTCTCGCTGTTCTTCTTGACTGATAGCGGAAAGAATATCCTGAAGTCCTGTCTGCAAATTTTCTAGTTCTGAACCACTAGTATCTAGTTTTTCTTTTCGGAAATCTTCGCTAAGATCTTGAGTGCAAGTGGGACAGACATGATTTTCATTAAAAAACTTATACTCATGCTGACATGTCCGAACTTTTAACTGGATCTTCATAAGATACTTATTTAACTTCTTAAGTTTTTCAGAAGAAGTTGATACAGTTTGAAGATTTTCTGTATGCTCAGAAATCTGTCTATTAAATTCTTCAATAGCGTGATGATTTTCGTTCTCTTCTTCAAGTAGAGATTGAATTTTTTGATGCTTACGATCAATCTCTTCAGTATTCTTTTTTTCCAGTTCAAGCATATAACTTTTTTGAAGATTAATTTTTTCATCTAAGATATTAATCTTATATTCAAAATCTTTTAGTTCTTCCGTATTGTCTTTTAGTTTATCTTTCAACCTCTGGTTCATCACAGAGAACACTTGAATATCAAGAATATCTTCAATAATCTCACGACGTTGAGCAAGAGGAAGACGCATGAAAGGAACAAATGTAGAAGACCCTAGAACCACAATCTGAGTGAAAGATTTGTAATTCATCTTCAAAATATTTTGTTCCAACTGTTTTTGATAGTCAACAGCAGAACTAGATTGATCTAGCATTACGCCGTTTTGCCAGACCTCAAAAATATTTGGTTTGATTCCCCTACGAATAAAAAAGTTGTTTTTGCCAATACAAAATTCTAACTCTGTCAAACAATCTTTTTCATTTACGCTGTTGACCAGCATAGGTTTGTTGATCTTACGAAACGGTTTTCCAAACAGCGAAAAAGTAAGAGCATCCAAGATTGTGCTTTTTCCTGCACCGTTTTGACCAATGATTAGATTAGTCTTGGTATCATTCAAATTTAATTCAGTGAATGTGTTTCCAGTACTTAGGAAATTTTTCCACTTAATTTTTTTAAATACAATCATTTCAAGGATGTCGGGGGGATTATAAAGTCATCTGGAGAGATTATAGCATACTTTTGATTTCTGTCTTCACATGCATTGACAATTAAATCATAATCAATCTCACGTATTGCTAGGGGAACATAGTCGTCATCTTCTTCCAAAAAAAGATGGTATCTTTCAACATCATCTTCTTCTTCAAAGATGGGAATGATTTGTTCGCCATCATCGTCAACTATAGAAAAAACACCTTCTGGAGTTTGTTCTAGAGTAAGAATGAACATTAGACTACTTCACAACTTTCAATATATAGGTTTCTCATTAAGTTCTTTAAAACGGTTTTTTCTACGGATACCTCAACTTCATCAATATATTCGTTCAGTAAAGTAATAGTGTCTTTAACTTCTACTTCACAGTCGTCCATACTTTCTCCATCTACAAGATTTTCAACAATCTTAATATCATGAACGCCAACTTCATATAAATTTTCTATAACTTTCTCAAACTCATAGTAGTCATTCTTTTCTTCTACAATAACTTTTACATAAGTGTTAGTAAATTCACTAAAATCAAGTTGCATTTTATTACTATCATTGTAATATACTTTTTTGAAGATCTCAAAAGGATTAACTATAAATTCAAGTTTATTCTTTTTAGGATCATAAAGATGAAATCCTCGCTGATCTTTGTAATCATTCCAGAACATCTGATAAGGATTGCCCAAGTAGGTGATGTTACCTCTGGAAGATTTATGGTGATAGTGCCCAGAGAATACTTGTTTAAACTTAGAGAAGATGCTGGCATCCATGCCATGTTCCATTTTCATACCAGGAGTAACTTCAAAACCATTCAGCTCTAGGTGACCCATGGCAATCTCAGCACTAGTATCATTAATCAACGTCATTGTCTCTTCCATGTTAGAAGAGTTAATCCATGGAAGCATAATAATATTAGTGCCATCAATACTGACTGTCTGTGGGCGAGAGTAAACTTGAATGTTACTAAAATCTTTTAGTAGCAAATCAGGTGAGTTAATGACGTTTGTATTCTTATAGTAAGTGCAATGATTACCAAGAATCATGTGGACGGCGATGCCCATGTCTTCAAGACGTTGAAAATAATGTTGACGCACCCTGCTCCAAACATTAAAATCAATCCCCTTACGGTTATCAAACGTATCACCAAGATCAATAATAGTTCTGATTCCGTGTTTTTCGAGAGTGGGGAAAAAGATGTCGTCGTAGAATTTTTTGAAGTATTCCCAAAACGCAACACTGCCTTTCCTCCCGTCTAAATGTTGGTCAGTGATTAATGCTACTGTCATCGGTTCATCCTCGTTTCAATATTTTCTTTAATGCTTCCCATATCAGAATAAGATGCATTCATACCTGCCATATCACCTTCATAAGTATCGGTGTGCATAATTTCTTGATATCCAGAACGTTCCAATATCTTAGCCTTAATTTCAAGCTGTTTCTTTTCTTTTTGAATACGACGTAAGAAAGCGTAATAAATGATCTGAGTGAAGTAAGCGAAAGGATTGCTTGATTTTGCTGGATCAAAATTGTCAATATACTGTAAGCAATTTTCAATTCCATCACAAATCATATCATCCCTAAACATGTAGTTCACAAAATTAGGTTTGTATGATAGATGGGTGGCGATCTTCAAGAAACACTCACCAATATAATTTGGGACACGCGGACGAGGACTACCATTAGCTTCAGCGGCAAGAACAGAATTTCTGTACTTTGTCATTTCTTCCAGAAATTCTTTGTTATTAACGTAATACTCTTTGTTCTTTGTTCTTGCCATAGTTCATTTGACTACAAATTAATTCATGTACAATATTATACACGTTTACTAACCATTTGTAAAGGGGGTTGACAAGATCTCAAAAACCCAGTAGGATAACTCTGTCAAGGGTTCAGATGAGTTATAACCTTTAGCTTTTTTTATAAATATCTTCTAAAAATTTTTTAGTTTCATTTACTGATCCTAAATATCCCATTTTTTTAGTTAAATTTCCAGGAGATACTTTTGGAGTATCTGGTTCTTCTTCTAAAGATTTTAGATAGAATCTTTTAATTCTATCGTCAAGTTCTACAAGAGTAATAATTTGATCCATCTTTACGATAAACATTGTTTCGTAAGTTGAAGAAATCCAGTCTTTTAATATAAATCCTTCAATTTCCTTTCCGTGCTTTTTTTGTTTGATTTTTTCAACTAGCATCGGTCGATCTAATAATATACAATTTTCTTCCGTAAGATAACAAATTTTTGCAATCAGTTCTTCTCCAGAAGTTAATTTTACTGTTGAATAAAATTCTTCTTCCATAGCGTTTACAATCTAATGGTTATTATTTCATGCTTAAAGTTTTCTTCTTGATAAATTTTAATCCTTTCTAGCAAATGGTTGTATGTGTAATTAAATCTAGTAGTGCTAGAAATATCGTCGGCAATATCGTATAATGTTGCGGTATCTTTCCCTTCTCCTTTTCTTAGAACTCTACCAATAGATTGTAAGTTTCTAATTCTTGATTTAGATGGAGATGCAAAAACAATATTGTGAAGACGTTTAATGTTAATACCAGTACTAAAGGTTCCGTAAGATGCAACAATGATTGCGTTATTTTCTTTTTCAGTGATAACCCTAACTTGTTCTCTATCCTCGATGTCAGTGGAACCGTGAACAAAAAATACTTTTCTGGTATCTTCAATGCTACTATTTATTAGTTCATAAAGTGGATCACCATGCTTTTCTACGTAGTTAAAAAGAACAAGAGTATTACCATCTAAATCTTTTACAAGATTTTTTATTAAATTATTACGTTTACGATTATTTACCAAATATTCAATTTCCGAATGATAGTCTTCAAAGTATTGATATTCATGTTTGCAAAGTAATACTTTAATTCTAAGACTAGAAAGATATCCTTTTTTAATCAGATCATCTGTTTTAGTAACCTTTTCACATGCACCAAACAATCCTTCCAATACCCACTTATGAGTTTTACTTCCATCCAATGTTCCAGTAAAACCAAAACGATATTTTGCATTATGAAGCTTTGTCATAATACCAGTCAATGATTTTGACTTAAACAAATGTGCTTCATCTCCAATCACACAATCGATATCATCAAAATATCTTTTTGGAAATTTGTAAATAGATTGCCAAGTAGAAATAACAACAGACTTGTCGGTGTTCTTATCTTTCCCTGAATAAATTGTATGACAATGAGCATCTGCATCCCATCCATAGTCTTTAAAATCTTTAATCATTTGTTCAACTAGAGATGTAGTTGGAACAATCAAAAGAATTTTCTTTCCCGTAGAGACATAGTATCGAACAATACTATAAATCATCAGCGACTTGCCAGACCCAGTAGGAGATAGAAACAATCCTTTATTTTGTTTTAGTGCTTTATAGACTGTAAGATATTGATAGTCACGAGGTTTATACTTACAAATTTTATTCATGTAATGAACAACACCTTCTGGAGAAATGAAATTATTTTCATCCTCTACATCACCATACCAATCATTTTTTTCGTATGAGATTTTATAGTTTTTCTCATTGCACCACTCTTTTAAATGTGGTAATAATCCACCGTATAATTCTCCAGTTCCAGGAGAATATAAATGAATTGTTCCATCCCAATAACGATACCTAGGATTTCTTTTTAAGAACTTTGCTTCTGGAACTTCAAATGTAAAATAATCCGATAACTCACGATGAACATGAGCTTCGGATTGAATAGTTAAATAAACTTCGTTCTTTTTCCTTACAATCAGATCGGACATTAAGTATTTCCATTAATAAATTTTTCCCACTCAATAGCATTCTTAATGTGATAATTTCTCTGTGAAATCATTCTTAGAACTTGATCAAGATAATTAAGTATCTGATCAATCAATTTAATTTTTGCTTCTAAGTTGATAATATCTTCGTCTGATTCTAGGTAAACTTTCATTTTATCTGCCGTTTTGATGCTAAGACCAAATGGTTTTTCGGCATATACTTTTGCTTCTGATTCTCCAGAATAGTATTCTCTTTTATGCTTTACAAGTTTACGGATTTCAAACTCTAAAGAAGTTTTAACAGCACTAAGATCTGAGTAGTGGTTTAAGTATTTATTATGCTGAAAAGGTATCTCTAGAGATAATTTTGCTAGATCTTCTGTATATTCTTTGTTCTTGAATTGAAAATCTATTTGAGTATCGTTTTTCCACTCTTCTTTTATTTGATCAAATAATCTAATAATATTCTCAAATTTCATATAGGTTTAAAGTTTTTGTTTCTAATAGTAAATCCAGTATACTTGAAAGTTACCTGTGCTGTAAAGTACTCAATGTCTGTAACAGTAGCATCAAATCTAACTTCCGATAAAGATATTGGAAATAATTTTTCGTAATCTATAATAAATTGATTGTTAAAGTTTGACGTTGTAATAAACAACTGCCCATTTGAATATTGGATAGCGTCAATATTTGGATGCCCTTCAGAAGCACCGTTAATTTTTATCCATTTGTGAATAGAATTATAATTTTGTAAATCTTCATCAATTATAAAATTGACATTTAGATCTCCGTAAGTAACTCCACCACCAGCAATGATAGGAAATCCACGAAATCTTGTTGGTACTTCGGTAAATGAAACACTGATATCTGGAAGATTTACACTTTGGCAAAAGAAGTCAGTTCCTTCAAATCTTTCTAAGTTTAATTTGAACCCAATAGGAGCTAGGAAGTTCCTGTTTTTAGGTTGTTTGTTGTACCATTCAGCAGCCATGACATCTTCCCAAGCATAAGTATTTAGTTGTAGTATTCATTGATGCTATCTAGAATTTTGCTGATTGTCTGACGCGATGATGTACGTTGCTCTTCACTCCATTCTGGATGAAAAGTTCGATCATCTATTGATACCCGTATCTTCAAAACTTTTGCAAGGATATCGTTTTTGTTCAAAATACCTCGTGGCATTATACTTTTGCAGTAATAATTTATGTATAAAAAAAGAGGTCCCCCTAGGGACCTCTGTGAACTCTTGTGAAATGAATCACATGAGATTGATAACTTGTACTCTTCTGTAGTACATGTTGGCATTAGCGGTGAGGGTCTCACCATCTGGAGTGCCACTGTATAGACCGTTGGTGGTAACGAATGGATTTGATACCATTCCGTAACGGGTCTTGAAGCCAATCTTAGGCTGGAAGGTGTTAGGATCGATAGAACGAACCATCTGGAGGGGAACGTATGGGCAATAGAAGAGACCAGCGTCATAAGGTGAAGTACCCTTATAACCGATCACATAATAGTGCTTGTCGCTGAGGTTAGCAGCATAAGGATCAATGAAGACCTTAATACGACCGTTGATAGTACCAACAGCGAGGTTACCAGTGTCATCTACCTGACCGATGGAAGGACCACCAGCACCAGTTAGACCTGAAGAGTAGTCAAGAACACCAGCCATCGCTAGAGCTGAAGCAACGTCAGCTGAGCAGATGAGGAAGTTGCCCTTACCTCTACGAGTTTCTTGAGCGATAGCGTTAGCATCGCGCTCAACCTGGAATAGAAGACCTTTGAACTTCTCTACTGACCAACGACCGTTGGAATCAACGTCGAGGTCAAAGATGCCAGCGTTAGCAACGTTGTTCTGAGCACCTTTCTTAGCAACTCTATAAACGGTACGAACAACTTCGCGGTTGATTT
>Ga0194118_10004431_pt1 | contig 15350 bp, 10 predicted proteins | sample TA2MahsurfametaG_2_FD_148662 | JGI IMG/M metagenome (GOLD analysis project Ga0194118, IMG submission 148662) | Freshwater microbial communities from Lake Tanganyika, Tanzania - TA2015013 Mahale N5 surface | ecosystem: Environmental > Aquatic > Freshwater > Lake | place: Tanzania: Lake...
CACCCCTGTGCCGCCTGCGAGGGCGTGGGCCGGGTAAAGCGCACCAAGACGCTCGAGGTGAAGATCCCGGCCGGGATCGACGACGGCATGCGGATACGCTCCACCGGAAACGGGGAGCCCGGGGTGAATGGCGGTCCGGCGGGCGACCTCTATGTGGAGATCCATGTACGCGAGCACCCGGTCTTTCAGCGCGACGGGGATGACCTGCATGTGGCAGTGCCGGTGCGCATGACCGTGGCCACGCTTGGCGGTCGGCTGAAAGTTCCCACGCTCGATGGCAGCGTGGAGATCGATCTGCCGGAAGGTACCCAGCCGGGGCGCAAGCTGCGACTCAAGGGCAAGGGGATCAAGGGGGTGCGGTCGCAGGAGATCGGCGATCTCTACGCGCACATCGAGATCGAAACGCCGGTCCGGCTCACCGACCGCCAGCGCGAGCTTCTCGTTGAACTCGACCGCTCCCTCGCCGATAACGAGCGCCACAGTCCTAAAGAGAAATCCTGGACCGAACGCGTGAAGGACTTCTTCAAGTAGGGTAGCGCTCCGTAAAGGCAAAGCCTCGGGCAGGATCCCGAGTCTGGCTCCTCGAAGGGATACCCGGGCTTGCGCCCGCGAAACCTGCAGTCAGGGTGCCTGGGTGGTTTCACCAGGCGAGTTGGGCGGTCATCGCCACGCTGCCGTCGCTGCGCACCACGCTGCAGTTGGCATAGAGGTCCGACGCAAAAGCCCCGAGCGCCGATCCGGGGTCGAGATGCTCGGCCAGGCTTGCGCGAACGCGGATCGACTCGCCGTCGAACACCGGAGCCATCGCGCGAAATGCAAGGCGCGCCGGGAAGCGGCGTTTCGCGTGGTACCAGGCAAGCGTCACCATCATGGTGGCAAGCAGCGGGCCATGCACCACAAGGCCCGGATACTTCTCGGCTTCCAGGCAGTGCCTGCGGTCGTAGTGGATCCTGTGGCTGTTGAAGGTGAGCGCCGAGTAGCGAAAGAGGAGTACCTCGTTGGGGCACACCGTGCACTCCACGGCGTCGGCGCCACCCGGGTTGGATCCGGGGTGTGCTGCGTCTTCGAGATTGCTTGTCCAGACCTTTGCGGCGCGGGGCAGGGCGGGGTCGGGCGCGGCGGTCTCGGGGAGATCGCGGTAGACGATATCCTGCTCCTCGAGCAGCGCAAGCCTGCCGGCGCAGTGCCACTGATGCTCAACGCTCACGAACACCAGCGGGCCGGTCTTGCCCTCCCTGGGTTTCACCCCGAGCACCCGCGAGTGGCGCTCGAGCGTCTGGCCGATCGGAAGCTGCGCCTCCCAGCGCACACGGCTGCCCGCCCACATGCGCCGCGGTAGCGGAACAGGGGGAAGAAATCCGCCACGCGCGGTGTGACCATCGTGGCCGGCCTCGCCGAGCGCGGCAACCGGGGTTGCAAAGAGCCAGTGCCAAAGCGGCGGCAGAGCATCGCCTTCGCGAAAGCACGCACCATCCAGGTCGAAAGTGGCTGCCATTTGCCGCACCCTGTAGGGATCGATACGGTCCACCGCAGTTTCGCGGTGGCCCGTCCAGCTTTGCAGGAAGTCGAGGTTGTTCATCAGGCAGTCCTTTCCTTGTGGGGGTTGTGTGCGTGCGCCTCGAGGTGTTGCTTTCCGGTCCGTGGGTGCTGCTGCCGCTGGAGCAGCCCGCTGCCGGTGAGCGGTATGCGCAGTGCATCGCGCCATGCGGCACGCCAATGAGCTGCGACTGACGGGTCGGCATCTCTGGTTTGAAGCAAGCAGGAATCGCCACCTCGTGCCCAGGTAAAGGCGGATCGTGGTGAGCGTTCACAATAAGGGTTGCACGTCTCGGGGAGGGAAAAATGGCACGGAGCGGCAGCAGCAATGCAGCGGAGTTTGCGCGGGCCCAGCAGAGCCTGGTGGGTGGGGTGAACAGCGCGGTGCGCGCCTTCAGGGCGGTGGGAGGGACACCCAGGTTCATCGCGCGTGCGCAGGGGGCCTACATGTGGGATGTGGAAGGCCGACGCTACATCGACTATCTGGGGTCTTGGGGCCCCATGATCGTGGGCCAGGCGCACCCCGCTGTGGTGGAGGCGGTGCGTGAGGCGGCGGCGCACGGCCTGTCCTACGGTGCCCCGAATGTGATGGAGACCGAACTCGCCGAGGCGATCAAGGAACTCTATCCACAGATCGAGAGGGTGCGTCTCACCAGTTCGGGGACCGAGGCGGCGATGTCGGCCCTGCGGCTTGCGCGCGGTGCGACGGGTCGGACCAAGATCCTCAAGTTCGAAGGCTGCTACCACGGGACCGCCGACAGCCTGCTCGTGAAGGCGGGTTCGGGCGCGCTTGCCTTCGGCACGCCGAGTTCGGCGGGCGTTCCCGCCGATCTTGCACAACACACACTTGTCGCGAATTATAACGATCTGGCAAGTGTGGAGGTGCTGTTTGCGGAGTATCCGGGGCAGATCGCCTGCGTGATGATCGAGCCGATTCCGGGCAACATGAACCTCATGCTGCCCGAGCCCGGCTTTCTCGAGGGACTTCGCGCCTTGTGCTCGCGCGCAGGCGTTTTGCTGATCTTCGACGAGGTGATGAGCGGATTCCGGGTGGCGCCCGGAGGAGCACAGGAACTGACCGGGGTGGTGCCGGATCTTTCGGCTTTTGGCAAGGTGATCGGCGGTGGCATGCCGGTGGGCGCATTCGGGGGCTCGGCTGCGGTGATGGAACACCTTGCGCCGCTCGGCGGCGTTTATCAGGCGGGTACCCTGTCGGGCAATCCGATCGCAATGGCGGCGGGCCTTGCCACACTGCGGCTGATCCGTGAGCCGGGGTTCTTCGAGGCTCTTGCTGCCCGCACCCGGCAGATCGTGGATGGGCTGTGCGAGGCCGCGCGGCGTCACTGCGTGCCCTTCAGCGCGCGGCATGCAGGAGGGATGGCAGGCATGTACTTCATGGCCGAGGCGCCGCGCACCTTTGCCGAGATCCAGGGTCAGGACGCAGCGGCATTCAAGCGCTTCTTTCACCGCATGCTGGATTCCGGTGTGTACTTTCCGCCGTCCACCGTGGAGGCTTTCTTCACTTCGTCGGCGCACGGTGAAGAAGATGTGGCGTTCACGCTCGAGGCGGCCAACGCAGCCTTCGCCCAGGAGGCTCAGTCGGTGTCGCCTCCGATTCCGCTCGCAACCCAGTGAAAGCCGCCGTCGACGTAGAGAATCTCTCCGGTCATGGCTGCTGAAAGGTCCGACAGCAGGAAACTCGCCACCTTGCCCACGTCGTCGATATCCACGTTGCGACGGATTGGCGCATTCCTTGCGACGTGCTCGAGGATTCGCGAAAAGCCGCGGATGCCGCTTGCGGCAAGCGTGCGGATCGGGCCGGCGGAGATCGCGTTCACCCGTATGCCCTGCGGGCCCAGTGAGCCTGCAAGGTAGCGCACCCCGGCTTCGAGGCTCGCCTTCGCAAGCCCCATCGTGTTGTAGTTGGGCACCATGCGCTCGGCGCCGAGGTAGGACAGAGTGAGGACCGAGGCAGGGCCACCCGCCATCAGCCGCACCGCCTCCCTGCACACACCGATCAGGCTGTAGGCCGACACATCATGCGCCACCCTGAAGGCCTCCCGCGAAGCGCCCTCGAGGAAATCCCCGGCGATGGCCTCGCGCGGTGCATAGGCGATCGCGTGCACCAGGCCATCGAGCCGCGGCCAGTGCTGCGCCAGTTCGTGGACCATCGCTGCGATCTGCGCGTCGTCGCTCACGTCGCAGGGTACTACCCGCGAAGTTCCCAGCGCTGAGGCAAGGTCGGTGACCCGCTTCTCAAAACGCGCGTTCTGGTAGCTCAGGGCAAGCTCTGCGCCCTGCGCGGCGCAGGCGCGGGCGATCCCGTAGGCGATCGAGCGGTTGGAGAGAACACCCATCACCAGGATGCGCTTGCCACGCAGCAGTCCCGCACCCACAGCGCCACGGGCGGCGTCCGTGCCAGGATCGGGCGCACCGGACCTCGCATCGGGTGCGGCAATCGCGCTGAAAGAGCCGGCTGGTTCGGGCATAGTTGGGTCCTCGAGAGGGGATGGTGGCGGGCAAGCTTAAGGGTTAAGCTCGATTGGCAGGTGCATTCCTGGTGCGCGCTGCGGGCAAGTGTGGATTCAACCGACATCGACGGGAGCCTTCAGGGAAGTTGGGCTTCGAAAAGTTGGCCTTCTGGCAAGGGTGGGATCAGCGTATGGTGGTTGCAGAGATGGGTGGCAGACGAGGGGGGGCCTTGACTTGGGTCTGGCTGGTGCTCGCACTTGCCCTCTGCGTGGGCTCTGGCGCAGGCCTTGGCGCTGCGAGCGCCGCAGCCAACCCGGCGGACCCGCAAAAGGTCCTGCGTATTGCCTTTCCCACCGCCGAGTCGGGTTTTGATCCGGTGCGGGCCAACGACCTCTACTCCAACACCGTCACTCACGCAATCTTCCACACCCTCATGACCTGGGACTGGATGGCCAAGCCTGCACGACTCGTGCCCTACGCGGCCGAGGCAATGCCGGAGGTGAGCGAGGACGGCACGGTCTACACCTTCAAGGTGCGCAAGGGGTTGCTGTTCACACCCGATCCCGCCTTCGGTGGCAAACGCCGTGAGGTCACGGCCGAGGACTTCGCCTACACGCTCAGGCGTCATGCCGACCCGCGTAACCGATCCCCGCAGCTTTCGGATCTGGAAGACAAGATCGTGGGCTTTGCCGAGGCCTACAAGGCGGCGGTCAGCTCGGGCAACTTCGACGATACCCAAAGGATCGCAGGAATCGAAGTACCCGACCGCTACACGCTTCGCTTACGGCTGCTGCGCAGGGAGCGCAACTTCCTCTCTCTCCTTGCCAATCCCTACGCCGGAGCCATGGCGCGCGAGGTGGTTGAGCACTACGGCCAGGAGGCGGTGATGGCAAACCCGGTGGGCAGCGGCCCCTACCGGATCGAGAAGTGGGTGCGAGGATCGAAGATCGTGCTCGCGGCCAACCCCGATTTCCCGGCCTTTGTATGGGACTTTGAAGCCTCGCCGGGCGACGAGGCCGATCAGCAGGTGGCGCGGCAGATGCGTGGGCGCAAGATGCCGCAGATCGGCAAGGTGGACATCAGCATCATCGAGGAGCCGCAATCGGCATGGCTCGCCTTCAGCAGCAAGTCGATCGACGCGATCGGTGTGCCGCCGCCTTTCATCGAGAAGGCGCTCGATACAAACCAACGGCTGCTCGAGGCCTGGAGGGAGCAGGGCGTTGGCATGTACCGTTCGGTCGAGCCCGACATCCGCTACCAGTTCTTCAACCTCAAGGATCCGGTGATCGGCGGCTACACCAAGGAGAAGATCGCGCTGCGGCGGGCGATCATCATGGGCTACGACGTTGATGAGGAAATCCGCGTGATCCGCAAGAACCAGGCGGTGAAGGCCGAGCAGATGGTGTCGCCGGTGATTCCCGGGCACGACCCGGGGTACCGCAGCATGGTGCGCCACGATCCGGGCCTTGCCAACGCCCTGCTTGACCAGTTCAACTACCGCAAGGGCCCCGACGGATTCCGTATGCTTCCCGATGGCAAGCCGCTGGTCTTCACGATCCACTCCACCACGAGTTCGATCGACCGCGAACGCGATGAACTCTGGAAGCGTTCGATGGACCGCATCGGTATCCGGCTGGAGGTGAAGAAAGACAAGTTCCCCGAATTGCTCAAGCAGGGTAAGCAGTGCGCGATCGCCTCCTGGTCGCTCGGTTGGACGCGCTCCTCCGAATCCGAGTTCGTGATGAAACTGCTCTACTCCAGGACGATCGGGCAGAACAACTACGCCTGTTTCGAGTCGGCCGACTACGACAGGTATTTCGAGGAACTCAAACGCCTGCCCGACGGGGCGCAGCGTACCCGGGTACTGCACAACCTCTACCGCCTGATGGAGGTCTACGGGGTGCTCGGCCTGAGTTCAACCTCGATTGCCACGCGCCTCCACCATCCCTGGGTGGAGGGCTACCGCAAGCATCCGCTGCTGCTTTCGGACTTTCACCTGATGGATATCCGCAAACGCTGAGCCCTGGACGATGCCGCGTGCGTGATCAACCTTCTCCTGGTGCGGTGTCTGTTGCCACCGCGCAAGTGGCACGCACCGTTGCCATCTCCGCAGGCACTTGCGCATGACCGCCTATGCGGTCCGGCGCCTATGGCAGATGATTCCCACGATGGCAGGGGTGATCCTGCTTGTGTTCTTCCTCTTCAACTGGGTGGGCGGCGATCCGGCTTATGTGCTTGCCGGGCTCTTTTCCAGCCAGGAGCAGATTGCCAGCATCCGGCGTGAGCTCGGGCTCGATGAAGCGCTGCATGTGCAGTTGCTCATCTTTCTGCGCCAGGTCCTGAGCTTCGACTTCGGCAACAGCTGGACCACCAGCGAGCCGGTGTCGCGGATCTTCGCCACCCGGCTTCCGGCCTCGCTCACCGTGGTGGGACCGCTCCTGATCATCGAGACGATCGTAGGCGTGGTCTTCGCCGTGGCCCTGGCGTGGGTGCGCGGGACCTGGGTGGACCGCAGTGTGATGGTGCTTTTCACCATGGGCATGTCGGTGAGCATCCTCGTCTTCATCATTCTCGGGCAGTACCTGCTTGCGTATCGTCTTGGCTGGTTTCCGGTGCAGGGATGGGGCGAGTCCTTCGGTACCAATGCGCTGGTGTATGCGCCGCTGCCGATCCTGCTCGGGTTGATCGTGAGCATTGCGCCCAACACCCGACTTTTCCGCAGTTTCGTGATCGACGAGATTGACCAGGACTATGTGCGTACTGCGCGCGCCAAGGGGCTGAGCGAAGCGCGGGTACTCTTTGTGCACGTTCTGCGCAACGCGCTGATTCCGGTGATCACCTTCGTGGTGTCGAACCTTCCCGGGCTCCTGCTGGGCGCATTTCTTCTGGAGCGCTTCTTCGGTATTCCCGGGATCGGGCGCGAGATCATTCTCGCGGTGGAGCGCAGCGACTTCCCGGTGATCAAGGCGGCCACGGTGTATGTGGCGCTGGCCACCATGATCTTCAACCTGATCGGTGATCTGCTCTACCGGGTTGCCGATCCTCGCATTCAGCTGCGATGAGCCCTGGCGGGGAAGTTGCAAGGGGGGCTGTCATGGAGGGGCCATGGCTTCTGGTGCGGCCGTGACCACGACTGCCGGTGCGCGGGAGGCTGGCGAAGGGCTCGGCCGGCTCGCCCTGCGGCGATTCCTCGCCGACCGGGTGGCGGTATGGAGCGCCGCGGTGGTTCTCGCAGGATTGCTTCTGGTGTTGAGCAGTCTGGCGGGCCTCACCGCGACAGGCTGGGGAGACGAGGTGGCCGTTGGACACGCTCCGCCCCATTTTCTGCGCGAGACGCCCGAGCGCGGAGCACCCGAGGGCCGTGATGCTGATCCTGCGGTGCGGCAGAGCACCGGTCCGGCGATCGGTCCTGCGTCCGGTCCGGCGTCCGGTCCGGCGTCCGGTCCGACAGGCGCGGCGCGGGGGCCAACGCCGAGCGACGTGGTCGATCCGCTCGAAGTCGAGATGCGGCTGATCGGCGCGCTGGCCGATCCGCGCGGTCGTGAGGCGCCCACCTCCACTGCAGTGGTGGATCCGATTGCGCAGGAGCTTGCTGCGGCAGAGAAGTCGGTGCGTCCACACCGGATCATTCCGCCGGAGGAACGCGCGCAGTCGCTGCCCTTCGGCGCGGACAAGTGGGGCCGGGATGTGCTCGAGAAGACGGTCAAGGGTGCAGAGACCAGCATTCTGGTGGGGCTGGCTGCGGCGCTCCTTGCCACCTTGATCGGCAGCGCGCTCGGTGCGGTGTCGGGCTGGTTCGGGGGCTGGGTCGATGACCTGAGCAACTGGGTCTACAACGTCTTCAATGCCATCCCCGGCATCCTGCTCATCCTGGCGATTGCTGCGGTCCTCGACACCAAGGGCACGCTCTCGGTGGTGGTTATTCTCGGACTCACTGGCTGGACCGGTGTGTACCGCCTGGTACGCGGCGAGTACCTCAAGCACCGGGAGCGCGAATACGTGCGCGCGGCGAGCGCGATCGGCGCTTCGCACCTGCGCCGCATCCTTGTGCATGTCCTGCCGAATGTGAGCCATGTCATTCTGGTGCAGTTCTCGCTCCTCACGGTGGCTTCGATCAAGGCCGAGGTGATCCTTTCCTTCCTGGGCTTTGGGGTGCCGGTCGATGGCGTGTCATGGGGCACGATGCTCACCGAGGCGCAAAACGATCTGCTCGTGGGGATCTGGTGGCAGCTTGCCGCGGCCACGCTGGCGATGGGCCTCTTCGTAACCGCGCTTTCGCTCTTCACCGATGCCCTGCGCGACGCACTCGACCCCCGGCTCACGCATTAGGCGCGGCATGCTCCTCGACGCTCCATCGGCTGTGCCCCCGGCGCCGTCGCAGGCCCTCCTGGAGGTGAAGGCGCTCGAAATCGCCTTTCGCAGTGCAAGTGGCCGCACGGTGCAGGCGGTTGACGGCGTTGACTTCAGTCTGCCGCCCGAGCGCATTCTCGCGTTGGTTGGCGAGTCCGGGAGCGGGAAGTCGGTAACCGCGCTGGCGATCATGGGCCTTCTGCCTGCGCGCAGTGCGCAGATTGCTGCGGGCTCGCGCATCGACTTTGCAGGCGAATCCCTGCTGTCGGCGCAGACTCCGGCGGTGCGCGGCCGCGAGGTGAAGTGGCGCAAGCTGCGCGGCCGGCGCATGGCGATGATCTTCCAGGACCCGCTCAGTTCGCTCAACCCGGTCTACACCGTGGGCTTTCAGCTTGCCGAAATGCTTCGCCTGCACCGGGCGATGGCGCGCGCCGAGGCCATGCGCAGGGCGCTGGAGTTGCTCGAGGAGGTGGGGATCCCGGAGCCTGAGCGACGCATCCACGCCTACCCGCACGAACTCTCCGGTGGTCAGCAGCAGCGGGTGATGATCGCCATGGCGATCGCCTGCGAGCCCGAACTGCTGATTGCCGACGAACCCACCACTGCGCTCGACGTGACGATCCAGCGGCAGATCCTGCAGTTGCTGCTCGCACTCAAGCGTCGCAGGCAGATGGCGATCCTCTTCATCACCCACGACCTCGGGCTGGTGGGGGAGTTTGCCGACGCGGTCGTGGTGATGCGGCACGGCAGGGTGCGCGAGGCAGGCCGTGTGGCGCAGGTCTTTGGCGCACCGAAAGATCCCTACACCCGTGCGCTGATCCACTGCCGTCCCGACCCCGGAAAGCCGACTGCGCGCTTGCTCACCATCGACGACTGGGGCACTACCCGCGATAGCGCCGTGGCCGCGCCGGCCGCGCTGCAAACGCCCTCGGAGGCGCCGCCTTTCGCTCCGGGCCCGCCAGCGGCCCATCCCCCGTTGCTCGAAGTGCGCAATCTGTGCAAGGTCTTCCCCCGCCGTGTGGGTCTTTTTCGCCGCGACGATCTGGTGGCGGTCGACAACGTCTCGTTCAGTCTGGCGCGGGGCAGAACGATCGGGATCGTGGGGGAGTCGGGCTCGGGCAAGACAACCGCTGGCCTGTGCATCGTCCGCCTGCATCAGGCCAGTGCGGGCGCGGTGCTCTTTGACGGCCACAACCTCCTTGCGCTCCCGGAGCAGCGCCTTTTTCCGATCCGGCGGCGGCTGCAGATCGTGTTCCAGAACCCTTACGCGTCGCTCAACCCGCGCTTCACCGTGGCCGAGATCCTGTGCGAGCCGATGCTGCTTCACCGCCTGTGCGCGAGTGCGTCCGACCGTACAGCCCGGGCGCGGCTTCTCCTCGATCGGGTGGGCTTGCCAGAATCCTCGCTCAACCGCTACCCGCACGAATTCTCGGGCGGACAACGGCAGCGGATCGCGATCGCCCGGTGTCTGGCGCTCGAGCCCGAAGTCCTTGTGTGCGATGAGGCGGTGTCGGCGCTGGACGTTTCCGTGCAAGCGCAAGTGCTCAACCTTCTCAAGGATCTGCAGCGCGATCTCGGACTCAGTTATGTGTTCATTTCGCACGACCTGGCCGTGGTGCGGCACATGGCCGACGACTTGCTGGTGATGCTTGGGGGCAAGGTGGTGGAGCAGGGCAGTGCCGAGCGCATCTACCGTGCGCCTGCGCATGACTACACCCGGGCGCTGCTCGATGCGGTGCCGCGTGGCTACCTGCCGCAGCACGCTGCCGCGGTTTCCTGAAAGCGCGCGGCGCATGCGAGCCCTTTTGCTCCGACTCGGACTTCTGTACCTCCTTGTGGGCAGCGGCGGATGCTCGCTCTCGAACGCGCCGGTCCCCGACTCCTGGCTTGCAAGCAACACGCTTTTCACGGCCTACCAGGAAACCCCCAAGCATCTCGACCCCACTTCGTCTTACTCCAACAACGAAACGCCATGGACCTATGCGATCCACGAACCGCCGCTCAAGTACCACTACCTGAAGCGGCCCTACGAACTCGTTCCGCGCACTCTGGCGGCGATGCCCGAGGTGCGTTATGTGGATGCGCGGGGCCGCACGCTTGCGCCCAACGCCGCAACGGCCGACATCGCCGAGAGCTGGTTCGATCTGGAGATCAAGCCGGGTATCCTTTGGCATGCGCATCCGGCCTTCGCGCGGGATGCCTCGGGCCGCTTGCGCTACCACGCGCTCAGCGCGGCGGATCTGGCCGACAAGGACAGTCCCTTTGACTTCAGGCACCGGGCAGGCCGTGGGCTGCGCGCCGAGGACTACGCCTACGCGATCAAGCGGCTCGCCACCACCCGGGTGAAGTCGCCGGCCTACGGCTTTCTGTCGGAGAAGATCGTGGGTCTGAAAGCCTACGGCGAAAGCATCAAGGCGATGGATCGCGAGTTGCGCAAGGGGATGAGCGCGCGCGAAAGCGGCGTCTTTGGCGAATTGCCCTGGATCGACTTCCGGGCGCATGCGCTCGAAGGGGTGGAAGTACTCTCCGAGTACCGCTTGCGTATCCGGGTAATCGGCAAGTATCCGCAGTTTCGCTACTGGCTCGCCATGACTTTCTTCGCGCCGATCGCGTGGGAGGTTGATGCCTTCTACGCGCAGCCCGGGATGTCGCGGCGCAACCTGAATCACGACACCTGGCCGGTGGGTACCGGCCCCTACCTGCTGCGCGAGTTCCAGCCGAATGCGCGGATGGTGCTCGAGCGTCATCCGCAGTACCGCGGCGAGCCCTATCCCTGCGAGGGCGAGGCGGGGGATGAAGCAAAGGGTTTGCTCAGTGACTGCGGCAAGACCACGCCGTTCATCGACCGCATGGTGTCGTTCCTCGAGAAGGAAGGCACCTCGGTGCACGCAAAGTTCCTCCAGGGTTACTACGATGTGCCCATGCTCGAGCGCGGTGAGCCCGGCGTGGGCTACCAGGTCTCGATCGAGGACGGCACAGGCATCGCGCAGGTTCTCCAGGAGCGCCGGATCCAGTTGCCCAATTCGGTGCAGGTCGGCCTCTGGTACTTCGGCTTCAACTGGCTCGACCCGGTGGTGGGTGCAGGCGCAAACCCTGAGCAGGCCGAGCGCAACCGCAAGTTGCGCCATGCGATCGCGATCGCCTTTGACTTCGAGGAGTATGTGGCGATCTTCGAGGACAATCGGGCCCAGCCCAATGTGTCGCCGGTGGTGCGCGGTGTGTTTGGCCACGATGCGGTGCGGTCCAACCCGGTGGTGTACCGCACCAAGGCTGGAAAGCCCGAGCGGCGCAGCCTCGAGGAGGCCCGCAGCCTGCTCGCCGAGGCGGGGTACCCTGGCGGCCGTGATGCGCGCACGGGCAGGCCGCTCGTGATCAACTACGACACGATGGGCGTGGGCCCGGCCTACCAGGCGCGCATCGACTGGGTGAGCCGGCAGTTTGCCAAGCTCGACATCCAACTCGAAGTCCGCAATACCGACTACAACCGCTTCCAGGACAAGATGCGCAAGGGCTCGGCGCAGTTCTTCTTCTGGGGTTGGCTCGCCGACTATCCGGATCCCGAGAACTTCCTCTTCCTCCTCTACGGGCCCAACGCGAAAGCGACCACCGAGGGGGAGAACGCGGGCAACTATGCCAACGCGCGCTTCGACCGCCTTTTTGAACGCATGAAGGATATGGACGACACCCCCGAGCGCGCCGCGCTGATCGCGCAGATGGTGGAGATCGTGCAGCAGGATGCTCCGATGCTCTTTGGCTGGTCTGAGGAGTACGCGGGCGCCTACCACCAGTGGCTGCGCAACGGCAAGCCCTCCAACATCCTTCGCGATCAACTTCAATACCTGCGGATCGATGCCCCCTTGCGCGTTGAACGGACTGCGCAATGGAATCAACCCGGCGCTTGGCCTCTTGGCGTGCTTGTGCTCGGGCTGCTCCTGCTGGCCCTGCCCGCCGTGGTGGCGCTGCGTGCCCGTCGCGAGACCAACGCCTTCGGAATCCGCGCCTCGCCCAGAACGGCGCCGTCCGGATCCGCGCAGGTGCCGGGAACCGGGGGTCACGGTTCATGAGGGGACTGGGGCCCTTTCTCGCGCGCAAGCTCGTGTACGGTCTGGCGGTGCTCGCGGGTATCAATCTGCTCACCTTCGCGCTTTTCTTTCAGCTCAGTACGCCCGAGGACATGGCGCGCCTGCAGCTCGGAGGCAAGCGGGTGACCGCCGAGGCGATCGACAAGTGGAAGGCCGAGCGTGGCTACGACCGGCCGCTCTACTGGAACCCGGCGGAGCAGGGCGCAGCGCGCCTCACCGAAACGGTCTTCTTCGAGTCGTCGCTGCGCATGTTCGTGTTCGACTTCGGCCGGGCAGACAGTGGGCGCGACATCGCCACCGAGATCCGGCGCCGGGCGCCCCCGAGCCTTGCGCTCGCGATCCCCACCTTTGTGCTGGGGCTCGGGCTGTCGATCACGCTTGCGCTCGGACTTGCCTTCTTTCGCGCCACCTATGTGGACTTCTGGGGATCGGTTGCGTGCGTGGTGCTGATGTCGATTTCCTCGCTCTTCTTCATCGTGGCCGGACAGTTTCTCTTTGCGCGGCTGATGCAGCTCGTGCCGGTCTCGGGCTTCAGCCCCGAGGCGGACACCTGGCGCTTCCTGATCTTGCCGATCGCGATTGCGATCGTGGCGCGCCTGGGCGGCGAGACGCGCTTCAACCGCACCGTCTTTCTCGAGGAAATCGGCAAGGACTATGTGCGTACTGCGCGTGCCAAGGGTCTGGGCGAGTTGCGGGTACTGTTTGCGCATGTCTTGCGCAATGCGCTGATCCCGATCCTGAGCGCCTCGGTGGCGGTGATCCCGCTGCTTTTCATGGGTAGCCTGATCACCGAGTCGTTCTTTTCGATCCCAGGCCTGGGCAGCTACCTGATCGAGGCGATCGCAGCGCAGGACTTTGCGATCGTGCGCGCAATGGTCTTCGTGGGCTCGGTGCTCTATATCCTGGGCCTGGTGCTCACCGACCTCAGCTACGCCCTTGCAGACCCGAGGATCAGGCTGCAATGACTCCCCCACGCCAAGGCCGGCCCCAGGCTCCACCCCAGCACCAGCCCCAGCACCAGCGCCAGCCTCAGTCCCGGCGCAAGCCCCAGCCCCAGCCTCCGCTCCAGCCCCTGTCGCCTGGCCTGATCCACAGCAGCCTCGGGGCGCCGGCGTGAAACTCGTGATACTGCCCACCGATGCGCTGATCTGGCTGATCGTGCTGGTGTTGCTCGCGCTGCTGATGCTGGTGCGCAGGCAGCCCATGCTCGCGCAGACCTGGCGCAAGGTCTTCCTGCAACCTGCGGCGATGGTGTCCTTTGTGTTGCTGATGGCTTTTGCCGCCATCGCCTTGCTCGACTCGGTGCACCTGGAGCCAGCCGAGGGCACCGCAGCGGGACCGCAATCGCTTCTCGACAGGGCTGTTGCGCCACTGGTCGAGGCGCGCGAGCGGCGCTACTCGGCGCCCCTTGCATGGCAGTCTTTTCGAAAGGAGAGCATCGAGCGCAACGGCCACACAGTGCGCGACTATCCCCGGCTCAAGCATGGTGGTGCGCACTTGACCGACCCCCGCGCCCAGTGGGGGCCGGACGTGCGGGCACGGCTCGGCAAGGCGCTGCTCGTGGCGGGGGCGATCGCTGCGTTGCTCTACGCGGCGATGCGTGCCGCTTTCGCAGGCTCACCGCTGCCCTGGAGGGCCGCTTGTGCCACGCTGGCAATGCTTGGCTTGCTTGCCAGCGTGGCGGTTGAGCTTTCCTCGGGGTATCACCTGCTCGGCACCGACCGCACAGGCAACTCGGTGCTCTGGGTGGCGCTCAAGAGCGTGCGCACCGCGCTCGTGATCGGCGTGCTCACCACGCTGGTTGTGCTTCCGCTCGCGCTCGGTCTTGGTGTGGCCGCCGGGTATTTCCGCGGCTGGGTGGACGAAGCCATCCAGTATGTGTACACGCTCCTCTCGTCGATCCCGGATGTGCTGCTGATCGCGGCGGCGGTCCTGCTGCTGCAAGTGGCGATCGACACACGCCCGGAGCTCTTTGCCTCCGCGCTTGAGCGCTCCGATGCGCGCCTGCTCTTTCTCTGCCTGATTCTGGGCATCACTGCGTTTACCGGGCTGTGCAGGCTGGTGCGGGGCGAGGCGATGAAGTTGCGCGAATTGGAGTATGTGCAGGCGGCACGCGCCTTCGGCGTACCCGCCTGGCGGATCCTTGCCCGACATATCGTGCCCAATCTGATGCACATCGTGATGATCTCGCTGGTGATGCAGTTCTCCGGCTTCGTGCTCGCCGAGGCGGTGCTCTCGTATGTGGGTGTGGGCGTTGATCCGAAGACGCCGAGTTTCGGGGTGATGATCAACAGCGCGCGCGCCGAACTTGCCGCAACCCCTGTGGTGTGGTGGACGCTCTCAACCGCATTCAGCTTCATGCTCGCGCTGGTGCTCAGCGCGAATCTCTTTGCCGATGCGGTGCGCGATGCCTTCGACCCGCGCGCGCGAACCCGGGGTTGAGAATGGAACTACAGGCGAGACGTTTGCGCGGGCTCAACCTTTGGCAGACGGGCGTGCCGAAGCGCAGTGAGCGGGGAGTGCCCGTGGAGTGTGCGGAGCGTTGCGCGTGACTGCGCTTTCGGTCTCCGGCTTGCGGGTTGCGCTTGCATCGCGGCCGGAGGATTCCGCTTTCTTCCATGCGGTGGATCAGCTGCGCATCACGATCGATGCGGGGAAGTGCTTTGCGCTCGTGGGTGAGTCGGGGTGCGGCAAGTCGATGACCGCGCTGGCGCTATTGCGACTGCTGCCCGAGGGTTTGCATATCCGTGAGGGCGAGGTGCGTCTCGGAGACGTTGACCTTCTCGCACTGCGCGAGAGCGAGATGCTGCAGGTGCGCGGCCGAAGGGTAGGCATCATCTTCCAGGAGCCCTGCACCAGCCTCAACCCTGTGATGCGCATCGGGGCACAGCTTCGCGAAGTGATCGAGCG
>Ga0194118_10004434_pt1 | contig 15346 bp, 21 predicted proteins | sample TA2MahsurfametaG_2_FD_148662 | JGI IMG/M metagenome (GOLD analysis project Ga0194118, IMG submission 148662) | Freshwater microbial communities from Lake Tanganyika, Tanzania - TA2015013 Mahale N5 surface | ecosystem: Environmental > Aquatic > Freshwater > Lake | place: Tanzania: Lake...
CCCCACGCACTCGGCGTGACCCCGAGGCCGAGGTTGCCGGAGGCGTCAATCGTGGCAAATGTCGCGACGCCGTCATTTTTTGTAAAAACAAATCCGCCAGCGGAACTTTGCGAATCTAAAATTGCATTAAAACCAGAAGTTTTAACCGAAAGTCCAGCAGATACTCCGTCATTTGCAAAGATAAGAGTTCCAGCACTTGATGCTTGTACGTGCAACTTCGCCCCCGGACTGCTCGTCCCGATGCCGAGGTTGCCGGAGGTAGAAAGAGTCATAAAAGTTGTTGGAGCAGTTACATCTACCTCCCAAGTGAGCGCATTGTTGTTATTGGCAGTTGACCCCATAGACATGCGCCACGAGTTTCCTGACGCGTTGAGGACAATACCTGCTTTAGATGACGACCCTGCGCTGTCGTTGCGAACCCAAATTCCTGTGTGAACTGCGTTGGTGTTTGCGTACAAATCAATCAACCCGCCAAATGAACCAGGTGGCGTTCCGACACCGATAGCCCCGCTAAACCGGCTTGTGCCATTCACATCTAGCTTGTACCCAGGCGAACTCGTCCCGATGCCGAGGCCGGTGGAGGTCAGGCGCATTTGTTCGGAGCCGCCGTTGTACCAAATGTGGGGGTTAGTTGAGCCGGCGCTGTATTGGAGGCCAAGGCTGTCCACATAAATAAACCCTTGGCTAGTTCCGGCGCGTTGCAAAGCAAAGCCACCACCGTTTGCGCCGTTGACTGTAAAAGTTCCATAGCCGCTTGCAATGCTTGCAGGGCTTGCTGTCCCCAATGCCAGTCCAGTCCCATCAAACGTCAGCGCACTACCAGATGTCGCTACCTTGCTGCCGTTCAGGAACAACACGCCGTTGGCGGTTCCGCCGGACAGAACAGGATTGGCAGCAAATGACGCAACACCCGTAGAGTCAGCAAGGGTGATGGAAGCAGTGCCATCCTTCGCCTTGATGTTGGTGACTTCTATGGTAGTTAGATCCAACGCCGCGTTACTAATCTGCACCTGACCAGTGCCGTTGGGCGCAATGATGATGTTTCCGTTTACGCCGTCTTCAATCGTGATCGAACCCGAGTTAGTCCCCGAGTTCGTATTCAGGATTAGGTCGCCAGTACCGTTGGTAGTAATTGTCGCGTTAGCGTTGGAATCACCAAGACGCATAGTGTCTGCGTCAACATAAAAATCACCAGTACCGTTGGTGGCAACCGTAATGTTTCCGTTGGTTCCGTTTCCAATCGTGATTGAGCCCGAGTTCGTCCCTGAATTGGTATTGAGAACCAGATCCGCAGCCCCGCCAGTCGTCACCGTCAACGCACCGGCACCGTTGGAAGTCAGGGTTACAGCGGCAGCGGAATCCCCTACGCGCACCGTGTCGGCATCAAGTTGAACATCTCCCGTTCCGTTGGGGGCAACGACAACATTGCCATTGGAGTCTGTCGAAGATAGGGTGTTTCCATCAAGCCGCAGGTTGTCTACGTTTAATTGTGTGGAAACGGTAATTGCGCCAGTTGAATCCGCAATCGTAGCGGCAGCAGTGCCGTCTTTCGCTTTGATGTTAGTGACTTCTAGGTTTGTGAGATCAAGAGTCGTTACGTTTACAGTCGTTGCGTTGACCGTTCCATTCAAAGTAATGGTCGTGCCGTTGGTAGAGCCGATAGCAATCGCTGTCGTGCTGGTCGCTACGCCGCCCGTACCAATATTGATTGTCTTGGTCGCGGCACTTTCCGTCGCTCCGGCCCCGATGTTCAGGGTGTGAGTCTTCGTCGATTGATCGAAGGTCTGCGTGCCGGTTTGGGAAGCCCCGCCAACGGTGAATGTGCTGGAGGTTTGGGAGGTGCCGAGGGCGATGTTTTGGGTCGTTGCAGAGAAAGTAACCGCGTCACTAGCGGTCAGCGTCGTAAACGCACCCGTCGAGGCGCTCGCCGCACCGACCGTGGTTCCATCAATCGCCCCACCGTTGATGTCCACGAAGTCGAACATCTGGATGACGTTCGTGCCATCCACGTACAGGTGCGCCTTGCGCCCGTTCGGCACCGTGATCCCAGAGCCGCCCGAGGTCTTCACCGTGATGCTCTGGCCGCCCGACGTGTTGTTCTGAACGATGTACTGCTTCTGGATCGTCGGAACAATCAACTCACGCGTCGTGCTCAAGCTCCCCGTCGAAGTGACATTTAGCACCAGCGCTCGCGCGACCTGTGCGGCGTTGCTATCGGTGAGCGATATGGTCAGGTTGGCATCTGTCGCAAAGTCAGGGTTGCCATAGCCCACCACCGCCTGCTCAAGCGCAGTTCCAAGGTTTGTGTTGGTAATGCCGCCCCAGGTTCCGGAGTTTTCTCCGGTCGCCATCAGCTCGATCTTGAGGTTCGTTGAGTAGGTGCTAGCCATGTGCTTTTCCTTTACGTCGTAACCTGAACCCAGGTCACTGTGTTGCCATCATTGACAACGGCCCAGCTCGGCGTCTGGGAATCATCGACCGTCGCCCATGAGATAGATTGTGCATCATCAACCGGCGACCAACTTGGCGTCTGTGAATCCGCTACATTCTGCCAGTTAGGGGTCTGGTTGTCATCAATCACGCCCCAGACCAGTACAGGGCTTATGTAGCCCGTCGCCGACACGCCCGTCGGCAAGACCTGCGCATCGCCAGTCGTCGCGACAGACCCTACCGCACCTGTCGCTGATACTCCGGTTACCACTACATCGGAATTCGCAGCAACCGTAACTGAGCCTACCTGCCCCGTTGCTGCAACTCCGGTCACACTGACCGATGCGGTGCCTGTTACCACTACCGTTCCAACCGCGCCCGCAGCCGACACCCCGGTCACGAGCACGTCCGAGTTCGCGGCAACCGTTACGCTGCCCACCTCTCCCGTACCCGCCACCCCAGTCAGCGATACATTGGCCGTTCCGGTCACCGCAACCGTGCCAACACTGCCTGCCGCCGCAACGCCCGTGACCAACACATCAGCGCCGACGGTCACCGCAACCGTGCCCACCGCGCCGGTCGCCGACACGCCCGCCACCGATACGTTGGCATCGGCCGCGATCGTGACCGATCCGACCGCGCCAGTCGCTTCTACGCCTGTGAGGGAAACATTAGCATCACCCGTGACCGCAACCGTGCCTACCGCACCCGTTGCAGCTACGCCTGTGACCGAGACATTTGCATCGGCCGCGATCGTGACCGATCCAACGGCTCCGGTGCCTGCTACACCGGTGACGGAGACATTGGCGTCCCCGTTTACTGTGACCGAGCCAACCGCGCCCGTGCCAGTAGGAAGATCCGCAAGGCTCTCGCCCCATGGATCCTCACCCCAGCCTACGCCAGAGGCATTCCATCCTTGGAATGCAACGGTCGCATCAGCCACCGCATTCCTTTAACTGATCCGGATGATCGCTGAAGTACTGTCCGCAGTCGGAAAGATGATCGTAAACGTCCCGTTGGTCGAGGTTTTCGCTCCACCAAAGTCAAGAACACACACCGACGGATCGCCCGCTGCTGAATCGTTGTAGATCAATGCACCAAAAGCGGTGATGGTCGCCGACGTAAACGACAGGTCAGCGAAGTCCGTGAACGCAGTTGTTCCAGAGCTCGTCGGCGTCACATTTGTGAGCGTGCCGCCCCCAGCCGAGTACGTGCCAGAGTTGGCCACCTCGTTTGAGGCGGTGTAGGCCGTGGTTGCTGCCGTAAACGACGCGCTGTTGTCGTACAGCGCAAGCTTAAACGTGTTGCCTGTGCTCGTCGTGAAGTTATGCACAGCCTTCATCAGCTCAACCTTAAAGCTCGTGCACATGAAATTTCCAGAGAACGCCATCGCTACTCTCCTAACAGATGAACCAGCTCCGGATGCCCCGCTCCACGCAGCTTGTTCGCAATCGTTGATCGTTCCTGCTCCACCGCTTCACGCAGGTATGCCGCTACCACCGCCTCAACCCGGTCCTTGAACGCGCGCGCCTGCGCCTGGACGGCCGGATGAGACTGATCTCCCACGTAAATGATCTTGTCTGCCGCGCGCTTGGCGATTTCTTCCACTGACCACCCACGATTTTCCGTGGTCATGACGGTGATTCCGCCAAGAAGCGCTGGTGTCTGAAAACTGATCATGGCCCGGGCGACTCCGATTTAAGCGGGACACGCAACATGCCATCCCGGTACTCATCACGACGACGACGGCCCTGCTGCTCGTTACCCAAGCCCTGCAACGCCTCTTGATAGGAGTTGCGGAAGTAACTGAGCATGCTATCCGGGCCCTTGGTGTAACTGTACGCTTGAATCAGGCAAGCATACAGCAACGCTTCCGGGGCATTTGTGCTGATCCAGGTCGTTGGATTCGTCGAAGACAGCTGTTCTGGCCGGTAGATGTACCCAAGTTCCGCCGTAAACGATGCATTCGGAGTAGGTGCGACGTAAAATGTGTTCTGATCCCACACCGAATAGTACTTTGGCACCCCCGTGGTGGCCCCATTCGGCCAATATTCCTTCATAAAGGACGTGTCACGAAAGTCCAAAAACACCTGCTCGCTACCCGAGGTAATCATCAGGTATCGATGCGTCAAAATATCGCTTGGGGCAGCCAGAAACTTGTTGTTAGAGGTCAAATTACCACTGACCTCAAGCTTGAACACGTCCAAATCAATTTGGCGAAGGATCTGGTTCTCCGCCATGGTGATGAACGTGTTGATCACCGAGTTGGTGAAGACGTTGCTCCCCACCTCAGTGTAGTTGCGGATGTTGGTGACCAGCTCGTCGTAGGTCATGATGTGCTCACCGTGACAGATCCCACGGATCCTAACGCAATCAGAGCCTGCCCGACGATGTACGGACGCATATCGTTCGTGTTTCGCGCGCTTCCAAAGCTCTGGAAGGCAGAAAACCCTGGCGCACCAACGAACACGGACACAGGCTCTATGCGATCCGGGCGAGGATTACGCAACGCAATTGCATCTCCACGGTATCGCAAAGGCTCAAGCTGCGGCTCCTTTGGCTCATAGTCGTCTGGGCAGACCATGTAGCCTTCCCAGTTCTTACGAAGCACATTGTACGGATACCGCTGGCCGCAGAAGTCACACAGCGCAAGCGCGAACTTCCCAGAAGCGTAGGCCATGCTACACCCCTAGATCCGGGACAAACTGCACGCTGGCCGTGTCCCGGTCTTCCATCGCCGCGCGGTTAAAGTCTTCTTCGTAAATCGCCTTCAACGCCTGCGACCGCTCCGGCGCGAACTTGAGCGACAGGTAGTATGCCAACCCAGAGGCCAAGCACGGCAAGAATCGGAAGTTCACGTCCGCCGTGTTGGTGTACGCCCCGGCATCCTGGATGCGACGGATGCGATAGTAGACGAAGGTGTACGTTTGATCCGCTGCGGGATAGAAGAACACCTTGGGCGTGTTGGTGCGCTCCACGTAAAACTGCGCAGGGCGCGCCTGCGAGGTCTTGTCCGGCACGTTCAACCAATCTTCCCGGCTGATCCTCTCAATGTAGACATCGCTGTTGATGCCTTGAGAGTTCTGGCGAATGATCGCCTCCAGCACGTTGACAGTGTCGGTTGCCAGGGAGATCTCGTTGACGCCCTGCGTCAACGTGTACGTCGCTTGCTCAATGGTCCACAAGTTCAGACCACGATTTGCCCAGTCCAAAAACAACAGGTTAAGGGAGCGTCGCGCAGTGTTCAGCTGGTAGCCGCTTTGCGGCCGCATCCCACAGCGCTCAAACGCTTCCTCAACTAAGTCGTCAATCGACAGATCAAAGGTCGTGGTACCGGACGTGCTCATTGGTTGTACAGGTTATTAAAGGTTGTTTGCGTGTCCATGTACGAATCATCTTGCTCCGCACAATGAATCCACTGACTTGGCCTAAAGTCGGGCGCACCCTCGCCTGTTTGCCAAAACGCTGGGCTTGTGACCCTAACTCGATTGTTTGGCAACGCTACAATATTACCTGTCCACTTACCTGCATCGGTCAGAATCAAAACATGACTTTGCTTGTGCTGCGCAGGGCAATCAGCCACTTCGCTCTCTGTGTAATCCACGGTGAATAAATAACGGCCGGTCTGAAACTTGCCATCAATCTTACATAACCAAGGGCTAGGGCTTGTCCGCGCAAACTTGATCACAGTGTGATGATGCGACGGGCAATCCCAAGGCTGCGCCAAATGAGTAGGCATTCGCTCCGGCCAGTCCCCCAGCGGGATGTCCCCCACCAAAGCGGTGATCGGCATGCGCGCCCACATGGCTCCCCCATGCACGTTCTCAGAGCCATCTACGTGACTTTCACACCCCGTAAACACAACCTGAAAACTTAAACAACGATCTGGCATCGTATTTACCGCAATGACGTTTGCGTGCAAATACTCGCCTTGGTACTTCTCGTGCATATGGGTAAACTCACGCCGAACCCAGCACTTAAAGTACGGTATGTTACTGATAAGATAGGCCACTATTTAGCACGTTTGGCCATTTTCTTGACAGCACCGCCAGCAGCGTAACCCTTGGACATCATGCCGCCAGCGGCGTAACCCTTGGACATCATGCCACCGCCCATTTTTTTGATGGGCTTGCCCATGGCCATGCGCTTGTGCTCATTGACGTTGCCCCTGTTAGCCATGCCCCCCTTGGCCATCATCGGCACACCAGTGCCTTTACTAGGCTCGGACATTGTCTTTTGTGCAGCGCCACCCATCACAGCGCCACCGCCGCGCGTAGCAGCCCCCATTCCTCTTCCAGCCATGATCAAGCTCCTTTTTTCATAGCACGGCCTTTAACGTCGGCCGACTTACGTTTCACAGCACGGCCCATCTTGTCCGTAGAGGACTTCATGGCCATGCCCCCCTTCTTCATTTTCCCTATCCCATCAGCCGCAAAGGCGGGAACACTTTTCCCGCCTTTCTTCACCATTTTCATCTTGCCCTTCATCGATCTACCCTTCCTTTCGTAGCTCGTCTAACTTCACCTCAATCCTGTTAAAGCGTTGATCGACATGGTTGACAAACTTGTCAAATCGGTCATCTACCTCTTTACGAGTTACGTGCTCTCGTGCAACCTCTTCACGGGTCCTGTTTAAAAGGATACTAAGCCTGCTTAGTTCATCAAATCTGTTCCTCAACAAGACCCCCATTACACCCACAATCGCGGTCAAGACCACGTTCCAAATCATTATTTCCACGGGTCAACACCTCCACCTCTTGCGAGCCTGACGAAGGCGGCTATTGGGGTTCTTAGCTGCTTCGGGAAACATCTTCATCTGCCCTTCTGATCGAGCGCAATACGAAGCGCGACGCTTTGCGCGGTCCGCACTCGGGGCTTTCTCCGTGACTGCGGTTTGTAACCTGCTACCTGGGTTAGCACGGCGATATGCCTGCACACCTTTTTGGGTCATGCCTGCGCCAGACTTGGTCGCGCGGAAGTTTCCGCTCTTAACCGAAGTTTTGATGCCCATGCCCTTTTTGGTAGTCGTCACGCAGCCGCCCCGCCCTCAAACAACAGCGTCACGCTAGTGATCTCGGCCGAACTCACCGCAATGTAGATGCCGTCATCAAACAAAATGCCCATGTTTGGAATGACCAAGTCCTGCGAACCCGCTAATGCGGGGGTCGTCAACGCCAGCTTGGTAGTGCCGCCACTGCCGCCGGTTTTTAGCAGCAAAGTGGCAGGCGTTGCCGTGTGCGTAAAGTAGACCCCCAGCAAACGAACGCGGCCATTGACGCCCTGCGCAGAGGTCGTCTTTTGAACCGCTTGAATGTTGCTGAAGCTCATGACAACCTCCGATCAAACGAGGTCGCGGGCTTGCAGGTACAGCACCGTGACAGTGGCAGCGCCCGTGGAACCATTACCGTTTTGAGCAGTGAAGTCAACCAGCACTTGAATGTCAGAGGTGCCGACATTTGTAGCCTCGGTGTCCAAAGTGCCGCGCGTCGTGCCAAGCGACTTTACCGAAGTGCTGGGAATGAAGGCGTCTGCATCGCCGGAAGTACCAACAACCACCGTAGCCGTGCCCGTGTCGTTGTTGACCGTGGTGACGTTCAGGATAACGTCAATAATCTGCGAGCCCGCCGGGAGGGTGGCCACGACTTGATCAGCAGCGCTTGCGCCAATGATGTCGATGACGGCCGACTGAGCCATCACGACAAAACCGACGTTAGCAACGTCGGTGCCGACAGTGGTGCCGGTAGTTTGAGAAATGGAGCCAGCTTTAAGCGGGCCCGAGAAGGTAGAAGCACCCATTTTAATCCTCACATGCGAGTTACGGCGCGCTTGTCTGCATGTCGTCAGCCGGGACTGTCAGTCGCGCCGGAGATGACCCCGGGTTAAAGCCAATATACAGGAAGTCTATGAAAAGAAAAAGCCCCCTTTCGGGGGCTCCAACACGCGAGGTGTTTTGCAGCTTAGGCAGCGCCGGGCGAGCCGAAAATGCCGCGCGGGTCGCTAAATCCGAAGACATAGCGCTCACGGGCCTTGTAGCGCACGTTACCAGTGTCGAAGTCACCCTCGAAACCAGTGCGGATGGCTACCCGCTGGAACATCTTCATGCCGTTTGGCGCATCCGTCTTGATAAAGTATGCATCAGGATCGGTCAGGAAGTGGTTCACAGTGTAGCCCTGCGGCACCATTCCCATGTTCCGAAGGGCATTGATGTCATTGTCTGCGGTGCCAACACGAAGCGTGGACTTCGTGATGCGGTCCGCAGTAAACATCAGCTCCTTGGGGATGATCAGCTTCAGACCCTGAACCGCGATCTTCAGCCCACGCTCATCCGTAAACGCCGCAATGTCAATCAGCGCCTGCTCCAGCGACGTTTCGGACAGGTCAGCCGGGGTGGTCAGCTCGTTCTTCAGGTCTGGGCCGCTCAGGGTCGGGTGGTCCAGAGCACAAAGAGGCTTGCCGTCACCGCCAATTGAGGTGTCAAACGCGCCGTTTAGGACCGCAGCAGCTTTGATCTGCTTGGTCTGAGCCATGGAGCGAGCCAGGGCCTTGGTGTAGCGCGCGGAAAGTCGGTCGTACAGGTTGTCTTCAACCGCTTCCTCGGTCAACGAAAACGCCAAAGCAATAGTCTCGTGCGTATAGCGAGCGGTATAGACCTCTTGCGCTTGGTCGTAAGCAACGCCAGCACCTTCATACTTGACCGGGGCCTCGCCAAAGCCCGATTCCATCACCTCTTCCTCGAACGCACGGTCAGAGCTCTCGACCGCATAGATCTCGGTGTGCTCATTCTCGTAGTTCTTGTACTCGAGGCCAAACAGAGCATTGAGTCCAGGCTCAAGCTCTTTGACCAGCTGTGCACGTGAAATTGCCATGATTAAGCTCCTTGTCCGGCAACACCAGCACTGCCGTACAGGTGTTCATTGATCTTGACCACGACAACTGCGTTCGTTCCAAAGGTGTTACCCGGAACATCCCACAGGCCGACGATCTTCAGATTGAGCGCAGCCGTCTTGGCGATGGTGGACGAATCCAACTCCATCGTCGAAACGCCCGTAGTCGTGCTGCCGCCCGTGCCAACCACATCAGCGTTCTTGCCGATGTCGGCTTGGGCTACCGACTCATCTACCTGAATGATGAACAGCTGGCTGGGATCATCAATCACATCAGCAAGGATCTTGCCCTGCGTGATGTTAATCGAACCGGGGTAGAAGTTCTTCCACGTCGGTTTGCCAGTGGTCGGATCGATGTAGTTGCAACCATTAAACACCCCTACCGCAGCCGTGTGCGTGGCGGGCAGGAACTTAACGAGGTATCCGTCATAGACGGTCACGAGGTCGCCTTGGAAGATCGCGCCCGCTTGGTTGTCGGCAATCTCGTACCCGTACTGCTTTTGGGCACCGGTTGCTGACAGATTTCCAAGGGCGCGAAGACCAAAGGCTTTGTCAACATTAGCCATTTGTCATTCCTTTGAAGATGGGACTAACTTTTTGGGCCACCAAATGAAACTTGCGATCTGCGGCTGGGCTTCTCAATGCGCATGGAATCATGTGCATTGGACTTCATCAGCTCATTATCCGCAGCTTGAAGCTGGTCGGCTGCCCGATTTTGGTAATACGTGTTGCGCTCTACTACCGTCTCTTCAGGAATACGCGCAAGAAGCAGACCTCCCACGCCGATTACACCGGCATGTCGGCCATCTTCTATCGTAGGCACTTGGTAATCAGGGTACTCGTCTCCCCGCACCAGCTCATACCCCTCGCGGAGCTTGCCAGAGACGTTGATCCGATCATCCTGGTTATTCGTCTGTGCCCGAATCCAACGATGTTTATATCCTGGAGGCGCAGGAGGCGCGTCCAAACGAGAAGGCTGAACCCACGGACGACGACGCGCAGTTTTCGCACGAGATTCGGCCTCGTGAGAAGTGCGGGAAAGGCTTGGTACTTTAGTGGCATCGACCATGACTTATTCCTTCACATACTTGGCGTATTCCTCAAGCGGAACGCCTAATTTCTTGGCAATCGCAACCTGACTTGGCGACAGGTGCACCTTGCGGCGTGCAGAAGCATTGATTCCCGAGGATCGGGAGGCAGGCGCCACTGTCTGCACGTTTCTCGTGGGCCTGTTATATTCCTGTTCCGGCTGCTTAAACCTTTGGGGAAAGGCATCCTTCATCCGGCGATCTAATTCATCATAATACTCATCCGATTGCGGGTCAAACCCCTCCATCGAAATAAGTTGACGATGAATCCCCCACGCGGCATGCGTGAGTACCGTGTCTTTCCCAAACCAAGGATTCTTTTCCGCCCAGGTCTCCGCTTTTGGATCAACTCGCGCTGCTTGCTGCGGCTGCTGATACACCGGCTGCTGATAAACCTGTTGCGCCTGCTGCTGAAACTGCTGCGCCTGCACCGCACGGTGCGCTTCCGCCGCTTCTACCTGACGCTGATCATGGACAAGCGAAGCGAGCCGCTCCTGCGCCTCAGTTTCCGTATCAATGTCGCCTTCTTCCCGCGCTTTCTTGATGATCTGCTTGAGCGCAATCGCCTGCGTCTCAATTCGCGACTTGGCCTCACCCCAACGGTGTTGATTCGCCTCTAGCGCCTGCTGCTGCAAGAGCGTTGCCTGCTGCTGCACGCCCCGTGCATATGCAAGCGCCGCCTCTTCCCGTCTCTGAGTTTCCCGCAGCCGTGCGGTCAGTTTATCAATGCGCTTTCGCACATTCTCACTGTACTGATCCAGTTCACCAGCATCTTCCTGCGCAGTGGCGGGCTGCGTTGCCTGCGTAGCCTGTGCCTGCGGCCGCTCTTCAACTAACGTCGCCTGCCCGTCGCCATTGAGCTGCACCGTAGCAGGCTGCTCGTCTTCACCGATCTGAAATTCCAATTGTTCACCGTTCATCGCTCTCTCCTTACATGTGCAGAATGTCGTCAGGGTGGTTGACCCGGCCAATGACCTCATCGTCATTCAGAATCCGAATCTCGCCGCCATCAATTGGGATACGCGCGCCCGCATACCGGCCGAAGATGATCCAGTCACCTTCCACGCACCACGGGCCCGCAGGAAACTTGGTCTCATCCTTGTACGCCAAGTCCCCTACCCGCAATACGTACCCGCAAACCGTGCCAAGTTGCGCGCGCCGCTGAGTTTCCTCAGCCAACACAATCCCACCCTTAGTCTTTTCCGCACCTCGAAAAGGCAATACAGCAATTCGCCAACCCGTTGGAATAGGCAGGCGATCCACCACCGTCTTATCGAGCTTATCCGGGTCAAACCCGTCGTCGGTATAGGCGTCCTCAAGCTGAGGCCCCTTTGCCTGCGCTTCGTCCTGCCATTTCTGCTCAAGTGCTGTCAACATGCCATCTCCTTTCGGGCTAAAAATCATCTTCAGACCGTGCGGACAACATCTCCTTCACGGTTTCTTCGACCAATCTCAAGCCTTCAAGGCGCCCCATCATGAATCGATAGCGCTCCATGTCAGTAATCGTGCCATTCAGCACAATCGCCTCCGACTGCTGTCTGAGCTTTCTGATTTCTTTCAGAACGTCTTCTGCAAACTCAAGCATGGTCAATTCCATGAAATGCAGGCGGTATAAGGCCCCGCCTGAGGCTGATCAAATCGGGTCAGTAGATCTTTACCGGTCGATTCCCGTCCTTCTTTTTCACAATCATCGACGGACCCTGCACCCCGCCGCCTTGTTTCATCCCCCGGGCCTTTCCCGCCTTCCCATACGCAATGGCCGCCGCCTGTTTGGCCGCCGCCGCTACGTTTTTCGGCTTACTCGTCCCGATACTGCCCTTTTCCTTGTACGACCGCACCATTTCACCGATATTCGTGCTGATTGTCTTTTGACTTGACCCACGTTTAAGCGGCATTTCGCCCTCCACGAGGCTGTGTAGCGCGTAGCATCGCAATGTTTTGCTGCGATTGCAAGCGATCACGGTTAAATTGCTCCGTTGCCTGCGCTTTCTGCGCATCCAACTCAATTTTCCGGTTCTCTGCCTGAATTCGGGCTTGATCATACGCGGCCCGCTGCTCCAACTCCTGCTTTTTCAGCGCGACCAACGGGTCTTCCTGCTGTTGCCCCGTCCCAGACAGCTTTGATTGCAGGTCTTTCGTCTCCTGCATGAAGATCGCAACCTTCATCGCGACCATTCCCTCCCTTTGAAGGTCAGAAATCATCCGATCTGGGTCAGTTCCATACGCTTTAAACAGTTCTGCCTCCACATCCTCTTCTGCCTTCAGCCGAATATGATCTAAAACGTGTTTTTGAAGCATCATTCCCGCTGATGGAACCGATTGGAGCATCGGAGACATGCCCATTAAGAGGTGCGCAGCGATGTGCGCATCGTGTTGCTGCCCCGCAAACGCCTTTAACTGCATCCCATTCAACACTTCCGCGTTCTCGGACGCCGGATCCCGAGGAATCTGCGTGTTTTGCGGCAAAAGTAGCCCGTCAATGTCCCGCACATTCAACGACGCATACACCCGGTAGTACGCCTCGTACATGTTGTGCATGTTTGGAGCGCTCTGCGCAAGCTGCAACTGCATCTGCGCAAGCTGAATCCGCTGCGCAGTCGAGAAAATGTTGGGGTCCGACACCGGAAGGACTGAAATCGAGTTGCTAAAGTCCTTCCGCTTAATCATTCGGCTCGCGCCCGGCACGTCATACGGGTACTGATCCGGCAAATACTGACCAAAACCTTCAAACAGCAGCTGAAACTCGAGCGTTTGCGCGTAATGCAGGCGCTTGTGAATGCTCGACATCACCATCGAGCCCCGCTCCAACAGCGCCAAGGTCGTCCCTACCTGCGCATACTGGTTTCCGTCCCCCACCTGCATGTCCGCTGTGCTTGATAACCGCTTGCCCGCGTCCACCAAGAAGCCTAAAAGTGTGAACAAAACTTGACTCGGCTCCTTGTAAGGCAGCGGCAAGAGAGACGAGCTCAGTTCCGCGCCCCCTGCATCGATGTCTCGCCACTCCCCAGGCTGGATTGGGTCCGAATCGTCCGCGATCCGCGCGCCACGGGCCTTGAATCCGGCCGGCAAATTGGCCAAGGTCCCCGCATCAATCAGCTGGCGCAGCGCACTCGTTGACGCTTTCGAGAGCCCACCGATCAAATGCACAAAGCCCAAGCCATACGCGCCAAGGCCCTCGATCAACAGGTAATGAACAAAGTAGTTCCGACGGTTCTTCTGCTCGTCCGACTCCTTCCAATTGCGCCGTATCCCAAGGACTTTCAGGCTGTCCTCAGCCAAGGTCACCACATACGGCAGTTTGATGCCCGTTGGCTCCCCGTCCTCGCCTCGGTCCTCAAACCCACGGATGTCTAAGTCCACCTGCATCTCGAGCAAGAAGACCTCGTTTGCATTGTCCGAGGGCTGAAAGCCAGTGACCTTGTCTACCGCCTCACGGATCTGGTTCGCATCAGTGGGACCCGGCTCCTCTTCCACGTGGATGTCCCGGTACTCCCCCTCCAACACGCGCTTACGGAACTCGTTGCCGTCCATCGCGATCCGGTGCGTGATCCGTGGGCACTGCGACATGACACTCGAACCGCTGTACGGGATGTACACATCGTCCGCCAAGCACAACTTACTCACCATGCGCTTTAGCTGAAAATCGTAGTACACCTTCTTGAACGCCGAACCACCGTACCCCGTGTAGAACAGGAGCTGATCGAACTCCGGCGTGTACTCCTTCATCACGGTCGTGATCTGGTAGTTCATAAAGTCCTGCACGCGTCCCGCCTGCTGGTACTTGTCTACCGTCTCCTTGCCTATGATCTGGCTTCGAACAGGACCTCCCGCAGGCATCAACTCCTTGAACGCCTGCGCCTGGAACTGCACCACCGCCTCCATCAGCATCGGGTGCGTCGCGCCCGACGCGCCACGGAAAGGCTTGGTTCGCTCTTCCATCTTCAAGCCCAACAAATCCATGCCCTTGGCATACATCTGTTCCCAGTCCGACCGGGAAGACTTGTCTGCCTCAAACATCGCCGAGACTTCGATTGCGATCCGAGACAACTCGTCCGGCTCAATGACCTCCGCTAAGTTGGCATAGAAGTCCACCTCGGCGGCTTCCGACTCCCCAATCTCGATTGTCGCGCCACCGTCCTCGTCGAGCACTACCTCAATCTCCGTCGGCGGACCTTCTTCCATGAGGATCACGTCCACTGCGGGCGCTCGGTTCAGGGCTTTGTCGATGGGCATGGTTCTTCCTTACTGTTTGTTCCGGGTTGAGCCGTTGGTCTGCGGAACAGGGTTGGCGAGATTGATGCGCACATCTCGTCCTTTACCGGGCGGCAGTTTTTGGCCTGCATACTCACGGATCACATTGTAGGGCCCAAACACCCCGTAGTCCGATGTTCGCGACTCCTGTGTCTGGCCAGACACAGGCGGGTTAAAGTCGTACTTGTCTATGACCACCACATTGCCTTGCGGATCACGGGTATAGGTAAACCGTCCCAGTGTGTTGCGAACATTGCCCACAGGCGACCCCAGCGAAAACAGACTGGGTGTGGCGTCCGAACTACCTTGCCCCTCTTGGCGCAACTGCTCCGCGAGTCGTGAGTAATCCTCATATCCAACACGGCCCTTGTCCGTGCTGGTCAATCGACGCAACACCTCTAGCTCATCCTTAGTGAACGATGATTCAGTAATGGGGTCCTTTTTGCCTTGCACCGACTCCAACAAGGTTCTCCCTGCCGTCGGGAACGACTCTGGGGAAAGCCGCTGCGCTATGAAATCCATCAGGCGACTTATTCCCGTTACCTGCGGCTCATCCGATTTAGCTTCCCCGCCGGCTTGATGCTTTGCGATGAAGGCGTCGTGCTTGTTGACCTCGCCCCCGTCACGCATCCTAAGGAGCCCCATCCCATAATCCTGCAAAAGCGGTGTGAGATAGTTATCAACCTCGTTAACC
>Ga0194118_10004435_pt1 | contig 15345 bp, 13 predicted proteins | sample TA2MahsurfametaG_2_FD_148662 | JGI IMG/M metagenome (GOLD analysis project Ga0194118, IMG submission 148662) | Freshwater microbial communities from Lake Tanganyika, Tanzania - TA2015013 Mahale N5 surface | ecosystem: Environmental > Aquatic > Freshwater > Lake | place: Tanzania: Lake...
CCACTTTGACCGGGGCGAGAAAGTCGCCAAAAGGTAAAGCCTCCTCGTACTGGGGCTCGAGAATAAACTTATTCGCTGAGTTGACGTAACCCCAGCGGCCCCACCAGGCCTTTTTGGGTTGGAGATCAATATCGGAATCCACCTGGCTTTGGCAACTGCCGGAAAAAAATGCAAAGACACAAATATATAAAAGGCAACAAGTTAGAATGCGAAGCGTGCTCACCTAGCTTTAGATTAAGGAGTGGAAAGAGTCCGTCAAGGGACCGAAAAGAGTCGTGGGGGTCAGATCAGAAGATATCCTATTTCCGATGACTCACGCTCCTTTGTGGCGGTGCCTGCTGACCTCCCAGATCCTTCTGGCGGTCGGATGGTGCGAGGAGACCAATGTCCCGGCCCCCCAAGTTCCGACCCAACCGAAACGTTTTTGGGTGATGGCCTATAATGTCGAAAATTTGATGGATGTGGACCGGGTGGCCCTGTACGACGACTATGCGGAGATTCCTGATGATCCTCACAGCTACAGCCCGGCCAAACTACTCCGCAAACTCCAAACCATTTGCCGGGTGCTGAAATCAGCCCCGGGGGGAGTCGGCCCGGAGGTGGTGATTCTTAACGAGCTGGAGGTTGATCAAACTCCGGAGAGCGCGGTTGCAGACCTGAAGGAATTCCTGCAAAAGCACGAGCACACCACTTACGGGGAGATGCTCACCACAGGGCTCAACGATGAATTGAGGGGCCTGCCGGTGGAAGCTTGGCTCCTCAAGGCCCTGGAGGATGAGGGATTGAAGGGCTACACGGTTTTGGTGGGGGAAGCTAATTCCAGTGGCGGCCAACATGGGGAGGCCATCAAAGTGGGGTTGCTGACCCGCTTCCCCGTTTTGGAAACCAAGACCCATCCCACCAATCAGGCCCGAGGTATTCTCGAGGCCAAGCTGGATGTGGAGGGGCATCCGGTGTTTGTTTTTGGCAACCACTGGAAAAGCGGGGCGGGAAATCCAGCCATGGAGAATGTCCGTCTCGGCAACGCCAAGGTTTTGCGGGACCGTCTGGATCAAATTTTCCAAAATCAGCCTCGTGCCGATGTGATCGTGGGAGGGGATCTGAATTCCCACTACAACCAAGGGCAAAGGTATCCTTTTATGCCGAAAACCGGTGTCCAGGATGTTTTGGGTTCCCAAGGCGATCCGACCATTTTCACCAAAACCGACGGGCCCGATCTTTATAACCTCTGGTTTGAGATGGCTCCGGAAAACCGAGTTTCTGACGAATATGACGGCGAGTGGGGCACCCTGATGCAGTTGCTGGTGGGACGCGGCTTGGGAGATGGCCAGGGAGTCGATCTGGTGCCCGGGACGTTCACGCAGCTTCGGATCCCCGATCTCAATCTCCAGGGCCCCCTAAAATTACCATGGCGATGGACCAACTATGGGCCGGGTTGGGGGGCGAGTGACCACTTTCCCGTTCTCGCGCAATTTCAGCTCGCCGATGGGGCTCCGCTCTCTTTTGGTTCCCGTGCTTGGAGTACCGTTGCGCCAAAAGAGGCTCTGCAGGTGGGGTTTGACCGGATGGACCGTGGCAAGCTCCGCAACGCCTCCGTTCTGAAGGACGCTACGCCTGAGGATTTTGCCAAAGCGGTTGGGGAAATTTTCGTGGTGGAGGGGACTTTTTCCAAAATCCGCCCCCTGGAAGTGGATGTGGATGGAAAAAGTTACTCGCTCCACTCCTTTGACAAGGATCTCAAGGCGGCCTTAAAGGAAAAGCCCAAGGGCAAGCCGATGAAGTTTTTGGGTGAACTGGGATTGCATAAAGGAAAACTCCAGTTTCTGGTCCACGACCCGAGCTGGATCCAGTAACCTCAGGAGCGTTTCGCTTCCCGGGTGAGCCGGCCAAGCCGTTGCTCGGTTTCGGGATCCAGTTGTTCCCACCGGAAACGCCAGGCCCAGTTACCGTTTGCGCGTCCAGGCACATTCATGCGGGCAAAAGAATCCATCCCCAACACGTCCTGCAACGGATAGATGGCCGTGTTGGCGTTGGAGCGAAGAGCCAGGGCGATCACGTCCCAGTGAATTTGGGAGCCGTCGCATTTCAGATACGTACGGATAGTGTGACGTTCGCGCTCGATCTGCTCGGGCGTGCGGGTGGAGTCCTTGCCGGGTTCACTTCGGTACCAACCGACCGTGGTGTCGTTGTCATGGGTGCCGGTATAGACCACGCAACCCTTGGGATAACTTTCGGGACGGAATTCGGCGGCTTTGGGATCATCCCCGAACGCAAACTGAAGAATCCTCATGCCGGGATAACCGAGACCGTTGCGGAGTTTTTCCACATCCGGGGTGATCACGCCCAAATCCTCCGCGATGATCGGCATGGTGCCGAGGGAGGCTTTGGCAGCGTCGAACAATTTCCGGTCCGGTCCCGGTACCCACTTGCCTTTGACGGCGGTGGCTTCAGTTCCGGGAATTTCCCAGTAGGCGGCGAAACCGCGGAAGTGGTCGATCCGGACGATATCAACAAGGGAGAAAGCCGCCTTCAGGCGGGAGATCCACCATGCGTAATTTTCCTTCTCGTGAACGTCCCAACGGTAGAGGGGATTTCCCCAGCGCTGGCCATTGGCACTGAAGTAATCCGGCGGCACTCCGGCCACCACGGTGGGCTGGCCGTTGGGCTCAAGGGAGAAAAGATCCGGGCGGCACCAGACGTCAGCGCTGTCGTGGGCCACAAAGATCGGCACGTCGCCGATGATGGAAACCCCGCGACCCTTGGCCTCGCGGCGGAGGGACTCCCACTGATGGAAAAAGAGGAATTGCAGAATTTTCGCCTGCCGGATCTGGGTGGCGTGTTCCTTGCGGGCAGCCTGCAAGGCCAGGCCCTCGCGACGAACCAGCGGGTCGGGCCAGTTGACCCAAGGACCGTTGCCGTAGTGTTTCTTGAGCGTCGTGAAAAGAGAATAGTCCTCCAGCCAGGAGTGGTTTTCCTCCTCAAACTTGGCGAGTCCGGCCTTGAGTTGGGCGGAGGCGCGACGGGCAAAGGAGCGAGCGGCTTTTTCCAGAATGGGAACACGAGCCTCGATGACGGGTCCGTAGTCGACCCGATCCTGCGGGAAGGTGGGAAACTTATTGAGATCGGCCTCCAACAGTAACCCCTCATCAAGCAAGGCCTCAAAGGAGATGAGCATCGGGTTCCCGGCAAAGGTGGAGAGGGTCTGGTAGGGGGAGTCGGCGTACCCGGTGGGGCCAAGGGGCAGGACCTGCCAGAGTCGCTGGGACATCCCGTGCAGGTGGGCGAGCCAACGGTGGGCTTCCGGCCCGATCTCCCCGATGCCGTATCGACCGGGCAAGGAGGTGGGATGAAGCAGAATGCCGGCGGCGCGGGGAAATTCCATGCGTGAAAAGATTAAAAAGGCAAACGGGCGGGCGGGGAAGGGGGAATCAGCGGATGAGTAACCAACCACAAAGCACCAAGATCGGAACCAGAATGGGCAGGGAATAGCGGAAAATATAACCAAAGAAGGAAGGCATCCTGATTTGGGCGGCATCGGCAATCGACTTCACCAACAGGTTGGGACCGTTCCCGATGTAGGTGGCGGCACCAAAAAAAACTGCGCCTAGCGAGATCGCGGCCAGCGTGTGGGGGTCATTGGCGGCAAACATGGCCACCTCTTGCGGATTGAGAAGATGAAAAGGGGGTTGGTGGAGGGCTAAGGCAAGGGTGAGGAAGGTCAGGTAGGTGGGGGCATTGTCGAGAAATGCCGAGAGGCTCCCGGTCATGAAGTAAAACTGCAGGTCGCTCGGATGTCCGAACTTGTCGGAGTGCACAGTCAAGGTGTGGATGACGGGAACCAAAGTGGCGAAAATCCCCAAAAACAGCCATGCGACCTCTTTCAGCGGCTCGAAATTAAAGTCGTTCTTGGCGCGAATCGTTGGATCGGTGAAGCGATGGGACAGAGCAGCGGCGGCCGCCATGATCGCCTCTGGCACGCCCCAAGGGGCACCAGCGCCGCGTAATAAGACGGCCCCGAGAATCACCAGGACAAACCAGGCATTTTTGGCGCCAGCCAGCCGGAAAGTTTCCTGCGCGGTTTCTTTTTCCCGCACCGGTTGGGGAGCCCGGCGAAAATTGATGGAATCAAAAACGTAAAACACCGCAAGAAGAAGCGCCATCACCAAGACCCAGTCGGGCCAAAGGTGGAACAACGTCCAGAAAAACGGCACTCCGCGCAGGTAGCCGAGAAATAGGGGTGGATCCCCCACCGGGGTCAGGCACCCCCCCACGTTGGCCACGATGAAAATAAAAAAAACAATGTGAAATCCGGTGATCCGGTACTTGTTCATCCGAATCCAAGGCCGGATGAGCAGCATGGCGGCGCCGGTGGTTCCCAGCAGGTTGGCCAAGAGCCCTCCGATCATCAGAAAGACCACGTTGCGAAACGGGGTGGCTTCTCCGGCCACGCCGAGATGGATTCCCCCAGTCACGACATAAAGCGAACCAATCAAAGTCATGAAACTGAGATACTCTTGGAGGGAGTGGATCAGAGGATCGGCCTGACGGCGTCCGATCAGGTAATAGGTCATCACCACTGCCGCCATGCAGACGCTGAACATGGGGTAACGCTGGTGCCAAAGCTTGGGGGTCAGCAGCGGGCCTACGGCAATCGCCCCCAAAAGGAGAATGAAGGGAGCCAAGATCCATGGCGGCGGGGCGGCGCCCAAATCCATGACGGCAAGCGGCATGGTCCTTGGATGCAGGGGGTTAATAAGAGGGTCAAGCGGAACTGATTTTCACCCCATACTCTTGCCCTGGCGGGAAGTGGGACTAGCTTTGGGGCCATGGCAGAGAGCGTCACAGGGGCAATGGGTTACAACTCCAAGGTGGAAGGCAACATTGTCCTGACCACACTGGATGCGGCTGTAAATTGGATGAGAAAAAATTCCCTTTGGCCGATGCCCATGGGCCTGGCCTGTTGCGCCATTGAGCTGATGGCGTCTGCCTCGGCCCGCTTTGACATCGCCCGGTTCGGCGCGGAAGTGATGCGCTTTTCCCCAAGACAGTCCGATCTGATGATCGTGGCTGGCACGGTCACCTACAAGATGGCTTTGGCGACCAAACGGATTTGGGATCAGATGGCCGAACCCAAGTGGTGCATTGCCATGGGCGCCTGTGCCAGCACCGGCGGGATGTACCGGAGTTACGCCGTCTTGCAGGGAATCGATCATCTCGTGCCGGTGGACGTGTATGTGTCCGGATGCCCGCCCCGCCCGGAGGCGGTGTTGGAGGCGCTCATGAAACTTCAGGACAAGATCGCCAAGAGCCGTGGGGTGGTTCTGAGCCAAAAACAGGCGGCATGAGCGAAGTCGCCGCCGACGCCACCGCGGATCTCGTTTCCGCCGTCAAGATTCTGCCGGAGTTCCGGGGGGAGAGTTCCTGGGAGGTTCCGAAGGAAAAACTTCTCGAGCTGATGCGCGCTCTCAAAGAAGAGGGAATGACCTACCTGGTGGACATCACCGCCGTGGACAACCATGGGGAGGACCCTCGGTTTGAAATGGTGTACGAGCTCTGCGACCTTACCGCCCGGCGGCATCTCCGGGTGAAGACCCGCGTGCCAGAGGGAGAGGCGGTGCCGTCGGTCTCTTCCGTTTGGAGGGGTGCGGATTGGCATGAGCGGGAGGCTTGGGACATGGTGGGTGTGAAGATTTCCGGCCACCCGGATCTGCGCCGCATCCTGATGTGGGACGGCTATCCGCACCATCCACTCCGCAAGGATTTCCCGCTGGAGGGCCTGCCCACGGAGATGCCGGACATCGCCTTTACGGCCAAGGCTCCGCTGGAGGGCGGTCCCTTTGTGACGAGCCCGGCACCTTTCTCCCACGAGCGTGAACCGCGCGCCCGCCCGGCGGAGGAAAAAAGCCTGTGAGCACGGCGGCCACCACGATGGAGTTCGGTGACACGCTGACCCGCACCGCGGAGATGGCGCCGCAGTTGGACGTCGGGGAAAAGCTCGTCCTCAACATCGGCCCGTCCCATCCCAGTACCCACGGGGTTTTACGGTTGGTGCTGGAGTTGGACGGGGAAGTGATCACCAAGGCGGACTGCGATATCGGTTATCTCCACCGCGGGGATGAGAAGATTGCGGAGAACATGACGTGGAATCAGTTCGTTCCTTACACCGACCGACTCGACTATCTGGCGCCTCTGGCCAACAATGTGGCTTACACCTGTGCGGTGGAAAAGTTGATGGGCTACGAACTGCCGCCCCGGGCCAGGGTGACCCGGGTGATCTGTTGTGAATTGGCCCGCATTTCGGCCCATCTCTTGGGGCTAGGTGCTTTCGCCATGGATGTCGGCGCGATGACGATGTTTCTCTACACCTTCACGGAGCGGGAAAAGATCTACAACCTGATTGAACTCCTCACCGGGGCCCGTTTCACCACCAGCTTCACCCGCGTGGGCGGGCAGACCCGGGATCTGCCGCCCGGTTTTCTGGAGGGGGTGAAGGAGTTCAGCGAGCAGTTCGTGGGGCGGTTGGATGAGTTTGGAAAAATGTTGAACCGCAACCGCATCTTTGTCGACCGCACCAAGGATGTGGGAGTGATTTCGGCCGAGACGGCCCTTGATTTCGGTTTGACCGGGCCAAACCTCCGCGGCTCGGGCCACGGCTACGACGTCCGAAAATCTTTCCCTTATCTTGGCTACGAGACATACGACTTCGAGGTTCCGGTCGGCCAAGCCGGGGACTGCTACGATCGGTTTGCCGTCCGGATGGAAGAGATGCGGCAGAGCGTAAAAATTCTCCTCCAGGCGGTGGCCAAGATGCCGGAAGGAGCTTGGATGGTGGAGGATCCGAAGAACGTGCTTCCCCCCAAGGACAAGGTGCTCACCAAAATGGAGGAGTTGATCCATCAATTTCTCGTGGTGACGCAGGGTCCAGATGCTCCTCCGGGGGAGATTTATTTTGGGGCGGAAAATCCCAAGGGGGAGTTGGGTTTCTACCTGAACAGCCGGGGTGGGGGCGTACCGCACCGACTGAAGATCCGGGCTCCTTCGTTCTGCAATCTGGGCATCCTTAACACCCTTTTGCCCGGGCACACGGTCAGCGATGTACCGGCCATCTTGGGCAGTATCGATTTTGTGATGGGGGAATGCGACCGATGAGCCTGCCACTTGAGGCCGGAACCGAAGCCTGCGCCGGACCGGAAAAGGGCGAGATTTCTGCCGACCTGGTCCGCAAGGCCGACGAAATCGTTAGGCAGTATCCTGCGTCCAAGCGGAGCGCGGTACTGCCCCTCTTGCACCTTTGGCAGGAGCAGTTCGGCTACCTCGGCCCGCGGGGGGTGGAATGGATATCCCAAAAGCTGGACCTGCAGGAAATTCAGGTGTTGGAGTTGGTCACGTTTTATCCCTGGTTCCGGCAGCGGCCTTACGGGCGATTCCACTTTCGTGTCTGCAGGACTTTGCCTTGCGCTCTCGGCGGGGCTGGCAAGACCTTTGCGGCTTTGGAGAAGCTGATGGGCGTGAAAGGGGATCCGCACCATGGGGCGTTGGTCAGCGAGGACGGCAGATTTTCCCTGGAGTACGCGGAGTGTCTGGCGTCCTGCGGGACGGCTCCGGTGATTCTCTGTAATGACGACTTTCATGAAAAAGTGGACGAAGCACGCGCGGCCGAGCTGGTCGCGGCGTGCAAATAAGGCGTGATGGCGGTGAAAGAGCGGCGCCTGATCCTGAAACATGTGGATGCCCCCGGCTACACGCCGGACCTTGCCTGTTATCGGAAACACGGGGGATACGAGAATTTGAAGAAGGGTCTCGCCATGGGGGCCCACGCCATCCGTGAGGAGGTGAAGAAAAGTCAGTTGCGCGGGCGCGGCGGGGCCGGTTTTTCCACCGGGGTGAAGTGGGGCTTTATCGATCCCGCCAAGGTGACCAAACCGATTTACCTGATCTGCAACGCGGACGAGTCGGAACCCGGCACCTTCAAGGACCGGCAGATCATCCACAAGGATCCGCACCAACTATTGGAGGGGATGATTCTTAGCTGCTTCGCCAACGGGGTGAAGCTGGCCTACCTCTACATCCGCTGTGAATTCACCACGGGATGGAAGGTGCTGGAAAAAGCGATCGCGGAGGCCAAGGCGGCGGGCTTCCTCGGGAAAAATATTCTTAGCAGCGGCTACGACCTTGAGATTTATGTCCACCGCGGTGCCGGGGCCTACATCTGTGGCGAGGAGACCGGCCTGATCGAATCTCTCGAAGGCAAGCGGGCCTATCCGCGGATCAAGCCGCCCTATTTCCCGGCCGTGTTGGGCCTCTACATGTGTCCCACGATCGTCAACAACGTGGAGACCCTCTGCAATGTGAAGCACATCGTGGAGATGGGGGGAGATGCCTTTGCCAAGATCGGGAGGCCGAACAATACCGGAACGCGAATTCTCTGCGTGAGCGGGGACGTGGTGAAGCCGGGTTATTACGAGTTTGAGTGCGGGGCGCTCACGATGGGGGAACTGATTCACAATGTCTGCGGCGGAATCCGGGACGGCAACCGGCTTAAGGCGGTGATTCCCGGTGGCTCCTCGGCCAAAGTGCTGCGGGCTGGAGAGGTCTATAAGTTTAAACAAAAGGGGCCCGACGGCGCGATGGTCGAGATCCCGATGAAGCTGGAGGATATCCCTCTGGATTTTGACTCCCTGGCAACGGCCGGGAGCATGGCCGGTTCCGGTGGCATTATCGTGATGGATCACAAGCGGGACATGGTGGAGTGCTTGGCCAACATTGCGGGTTTTTATGCCCACGAATCGTGCGGGCAGTGCACGCCCTGCCGGGAGGGGGTTCTTTGGATGAAGAAGATCCTGGCCCGGATTTCCGAGGGTCATGGTCGGGGCACCGATGCTGAGCTGCTCAAGGATGTGGCCGACAAGATCGCCGGACGCACCATCTGCGCCTTTGGGGAAGCCGCGGCGTGGCCGGTGCAAAGCTTCCTCGCCAAGTTCAAGGAAGAGTTCAACCTGCGGATTCGCCGCAACGGAACGGCCGCCAAAAAAGACATCGTTTCCCTGATCCACTGAAGCCATGAGCGCCCCCGTGAAGCACCCCATGAATCCTTGGAACCACGATGTGGCCAAGGATGAGAAGGACCTGATCGACGTCCAGGTGGATGGGGAGTGGGTGAAGATGCCGCGAGGCCTCAACGTGGTGGAAGTCGCCCATCGGATGAACAAGTTCATTCCCCACTACTGCTATCACCCCAAGCTATCCGTGGTCGGTAACTGCCGGATGTGTCTGTTTGAGATGGGGACGCCGAAGATGGGGCCGGATCGGCAACCCGTGCTGGGGAAGGACGGGAAGCCGGAGATTGCCTGGATGCCCCGGCCCCAGATTGGTTGCGCCACCAGCATCACCCCGGGCATGGGGATCCGCACCGACTCCGCCTTGGTGAAGGACTGTCGCAACGGCGTGATGGAGTTTCTACTCATCAACCATCCGCTGGACTGCCCGATCTGCGATCAGGCAGGGGAGTGCAAGCTACAGGAGTATTCGGTCGAGTATGGGACCGGGGGCAGCCGTTTTGTGGAGGACAAGGTCAAGAAGCCGAAGAATGTCGACTTGGGTGAACGGATTGTTCTGGATGATGAGCGTTGCATCCTCTGCTCCCGTTGCGTCCGGTTTTCCAGCGAGCTGACCAAGGACAGCGTCCTTGGTTTTGTGAACCGGGGCAGCCACAGCACCCTGACGGCCTATCCCGGCAAAAGCTTCGATAACGATTACTCCCTCAACACCGTCGATATCTGTCCGGTCGGGGCGCTCACCAGCAAAGACTTTCGTTTTCAGATGCGGGTCTGGTTCCTCAAGGAGACCAAAAGCCTTTGCGCCAGCTGTGGTACCGGTTGCAATGTGACGATCGGATCCCGAGAGAGGAAGGTGTATCGCCTGACTCCGCGGGAGAATGAATCCGTGAACTCCCACTGGATGTGTGATCACGGCCGTCTCAATTTTCACTATCTCGAGGATCAGAACCGCTTGCAGCAGCCGCTGCTTCGGGCCGCCGGAGAGCAGTTCCCGGGAAGTTGGGTCGATGCCTTAAATCGGGCAGCGGAAGGGCTGAAAAAGGTGAAGCCACAGGAGATCGCGGTGGTGGCCTCGGCCCGGATGACCAACGAAGAGCTTTTTGTGCTCCAGCGGATGCTGGAGGAGCTGGGAGTGACCCAAGTCGACACCGTGAATCGGCCCGGGCAGGCGGACCAATTTCTCCGCCACGCGGACGGCAACCCCAATACCCGCGGAGCGGAATTGCTGGGCATGTCCCAAGGCGGACGAAAGTTCAGCTCCTGGGCGGGTGAGATCGCAGCGGGCAAAATTAAGGCCCTTTTGGTTTTGGGCGGAGAGGACGTGGTGAAGGCTGGAATTCCGGATAGTGCTTTAGCCAAGTTGGAGATGCTGATTGCCTCGGGGATTCTCTCCAATGCGACCACCCGGGCGGCTCAGGTGGTCCTGCCAGGAGCCGGTTTCGCCGAGAAAAGCGGCTCCATGGTGAACGTGCACGGCCGGCTGCAGCGCTTGAGCCGGGCGATCACGGCTCCCGGCATGGCCCGGGAAGACTGGATGATTTTGCGGGATCTGCGGGAGACCCTGACCGGAGGCAATTCGCTCCATTCCATCGAGGATGTTTGGAAAGCCATGGCCGCGGCAGTGCCCGCTTTGCAGGGATTGAGCTGGGCCAAGATCGGGGATCAGGGGATTGACCTTGGCTCGTTTCAGCCTGCGGCCGTTCCCGCACAGCCCTGATGGCCCCTTTCCCGTCGGTTCTGTTCGGGATCGGCATTTTTAGCAGTGTAGTGGCATTGGCCGACGAGTCCGGCAAGGTAGATGTGCAACCATTACGCGAATTTCTTGGCACGACCACTGAAGAGGTGGTGGGTCCGATGCCCGATAAAGTAATTACTGACCCGGCAACGTTCGCGAAAGCCTGGGAAAAACTGGGTTTAAAGGAAAGTCCCGGGGAGGTGAATTTTGCCCATGAGGCATTGTTTCTCGCCACCACCCGCGGCAGCCGGATCAGCCTGCGCCTGAAAGACGAGGGGAAGGGGAAGTTGCGGGTACTAGCCATGGCCACCCGGGATATTCGTCCCGGATTTCGATACGTGTTCGGAGTTTTCTCAAAAAAAGATTGGCAGCAAATCAACGAAACCCCTTTGCCTTAAGTAGTTCTGATGACACGGGGCTGGCTTGTGAAGGGCTTAAATTGCGTTAAGTTTCTCTTATGCCCGTAACGCTATCGACGCCTCGAAATTTTACGCCCGGACCCACCAAGGAGGAGCAACTGAAGGTGGCCAAGGACGGCCTTGAGGTAATCAAAGACATCCCCCGCTATGCCAAAGAGGGAGTGAAGGCCATTGAGCCGGATGACTTTACGCGTTTCAAATGGTATGGGGTTTACCAGCAGAAGCCCAAGGAGGACGGGTATTTCATGCTGCGTACCCGGATTCCCGGGGGCCAACTCACTCCGGCCCAGTTGCGCGAAATTGCGGCACTGACCGACGATTTTGCCCACGGGTTTGGTGATGTGACGACCCGACAGACCGTCCAACTGCACTGGCTGAGAATTGAGCAATTCCCGGAAATTTTCCGGCGCCTGGAGTCGGTGGGAATTACCTGCAGTGGAGCCTGCGGAGACATCACCCGCAATGTGGTGGGTTGCCCGGTCGCCGGGATTGACCCGGATGCCATCCTCGACGCCACCCCGGAGCTGCGCGCGGTGGATGCCCATCTCACCAACAACCCCGAGTTTTCCAACCTTCCCAGGAAATACAAAATCTCCGTTTCGGGTTGCCGCATCATGTGCACCCAACCGGACATCAATTGCGTCGGGGTTTTTGGTTTGGAGCGGGGCAAGGAGAAGGGCTACGGCATCAAGGTGGGGGGAGGCCTTTCCGCAGCCCCACACCTTTCCCAAACCCTGCCGGTCTTTTTAAGGCCCGAGGATGTCTTGCCGATCGTCCACTACACCTCGGTGATTTATCGGGATCACGGGTACCGGGACAAGCGGTCCCGTGCCCGACTGAAGTTCCTCATGGCCGATTGGGGAGCCGAAAAGTTCATCACCGAAGTGGAGCGGGTGGCCAACCGGAAGTTTGAGCGGCATGCGGAGTTCGTTTTTCCTGAAGACCCGGAAAGTGATCATGTCGGGGTGAAGGAGCAGATCCAGAAAGGGTATTATTGGGTCGGGGTCTGCCTGGCGGGGGGTCGGATCCGCGGCCACCAAATGCGGACCATTGCCGACCTGGCCGAGAGGTATGGGGAAAAGGGCAAAACCGCTATTCGTGGCACCAACAAACAGAACCTGATCCTCACCTACGTGCCGGAGAAAAATGTGGCCGCCCTCAAAAAAGACATGGAAACGGCCGGCCTGGTGGTGGAACCAAGCAACTTTCGCCGGGGCTGCGTTTCCTGCACGGGTATCGAATTTTGCAACCTGGCGGTGGCGGAGACAAAAAATCGCATGATCCGATTGGTGGGGGAATTGGAGCAGACCTGCGGGCACTACCAGGACAAGGTCCGGATTCACTTCAGTGGCTGCCCCAGTTCCTGTGGTCAGCATCAGCTGGCGGATATCGGTTTTCGGGGGGCCACCCGCACGGTGGACGGCGTAAAGAAGGAATACTTTGACATGTTTTTGGGTGGTAAGACCGGGGCGGATGCCAAATTCAACACCCTCATCCAACCGAAGGTCCCCTATGAAGAAGTTCATCTCTACATCGACAAGGTTCTGCGGGCCTATGAAGGCAAGAAACAAGGGAATGAAACCCTGACCCGTTGGCTGGGCCGTAGTTCCAAGGACGATCTCAAGGCCATTTTCGCAAATGGAGATGGCACCGCCGCAACGAACGGTCACCCGGCTACTTAGCCCCAGCAGGGTAGTTTGACCTCCCAGGGGCTTGGGGGGATAATTTAAAAACTCCCTTAAAAGGGACTTATGAGTACAGGTTTAGCTAACGGCATCAGTCCTTCTTTCAGAATTCAACCGCATCCGGTGGATGAGGTTGGCATCAAGGAGCGGGCCGCGCGGTTGGCCACCCGGAGCATCAAGAAATCCTCCAAGGTTGAAGGGCTGAAACTGGCCCTTTCCATGATCGACCTCACCACCCTGGAGGGAGCGGATACCCCCGGACGGGTCCGGCAGCTTTGTGCGAAGGCTCTCCATCTTCATTCCGCCCGGCCCGAACTCCCCTTGGTGGCGGCCGTTTGCGTTTATCCGACCATGGTCCGGATCGCTCGGGAAGCGCTGAAAGGTACTCCAGTTAAAATTGCCGCCGTGGCTACGGCCTTTCCGAGCGGTATGAATCCTCTGGAGGTGAAGCTCGAAGATACCCGTTACGCCGTGGGTGAGGGAGCCGATGAGATTGATATGGTGATCTCCCGGGGGGACTTCTTGCGGGGCGACTACGGCCGGGTGGCGGACGAGATCGTGGAGGTGAAGAAAGCATGCGGCCGCGCCCATCTTAAAGTGATCCTGGAAACCGGAGAGCTGGGCACCCTGGACCGTGTCCGTCTGGCCAGCGACATTGCCATGGAGGCAGGTGCGGATTTTATCAAGACCAGCACTGGCAAGATCCAGCCGGCCGCCACACCCGAAGTGGTTCTGGTCATGCTCCAGGCCATCTACGACTTTCATAAAAAGACGGGCAAGATGATTGGCATGAAACCGGCCGGCGGGATCGCCAACTCCAAGCAGGCGTTGCATCTTTTAGTGATGGTGCGTGAAGTGTTGGGTCCGGACTGGTTGACGCCTGATCGGTTCCGCATCGGCGCCAGCCGCCTGCCCAACGATATTCTGATGCAACTGGAAAAGGAGCGGACCGGGGTGTACCAAGGAGGGGACTACTTCTCCAATGACTGAAGCCACCATCTCCAAGGGAACCGACTGGGGCTATGCCCCGGCGCCGGAAAGCACCGATCACATTCGCCTGAAGGAGCGGTATGGGCTGTTTATTGGTGGAAAGTTCGTTCCTCCGATCTCGGGCAAATATTTCAAGACGATCAACCCCGCCAACGAAAAGGCCTTGGCCGAAGTCGCCGATGCAGGGGAGAAGGACATCGACCGGGCGGTGCAGGCCGCCCGGCAGGCCTACGAAAAGGTTTGGAGGAGAATGTCCGGCCGGGAGCGCGGTAAGTATGTCTATCGGATCGCTCGCCTGATTCAGGAACGGGCCCGGGAACTGGCGGTGGTCGAATCCATGGATGGCGGAAAACCGATCCGGGAATCCCGCGACGTGGATATTCCGCTTTCTGCAGCCCATTTCTTTTACCATGCCGGCTGGGCCGATAAATTACCCTACGCCTTTCCCGCAAAAAAAGTGTCCCCCATCGGGGTGGCCGGCCAGATCATTCCCTGGAACTTTCCTTTGCTGATGGTCGCCTGGAAGGTGGCCCCGGCCCTAGCTTGTGGCAACACCGTGGTGCTGAAACCAGCCGAGACCACCCCGCTCACCGCCCTGCTTTTTGCGGAGATTTGCCAAGAAGCTGGCTTGCCCGATGGCGTCTTCAATCTGGTAACGGGGGCGGGTCCGACCGGAGCTGCACTGGTGAATCATCCAGACCTCGACAAGGTGGCCTTTACAGGCTCAACCGAAGTGGGCAAGGCGATCCAAAAGGCGCTGGCGAGCCGTGGCACCAAGCTGACGCTTGAGCTGGGCGGCAAGGCTGCCCATATCATTTTCGAGGATGCCACCATCGACCAGGCGGTGGAGGGAATCATTAACGGAATCTATTTCAACCAAGGGCACGTCTGCTGTGCCGGTTCCCGGCTTTTCGTGCAGGAGAGCGTCGAGGAAGAGGTGGTCGCCAAGTTGAAATCCCGGATGGAGACGCTGATTGTCGGCGACCCGCTGGATAAAAACACAGACATCGGGGCGATCAACTCGCGGGCCCAGTGCGACCGGATCCGGGAATATCTTAAGGTTGGTGTGGAAGAGGGGGCCGAACTGTTTCAGACAAGTTGCGCGGTGCCCAACCGGGGATACTGGGTGCGGCCCTCGTTTTTCACCAAGGTGGCCCAGTCCCACCGGATTGTGCAGGAGGAGATTTTCGGGCCGGTGTTGGCGATCCAAACCTTCCGGACGCTCAGCGAGGTTTTGGAAAAAGCCAACAACACTCCTTATGGGCTTTCCGGCGGGGTATGGACGGACAAGGGTGCGAAAATCTTTAAGGTCACTCGCGGGATTAAGGCAGGAGTGATCTGGGCGAACACCTTCAACAAGTTTGATCCGGCCTCACCGTTTGGAGGCTACAAGGAGAGCGGGTATGGGCGTGAGGGGGGACGGCACGGCCTCCGTGCGTACGTGGAGCTGTCATGAGTCG
>Ga0194118_10004438_pt1 | contig 15337 bp, 15 predicted proteins | sample TA2MahsurfametaG_2_FD_148662 | JGI IMG/M metagenome (GOLD analysis project Ga0194118, IMG submission 148662) | Freshwater microbial communities from Lake Tanganyika, Tanzania - TA2015013 Mahale N5 surface | ecosystem: Environmental > Aquatic > Freshwater > Lake | place: Tanzania: Lake...
TGCTGGTTTTGACCTGGATTCGGGTAAACCGACCGTTCTTTTCGGCCACCAGGTCATAGCCCACAAAATCCTCCAAGGGCGTCAGTACGCTGTAGCCGTTGCGGAACAAGGCTCCTGCCACCCTCTGCACCCCCACGGCTCCGATCTGGCGGTTGGAAAGTTTCATGTTGACAAATGTAGCGATAAAAACGACACTCTAGGCATGAAGACAAAAACAATGGTTCTGGTGCTGGCGATGCTTGCCATCCCGGCGATGGCCGAGGATGAGGACGACGCCGAGGAGTCCAGCCAACGCAAGGTCGCCAACTTTATCGGGGCAGTATTGGGCAAGTCCGGCGTGGTCACGGGACGCAACACCGGCATCACCTCTGATGGCGAATTTGTCTCTTACAATGGTCAAGGCTTTGCAACCTCCCGTGGTTATTACGGCGCTAACCGCAACCAAACTTGGGGCAACGATGGTTTGGTTGTGAAATCGGATAACCTTTACTACGGCGCAAAAACATCTTGGCAGAACGGGAACTCCTATACCGGCGAGGATGGCGAATCCTCATGGGTGGTGGTTCCTGCTGACCCAGATTAACCAAGTTTAAGCCCTAGCTGGCGGGGCGAGTATGGGTCTGGCTCTGGCTTGTAGTTTGGCGGAAGGTTGTCGTAGAACGGCATATTTGGCATAGCGCCCTCCATTGACCCAGTGGCGCTGGCTCCCATGCCAACGGCGACTTGTGAGCCACCGCTGACCGTATTGGCGTAGTAATTCTGGATATACCTAATTGCCTCTGCCTCTCGCTTGGTTGAGCGATTATTGATTCCGGGCAGCAATCTCATTCTGGCTGGATTGTTTTGGGCAAGCACGGCCTCTCTCTCCCGATAAGCCCGTTCGGTCGCTTTGACCAATTCGACTGGGTTAACGGACTCGATGGCGTTAAGGGTTTTTGCTCCAAACCCCCCGTCCACTTTTACCGGCTGGCCTAACTGGTTAAGCCCACGTTGCACTAGGCTGGTAAAACCACCCGGCCCGCGATTAAACACAAGGTCAACCGCATAGGGCTTGAGGGGTTCTGGTACCGCGTTGGCAATCGGGGCGGCATATTCGACCACGTACGCGGCGGCTGCTGGCTCCCTGTCTTGCGGAGCCATTGAGGCAATGCGCTTGAAGGCTTCGGGATGGTATTTGTCGGTGATGCCCGCCACCTCGCGGGAGCCGCCAAAATCCCCGGCGGGGATGTCGTACACGGCAATGTTGCCCTGCCGATCCCTTCTGGCCTCCCAGTTGATTGTGTTGCTCCTAACCCAATCAATAATCGGGTCGGTGGATGAGCGGGTGCCACGAGGCTGTACCGGCCTGCCCGTGGCTGGCCCGTCATACGGCATGGCCTCGGCAGGCATACTACCGCCACCGGCATCAAACTTGGCATCTACCTCGTCCATAAGTTGCCTCTGGGAGTCCTGCATATCCCCAAGCGCGGTGCTTCCGCCCACATCAGTTCCAGCCGCAGCGCCATCCTCCAGCGGGTCAAGGATGCCAGCGCTGGGTTCGCCCGTCGGGTTGTATCTTGCCGGGATGGGTGAGGGGGTTTGATAGCCAAACTCCTCATCAATGCCCCTTCGTTTCATGTCTTGTTGCATGGTTTTCTCCCTTTGTTCTCCTTCCAAAATCCTGTACATCGACTCCCGCATCTGGGGGGTCAAAACATCTCGGCTGGGGTTGGTTCTGAATCGTGCCATGGTTTGCTCCTATTTGGTTATTTGCTTTCTTCTAAACCCAGCCGAGTTGGCCTGAATGTAGGCTCGCCGCCCCTCATTGGAGCCTTGATCCATCATCCGGGTAATCATCTCCCGCTGGAAATCCGCCGGTGCCTGCATAAACGTGTTGCTGTCCATGGCCTTTCCGAGAAGCGCCTTCTGTCTTTGGCCGACCTCAAAGTGCAGTTGTCCAAGTTGCTTTCTGTTCAACTGATAAACCACGCCACCCAGCTTGATGTTGGGATCTGGCCGCCCCGGAAGCAGGGCGTTGGCGGCCTCAACCCCAAGCTCTTTGCGGGTCTGCTTCCAGGTGTTGTAAAGAAACAACGCCTCGCGGCTGGGGCGGTAACTGCGAACCTTGAGCGGATCTAGCACATTGGCAATAAACGGGTCGCTTCCCTTGGGCGTTTGGCGAACCGGCTCACCCCACATCCCGCGCATCGGGGGCAATCTTTTCCCGTCCACATCAATAACCGAAAACTTCTTTTCAAGCTCGTTGGCAAAGCCGGTAAGCAATCCCGCATCGGTCTTGGTGTCGGGAATATATTTGCGGCTGGCCCGGTTAAGGGCGACAAGCCCCGCCGGGACAACCGGCGAAGCCGTCACCGAGAATTGGTTTTGTAGATACTTTTCATACTCACCCGTGGAAATGGCTTGTAAAAGCGCATTGGTGGATTTTAGAAATGTCTGCTCCAGCGTGTAATTTGCCGTATAGGGAAGGCCATAAAGGGCGTAGGTCATCAGGTTTTCGGTGGTGTCATCATTGGGATATTTGTCGGCGATGGTTGAGTACATCCCCAGCACCGCACCTGCGTAGCCCATGGCTTCAAAGCTGCTGTAAACATCCCCTGAGCGCGGCCTAGAATCCCCGCCAGCCAAGCGCCTAGTTAGGCCGGATAAATTGATGGTTCCTGGGTACTCGGCCTCAAATTGCAAATCCCGCCTCTTTTCCGATTTGCTGACCCTTGGGTTAATCAGCCCCTCGTTGTAAAGCCACTGGGCTGCGGCAACTAGGCTACTGCCAACGATTGCGCTGCTGGCGGCCTCCAAGGCTTTCCTTCTGTCTCCATTTTGGAAGTGATAAGCCGCTTTAACAAAACCATACGGCGGATAAACGACCGGCAAGGCATCCTCCACCACGTTGACGGGGGTTTTGGCAAAGGGCAAAACCGAGCGGGTTACGATTGGGCCTGCAACCGGGATTTTATAGCCAAGCTGAACAAGCTGGTTGACGAGATTGGTGACAGGCGTGTCTTGCTGGAAAACCGCCCTCGCTGCCTCCTCGCTGACGCTTTCAATCTCTTTTTTGAAAGGGAACCTTGCGGTCATCAGAGCCTCCCTCGATCCCTTTCCGGCAAGGAGGGCTTTCTCGGCCAAGGTTCTCATCACCTCCTTGCGCCGATAGGGAACGTCACCCACGGCCAGCAATCTTCCCGTTGGCTCGGCAACCGTTCCTATTAGGGCGTCAAAGCCTTTCTTTACCCTGTCAATAAATGCGACCTTTCCGTTTTCTCGGATTGCCATATTTTTTCCGGTAAAGGCTTGGGCAAAATTTCTCAATGGATTTGACCCACGCACGCCCTCCCCGTAGGCGATTGATTCTTCGGGTATTCCAGTAAGCATCCCCTTGGCAACAGCTTTGGTTCCCCGCGCATACCCTTCAAGACCGGCCCGGACGGTTGTGGGTGTTATCTTGATGGTGCGCTCTGTCTTGGTGGCCGCACTGATGGCGGCGTCCATGGCATTGGCCAGCGGGCGAATTATGCCGCCCTGAAAAACAGAGCGGATTGTGTTGTAAATCGGGTTACGGATCAGCGATTGAAAGCTCAGTAACCCGGCGGTCTGAATGGCCTCTGGGTACACCTCTTTCAAAAAGCTTCTTGGGAACAGCCCTCGCTCAAAAACCTTTAGGGCATTGTTGGCCTGATCGAGTCTTGCGTTGGCGGCGTCGGCCAGCTTGGCGGCCTCGTCGGATAGGAAGCCCTTGGATTCCGGGTCTCTAAGAAACTTAACGGCCTGCTCGCGTTGTTTTTCGGCTAGTTTTGAATCTTGAAAAAGTCTGCCCAGCTCGGTCTGGTCTTCTGCCCTTAAATTGTATTGGGGATTTCTTTTTCTACCCAAGGCCAGCACGCTGGCGACATAGCCTTGCGGGGTCTTTAAATGCTCCTGATAGGCGCGAAGCCTTAATCCGGCCTCGGAAAGCCCGCCAACTACTTGGTCAAAAATTTCAGCAGCCCTGCGCGGGTCTTTGTCGATGATTCTGGCCTTTAGGATATTCGATGCGTTATCGACTTGAATTTTGTTTTTGCTCGTATTGATGATGTCCTGAAGCTGGTCGTCGGCCATATCCCCAAGTTCATCTATTTCCTGCCCAAGTGCGTAGGTCTTGCGAACGGTGCTGGGTTGCGCCGCAATCTCGATTTTTGCCGGAGTGCTTACTTTGCGGCTAAGAAGTTCCCGCTCTGCCGTTCTGGCAATTTTCTCCCCAGGGCCGGGTTCGGGCATCTGGAACTTGCCCTTGAGTGCTGGGCCTGTCTTGACGGGAGGCGGGGTGGCCGCGTCGGTGGCGGCCTCCGTGGTGGTCTGGACGGCTGGGGCTGAAGAGGGCGGGCGGCGTAGGGCTTGGGCAAGGTCGTCGATATTCTGCCCCAACTGCGTGGCCTTGATGCCGGTGGCTAGTCCCGTAGCCAGTTCTGCGCCAGTGGTGGCAATCGGAAACTTGTCCCGGTCGGCTTGTCGCAGCCTTTGATATTCTTGGTACTCGTCATCCCCGATCACCGCCCGAGCCACGCCTTGTTGGGCACGATTCCCGGCATAGTACCCAGCCGTTCCGCCAACCAACGTGCCTGCCAACATTCCTGGCAATCCCCCAAAGCGCCCCAATCTTGCCCCCGTCATGGCACCGCCATAAGCAGCAGCCGATGGAATAATTTCGCCCGCCACACTGCGGGCAACGGCTCCGGCTAGGCTGGGGTCTGGATCGCCCTCTTGGCGCGGTTGGGGTGCGTCTTGGCGGGGTTGTTCCTTGTCTGGAACAAATAATTTATCCAGCTCCTCCGCACGCTCATCCCGCTTGTCGGGGATAAATAAGGCGTCCAGCTCGGCTGCGGTGGCCATGCCGGGTTACGGCAGGAGGACGTATCCCTGCTGCATAAGCTGTCGGCTGTTTTCCTGCCACTTTGCCTTGGGGAAATAACCCAGTGTGCCACGCGGGTCGCGAACTCTGACCGTCTCGGAATTGAGGGGTTGTGGGGCTTGAGCCGGGGCGGGCATGGCCATGGGGGCTTGAGCTGGTGTCGCTACTGGTCGGTTGGTTGCGGCAGGCGCGGGCGCACGCAAGGGCATGGGAAGCGGTGATTCTTCCGGCAAAGACACATCCTCATCGCCACCACCCAGCGGGGCTGAAAACTCGGGTGTGTCCATCTCCATTAACCTTTGAATTTCTTGAACCCTCTTTTGCGCTTGATCCGACTTTTCTTTTGGCGTTTTTCCAAGCAGCCCAAGAAACGCTGGGCGGTTTTCGGTTCCTTCGGACTTGGCCTCTGCCAAGTCAATTTCTGCCTCGGTCGATGTTTGGGCGGCCTCGGTCATTCTCGATTTCAATTCTTGTATGCGGGCCTGCTTGGCGGCGTTGTCCACTTGGATGCTTTTCTCAAAACTTGCACGAAAGGCGGCTACCGCTGGGCGAAGCATCTCATAGCGTGGGTCTGACTCAATAATCGGAATGTCCTCAACCGAGATATTGGTTTTAATGCTTCCGTCTGAATCAACCGTAATTTTTGAGGAAAGAGGTTTTTGAACCACCTTTTCTGGTTCTTGAAATCTGAAATTAAACATAGCCATAAGATTTGATCCTCCCGTCCATCCATTTGCGGATGATGGCCTTAATCCATGGCTTGTTGCTGATAAACTTGGCTACGGCTGGGCCAAACTTGCAGTAGGCGTCAACCAGCCAGCGCGGAGCCTTCTCAAGCAGCCAGCTTCTAAATTGCATCCACTTCGGGTTTTCCTCTCCGTAAACCTCGCGGGCAACCCAGCATCCGATTGGAATGGTTCCGCCAAAGCTAAACATACTCCCCAGGCCGCTGGCGATATTGCCAAAGGCTTGGGACGGGCTGGTGTAGGAACGTGAGATCGCACCCACCTGGCTCCCGTACATCGACGCCGCAGCGTTCTGCATGGTGTTGTAGATCGAGGCTGAAGTCTGCGCCCCCTCCAGACCGGCGTTGGGGTTGACGAACTGGAAGGGATTGGTGGCGTAGCTGGCGGTGTTAAAGCCGCCCGCCTGACCCACATTGGCGGCGATGTAGTTATTAAACGCCGCGTTCTTGTTGGCAACGTACTGGTTGGCAATATTGTAGGGATTGGCGCCACCGGCCAGAAACTCGTTGGCCGCGCCCAAGCGGGAAAGGTTAAGCGATTGGCGCAGCGCGGTGTCACGGGCGGCTTGGTCGCCACGACTCATGCCGGAGCCAAGGAAAGAAGCCGCCGCACCATATCTCTGCGCCTTGCGTTGCTCGCCCAAAAGACCCGTCTGCATAGCCTCCTCGACCGCCGGAGCCACGCCAAAGATGTTGCCACGGGCGGTCTGCGCCCCCCGCGCCGCCTGCTCCACGTCGCGCCTGACCGATTCGTCCAAAGTTGAACCCAGCCGAAGCTGGTTTATGGCCTCGTCCTCGATCATTCCGCGCATGGCCTCAGTGCGCTCGTCCTGGGTCGCACCCAGCGGGGTGTCGATCATCGACTTGTAGGCACCCTGCAAACTGCGGGAGGTGGAAAGGTAGTTGGGGTCGATTAGGTTAATCTGGTCAAGGGCGTTCTGTTCGGGCAGCGAGATGATCTTTCGGTACTGCGTCCTGTCGTTTTCCGTGACCGTGAATCCCTTGGTTTTAAGCGCATTGGCCTTGGTCAGCGTGTCGTTGAGCGAGGCTAGGTCGGTTGTGACCTCGTTAATCTGCTTTTGGATGGCGATAAAATTTGCATCCCCAGGCTGGGCGTAAGCCTGCTTGGCGCGAAGGTCGGCCAGCCGGGTGTTGGCGGCGGCGATGGCCGAATTTGAATCGGAAATGGCTCGGTCGTTGACGCGGTTGTATTCGGCAAGAATGGCGTTATCCACCTCGTTGGCGGGTGCGTCCTTGCCGACAGGGGTTGCCGTTCCGAAAAGATTGTTGGCCGAAAGGTTGGAAACGGTGCCAGCAAGCCCGGACGGAGTGCCTGCCGCACCGCCTCCCGTGGCTGTGGTTGCGCCCGTGGTCAGGTTGGCCGCGTCGCCCAGAGCCGGGGAGGGAGAGCCGGAGCCAAGGGCGGCGGCGGCTCCGAGGCTTCCAATGTTAACATCGTTAAAGTTTAACCCTTGCGCCGCCTCGAAAATGCGCGGAGCGCCTTGGCGGATCTGCATGGTAAGATCCAAAAGGCCGCGTCGATCAATGTCTAACAACTCCTTGTATCTCTTTTGTTCGCTTCTGCTTGCTTTTGAAAGATTGTCCTCAGACTGTTTTTCCCTTGCCCTTGCCGTGTCCAGCGCATTAAGGGCATCTTCGGCTCCCTTGATTGTATCCAAAAGATTCTGAGCAGAAGCGCCCGTGGCCTCGGACTTGTAAAGCCGAACTTGTCTGCCCGCCTCGCGCAACGTGGCCCTGTCGGTGTCATTGAGGGTGTCAACCCCGGCGCGGATCGCCTGATCCACGGCGGCCTGGTATCTCTGGGCGGCCTCAATAAAATTGGCTGGCCTGCCGGATGCCTGGGAAATCTTTGGCTGGTTATAATCGTAATCGGCTCTGGCCTGGTCAATGGCATAGGTGTTGTTGGGAACATTTACATAGACGGGTTTCCCATCTTTGAAGACTTTTTTCCCATTAACAACCTGCTGAACCTTGGTGCTGCTGGTGACTTTGTATGAATTTGGATCCAGCCCGTACACGTCCCGAATGACGGCTTCCTGCGCCTTAAATTCGCTGGGTTTGTTTTTGTCAAAAATCTTGGTTAGATCGGTGACGCCAAGCTGCTTGTACTTGATGGCGTGATCGACGTTGGCCTTGGCGTAGTTGCTGCCAAGAAGTATGGAATTGGTATAATCCAGCCCTTGCGATCTGACCACCGCCCCTTGGTTGGCTGTGGTAAAATTATATCCGCCCTTCTTAAACACCTCGGCGTCTAAGCCAAGCCCCTCTGAAATATATGCCCGCCTTAAATTGCCTATCTTGCTATTGTCTAGGGAGTAATTACCCCTGTTGTCTTTTTTTAGGTAAGTATCAAGATTTGCAACTCTTCCGATTGCCTCTGGGGTTCCCTTTTGGCCACCAAGCCATTTTTTTACCGACTCAATTCCCGCCGCCTTTTTTTGTTCGTCGGTTGGTGGTGTTCTGGCGGACATATTACCCCGTCCTTCCAGTTGCCCCGGCCAGGTAGTTGGTCGGCGGCAATCCGGCGTTCATGGCCACGTTGCCGGGAACGGACTGACCCGGAGCCGCCCCGTAGAGCAGGCCAAACTGGCGGGAAAGCTGGTCGCCCATGGCGCGGTTAAGCGCAAACGCCTGGGGGTTCAGCTCATACTGGCGGCGCATGGTTTCCAGAGACCTTTGCGGCCCCAGCTCGCGCTCGGTCTGAAGACCGGCCTCGGCGAAGCGCCGCGAGTCCAAGGCCGCCAGATCGGCCTCCAAAGCCCGTTGGCGGGGGAGATACTTGCGGCGTAGCTCATCATCGACCCGCACCATGTCGGGCTGGCGCTCCAGATAGGTCTGAAGGCTGGACTTGTAGAATAACGCATTGGCCTCCGCCGCCCGCATCGGATCGGGCGGGGGAGGAGGAGCTGGGATGGATGGCCCGCCGCCCATTAGCTTAAAGCCTTTCTCATAAATTTGTCGTAGTCGTAGGATCTCCTTAATCCGTTGCGGTTGAAGTTGAGCGTCCTGCGCCGCCCGAATCGGTCGAAAAGGATAACCAGCAGGCTCTTAAGGTAGTCTTTGGAACGACTACCGTGTTCTCTGTCACTACTAGCACCACCCGAAGGGTCGGCAAGTCCGCAGACCGTTAGGTCAACAAACACATCGTCGCCCGTCTCCTCATGCCAGTAATGGCTGGGAGCAGCCCCGCTGGGCAGGCACCTTGCCAGAGCCACCCCGCAAATCTCGTTGTCTTCCCTTTTCCTAACCACGCCCATCAGACCCTTACGCTCAAACCAGCCCACCCAATCCCTAAAGTTAGGCCATCGGCTTTCCGGCACCCCGCTTTCCTCAAGATACTCCACCGCCGTCACGAGATATTCTTCTGCACTTCCATGGTGTCGGGGTTGGCCGCCACCAAGACCGAGCGCACCGAGAGCTTTCGGGCAGGGGACTCAATCTTAAAGCGGATGTTACGCGTCTTGCCAAAGCTACGCAGGCTGTCGGCCCTGCGCTTGACGGTCTGGTTGGAAAGGGTGGCGGGCAAAGTTAGGGGCAGGGTCAGCCCTCCGGCGCTGGTCGTGTCCACGCCCGTCCCCAAGGTGACATCGTTGCTGTCGGTGTCCCGGCGCATGGACAGAGTCGCGTTGGTCGAGCCAGAATAGAAAAACTCAATTTCATAGTGCGAGAGGTGCTTGAGGCTTAGTTTATCGTCAAAGTCGTAAGCCTTGGTGAAAATGCGCGATGTGTAGCTTGTCCCGTAATCCTTGTAATCGGTGTCGTTGTCCAGGCTGCCTTCGGCCTTGTAGCCCAGATAATGTCCCACCTGACCAATGGGGGAGCCGAAAGCCAGCTTGACGGTGTTGGTGGTAAAGCCGCTGGAAAAATTTGTCTCCGTCATTCGGGAAGATTGAATATCCCAAAGACCCTCAAAGGCGTTAAAAATGGCGTTGTAAACCAGAACGTGCGAGCAGGTGGTGGCCGAGTCTAGCGGCAGGGCCAAGAGGTAGCGGTTATCGCTGAAAACCCCGTTGACCTTGGCGATGAAGTTTTTATTGATGCGGGCGATGATGTCCTTGACGCCCTCGGAAATAGGCAGTCCCACCGTGGAGAAGTTGTCGGCCAACGACCGTGCCACGGTGCGGATGCCGTCGTTGGCCAGAAAATAGACGTCCTTGTTGACAAAGGCCACGGATCTTCCGGCCACGCAACCGATCCGATCAGAAAGTTGCTGCACCGTCCATCCCGCCGCCGTTGAGGCCGTGGGGTCAGTCGTGACGAGATAAATCTTGGTGGGCTTGAAGACAAGCATCTGAAAGCCGTAGTAGGGCTGGATGGCGGTGATGTCCTCGCCGTCATCCCCGCCCACGATGATGGAATTGGTTGCCTTGAAGACGGCGGGGTCAAGGATGTCGGAGGCAAAAAGCGTGTTTCGTTCCGTGCCGGTACCCACGGCAAAAAGGCGGTTGGTAAAGGTCTTAATCAGCTTGAGGTTGTTGGGGGCAAGGTGAATGGTGGCCGTGGCGGTGGCCTGGTTTCCGCCCGACCCGGTCGAGATGGTCACGGTCGGCGCGGTGATATAGCCGCTGCCCCCGTTGGTCACGGTAATGCCGGTGACGGCCCCGCCTGCCGCCGTGGCAATCGCCGTGGCAGTGGTTCCACCCGAAAGAGCCGGGGTGCCGATGGCCACGGCAAAGGTGCCTGCGGTGTAGCCGGTTCCAGCCGTGGTCACGGTGATGGAAACCACCTTAGATCCTTGCCGCGTCGAGGTGGTTCCATCCGTCCTGAAAAGCTGGCTGGCCCCGTCCACATAGAAGGCCAGGTCGTTGAGCTGGGCAAACTCCACCTGCACGGAGGTTGAACTATGCGTGCCGTTGGTGGTGGCAAAACTGGTGGCGCTGGTCGAGCGGTACAGCGTCCCGTCGGTGGCCACCAGAAGTTGCTCAATGGTCGGCGTGTCGAAATAGAACATCCCCTGCACATCGCTGGCCGCCGTCGATACGCGGGTGGACATGGTCTCAATCCCTAGGCGGCTTTGATAGTTACCGCTGGGAGTGATCGTCATGTTGAGCGCTTCGCTGACGGCGTTGTTGCCGATTAGGTTGGGAACAAGCCCGGAAACCTGACCGCCCTCAAACGAGGCGGTTCCGGCCACGGCCAACAGGTCGTCGAGCGAGGTGACGTAGTACACGCCTTGGCTCCTTACTCTATCTCTTCGCGGTAAAGTTCGCCCAAGCTGGACGGCGTGATGGTCTTGATACTGCCCACCTGGCTTAGTTCAAAGTTAGCCATGGCGGCCAGGTCGGCGTTGGCCGACTGCACCACGCTGGCGGCCTTCTCGTACTGCCGTTCCCGCTGAAGGGCGTCGGCATGAGTCAGGTCTAGGACAACCTGATGGGCGTGGGGCAGGCGAAGCTCGTCATCGACCGAATCGTTGGAGGGCGGGAAATCGACCACATAGTTGTTTCTGGTCAGGCACTTTAGCTTTTGCACCACCTTAAGCGTGGTGGTTCCGCTGGTTTGTAAAATCGGAAACAAGTCCAGCTCTGCCGTGCCGCCGGTGTTGCGGCCCCGAAATACATAGCTGGCGGGCGTGCCGGTGCGGTCAGCGTCAAGCAGGCCGGGGTCTTGGCTGATGATGGTTTGCAGATCCACGGCCATCAGCTCCTCATTTCCGTAAGCCACCGCCAAAGGTGTCTCCACGTTGGAACCCAGGCTGATGGTGCGCGTCGAGGTCGAGACAGAATAGGTCGAGTTCGTCACCGTCTCGCGCCACGGCGCAAAGTTCCAGACTCTGCGGTAATTAAGCGAAGCCGCTTTCTTTAGGAAAGTGACGGTGTCAGAGTCGGTCTTGCCGACTTTCTCCCCGGCGTAGGTGGCGATTTCAGATAAAGTCATTTCCCTTCCGCCTGCTCCTTGGCCTGCGCCTGGATCTTCTCAATCAAAGCGAACACGGCCTCATACGGCATCCTGCCCAGCGATCCAAGGATCAGGTTGATTTCAGAAATCGAGAGGTCGAATTTCATTTCAAGCGGCCTTGAAGCGGCGGCGACTAGGAATTATCCTCCAGCCAGCTTGTGCCTGATTGGATGGCCGAGTGAAGCGGGGCCAGATCCTCGGTTGTCCAGATGTCCCAGCCAACGGCCAGCTTGAGGTGTTCGACATTTCTGTCCACGTCACCCCTTCGTTGCTCTTGGGTCTGGTTGGCCAAGGGAGCGGCTAGACGGTTGGCGATCAGGTTCACGCTGTCCAAGGCGGCGGAATACCGCTGGGCTGGGTTAACTTCTGGCAGGGTGATTTCGGTGGGCATGGTTAGGCTCCTTGTAGTTTGGCTTCCAGTTCGTTTACTTTGTCAGACAGTTCCTGCACCGCTTTTACGAGGATGGGAATGAGTGTGGCTGGGGCGGCTTCCAGTTTTTCGGGGTTATCGTCATTGACCAGATGCGGGACGGACAGGCCGGACTTGGCTTGCGCCTCCTGCAATTCCTGTGCGATGAAGCCGATTTCAGGCTGTCCCACCTTGGCTTTGCTCCTCATGTCCCACACAAACGAGACGGGGCGCAGTTCTTGGATCAAGCTTAGTCCGCTTGCCAGCGAGACAATATCCTTCTTGTCCCGCCTGTCGGACAACGATGAGATCGAGGTCTGCTGACAGCGCAGGGTGGCGATGGCAGAGTTGCCCAGCGTGATGACGTTGGATGCGGTGGAGGAAGTGCCGACTGCCGTGTTGCCAAGGAACACATTGTTGGAGCCAGTTGTATTGGCATTGACTCCTGCGGCTCCGTAACCAGCGTGAAAGCCACAGGCCGTATTCGTGTTGCCTGTGGTGTTGGAGTAGAGGGCTCCTCGTCCATTGGCGGTGTTGTTGTTGCCTGTGGTGTTGGAGTAGAGGGCTTGGATTCCTTTGGCGGTGTTGTTGTTGCCTGTGGTGTTGGAGTAGAGGGCTTCTCGTCCATTGGCGGTGTTGTTGTTGCCTGTGGTGTTGGAGTAGAGGGCTTGGATTCCATTGGCGGTGTTGCTGTCGCCCGTGGTGTTGGAGTAGAGGGCTTGGACTCCGTTGGCGGTGTTGTAGAAGCCTGTGGTGTTGGCCTGAAGCGCATCGCTCCCGATGGCTGAGTTACTGGTAATTCCGCCTGCGCCATAGTTAATCAGGCTTTTGCCAGAGGTGAGGATGAGGTTGCCACTCGAATTTATCCTTACTGCCTCTGCGCCGCCTTCGGCAAACGCAATCGTGTCGGCGGCGGGGAAGAAGAGGCCGGTATTGGTGTCGCCTGTGGGGACGATGGCGGGGGCGGAGGCTGTGCCTGTTCCGCTGGTAATCAGGGTCGTGCTGGTCAGAGTCGGGATCACGCCGGTCGTGATTGTGCCTGTCGTAATTGTGGCACTCGTAAAGGTGGCCAGTGTGCCAGTGGTCGTCCCCAGCGTGGCGGTATCAATCGTGCCAGTGGTAATCACGGCGGTGGGCAGGTTGTTGGCCAGGTTGGTGATCGAAACCTTCTTTAGATTGTTGGAGTCGGCGCTGTCAGAAATCAGCATCAGATCGGCCCCGACCACGCTGGTTTTGGCGGTGCGGTCGGTGACAAAGCCGCCCACAGGGGTGGCCGCGTCCACTAGTGCGTGCAGCTTGGCCGCCGTCACGTCGCCGGTTACGCCGTCAGTAAAACTAGTGCCTTTTGAAAATGAAGCCATTTATCCTCCTGCCAGTTTTTGTTTAAGAAACTCCCACGCCAGCGTGAAGCCAGCCCCCACGACTGAAGCTAAAACGATCAGCCGTGTCCGCAAGTGTTCCAGAGTTGAGACCCGGTTGGCCAGGTCGCCAAAGCCGGACAGGCTTCTCTCCAGCATCCCGGCTAGGACGGTGATCTGAGTCTCAATCCTGACCAAACGCTCGGAATTGGTCATCAGCTTTTCACGGATTTCGCTGATTTCGTCGGCACTCACGACCCGCGCTCCTCCAAAAATTTTAAGGCGACGGCCAGATGAACCACGGCAGCCTCAATGCTTTCCCGATCCCGCCCGTCTAAGACGAGCTGCTTGATCGAGCGGTTGACGGAAAGGAGGTGTTTTACTTTGCCGATATATTTTGTCTCCCTGCTCATGGCGTTGCTGGTGTCCGCGCACTTCTCGGCCTCGACAAAACAGGCGTAGTCGTTTTCCGTCAGGCAAGATCGCAAAGACAAGCGTAGCAGCCAGCGGGCCAGCCGGGTACGGAGTTTGGTGGGGAAGAGCCAGCTCACAGACCCTCTGGCACACTCGGAGACACAAAATTCACCGCATCGGCCTCGTCCCTTGTGCTGGCTAGGAGCCTTGCCTTGTAGTCGTGGTAGGCCGAACGAAGGCTGGCGATATAGGATTTGCCTGCTTCCACATTATCCACTAATCCAAGGGCGGCGTTGCGTTGCCAAATCTCATCGTACCCAGCCTCAAGAATCTTGGCCGTCACCAATTCACGGATGCGGGTGATGTTTTCCTTGTGGGCTTCTTCGATGGTGCGGGTATCGGTAAAAATCGAAGTTCCGTCTGCATGGTAATGTAATGTTTTTCCTCCCATAAAATTAGACATATTGGAAACCCATTCTGGGAACTGCTATTGCAGAACGCGAAAAAGATTCATGCGTTGTTTGGTCGTAATTTGTTGCGGTATAATTAAATGACAGCGCACCCAAGCTGATGTCTGCAACCCCTATAAAAGACGATTGAATGGCGTTATCAGAGGCAGAGACGCACAATAAAGATGTTGATGAAAGTGCGCTTTCTGGTGTCAATGACATATAATAAAAGCCCCTTGTAATTGAGGCGGAGGGACTGATTGAGATGGTTATTGTTGTTGTTGCGCTGGTTCCACAAGCGGCAATTCCACCGCAAACAAATGTAAATGGTTCGCCGTTTTCGGCAGCCTGCCAAATCGCAACATGGCAGTTAACAGATGAGGACGGAGCAGTTGATGTTCTGTAACCCAAAACATCAATGTTTCCGTCCGATGGCACATAAATTAGATTGAAACGCCTCTGCTTCGCCGTGCTTAAAGTAGCACCAGCAACGGTTGCGCCAATGTTGGCCGTCATTATGTAGTTTCCGCTGGCCGTGTTTTTATGCTGGGGAAGCCAAGGAATTTCCTGAAATTGAGAATTAGAGAAGAACGCTCTTGTATTTTTTCCACTATTAGGCGCAGGAACAAGGCCAGACACGCCAGCGTTAGTTGTGGTTGCTCCGACAAATGGAGGAGGGGGGCCGAAGAAAGCCATAACTTACCTCACAATCCCCGCCGCCCCGCCGAAGAAGAAGGGCATAGTTAGGCTTGCCTTCCGATTAAAACGCCGGTGCCGGTGGAGGTGATTCCAGCAATCGCTCCTGTGGGTATAAAGCTGCCCTCAAAAGTAATTCCTTGGCCGCTGGTAAGCTGGATTCCGCTGGCAGTAGAAGCCGTGCCGTTGGTGTCGATAAACACCGTGCCAGAGGTGCATTGCACCAAAAGGTAGTTGCGGCTCGCGTTAGAGGCGAAAAGGGTGCCGTTAGTGGTGCCAGCGGTCAGCGTGCCGGAGGTGGTCGTTGAGCGAGTGACATCAATGCCGTTGGCAACGTCTGCCTGGAGGGTCGTCAACAACGCCTCGATGGCGTCGAGGTTGACGTTGATGGTGGACGTCCCGGCAGTCACGCCGGAAAGCCCCTCAATGATCTGGTTTAACTGCCTGCCCATATAGGGTAAGCCC
>Ga0194118_10004441_pt1 | contig 15334 bp, 17 predicted proteins | sample TA2MahsurfametaG_2_FD_148662 | JGI IMG/M metagenome (GOLD analysis project Ga0194118, IMG submission 148662) | Freshwater microbial communities from Lake Tanganyika, Tanzania - TA2015013 Mahale N5 surface | ecosystem: Environmental > Aquatic > Freshwater > Lake | place: Tanzania: Lake...
GGTAATACCGTTCTTGGTGATCCTGCAGTTGTAACTGATAGAACTGTTATCAATGGCTCATTGGTTGCTAATGGTAACTTGACAATATCTGGTAACACCGTTATAGGTTCAGCCGCATCAAGCACCCTAACACTAACTGGTAATACTGTCACTATCACGCCAGCTGTTCTAAACTTTAGCTCAGGTAAGCTGTTTATTCAGAAAAATGCCAGCAGAGTAGGCGTAAATACTGTAACACCAAATACAACATTTGATGTTGCTGGTATAATTAGATCATCGACTGGTGGGTTTAGATATCCTGACGGTGCAACAACTGCTGCACCTCTTTATGTCTATGACTCGGCTGGTACACAGTTGTATCCATAATTATAAATATGGCATAGGAAAATAGGAGCAATATTGATATGTCCTTTGAAGCGATCAGAGATGCAATTGACAATCTTCGTGACGGTAATCCTGCTAACTTTGCTCAAACTGTAAAAGACATTTTGATGACAAAGCTTTCGGACCGCATGGATGTTGAAAAGGTGAGCATCGCATCACAGATGTTTGGTGGTGATGCTCAGGAAGTAAATTCCACGGAGACAAGCAATGAGAACGCTTAAGGATATCAGAGACCGTGCCTCGCATCTTAAAGAGGCTGGTTATGTCACAACGACGCAAGCAAAGCAGCGTATATTTAGAACAGATACGTCTGTTGATGATGATGAATCACGTTCATTAGAGCCAAAAGCTGGTGGTGAAAAAGCTTTTAAAGCGATGCATACGTCAAATATAACTGATTTTGGCGATCAAGATGAAAATCCAAATCAGGCCGATGCTAAGAAGCGCATTCGTCATCGTGCAAGTGATGAACCAAAAGTTGGTGAGAAAACTAAGATCAACCAAGGTACATCAACTGTAAGGGGACCTGAGCTTGGTTCTTATACAAAGCAAACACCAACAAATTATGCAGACAAGCGTGGTGGTGAAACATCTGTTCTTCGCACAGCACCATCTTCAGTTGAGCCATATGCTGTAAAGACTCCGCGAGTTTCTATTAAGCAATTTCACGAGTCTACACAATTTGGTATTCATCGCATTATTGAATCTCGCATTGGTGGTCGTGTAATTTTCGAAGATGGTTATGTTGATGTTGATGATGAGTTAGCATCAAGAATTGCAGATGTATATTCGCTTCTCGAAGATGAAAATGCAGAATTTTTTATTGCCATGGGCGCATCAAGCGCACAGGGTCTCCGCGATGTAATCGACTTTGTTACCAATACAGAAGTCGAAGGAGAATAATCCATGGCAATTGATAGAGTAGTAAATAAAGGTAATAAGGGTGGATATGTCACTGGCATTTTTTCTGCTGGTGGATCTATTCAACTTAATAGCTCAAATGCAGTAGTCGCTGCAAATTCTGCTGGTGAGACAGTTCAAGAGATGTTTATCTCTGTGGTATCATGGTCAACAGCAAATGCGGTGACATTTAATATTAAGCGCGGCGCTAATACTGTGCTTAATCTTGGAGGTACTTCTGCTGGTACATTTGATTTCCAAGGATCAGGTATTGGTCTAGAGACTGGTGGTGAGGCCGCAGCAAATGTTGTTGTGACTAGGTCTGGTACTGGCCCCGCCTCCTTAGTAATTAAGTTACACAAGCGGCCAGCAATTGTTGGTGGCTCAATTTACTAAGGGGATTCAAATGAAACTCATCTGCGAAGTTAATGAGGAGCTTAAGATTATCACCGAAGCCAATGAGCGCGGTGGTAGAAGCTTTTACATTGAAGGTGTGTTTATGCAGGCCGAACAGAAAAATCGCAACGGTCGTCTATATCCCAAAGCCATTATGGTTCGTGAGGTTGAACGTTATATTAGAGAAAACGTAAACCAAAATCGTGCTTATGGTGAGTTGGGTCATCCGGCAGGACCCACAATTAATCTTGAGCGTGTTTCACACATGATTAAGGAACTGCGCGAGGATGGTAATAATTACATTGGTCGTGCTAAGATCATGGAAACACCATACGGAAACATCGTCAAGAATTTGATGGATGAGGGTGCTCGCCTTGGTGTTTCTACTCGTGGTATGGGTTCTCTTAAAGAGCGCGATGGTTGCATGGTAGTGCAAGATGATTTTCATTTAGCTACAGCAGGTGATATTGTTGCCGATCCCTCTGCTCCTGATGCATTTGTGCATGGAATCATGGAAGGTAAAGAGTGGGTTTGGGATAACGGCATTCTAAAGGAAGTCGATATTGCCAACTACAAGAATCGCATCAATGAGGCATCTAGATCACGCCGCACCGAAGCAGAAGTTGTGGAAGTCTTCCGTAATTTCTTAGCCAAGCTATAATAAACAATTTTATAAATATCATAGCGTAAAACATTAGCTCCCAAGGAGATGAAAATGGTCGATAAAGTTAAGAAGGTCAACGAAACAGATGCACCGGGCGCGCATGTTACTGAGCCTGCTGGTAATAAGGTAACTCCTCCTGGTGGAGACAAGCCCGGTGAGCATGATCTGGTGATGACATCACCGACTTCAGTTAATCCGGCATCACGTTCAGCAATGGTTTCAGCCATTGTCAATACCGTGTCAAAGATGAAGAAGGGTGACCTTACAGCAACGTATGCTAAGGTTATGGGTCTTCCTGATGGTGAGCATGAATATCCTATGCAGGGTACTTCAAAGATTGTTCAGCCGGCCAAAGTTACATCAGAAGACCTGGATATTGCCGATGATGTTCGCGCAATCTTTGAAGGTGCTGAAGTCTCTGAGGAATTCAAGACAAAGGTATCTGACATTTTCCAGACAGCTCTTGTGACAAAGATCAATGAGAAGCTGGAAGAGATGGCAGCAGTTCACGAGGCAGAAATTGCTGAGACTGTAGAAACACAGATGTCAAGCATCGTTGAGGAGCTTGATTCTTATCTTGACCACGTTGTTGAGCAGTGGATGGATGAGAACCGTCTGGCCGTAGAGACTGGCCTGCGCTCTGAGATTGTTGATTCATTCATGACAGGTCTTCGTAATCTATTCTCTGAGCATTACATTGATGTGCCTGAGGGCAAGGAAGATGTAGTTGAAGACCTAGCTGCTAAGGTTGAGGAGCTAACTGCGGCCCTTAACAAGGAAATTGAGACTTCAGTTGAGCTACGTGCAGAGAATGTAGAACTTGTTCGTGGTGCTCTGCTTTCTGAGGCTGTTGAAGGCCTAACCGACGTGCAGGCCGAAAAGCTACGTAAGCTAGCCGAGTCTGTCGATTTTAATGATGTGGATTCATTTGCTGAGAAGCTTGGTGATCTTAAGGAAGGTTACTTCCCAACAGGTCGCAAGGCAGCAGCAAAGTCTGTCCTGACCGAATCAGTGCTCGATGCTGATCCGATCGACAATGTGGATGACAAGACATCAGGTCCAATGGCTCAGTATGTTGCGGCAATTTCACGCACGGCTAAGAAAGCATAAATTACTAAATACTGATAATTATTCCTAAGGAGGGAAAGGTAAGTACCATGAATACAGAAGCACTAATGCAGAAGTGGGGCGCGGTCATCGATCATGGTGACCTCCCGGCAGTAAAGGATTCTCATCGCCGTGCCGTTCTAGCGCAGCTGCTTGAGAACCAAGAGTATGACGCACGCCAACAGGCTATTGGTTCAGGTGGATATCGCGCACCTGGTCTTCTAGGTGAAGCTGCTCCCGCGAATGCGATGGGCACATCTTCGTCAGTAGCCTCCGCTGGTAATATTGATATCTTCGACCCAGTGCTTATCTCACTGGTTCGTCGCTCGATGCCAAACCTGATTGCTTATGACATCTGCGGCGTGCAGCCGATGACTGGCCCAACAGGCCTGATCTTTGCTCTGCGCTCACGCTTTGACTCGCAGACAGGTACAGAGGCTCTATTCAATGAAGCCAACACCACATTCTCCTCTGCTGCTGGTGGTAACACAGCTTCTCGCTTCGTTGTTGCTAATACGGCCTCTGGTCGCGTGCAGGATGGCAATGACCCGACAGCTCGCGTGAAGGCTGGTGCTTCTGGCTATACCGTTTCAACCGGTATGTCAACAACTCGCGCAGAAGCCCTGGGTGACGGTGCAACTAATGCATTCCAGCAAATGGCATTCTCAGTCGAGAAGGTTGCCGTGACCGCAGTGTCGCGTGCCCTAAAGGCTGAGTACACCATGGAACTGGCACAGGACCTAAAGGCAATTCATGGTCTTGATGCTGAGTCCGAGCTGGCCAATATTCTGTCTGCTGAAATCCTTTCTGAAATCAACCGTGAAGTTGTTCGTACGATCAACTACACAGCTACAGCTGGTGCTCAGGAGAATGTGACGACAGCTGGTACATTCAACCTCGACGTTGACTCAAATGGTCGCTGGATGGTTGAGAAGTTCAAGGGCCTGCTATTCCAGATTGAGCGTGAAGCTAACCAGATCGCGAAGGCAACCCGTCGCGGTAAGGGCAACGTATTGATCTGCTCATCAGACGTTGCATCAGCTCTCTCAATGGCCGGCGTGCTTGACTATACACCTGCTCTATCTGCTAACCTGCAGGTTGATGACACAGGTAACACCTTTGCTGGTGTGCTTAATGGTCGTGTCCGCGTCTATATTGACCCATATTTCTCATCATCTTCTGGTAAACAATACCTGACAGTTGGTTATAAGGGTTCAAGCGCATTTGACGCAGGCCTCTTCTATTGCCCATATGTTCCGCTCCAGATGGTTCGTGCCATCGGTCAGGACACCTTCCAGCCGAAGATTGGCTTCAAGACTCGTTATGGTCTGGTTGCCAACCCGTTTGCTACATCCACTGCGGATGGTACAATCGGCTCATTCGGCGATGCGAAGGCAAACATCTACTACCGCTTCGTATCCGTGACCAACCTGATGTAATATCAGGCTCACACGCCTAGTAACAAAAGCCCCGTGGGAGAAATCTCACGGGGTTTTTTGTACCTAAATAGTATCACGGAGGACAGCAATGAGTTCTATTACTGAACAACCAACTAACTTGAATTACCTATCACCGTTAGGCTTCAAATTTACATTGAGGCGTCTACCGACTGTAAATTACTTCTGTCAGTCGGTAGATATTCCAGCAATTAGCATGACACCAATCAATACACCAACACCAGTTGGTACTCTAGTAAGACCAGGTGATAAGATTGTATATGAACCTTTAGTGCTTACATTCAGAGTCGATGAGGATATGAAAAACTATATTGAGATGGTTAATTGGTTAGAAGGTCTTGGTCACCCAACATCGCTACAGCAAACTCGTGATCTATCTCGGTCATCACCAATAGCATCACAAGGTAATATTGGATCTGCACAGACCTTTGTATCAGATGCAACACTTACTGTTCTTACAAGTCATAAGAATCCATCACTAAATGTTTTCTTTGCTGATGCATTTCCAACATCACTATCTGCATTACGATTCAATTCAACTGCAAATGATGTTGATTACTTAGAAGCTACAGCTACATTTTCTTATAGAAAATATACATTAGAACGCATTTAGTTCTGTACATTTGTATAGAAACCTGGTATGTTGGCTAGATGATGACACAAGAAATCCTTGATATGTGGGCCAGCGATACAAAGCTGGATGACCTTAATTTGGACCTTGAGAGCATCAAGGTACCATTGCTTCACGGCAAATACCTTGCGTTGCTATCAAAGGAGCGCGGTAAGGTACGTGAGCTAACAGGAAACAAAAAGACACTTACAAGATTGCTGACTGCTTATTATACTGGTAAATCTACACCTGAAGATTTATCAAAGCTAGCCCGAGAGCAGTTTCTTGAAAGAGTATTGCGTGGTGATGTTGAAGATAGAATCCTCAATGATCCCGCAATGATTAGATTGGAAAGCACACTTGGTATGCATCAAGAATGTGTGCTGGTTCTAGAAGAAATTATGAAGTCAATCAATAATCGTGGTTTTCAAATCAAGAATGTTATTGATTGGCGTCGTCTGACTGTGGGGATGAAATGACAGAAACTGTGCACATACACAAGGTTAATGAATCATTCATGCGCCTTGAATGTTCACAGTCAATTGCGCGTGAGGTATCTGAAAGATTTACATTTGAGGTACCTGGTGCAAAATTTATGCCAGCATACCGCAGCAAAGTTTGGGATGGTAAAGTACGTCTATTTAATTCAAGAAACTATAGCATGTATGCTGGATTAGCTCATAATGTCAGAACATTTCTTGAAGATAAAGGGTATGAGGTCACACTTGATAGTGATCTGATATCAGAAGATGGCGTATCTCTTATTGAAATTCAAGATTTTATTCGCGATCTTGGATTACCAGTAGAGCCAAGAGATTATCAGATTAGAGCATTGGCTTTAGCAATTCGCATGAAGCGAGCAGTTCTAATCTCACCCACGGCCAGTGGTAAATCTATGGTTGCATATCTGATATCGCAATGGTTTGGTGGAAAGACTTTGATTGTTGTACCAACCGTATCTCTAGTAATCCAGATGGTCAAAGATTTTCAAGACTACGGTTATATTGGATCCATTCACGGTATCAGAGGTGGCCAGGAAAAGACTGCATCTGATGGTGTGACAGTATCTACTTGGCAATCAGTCTATGAGATGGGTGAAGAATTCTTCTCACAGTTTGATACAGTGATTGGAGATGAAGCACATCTATTCAAGGCAAAAAGTCTGACAAGCATCATGACAAAGATGCCTTCTACCAAATATCGATTTGGTATGACTGGTACACTTGATGGCGCAGAAGTCAATGAGCTTGTGCTTGAGGGCCTATTTGGTAAGGTAGAGCGACTAGTAAAAACCAAAGACCTTATGGACGCTGGACATGTTGCCGACCTTGCAATTAAGGTGCTTGTGCTTAAGCACGAAAAGCCTATGACCAGTGATGCAATATACCAAGATGAGATTGACCGTATTGTTTCTAGTGATGCTCGTAACCGTTTCATCAGAAATCTTGCGCTATCCTTGAAAGGAAATACACTTATACTATATTCTCTTGTAGAAAAACACGGCGAAGTATTGAATGAAATGATCTTAGCCAAAGCAAATGGTAAGAAGATTTCTTTTGTGCATGGTGGTACTGAAGCTGAGACACGAGATAATATTCGTAGCCTAGCAGAATTAGGTGATGACAATGTCATTATCGCATCATATGGTACCTTTAGCACAGGTATCAATATTCGTAATCTTCACAATGTGATATTTGCATCACCAACCAAAAGTCGTGTGCGTACCCTGCAATCTATCGGTAGAGGCCTTCGTAAGGGTGATACTAAAGACTCTTGCACCCTATTTGATATTGCAGATGATATGTCAAATAAGACCTTTCGTAATTATACCCTTAATCATCTGATTGAAAGAATCAAGATGTATAATCAAGAAGGATTTAAATATGAAATGCATACCATCAATCTGAAAGAGACTATTAGTAAGTAATATACCCTGTAAACGGCAAGGCCTATTATACCAGGAGATTAGAAAATGTCAAGCAAAAAACACTATGTGAAGAATGCAGATTTATACGCAGCCATGGTTGAATACCGCAAGTCGGTAATTGAAGCTAGCATCACTGGGCGATCAAAGCCTAGGGTACCAATCTATGTCGGCGAGTGTATCATGAAAATTGCAACCCATCTTGCTTACAAGCCAAACTTCTCTAATTACACATTTAGAGATGAGATGATATCTGATGGTATTGAAAATTGCTTGCAGTATATTGATAATTTTGATCCAAGCAAATCTCAAAACCCATTTGCATATTTCACTCAGATAATCTATTTTGCTTTTCTGCGTAGAATTCAAAAAGAAAAGAAATATCTCTATACCAAATATGCGGCCATCGAGCGAGCCAATCTATTAGATGAGACTAGCGATGTTCAAGAGTCTGATAAGAGGTCTGGGTCTCGATTCAATGATGATGTAAGCTACGGTGAGTGGTCGCAAGAGCAAATGGAAAGATTTATGTCTAGCTTCGATGAAAATCGTCGGCATAAAAAGAAAAAGCGAAAGAAAGCCGTTGACAACGGTATAGATAATAGTATATGATAGATATATGAAAATTGCTATTATCACAGATACCCACTTCGGCGTCAGAAACGACAGCGCGGATTTTCTTGAATACTTCACTAAGTTTTATGATGAAGTATTCTTTCCTATTCTTGCCGAGCGTGGCATTGATACGATTCTCCACCTAGGAGATATCGTAGATCGTCGTAAATATATTTCCTATGTTACGCTGCGTAGAATGCGCGAAACTTTTATCAACCGCCTGCAAGGTTACGAAGTACACATTCTCGTTGGTAATCACGATATTCCGTATAAAAACACAAACGATATCAATGCTATGCGAGAGCTTTTTGCAAGCAACGATGGAATTAAGCTCTATACGAATCCCGCGGAAGTGTCCATCGGTGATTGCGAAATGCTATTTCTACCGTGGATCAATCAAGAAAATTATCAGGCCAGTGTCGATCTAATGCGATCCACTAAGGCTCAGATTGCAATGGGTCATCTGGAGGTTAAGGGATTTGACATGTATCGCGGCATGCCTTCGCATGAAGGCTTTGAACCTGCGACATTCGATAAATTTGATATTGTTTGCTCTGGCCACTATCATCACATGTCACGTCAAGGTAATATCAGATATCTTGGTGCGCCGTATGAGATGATCTGGTCTGATTGCAATGATCCTCGCGGCTTTCATATTTTTGATACTGAGACGCGAGAATTTGAATTTATACAAAACCCCTTCTCTATCTTCAAGAAGGTTTGGTATGATGATGAAGGTAAATCTGCCGAGAAGATTCTTGATTCCGCACCAAACGTAGCTGGCAAGCACGTCAAGGTTATTGTGCAAGGTAAGACTAATCCATATCTGTTTGATCTATTCATGGGTAAATTATATTCATTTGGTCCGATTGACGTATCCATTGTCGAGGATCATCGAAACATGGATACAATTAGCGATGATGAATTGCTTAGTGAAGCCGAAGATACTTTGACTATTCTATCAAAATATATTCATGCACTAGAAATTGGTGTTGACAAAGCAAATCTTGAAAAGCTAATGCGTGGTTTGTATAATGAGGCAATTATGATGGAGTCTGCTGAATAGCATGGCGATATATTTTCGCAAGGTTCGATGGAAGAATTTTCTGTCAACCGGTAATGCATTTACCGAGATTGCATTAGATAAGAATCAAAATACTCTTGTAGTAGGTGCTAACGGTGCTGGTAAATCAACAGTGCTTGATGCGCTATGCTTTGGCTTATATGGCAAGCCATTTCGCAAGATCAAGAAAGATCAGCTAATCAATTCAGTCAACGGTCATGATACTGTGGTCGAGATTGAATTTGATATATCTGGTGAAACCTATCTTGTGCGCCGTGGTATCAAGCCAACGATATTTGAGATATACAAATCTGATCAGATGCTTGATCAGCTTGCTGCTAGCCGCGATCAACAAGAGATGCTTGAGCGCACAATTCTCAGAATGAATATGAAGTCATTTACTCAGATTGTTATTCTGGGATCATCTTCATTTGTACCTTTCATGCAGCTACCGACTTCTGTGCGTCGTGAGGTTATTGAGGATCTACTTGATATTCGTGTATTTTCTACGATGTCTTCTCTACTCAAAGATCGTGTTAGCTCAAACAAAAGCGAGCTTGTCTTGGTCGATAAAGAAATTTCTTCAATCGAAGAAATGATTCGAATTCAGAAGTCGCGTGATGATTATGATGAGCAGGTCAAAATAGAGACCATTGAGCGCATTCAAGCAAGCATTACTACACTACAACAAAGAATAGAAACTCAAAATGAACGTATTGCTGCCTTGCAAGCTGAAATCGATTTAGAAAATACTGATCTTATTGATGAGGTTGTTTTGCGTGAACGTATGACAAAGCTGCGCGAACTTGAGAAGTCATTATCTCAAAAGCGTAGCAAGGCTTTGAAGATGGTTGAATTTTATGAAACCAATGATAATTGTCCAACATGCAGTCAATCAATCGGTGTAGCATTGAAAATTGAAAAGATTGATAGCAAAAAATCTATGGCCACAGAAGTTGAAGATGCTCTTGAAAAGCTATCCGTCGTTATCACAACTCTTGGTAATACCTTACTGATTGCAAAGACTCAATCAGATAAGATCAATAGGTTGAATCGTGATATTGGTAATATCAATACTGATATTGCAGCCGACAATCGCGAAATTCGTACACTGCAACGTCAGATAGCTGATCTGATAAAGCCGCGTGTTGTAATTGAATCTGATGGCATTGAAGACCTGCGTCTTAAACTAAAGGCCACAAATGATCGCAAGGTTGATCATATGACACATAAAGAATTGCTTGAGGTTGCGACTGTCATTCTCAGAGATTCTGGTATTAAGTCTAGAATTATCAAGCAGTATATACCTATTATCAATTCTCTCGTCAACAAGTATTTGGCTATGATGGATTTCTTTGTCAAGTTTGAGCTTGACGAATCTTTTGAGGAGAAGCTGCTTTCACGTCATAGAGATGACTTTACCTATGACTCTTTTAGTGAGGGTGAAAAGATGCGTATCGATCTTGCACTTCTGTTTACCTGGCGCGCAATTGCAAAGATGAAGAATAGTGCAAACACCAATCTGCTATTGCTTGATGAGGTATTTGATGCTTCGCTTGACACAAACGGCTGCGATGACTTCATGAAGCTTTTACAGTCAATTGATAATACCAACACATTTATTATCTCGCATAAAGGTGATGCCCTGCAAGATAAATTCAAAGATGTTATTAGATTTGAAAAGCACAAAAACTTTTCGCGTATTGCTGGGAGTGTTCCAGAATGAGAATGAAGCGAGCCTTAATCACAGGCATTACTGGTCAAGATGGTTCTTATCTTGCTGAACTTCTACTCAAAAAGGGTTATGAAGTTCATGGTATAATCCGACGTTCATCGTCATTCAATACTGGTCGCATTGATCATATATTTAAACATCTAAAGCTGCACTATGGTGATGTCACGGATGGTTCCGCAATGTCTGCGATTATCGCTAAGGTAAAGCCGCATGAGATTTATAATCTAGCCGCACAGTCTCATGTAATGGTTAGCTTTGAGATGCCAGAATATACTATGATGGCTGATGGTCTTGGTGTATTGAAAATTCTTGAAGCTGTCAGGTCTGCTGGCATCGCAGATAACTGTCATATCTATCAGGCCAGCACATCTGAGATGTATGGATTTACGCCCGGCCCGCAAGATGAGAAATCACCATTTCAGCCTTGTAGTCCATATGGTACCGCAAAGCTATATGCACATTGGCTGTGTGATAATTATCGTAAGTCTTATGGTATGCATATCTCATGCGGTATTTTGTTCAATCATGAAAGCCCTCGTCGTGGTGAAACCTTTGTGACGCGAAAGGTGACAAAGGCTGTTGCTCGCATGGCCAAGGGTTCTGAAGAACCATTAATTCTTGGAAATCTTGAAGCATTGCGTGATTGGGGTCACGCAAAAGATTACGTCGAAGCTATGTGGCGCATGACTCAACAAGCAGTTTCCGATGATTATGTAATTGCTACTGGTCGCACAGTTCCTGTGCGTTATCTTGTTGAAACAGCATTTCGGCATGTTAACATTGAAATTGAGTGGCATCATAATCGCAATCGTGAATTTGGCGCAGACAGAAAGACTGGTAAAATACTGGTTCAAACGGATGATAGATATCGTAGACCAAATGAGGTTAATTTTCTTCAGGGTATGCCTAATAAGGCAAAAAATAAGCTAGGTTGGGAACCTACAATTGCATTTGAAGAATTGATTGGTGAAATGGTTATGGAGGATTTAAAATGAGATATTCTCTAGCAAGTGATAGTTGGGGTTGGGGTGAAAAGCTTGCAATTCTAAAAGTCATGGCAAGTGGTCGCTATACCATGGGCGACCGTGTGCGAAAGTTTGAAGATGAATTTGCACAAAAAATGGGTGTTCGCAATGCGGTGATGGTCAATAGTGGTAGCTCGGCCAATCTGGTTTTGCTATCGGCTCTTATTGAAGGTCCATTTGATTTGCGGCCCGGTGATGAGGTGCTTGTTCCTGCTGTAAGCTGGAGCACCACTTATTTTCCTCTGACACAGATGGGACTGATTCCTGTATTTGTTGATATAGATCCTAATTTCAATATTGATGTCACTATTGTTCGTAAAGCTATAACCAGCCGCACCAAAGCTATCTTTGCCGTCAATTTGCTCGGTATGCCAGCTAATCTAAACATTCTGCACGATCTATGCCAGACTCATAAGATGATTCTTATTGAAGATAATTGTGAGAGTTATGGTGCATCGCTAAATGGACAATATGCTGGTACATATGGTCTTGGTGGCACCTTCTCTTTCTTCTTTAGTCATCATCTTCAGACTATGGAAGGTGGCATGATTGTTACGAATGATGATGTGCTAGCAGATTATATGCGAGCCATTCGCGCACATGGTTGGGTGCGCGATCTGCGAACCGATGTTCTGTATAAGAAGTCTGGTGATCCATTTGAAGATAGTTTCAAATTTGTGGTTCCCGGTTACTGTGTGCGGCCGCTAGAAATGAGCGGTGCAATTGGCTCTGTACAGCTCAAAAAGATGGATAAATTTATTCAGTATCGCCGACACAATGCTGAGGTATTCAATAAAGAATTTTCTGGGTTTAATCGTCAACGAGAATGGTTTGGCGCACGATCTAGTTGGTTTGGCTTTGGTATTATTCTACCTGAAGGTAAAAGAAAGAGTGTTATCTCAGCATTGAAGGCAGAGAATATTGAGACTCGACCTATTGTCACTGGTAATTTTGTAAATCAACCTGTCATTCATAAAATGCATCATAAGGTATTTGGGTCTCTGACAAATGCTGAAAATCTAGACAAGAATGGATTTTTCTTGGGTAATGACCATAGAGACCTAGCAAATAATATTCGTCGCGCACGTCATGTAATTGGTAAGGTAATAGGTAAATGAGAACGCTAGTATTTGGTGGCACTGGTATGCTGGGTCGGGCGCTAACAGAGCGCCTGCGCCAAGATGGGCCAGTGCTTTCTATTGGAAGCGCCGACTGTGATATGACAAGAATTGATGAGATTGATATTGTCATTGGTGCAGAAAGACCTGATCGAGTATTTCATTGCGCTGGTCTTGTCGGTGGTATCAAGAAGAATATGGAAAACCCTCTTAATTTTCTAATGAAAAATACCCAGATGGGTATCAATTTGATTGATGTGTGCATAGACAATAATGTAAAGCATCTATACAATATTTCATCATCATGTGTGTATCCTAGAAATTGTCAGCAACCAATGCGTGAAGGAATGCTTGGTTCTGGTCCGCTTGAACCGACCAATCTTGGTTATGCTCTAGCAAAGATGCACGTTATCGAAGCAATTCGCATGGCCAGAGCTATGGGATTTGATTACAAATCAATGTTACCTTGTAATCTATATGGGCCAGGTGATACATTTGGTGAAGGTGGACACGTTCTAGCATCTCTGGTAAAGAAGTTTTGCGATGCAAAGCGCGAGCAATTAGATACTGTAACTATCTGGGGAACAGGTGCACCACGCAGAGAATTTCTACACACAGCCGATGCTGCCGATGCAATAGTTGCAGCCACATCTATTGATACCGCTGAAATTAATATTGGTAGTGGTGTGGATATTGAGATATCAACTCTTGCTGTAAAGATTGCAGACATCATTGAATGGGATGGTATTTTAACATTCGATTCAACAAAACCTGATGGTATGCCAAAGAAATTGCTTGACACAAACCGTCTAAATGGTATAGGATGGAAGCAGAATATATCTTTGGAAGAGGGTATCAAACAGCTAGTGAAGGAATATGAAAATGGAACTGCTAAAGTCTAGTAACCCTCAACTAAGGAATATTAGTCGAGACTTTGATTTTTCTGGTGATGATATGACAGCGCAGGAGCTTTATGAGCTTCTGCGTTCTAAGATGTGTGAGCTAAAGACTCTTGGTCTATCTGCACCTCAGCTAGGTATCATGGTTCGCGCATTTGTATTTGGTAATCCAGATGAACCAAATAGCATCATGCCAGTGTTCAATCCTAAGATTGTAAATCATGGTGATGATCTGACTGTTTATGAGGAGCAATGTTCTACGTTTCCTGGACTGTTTCTTAAGGTCAAGCGACCCAGCACTATTCGTATGAGATATGCGAATATCAATGGTGACATTGAGACGCATAATTTCCAAGGTATGACTGCTCGTGTGGCCCAGCATGAGATTGATCATCTTGATGGTATTCTCTTTACCGATAAGACCAATCTCTATTATCTACAGCAAGCAAAACGCCGCAAGCTAAAGATGGACCGCGTGAGAAAAGCGAATGATAGACAAGCTGCTGTGTGATGAGCTGGCCAGAGCTTCTAATGATACTGAGTGCGCTATTCTCCTCTCTGGTGGGGTGGATAGTCTCTCGGTGGCTTTTGCGGCGCAAAGGTTAGGTAAGAAATTACACGCATATACATTTCGTCTTGCTGGACAAACTAGCTATGATTCCGACAAGGCAATGCACGCAGCAGAAATTATGGGTTGGAAATGCACAGTAATTGAAGTTAGAACTGATCGCCTCGAAGAAGATTTTATTCATCTCGCACAGAAGATGAAGTGTATCAAAAAGACACACTTTGAGTGTTGCTTTCCTTTTCTATACATCTATCCGCAGATTAGTGAAACGGAAGTTCTTAGCGGTTGGGCTGCTGATGGCTATTACGGTATTAGCAAGAAGGCCGTGCTGCACTATTCACAGACGAAAGAAAAGCTTGATGAATTTCGTGATGCATATTTCTCTGATAATTCTCGGGCTGGTTATAACTGGCACAATCGCATCGCACAGATAAACGGTAAGAAGTTTGTTACCCCATATCTATCTGATTCTGTTAGGGATTTTTTCTATTCCATGGATTGGGAGCAACTCAATAAACCGTATCAGAAGCATCATGTGGTCGAAGCATTCAAGCCAGAGTTTGATCGCATTGGTAAGGTAAAGAAACACATAAACCTGCAATTAGGTGGTGGTGTTGATATCTTATTTGAAACACTACTACATAATCCTAGAATTAATTTCAATAATAGGATTAGGATAATGGATATTTGCAGAGATTGGGCTGGCAGTAGCGAAGATACACCAACACTAAATCAATTCTTTAGTTAGCCATTGACATTTTGTTCAATAAGGTATAATATAGCTACATGACAAAATATCAGCCATACTCCGTTCAAGATGTCAAAAACAGCTCTGCTCGCGAGCTATTTACTGTGGTGTCTACCTTTGC
>Ga0194118_10004442_pt1 | contig 15334 bp, 14 predicted proteins | sample TA2MahsurfametaG_2_FD_148662 | JGI IMG/M metagenome (GOLD analysis project Ga0194118, IMG submission 148662) | Freshwater microbial communities from Lake Tanganyika, Tanzania - TA2015013 Mahale N5 surface | ecosystem: Environmental > Aquatic > Freshwater > Lake | place: Tanzania: Lake...
GTGGTGCAATGTCAACTACTGGCTCGGGATTGGCGCTTTATAAACAATTAAAAGATTTGGGAATAATTACGTAAAAATCGGAAGAAAAAACGGGTTAGTAAAAATGCGCGAAGAAGACATAGAGCGATTTTTGGGTAAAACACCGAAGCGTGGCGTTGCGTCTTTGCGCGGCTATGGCCAGGGTGCAGACGAACCAGCGGCACAGGTTGCTCTCCAGGCGCGTCGGAATATCGGTGAGTTGGGTCGCGCTCTTGTCGGCGTAAAACCGTATGACGAAACAAATCCGACGGGAACCTACCGTACTGTTCAAGCATTGCTAAACATGCCCACTCCTGCTGCAATTATCCCGGAAGCCGCGCAGGCAGCAGGTAAGGCGGCAGGAGCCTTGAGCGGTCTCGGGGCGTTGGGCGTTATCAAGCCCAAAGGTGGCAACTGGCTTGCGGGTTCGGTAGAAAGAATGCTAAAGCCGTTGCGTACCCAAGTGATCGGACAAGATCCAGCCGAGAGAATAAGAAACCTTGAAGGAGCACTCGCGCAAAACATTGAAGAAGGAGTGCCGGTTGACATGGGCATCGTGGAACGCGAGCGCGCTCGTCTGGCCCCCGATATCGCCATCAACAATTGGATTGACACTAAGCTTGGCAAATACGTTAAAAATGAGATGGGTACGCCTGAAGACCCGTTGAGAAAACTTGCTGAACGGGGTGTTTTACATATCGATCCTGCACATGACGAGGACATCTACGGCTTGACGTACAGACGTCGGCGCGAAGGATTTCCTGAAGAAGGTGTTGCTCAAAGTGATCTGGCCAAACGCTGGGAAGACATGGCCGATAGAAAGATTGACATAACAAAACAAGAAGACTATGTACGATCGGCAGAAAGATATTTTCCCAGTGCGCGAAAGTTTATAGCAGACAACCCCTGGATTAAAAAGTTAAGCCCAGAGACCCCGCTGTATTCTATGTCAAGCCGTGCCCTGTATGATGCCCAGAGAGACAATGACAACTTAGGTTTTATACACTTGATTGATGAGTTACGAAACGCCACTAACCCCAACTCAGGGTTGCCGAGTTCGTTGCAACTCAGCCCAGACAAGCTGCAAAAGGTCACGGTGCCTCAAGCGGTTGAACTAGTGGATAAGATCAACAAGTGGCGCGTAGAGAATATTCAAAAGCTTCAAATTGAAGAGACGCTCAAGGCGGATCTCTACAAGGCTTATCCGGAGCAGAAGTATCGTTGGGTGCAACTGAATAGGCCTGGGCAGTTTGCAGCCGAGTCCGATGCTATGGGTCATTCAGTCCGTGGTTACGAGCCTCCTGAAAATGGGGGCAGTGACTACTATGGGCTTGGTGGCTGGAAGGCCATTCAGTCAGGAAAGGCCAAGGTCTACTCCCTTCGTGATGAGAAGGGTCAGCCGCATGTGACGGTTGAAGTTCAATCTAATCCTTACGCTCCAAGGTGGCGGGTCGTCAAAGAATATTTACCGCAAGCCGAGGAAATGCTGCGTGCTCGCGGAGTTACCAATGCAGACGAGCGAGAAATCTCTGAATTGGCAACCGAATTAGCTAAAGAAAAAATGCCTCCGTTGATTCAACAAATTAAAGGCAAGGGCAATGGTGAGGTAGCCAAAAAGTACTGGGACTTTGGGCAAGATTTTGTAAAAAGTGGAAACTGGTTTAGTGTCAAAGACCTACAAAACATCGGTTTGTATGAAGTTGACCCCACGAGTGATTTAGCCAGGAACCTTAAAGCTGCTGGTCGAGAGGTTCCGCGTTTTGTTAATTCTGAAGAATTGTTACAGTTTCGCAAGGAGTTTCCGTCTTACAAAAACGGCGGAGAAGTCCGTATGCAGGAAAATGGCTACAACGAAGGTGGTATAGTCACAATGCTAGATAATGCATCTAACACACAGGGCGGAGTAATGGAGCAAGGAAATAGCGGAGGGATCATGGAACTACCTACAGGTATGCCAGATCGTCGCATGGCTGGCGGGAGTTTGGGATTAAATCTTATACAGATTTCCGAACGCCTCAAGGGGATGCCGATTGAAGCGGTCATGAATTTTGCCAATGGGTCAAATCCAGAGGTTCCTCCATATGTTGCGCTGGCAGAATTGAACCGACGTAAAGAAATGGAAAAGCGGATGCAGCCCGCGCAAATGCCGCAGAGCACCATAAAAGATAAAATAGAAGAGGAAATAGGCATTGGGGCTTTGCAAGAGCAAACATTACAGCGGATGCAAATGGAGGCGTTACGCCAGAAGCAAATGCAAGAGCAGCAAATGCAGCAAATGGCGCAGCAACCTGGACCTGCTCCAGAGGGGGTGCCGCAGCCCGAGGTTCCTGAGGAAGGTGTTGCTTCGTTACCCGTTCCTATGGAATTGAGATCGGGTGGTATTGTGTCGTTTAGAAACGGGGGGCTTCCACCCGAAGAAGGAGGGGGTTCTAGTGCGCGTATTTATAATCCAAGAGTACCAAACCCGATAACAACGGAGAGAAGATTAAGAGAGGCAGCCGAAAGAGCAGAGAGAAACAGGCGAGAAATAGACCCGAGAGCAATGTTGGCAGCAGAAATTCTTGGACAAGCGGGCAGTGAGGCAGCAGGTGCTTCAGAAGCATTTTTTCAGCCTTCAGGGGCATCGCCTCCACCGTCTCCACCTCGACCGCCGCCGCCCCCGGCTTCTTCTCCGCCGCCTCCATCATCTCCACGCGTCCAAGCTGCCCCGCAGCCCGCCCCGCAACCTGCCCCGCAAGCCCCGCCGATAGCCCCGCAGCCCGTCTCATATCCAGCCGCAGGGCCAGCACAAACAGGATTGGCTGCATTACAAATGGGGCCACAAATTCCATATCCGAACTATCAACAACGGTTTGAACAGGCGAAAGCCGCAGATCCATATCTTGGAAAACTTCCAGGGAGTCAATTAGAAGCATATATTAGCAAGCTAGAAGAAAGGGATCGCGCAGATGAGGAACGGTTCAAACAGTCACAAAAAGATCGTGCTCTAACAGGTATCATTAATTCTCTCATCGCAGCCGGAGAGGGTTCGAGAGGCGGGGGACTAGGCGGACTGATGGCCGGGTATGGCAGAACTGCTGCACAAGAACTTGAGGCTTCACAAGTAAGGGCAGAAAAACAAAACGAACTCGTCCGTTCCAGAGAAATGAACCGTGTAAAACTGATGCAAGAAATTGAAAGCGCCCGAACCGCCGCAGCAGAAGGTCGATTCAAAGATCAAATGGTGCATGAGCGTAACGCCGCAGAATATGCTCAAAAAGATCGGCAAATTGAAGCCCAGATCGCGCAGACTCTTGCACGTATTGAAGCGGATACACAACGCGTCCAGTATAAAGTTAACGCAGCAAATGTAAGATCTGTTGCGGAAATGCAAGCCCGAGCATTAGAAGCCAAACTGGATCGTGAGGCTCGTGAAAGAATCGCTCGACTGCCCTCGCCTGAACAACAAACTATTAATTCATTTATAACAAGCTATTTGCAAGCAAATCCCAACAAAAAATATCATGAAGCTTTTTCTGCGTACAAAGAGCTTGGACGAGGTGGTCCAGAAGAAAATGCTCGCATTAGAGCATTAAAAACAGAAGCAGATCAGATTCGCACAACGCTTGGAGACCCCTTGCTTTCTAGCAGGCTTTCAAAAGACGATGTTGAAAAACTTCGCAAACGTTTGCCGCAAGTTATTGCAGAAATAGCTAAGCAAGACACTCCGCCAGAGATTCAAGAAATACTTAAAAGATATCCTAAATAGGTTTCGCTATGGCAAATATGAACGACCTATATGACGCACTGCGTCGTGCGGATGCTGCTGGTGATACTGAAAGCGCAAGGAAACTAGCTAATTACATTAGGTCGTTACAGGCTCCTGCACCGCAACAACCACCGTCTAAAGAGCGCACATATGGCGAGGCGCTTCAAGACATTGGTGCTGGTGTAGTCGGTGGTATTGGTTCGTTAGTACAGCTTCCAGGTCAATTGTATGGGCTTGCGACGGGAGACATGCGTCGTACGGGCACTTTGGGTCTTGGTAAAGACATTTCGGAATATGCAGAAACACTGAAGTCCCCCGGCCTGATTGCGCGTGAGCAAGCCAGACGACAGGCGATTGAAGAAGCCACGGCAAAACAGGGAGAGTTTGGTGCGTTCAAAACGGCTCTTGGGGAGACAGTCAAAGATCCCGGCCTGTTGTTAAATTTTCTTGCAGAGCAGGCTCCTCAATTACTTGTACCTTTTGGCGCGGCAAAGATTGCCAAAGTTGCGACGGCGGCTCGTGGGGCGGAGGCCGCAGCACAAGCTGGTGTACGTGGGGCTATTGGTGCCGCAGCCGTACAGCAAGGTGCAGACGTAGGTGCTGGTGCATACGAAAACATCTATGCAGAACTTAAGTCTAAAGGTGCTTCAGACAGAGAGGCCGCCGAGGGAGCCTTGAATTTGGCCCGTGCTGCGGGAGCGTCTGGAGCAGTCATCTCCCTACTTGCTCAGAGATTGCCGGGTGCCAAAGCCTTAGAAGAGGCCTTTGCGGGCGTTCCCAGCATTCAGGGTCGGGCGTTGCGCGTAGGTCGAGGAGCGCTTGGGGAATCCGCCTCGGAGATCGCTGAAGAAACAGGAGGACGGTTTTCGCAAAACCTTGCTATGCGGGAGGTTAAGCCCGAGCAAAGGCTCACAGAAGGTCTTGGCGAGACCGCTGGCATGGCGGCTATTGGAGGTGCAGGACTCGGAGGCATTTCAGGTCTCATTAGGCGACCCACCGAATATCCACCACCTCCGCCCCCTCCTCCCCCACCCCCTGAACCTCTACCGCCGCCGCCCCCGGCCCCTCCTCCGCCGCCTTCACCCCTCCAGCCAGGAGAAGCAAGAGCTACGTTGCCAGAGTTTGGACCCTCTCCTCGTGTAGAAGTTACTCCCCTTGGAGAAGATACCGCAGAACGGGAGCGCATTTCACAAGAAGCAGAACAAAAACAAAAAACCGCAAGAGAAAATTTACAAGCCCAAAACATACCCGTACTACAAAGACTGGAAGAAGAAGAAGCCAATATCCGCAAACGGATCGAACTAGCAAATAAGCCCGGTACAGATATACCGCTTACAACAGAAGAGCGAACCAGTCTAAATCAAAGATTAGAGGAAATCGCGCAACTGAAGAAAACCGCTCCCGAAAAACCTCCGGGAGGACCACGGGCCGCATCTTCAGAAATGGTAGAAATTATCCGAGAATTAGAATTATCAAAACTACCCAACTCACAAACCACCAAGGAAAGAATTAATTACCTAAAGAAAAGACTTGTAGAATTAGCGGCACAACCAAAACCGCAACCACGGCAAGGACCGCCCCGCCCAACGGCAGAAGGTGAAATCGCCCCACAAGCAAAACGTGAAGGCCCGCTTGCACAAAAACTCCCCGCCCCAACATTGGATGTTGCAGAAAAACAAGCAAAGATAGAAGAACAGAGAAAAGCCTCTGGGTTGTCTGTCATGACGCCCGAGTTAAGAAAGCAATCGGAACAACAAGAATTGGAGATTGTTAGAAAACTCCAAAGCCAATCTCTTACTCCGCAAGATCGGGAAGATTTAAAACAACGACTCGAAGAAGCAAGGAAAGCTAAACGAACCTCAACAATCGCAGAACCTGCAATACCTACAGTTTCCCCAAGACCGAAACTTGTCGATCCAAGACCAATGTCAGAAAAGGATGCGAACAATCGGCTCCTCATATTAAAAGATCTTCTCAGGCGTCAGGGCGGCGATCCAAATAGTTTGCACGTCGTTCCGCATCCATCGGCAAAAAACAAATTTGCCATCAAGTCTTTTGACTTGCCGTTTAAACTATCGAAAGAAATTCAAGCTACGGCATTTGGTACGCCAGAGACACCTGTAGTCATCGATCCGGTAGAGGCGTATGTAAAGATTGCACGCGAAACCAATACACCAGCGGCACAGCGTTTTGTCAGAGACTGGGACGCAGGGCGCATCACAAGAGAGGATGTCGAACGTGCGTTACAGACTGAACGTCAACTGTTGAACCTGCCGCCTTTAACGTTCCTTGGATCGCCTGGGGCAAAGATATCTCAACAGCCTATAGCTGGACCTACGCTTGAAGGCGTTAAAGATGTCTTTGAAAAACCTGTGCGTAATATCGGAGTTGTGCCGCTACCCGCAGAAGGACCGTTTTCACCGTTTCCGCCAGTCAAGTTGGAAACCAAAACGTGGAATGTTGCTTCTGGACAAGTAGAACCGACAAGCAAAATAGAACTACCGTCGCTTCAGTTTGTTAACAATACAAACGTTGATCCGGTAGATTACTACATCCGCCTTCTAACGGATCGCACAAAAGTTGATCCGAAAAGCCTTACAACAAACGAAGAAAAATCGCAGTACGAAAAGACAAAGGCCTTCCTTGACGCGTACAAACAAAACAAGATACCAAGAGCGTTCATTCAAAATGCGCTTAAAAAAGTTAACAAAACTGGAACGCCTACTCCACCTCCTCCGCCGCCTCCTCCGCCTCCCCCGCCGCCTCCTCCGCCTCCAACCGGAAAGGTCACAGACTTAGCCGGACTGTTAAACGTTCTTCCGACAAAAAGATCCCCGGAATTGGCAAAATTACACCTTGCAAGAAACTTTGGCGGCGTTTTAGATTACTTTAAAAAACATCCCAATCCAGTATATCAAAGAGTCGCAGAATTGCTTGAGCCATATAGAAAGCAAATTAAACTGGTAAAACCAAAAAAACTTAGAAGAAACGCTGTGGAATATTCTGTACGATATGATACTATTACGATGGATTTGTCTTATATAGATAACGAGCAAATAACCATACATGAAATGGTTCACGCGCTTGTAGTAAAACAACAAATACAACCCGACGCAAAATCCAAAAAGTTTGTAGAACAAATAAAAACTCTTAGAGATTACACAGAAAAAGAATTACGGAAACGCGGAAAACTCATTGATCCTCAGTCGGGTAGAAAATGGTATGCGTTTGATACCGCAACAGATCCGTTTGAAAAAGGGTTTGAGTTTGTCACGGAAGCTTTATCAAACCCGGAATTCCAGCTTCTTATAGCCAATATTCCATATGCAAGAAACAAGAGTGTGTGGTCGCAATTTGTAGAACTTGTGGCCAATCTGCTTGGTATTCAAAATAAAACCGTTCTTACCCAAGTATTAAGTCTTACAGAATCTCTTGGGAAACTACCAAGACCATCATCCATTTTCTCAAAAGATATTGTATTAAGCGCCGAGGAAAAACAAAAAGAATCATTGAAAGACAAAATAATTGGCACTGCGCAGCAAGCATTACAGAAACGAGAGCCATTAAAACTTTCGCCGGAAACATCGGAAGAATTCAAAAAAGATTTGAAAAATAATTTCGCACCGGGAAATGTAACGATTATTGATAAGATCGAAGCACTGAAAGATAATTTTTGGCAGAGACTGGCACAAAACATTGCAGATCAATTCCGTACAGTAAAAGAATATAGTGAAAGTGGATACAAGCAGGCGCGACTGTCACCAGCCATCGACGGAGGTCTTGAAGGCTTGTTGTTTTATGGAGAGGTCTTTAATGATGGAGGGGCGCTCAATATCAGAAAAGGCAAAGGACTTATTGAGACCCTAAAGCCGGTTGGAACCGAGGTCGATAATTTCATGATATGGGTGGCCGTCAATCGCGAACTTGAACTGCTTAAACAAGGAAAGGACGCCTCCATCCCAAGTTCAATCATGCAAAACGCCCCCATGCTTAGCGCTGGAGAATTGAATGGCAAGCCAAGAATAGAGGTGTATAACGCCGTTCTTAAAGATATGAATGCGCTGAACAAGTCGGTGCTAACTGTAGCCAAGGATACAGGTTTAATTAATGACGAAGCATTTGAAAAGTTTTCCAAAGATAATTATTATGTTCCTTTTTATAAGGAAATGGAAGGTAAGGACGTAGAAGGCCCGTCCACAGCATCAGGCTTATCAAATCAATATTTCTCCAAGAAGCTAAAGGGCGGGGAGAAGCAATTTGGAGATCTGGTAGAAAACACGCTTAGAAACTGGAGCCATATACTGTCGGCTTCGATGAAAAACCAGGCGCTTGTAACCACGCTTCAAGATGCATCCAAAGCTTCTATTGGTGGTGTTCCGGTTGTTGAGCTTACTAAAGAACCTACAGGCTCAATCAAAGCTATGATCGACGGGCAAAAACAATACTTCAAAATAAATGACCCGCTGCTGTTTGATTCGATGGTTGCGCTTGACTATATGGGAAAACAAAGCACATTCCTGCGCATCGCCAAAACAATGAAAAACATACTCCAGTGGGGCGTAACCATCAGCCCGCAGTTTAGAGTTTATAATCTTTGGCGAGACAGCATTCAATCTATAGCATTGTCAGGATTAAAAGCAGACCCCGTCTCAAACGCTATCGAAGGGATTTCCATATACAACAAGAAGGCGGATAATTATATATCGGCAATGGCTGGTGGCGCGATTTTCAATTTTGGCACCTATTATGAGGGCGAAACCGCGCCACTCATAAAACGGTTAATTGACAACGGCATTAATCCCGACAACATTCTTGACACCAAAGATAAAATTACCAAAGGCCTGCGTAAGATCTGGGACAAATATCAGGAGGCTGGGAATGCGGCAGAAAATGCCAATCGTCTTGCTTTGTACAAACAACTTCGGGAAAAAGGCTTGAGCCATTTAGAAGCAAGTTACCAGGCGAGAGACCTGTTGGACTTCTCCATGCACGGCTCCTGGGAGTCGTTCCGTTACCTTACACAAACCATACCATTCTTAAATGCCCGGGTGCAGGGGCTTTATAAACTTGGAAGAGATGGGATTATCCCGACCGCAAGGCTGTTTTATAATCAGGATGGCAAACCCTCTACAGGGACCGAACGCGAACAGGGAGAGCGATTTGCCAAAGTGGCAATGGCTGTCATGCTTGCATCGGCTACATTGTTTTATGCCTTCAAAGACGATGAGGAATATAAGAAACGTGATGAGTGGGATCGAGATAACTTCTGGTGGATTCGTTTGCCGGGAATGGAGGCCGCGTTCCGCATACCCAAGCCGTTTGAATTAGGTGCGCTAGGGACAGTAACCGAACATGTCTTGAGACAAGTCTACGATGAAGGCGCAGAAGGAAAAGAAGTCGCGGATATGTTTGGTCGGATGATTACGCAAACCTTTGCCATAAACTTTCCACAAGTCATCAAACCATTTTTCGATTTGTACGCCAACACCTCGTCGTTCACCGGCGCTCCTATTGAATCAGTTGGATTGGAAAGACTCTCCAAACAGGAACGGATTGCCGACAATACTAGTGAGCTTGCCAAAGCAATAGGAGGCATTACATCTTTATTTCCCGGGGAAAAAACCGAGTTGTCACCCGTACAAGCAGAGTATCTAATCAATGCTCTCCTTGGGTGGGCGGGAGGCACGGCAGGGGTTATCTCCAATTATGCGGTCATGCCATTCAAGGAAGCAACACTCCCGGATGCGAAGTGGATGGAGCGGGCTTCGCTAAATATGATTAAAGAGCTTCCCTCTACCCAGTCAAGATATGTCACGGCATTTTATGAAAATGGAAAAGCCATCAACCAGGCTTTTGCAGACATGCGTCATTATGCCGCGATTGGGGATGCGCAAAAGGTTGAAGAGATCATTGAGGAAAAGGGAGACAAAATCGCGCTCGCTAAATTCTATCAAAAGACTGCCGAGCAGATGAGCGATGTTCGCAAGTACATTCGCGTGGTTGTTGCAGACCCTACAATGTCAGGCGCTGACAAGCGGGAAGAAATTGATAGGTTGAAAATTATTCTCGGAGAACTGGCAAAGCAGGCAGAAGAAGTCCGCAAGTCACTTAAATAATCTTTCCAAGGTTATCGCCAAGGCATCCAGTTCATCCATCTTGCGAATCGCCCAGGCACGTTTCTGACCGTGCCATCCCATTAAAGAACCTTGGTGGCAATCCTTGCATAAGGCTACCACCAAGTATTGCTTATGTTGTTTTATATGGTGGGCATCTGACGGAGGCGAGGCGTCGCATACCGAACACGGCAAAGACTTGACATTCAATAAATGTCTGCGCTCTTTGTCGTTTAATTTGTTATTCACAAAAACACAGGGAAAAAGATTTTCCTAAACGCGTTTTTTGCGCTCTTCAAGACACGCCTCAGCAATATCAAATACAGTCTTAGCAATTGACTCACTGTTTTGTTTCCTCCATTCCGAGCTTGCGTTTCTCAAAAACTGCCTTTCCATAGGGTCGAAAGCCCCCAAGGCAAAACTAGCATACCAATCCAAAAGAGTTAACTCGGAAACACTTTTGTGCTCTACTAATGACTCTACGCCTTTCATGCGCTCTCCTTGTTTGGCGATTGATTCATAAACATATCAGATAACAAGTCGTTAAGATATTGATATAGCACCACCCCCTGAAAAGCCACGTCTTTACATAGTGCATCCTGAGAGATAAGATCCATGACGTCCCGGATGGCCTTATTGTATCCGGCATTGAAGAGATCGTCACCCTCAATAATCATTGTGATAGCATCGCGAACCAACGAGGTGGCCTTGCGATCTTTTGCCACCTCTTTAAGTCGAAGGTAAATGTCTTCTTTTAAATAGACGGAGTATGGTATGAGGCGTTTTTCCATGAAATAAATTCCTGCTCAATTCTATAAAGTTGTTTCGCGGCTTCAGGATTGTCTTTAAGAGTAGCTCTGGACTTAATATCCAAATAGGACTTAAGCCACTCTACGGCTTTTGCTTCGGTTTCCTCAAAGATATTTCCAGTATCTACAAGGAACTTGGCAAAGAGTTTGTCTTTACACAAAATGGCAGCCGCGCGCACTGGGTCGCGAAGTTCGCGTTCGCGGTTCATTGGTTGATGATCAGACAGGCGAACCATAACAACCTGATATGTGGACCCCACAAAATCCCGAAGAATCTCATCCGGGATTTCGTCAGGATGAATGCACAACGTCAGGATGTAGCCGTTCTTGTCCTGCTTGATCGCTACCTTTGCCGCTTCAAATTGCGATGTTTTCAAAATGGCACATCTTCTTCGTTAGTTATCTCGCCTTTCTCAAGCTCTGGAGGGCGATTAACAAGCGTCAAATTGTTACCAACAATGTCCGTAGAGATCCTTTCCGCACCAGATTTGTCGGTATATTTTTTGTATTGAATAAACCCCTCGACTCCAATCAAAGAACCTTTTCTGACATATTGCTGAACAAGCTCGGCCTGCTTATTAAAGAAAACGCAGCGATGCCATTGAGTTTCATCCCGATGGGTTTTTGTCGCCAGAGTTAAGTTAGCAATCGTCACACCCATAGAGGTGGCGCGGATTTCTGGGTCACGCCCTACATGGCCTAATAAAATAACCTTGTTGATCATTTCTTTTCCTTCAAAACGTTCTTGACATTGGTAAATTGTTGCATTAGGTTCTTGTACATATCTCCGTCAATATTTTTGAGCTGGTCAAAAATATTTCTATTGACCCGAAAAAGGGTCATGACCTCTTCGACATTACTGCAAAACCCTAATCCGGAAACTGTAAACTCGGAAACCATTTTGACCCAATCTTCGGGGCTGGCTTGGGGATCGGCCTGTACGGTGATTTGCCAATCATGGTCTTCGCCTTTGAGGACTGCCGGAGGTTTTCGTTTCGCGCTTTCGGCGTCGTCATCTTCTCCAGCGATGCAGCAGGCGGACATGAGGGAATATCTTCTTGCGTAGGTCAGCGCTGATCCGAAAGCCTGTGGCTCGCCCTTCACGGCGGGCATGAAAAGCTTGCCTCCGCTCAGCGTTTCGCCGGAGGTATGGAGGAACAGGGTCTCAACCATCACGCCGTCTGCGTGGTCGTAGGTAGGTTGGATGACCGCAATTCCGTTGGAGTTTAAAGACTTCAGAACAGCCTCAAGGCAACTCGACAAATCTGCGTACTTTCTCTTGAAGTACGGGTTTGTAGAACTCTTAAGCGCGGGCTTAAAGTCAGACTGCGCTTTGACAAATGCACTAGCGATTTCTTTCATTTTCGCCTCGGATGATCTTTTCTAAATTAACAAGAATTGTTCTCATATCATAAAGAAGATATAACATGAAAGCCCGGTCGTTTTCTTCAAAGTCTTGAAGTTTTTCAAAAACATCAAGACATTTTTTCAAATCCTTCGCTTCCTGCGATAGTTGACTGATAGTTTTCATATTGCCTACAAAATTTGTTTACCTGACAGTAGGACTCGCACCGGATTCTTTTACCCGGGCGAACTTCGATAACATACGGTGGGGTTAGGTTTTCGTTGGCTTCCTCCAAAGACAAGTGAACGCTTTTGGCGCGGATGTTTCCAGGTTTGATAAGTGCGTAGGTTGCGGGTCGTTCCCACATCTCTTCTGTGGTGCATTCAGGGAGTGGCTCTCCAGTAGCAACGCAGAAGTAGGATTCGTTATGAAGATGGATACGTTGTTTTATAAATTCTTCGCTGGGCACGATGGGGATGTTGATGACATGTACGGGGGACTTGGGATATCCTTCCTTGGTTTCTTTGGCGGACCAATCGCGGATGATGGCAACGATCCTGGCTCCGATGACGGGCGTTTTCTTGACGGTCTCCACAAGCCATGCATAGGTGTTGAGTTGGTCGTGCCAGTCTTTCTTTTCTGCCATTGCAGACCATGCCGAGGTAACCTTGTAGTCGGAGATGATGATGCCCTCAGGGGTAACTTCCTGAAGGTCAATCTGGCCTGAGATGCGCCATCCCTCAAAGTCCACCGAAAGACGCTCTTCAATGACGTGGTTGTCACCTTTGCCGTGCTCCAGGACTTTGTGTACGGCAGACCCGAAAAGCTGCCACACCATTTCCGATACGTCCTGCTCAATCTCGTCCCAATGTTTGCGCTTTAACCCTACGATTTGTGGGGAATTGAGCAGTTCGGTCACCGAGATGTGAGCGTCGCCCTTACTATAGGTTGGACGGTGGATGACATTGACAAATGTTTCGGGCAAATCGAACTTGTTGGTAAACCTCATGTATCACCTCCTGAGTTCCGCCAAATGTAGCAGGTGCATTCGGAACTGTCAAGCAGGGAATTCTCACCTGTAACGTTACATGTTGCAATGTGAAACGCGCTGCAAAAACTGATCATAATCAAGGTGATATTGTAGACGCCCTACGAAAGTATGGGGCGTATGTACGCTATCTTTCGCAGGGGGATGGCCTGCCCGATCTGTTGGTGGGATACAACGGGGAGACCATTTTGATGGAGGTGAAGGACGGCTCGAAGCCTCCTTCGCAGACCCGGCTGACAGACCGTGAGTTGAAGTTCTTCGAGGAGTGGAAGGGGGGCAAGTTGTATATTGTCTACAGTGTGCAGGAGGCTCTTGACATCCTCGACTTGACAAGGGGTTGAGGGCGGGTTATAGTTCTCTCGTTGTCGTCACAGTTGTAGGAGCGGGGACCAAAGTTCGCCCCGTGGAAGTGGGACTCAGAACCCAGCCGACCGACGATTAACTGGCTCAGGTAGACCGCATTAAAAGCCGCCGTAACTGAGTGAGAGCGCCACGGGGGACTGTCATAGGCGCAACTGACATGAGTGACCTCGAAAGAGGGATGGCTGACCAGGACAGGGGCGTCGCAGCGCCGTAACAGCCATAGCGGAGATATGCGTAAAACTCCCGCGCCAATTCCGTAGGCTCGTCCGAGCGGCGTGAATCGGTACTCACTGGGCTGGACTCACCTCCAGCTAGGTGAGTATTTTGCCTGCAAGCCGAGGCTGAACCGGCAGCGTAAATTAATAGATGTTACCTAATATAGATTTTCTTTTTTTTGCCCATCTAGTTCTAGTATCAAGTACAACTCGCCATTACGAGTTACCTGGGAGTCTGCTCACCAGGTCGTCCAATCCGGACTTGGTTCCCACCCATTCGTCGCCTTTGACATCTACGGCCACGACGTAGGTGCGGAGCTTTCGGTATCGGGCGGCATCGGCCCGCAAAGCCTCTAATTCGGCCTCCAGCGCGTCGATACGGGTGGCGGCATCCCAACCTAGCCCGGAAACAATAAACGGCCCTGAGGCCGTTCTAAGGCGTTCCTGGAGGGTCATCGTTGATATCCTTCAAATCCGTCGGTCCATTTAATGTTAGCGTACTCGTAGGTGTGGAAGCGGAACCCGCATCGCAGGCATCGTCGTCTGCGGCGCACTCGTTCCTCGCGTTCGTTAAGGTTTTCTATGCGGGTTTCGAGCACTTCGGTTTTGATTTCGTGGTTATCTGTGCGGCAGACGGGGCATAGCATCGCGAAACCACAGTTTGCACAGGCGTATTTGGAACAGGGCTTCATCACATTTCTCTTCGGCTTTATCAAATTCACGAAGGGCGATGTGATGGTACAGTTCTTTCAAGGCTTTCTCGCAGTACTGTATATTATCGGCGATATCCATATGTCCTCACAGGGCGGCTTTAAGGAAGTCTTCGGTTCCCAATCTATGGTGGGATCCTCCGATGCTGATAAGCAGGTTAGGAAGCTGGCCGTCGAGATATTTTTCGATGAACCACCAGAGGGACAGCGCAGTCATCGGCTTATTGTACTCAGAAATCTGGAGATAGGATTTGGTTTCATCCCCGGCTTTGAAGATGCCCTGTGTGGCGAGCACTCCTGATTGGTCCGGGCGCATCCACTCGGGGAAAAAGGGGAACGTCAGATATCCGCATTTGAAGATCTTGCAGGGGCTGTCGGGCCGGTCGTCATAAATGCTGCAACCGGCTTTTGTGACAAAAAAGCACGGCCTACCCTTGTAGAACTTATGCCCATGCGCCTCCCCATAGAGGTGGCCAGAGCAGCAGGCCGTGCATTCTCCGCACTTTTTATTAAGCTCGCGGACTGTTACGACAGAACTCATGCGTTATCCTTCAGTTTGCATTTGATGCGCTCCAAAAGCACATCCACGGCAAAAATATACTCCTCAGGATATTCCCACTTTTTCCAAAACTCGGCTTGCTCGCGCAGCAACTGGGCAACCCTTTCACGCTCGGCATCAATAATGCCCTTTTCGTAATCGGTCCAGTGCTCTTGAGTCCAGATTTTAGTCATATTATGCTTCCCATAAAAGTTTTTGACCTCGCAATAAAGCATCGGTATCAATCCTCGGTCGCGATGTCGTATTCCAATTGCCCCCCCCGCGCAATCCTATGCATTTCCAATTTGATGCTCGCAAAGACGCGCCGCCTTCTCCAGGCAATGTGTAGGTAATTAATCGCCGATACCCCAAGGCTTTTGCAGCTCGCCATGCGGCAGAATAAAGCATTGAACATGCATTCTTTGTC
>Ga0194118_10004444_pt1 | contig 15325 bp, 18 predicted proteins | sample TA2MahsurfametaG_2_FD_148662 | JGI IMG/M metagenome (GOLD analysis project Ga0194118, IMG submission 148662) | Freshwater microbial communities from Lake Tanganyika, Tanzania - TA2015013 Mahale N5 surface | ecosystem: Environmental > Aquatic > Freshwater > Lake | place: Tanzania: Lake...
TGATCGAGGCCCGCAGCCACGAGCGCATGGCGCTGTTGGCTGCCCATGCCAACGACCCCGAATTGCGCGATCTCTATGGCGAGCTGCTGGCCAGCGAGGCACGCCATTTCGGCCTTTACTGGCTGCTGGCCGAAGCGCGCTTCGGTCGCACAGCCACCGCAGAGCGGCTGGAGCAGCTGGCCGCTTTGGAAGCCGAGGCCTTGAGCGGGGAGCTGGGCAGTGCGGAAGCGTTGCGCATGCATGCCGTTGGCCTGAGCAGAGCGGCCTGAGCCTTGGCAATCAGCCCCAGGCGATGGTGGTTCGTGCTGGCCCTGGCGAGGCTCAGGCGTTGAGCTGGAGCTGCTCGAGCAGTGGGTACGCGTCGGCGATGCGGTCGCCGGTGAAATCGGCCACCCAGCCCTCGCTGTTGTTGAAGAAGCGCAGCGCGCAGAACTGGGGGGCCGGCCCCATGTCGAACCAGTGACGGGTGCCGGCGGGCACGCTGATCCAGTCGTCCTGTTCACAGATGAGCTGCAGCACCTCAGCGCCGATGTGCAGGCAGAACAGGCCGCGCCCTTCGACAAAGAAGCGCACCTCGTCTGCGCTGTGGGTGTGCTCGGCCAGAAACTTCTGGCGCAGGGCGGCGCGATCGGGGTGATCAGGGCTCAACCGGATCGCATCGACCGTGGCGTAGCCGCCGTCCTGTTGCACGCGCTCGATCTCGCTGGCGTAGGCAGCCAGGATCTCGTCCTGGCTGGCCGCGGCGCTGAGCTGGGCGCGGGCCGGCCAGCGCGCAAAGCCAATGCCCCGCTGCTGCAGCTTGCTGGCGATCAGTTCGGCGTCACTGGTCAGCAGCTCGGGCAGCGGTTGCATGGCTGCCTGTCGCGCCTGGGCATGCGCGGTGTGGTCATAGAGGGCCAGCAGCGTCATGGCTCTGCTCCAAAACCAGAACAAGCAGTCTAAAAAGTGGGCAGAACGCACCGGGTCGCCCATGACGAGCGTCGATTGGTTCTCGCTGCTGCATCCGGTGCTGGTGATTCTGTTTGTCTATCCGGTGGTGGGGGCCACGGTGCGGCTCGGCATCCTGGTGCGCGAAAAGCGCCTGGGCATCACCCAGCAACCTGACACCGTGCCGGCCGAACACAGCGACCATGGCCGCTGGCTGGCCAGCGGCGTGGTGGTGGCGGTGCTGATCGCCCTGCTGTATTCGTTTGTCAGCACGTTTGTGGCCGATGCCGCTGCTTTTGCCGGCGGCGGCGGCCGGCTGGCTCAGCTGCTGCTGGCGGCGGGGGGAACCCTGCTGAGCCTGATGACCCTGTGGCGGGTGCGGCGGCCCCTGTGGCGCGCCTGCTTTGCTCTGCTGTGCTGGGCCGGCCTGCTGGGGCTGGGCAGTCAACCGGAGATCTGGCGCCTCTCTGACAATCCGCTCACGGGTCGTTTCTGGGCCTCCCACTACTGGGCCGGCATCCTGCTCACTGGCCTGCTGCTGTGGACCACAGCCGCCAGGCCCGAGATTCAGCGCTCGCTGCGGCTGCGGCGCCTGCATGTGAGTGCCGCTGTGCTGATCTCGCTGCTGCTGGCGGTGCAGGCGATCACCGGCAGCCGTGATCTGCTGGAGATTCCCCTCAGCTGGCAGAAACCGGCGATTTACAGCTGCGATTTCAATGCCCGCCGCTGCCCGGTGCCTGAGCCACAAGGCTCCGCTGGCCCGGCCCCAGGCGTCGCGATCGTTGCAGCACTCGCCTGAGCAGCTCAAACAGTGCGCGGGGTTCCCTGGCGGCAGCGCGCTGCTGCCAGCAGCCCTGCCGGCAGAACAGCCAGCGGCGCGGCTGCTCGTTCTCTGCCTCTGCCTCTGCTGACCAACGCAGGCTGATGTGCATGTGCCGAGATCGGCATGGCTCTGCGCTCATGACCTCGGCGCTCAGTGGCGGTAGCGGTGCTGCGCCATCAAGCTCTTGCAGTTGAAGCTGGAGCTGCAACCCTTTGGCCGGCCCGGGTCGTTCGGTTGCCGGCAGCAGCAGATCCAGCCCGCGCTCACTGATCGCTTCGACAGGTGCGCGCCAGCTGCTGCCATCGGCCGCTTTGAGCTCACAGGAGAGCGGCACGGCCAGCCAGGGCACCGGTTCGGGGTCGGCGCAGTCCCAGCAGGCCCGCAGCGCCACCAGCAGACCGAGCACCGTGAGCAGCGCCCACACCAGGCCCAGGCCTTCGGCGGGCAGCAACAGTCGCAGCAGATTCAGCAGCTGCAGGCCAAGCAGCACCAGCAGCGGCAGCACCAGCAGCCGCGAGGCGCCGCCGCGCTGGCGTGGTTGCTGCTTGGGGGTGATGCGAAAGCCGCTGAAGCGGCCGATCAGGCTGGTCAGCACCGTGGTCGCCAGCGGCACGGTGAGCACCCAGCTGGGCAGCTCGTTGAGCAGGGCATGGCGGCTGCGGCGGTTGATCCAGCCCACGCTCAGCAGCAGCGCCAGCCACAGCGGCAGCAGCCGCGTCAACAGCCCGTCTTGGCTCACCGCGATCGGGGCGACCCCCAGCAACCCGTAGCTCAGGGGCATCAACAGCAGCAGCAGCCTGGGCAGGTGGTTGAGCCAGTGCAGGCAGCCCTCGAGCAGGGCCAGTCGCTGTCCTGCGCTGAGCCCGCCCTGCCGCAGGGGGCCCTGGGGCAGGCGCAGGCTCTGCAGGGTGCCAGCGGCCCAGCGCTGCCGCTGGCGCACAAAGTCGAGCATGGATTCGGCGGCCAGGCCCGCACTGAGCGGTTCGCCCAGGTAGCGCAGCCGCCAGCCGCGGCCCAGCAGGGCGATCCCGGTTACAAAGTCTTCGCTGAGGGCGGCTTCGTTGAAGCCCCCCACCTGCTCCAGGGCACTGCGCCGGGCCACAAACGACGTGCCCGCGCACACCACCGCCCCCCAGGCGCCGCGCACCGGTTCGATCCAGCGGTAGAAGTTGTCCTCATCGGGCAGCATCCAGCGCTCCATCGCCAGGTTGCGCATCAGCGGGTCGGCGTTGAAAAAGACCTGGGGCGTCTGCACCAGGGCGATATCGGGCTCGGCCAGCAGGCCGATGGTGCGCTCCAAGAAGTGCTCTTGTGGCACAAAGTCGGCATCGAATACCGCCACCAGTTCGCCCGTGCTGGCGGCCAGGCCGGCGTTGAGGTTGCCCGCCTTGGCGTGGCGGCGCCCGCTGCGGCTCATGTAACGGCAGCCATAGCGCTCGGCCAGCTCGCGCACCTCGGGGCGGCCGCTGTCGTCGAGCACCCATACGGTTGTGTGGGGGTAGCTCAGGCTGCTGCAGCCCAGGAGGCAACGCTGCAGCACCGGTAGTGGTTCACCGCAGGTCGGCACCAACACATCGACATGGGGCCGCCAATCGCTACCGAGCCACTGCGTCTGGGCGGCATCGGCGGCGGCGCGGCCATCGTCAAAGCGGCGCCAGCTCAGCAGCAGCGGCAGCAGGCCGGTGAGCAGCAGCCAGGCTTCAGCCAGCAGCAGCAGCCAGCTCAGGGCGCTGCTGAGCGGGGTGGCCAGGTTGAGGCTGGCTGTGAGCCGCCAGTGCAGGTAGCGCCCCAGCAACACCATCAGCAGCACCAGCACGCTGCGGCGCATGCCGATGGGCCAGTGAGCTTCTGGGCGCTGGCGCACAGCCAGCAGTCCGAGCAGCAGCAGCCACACCACGAGCTCTTGCATGGTGGAGGTGCTGGGCAGCAGGCGAGCCGACTGCCACCGTAGAAAGCAGGGCTCGGCAACGGCTTCTCTCGTTTTTCCGCGCACATGCAGCAGGCGTTTTCTGACGATCGCAGTCCCAGCGCGGCAGGGCTCACCCTTGTGGGCGTGGGCCCGGGCGACCCGCAGCTGCTCACTGTCGCGGCGGTGCGGGCGATCGAGGCGGCGGCGGTGGTGGCCTACCCGGTGGCCCGAGAAGGCGCCGATGGCATGGCGGCCACGATCGCGGCGCCCTGGATCGGTGCGAGCCAGCGCCGGCTGCCGCTGCTGTTTCCGATGGTGAGCGAGGCAGAGCCCCGTAGGGCTGCTTGGCATGCCGCGGCTGAGGCGTTGGCGGCCGAGGTGGCCGCTGGAGAGGTGGTGGTGCTGCTGTGCGAGGGCGATGCCTCGCTGTTTGCCAGCTGCAGCTACGTGCTGCTGGCCCTGGCCGAGCGCCATCCGAGCTGCCCGGTGCGGGTGATCCCCGGGATCACCTCGGTGGCGGCAGCAGCGGCTGCGGGTTCGTGGCCGCTGGCGCTGCAGGGCGAGGGCCTGTTGATCCGCCCCACTCCCGAGAGCCCCGCCGCGTTGGAGCGGCTGCTCGACTGGGCGGTAGCCAGCTCGACCACCCTTGCCCTGCTCAAGCTGGGGCAGCGCTGGAGCTGGGTGCGGCCGCTGCTTGAGGCCCGCGGCCTGCTCGATCAGGCGCTGTTTGCCCAGCGGGTGGGCTGGCCCGAGCAGCTGCTGGCGCCGGCGGCCCAGGTGCCGGCCAGCGAACAGCCCTACTTTTCGCTGCTGCTGGTGCGGCAGGGCTGGCCGCCCGTGTTGCCGTAGGTCCTGATGGTCACGGCAATCGCTGTACAGTGAATGGTACGTTCCGGGAGGTGCGGCATGGACGTGACGTCCTACTCAGCCGTGCGAGCCAATCTCGCCAGTCAGATGCGCCGCGTGTGTGATGACCATGCGCCTCTGGTGATTTCCCGTCGGGGAGAGCCCTCGGTGGTGATGCTGTCACTGGAGGACTACAACGCCCTCGAAGAAACGGCCCATTTGTTGCGCAGCCCAGTCAATGCCCAACGCTTGCTGAGCGCGATTACAGCGCTTGAGTCAGGTGGTGGTGAAGAGCACGATCTGCTCCCTGTCGATTGAACCGTGCGGCTGATCGTTGCCGTCGAGGCCTGGGAGGACTATCTGCACTGGCAGCAGAGCGATCGCAAGATTTTGCAGCGCATCAATCGGTTGATCGCCGAGATCAGGCGCGATCCCTTCAGCGGCATCGGCAAGCCTGAGCCTTTGCGTCACGCCTTGGCTGGGTATTGGTCGCGTCGCATCGACGACGAGCACCGCATTGTCTACAAGGTCAGTGCCGACGCGCTGCTGATTGCTCAGCTTCGCCATCACTACTGAGAGGCATCAGCTCAGACTCGGCCCGATCCAGCAGCGCCAGCGCCTCGGCTGGGGTGGGGGCGCGCATCAGGGCGTGGCGCAGTTGGGGCGCGCCGGCAAAGCCGGTGCACAGCCAGCCCAGATGCTTGCGGGCAATCAACAGGCCGTGGTCGCCCCGCTCGGCCACCAGGGCCTGCAGCTGCCAGCGGGCCAGGTCCAGTTTCTGGGCGGCAGTTGGCGTGGGCGGCACGGGGCGGCCAGCCAGAGCCGCGGCGATCTGGCCCACCAGCCAGGGGGCGCCCATGGTGCCGCGCCCCACCATGACGCCATCGGCGCCGGTGACCTGCAGGCAGGCGATGGCGTCGTCGGGCGAGTTGATGTCGCCGTTGGCGATCACGGGGATGCCCAGCGCGCGCTTCACAGCTGCGATGGCAGCCCAGTCGGCGCGGCCCTTGAAGCCCTGCTCGCGGGTGCGGCCGTGCAGGGTCAGCAGCTGGGCGCCGGCATCCTCGAGCCGGCGGCACCAGCTCACGGCGCTGCTGCCATCGCACCAGCCCAGGCGCGTCTTGACCGTGACAGGAATCTGCACCGCGGCGGCCACGGCTTCGACGATGCGGGCCGCCAGCTCGGGGTCGTTGATCAGGCCGCTACCGCCGCCTTTTTTGGCGATCTTTTTGACCGGGCAGCCCATGTTGATGTCGATCAAAAAGGCGCCGGCGGCCTGGGCGCGGCGGGCGGCGTCGGCCATGGCGGCAGGCCGGTGGTCAAACAACTGCACGCCGATGGGGCCGGGCTCCTCGCCCAGCTCGGCCACCTTGCGGGTGCCGTGGCCCAGCTCCAGGCTGGAGGCGTTCACCATCTCGGTGAACAGCAGCGCGTCGGGCGCCCAGCGCCGCACCAGGCTGCGAAAGATGCGGTCGCTCACCCCCGCCAGCGGCGACTGCAGCACGCGGCAGCTCAGCTGACGGCTCACCCCGTTGCCGCGCAAGACCAGGGGGGCCTCCAGGGCGCGTGGTGGTGTGGGAGTTGCCGCGATCATGGATTCAGATTGCCTGACTTCAGGCCCCAAGCTCCCCGTGCAGGACGCCGCCACGCCCGTTGCCTACCCCCTGAGCCGCCAGCTGCTGGAGGCGGTGTTGGCCGATCGCGTCAGTGACCGGTTCGTGTGTGAGCTGATCTGGCCGCGCCTGGGGTACGAGCAGAACGGTTTGGGTACCTGGAGCGCGGGCCCGGCTGCGGGCGAAATCTGGCGGGAGTCCTTTCCCGTCGAGCCGGCGTTCATCGCCCAGCGGCCGCCCAGCGTTGCCCTGACCCGCTCGATCGCCAAGCAACACAAGCAACTGCTCAAGGAGCAGCTGGGTTTTGGCGGGTACACGATTGGCGAGCTGTACCCGCGCCGCACCCGGCGCGCCACGGCTGTGAACTGGCTGCTGGCGCACCTGGCCGAGCGCGGTGAACCCTTGCCCGAGTCCGGTCCTGTGCCCGAGCTGCTGCCAGCTCCCGCCGATCCGGTGGCGGGGCACCCGGGTGATCTGCCGGTGAGCTGAGCAACCAGGATCGCTGTTTTGGGACCCTTGGAAAAGTGGCGCGTTTTGTGGCGCTTTTTCTCTGAACGGCCTTCTAAAGCAAGCTGGCCTGTGGCTAGGCGGTAGCAGCATCCTTAGACAACTGGCGTGATTTCTGGCGTGTTGTTGATGGGGTGTGTTTGAACAATGCCTTGCGCTGCGGGCGGCCCTAAGTCAGCGCCCTGGCGGGCACCGTGCTGGTTGTGGCCCCCTGCTTGTGGCTCTGCTGCTGGTCATCGCCAAATTGCTGCGGCAGTTTGAGGCCTGAACAGGCTGTCTTCCCCTGACGTGTTGGCCGCTCGCCGCTGCTGCTGAGTCGCTTTTTGCTGGCGCTTCTGCGCGCGGCCGAGAGCTGATGCGGTTTGCTCAGCACCCCGCCGATCAAGATCGCGATGTACAGCTGCCCCAGGGCGGCGATCGCCGTCGCGGCCACCTGCGCGGTGAGGTGATCGAGCTTCAGTGTCGGACTGCCCAGGGTGGTCAGGCAGCCGAAGGCTGCTCCCAGGGCTTTGGGGGCGTGGGCGATGCCGGCGGGCAGGCCGTTCATGCTGGCGGGCAGGTCGAAGGCACTGGGCTCGAGCACCAGCAGCGAATTGAGCGCAATGCCGCCGGCAAAGCCCACCAGCAGGTAGCCGGCCGCTGCACCCATGAGCACCGAGCCGTTGAAAGCCGGCTCAGCGGCCAGGGCGTTGACCAGCCCCCAGAGCATCTGCAGGATCAACGCCAGCCAGACCACCAGATGCAGTCCGCTGAGCTGCACGGCCAGCGGTGGGTTCAGCTGCAGGGCGCTCTGCCAGGCGACCTCCACCACAAGGCACACCAGCCAGCCCAGCACGATCACCTGACGCCTCAGCATCACCCGCTCGATGCGGCTCCTGAGCTGGCCAGCCACCCAACCGAAGGCATTGCGCTCCAGCCGGTTTTTGGGGAGCAGGGGTGAATCGAGCACCACCACGACCCCGGTGATCATGAGATAGACAACACCCATCAGGCGTGGCATCCGCTGCAGGCTGCTGAGGCTGATCAGCACCAACACCTCAACCACCAGCAGTGCCCGGTAGTACTGATGGCGCTGATGCAGCAGGCGTACGAACGAAGCCACGGCCTTGGCGGAGCTGTTGCGCCAGGATCCCGCCTCCAGAGCCGGCCTGTAAGGTCAAAGCAGGACAGTTGTTGCGATAAGCGGTTTTGGCGCTTCCGGTAGTGGCCATCATTGGCCGCCCCAATGTGGGCAAATCGACCCTGGTCAATCGGCTCTGCCGCAGCCGCGACGCGATCGTGCACGACGAGCCCGGCGTCACGCGCGATCGCACCTATCAAGAGGGGTTCTGGCGCGACCGCAACTTCAAGGTGGTCGACACCGGCGGACTGGTGTTTGACGACGACAGTGAATTTCTGCCGGAGATCCGCGAACAGGCCAACCTGGCGCTGGCCGAGGCCGCGGTGGCACTGGTGATTGTCGACGGTCAGCAGGGCTGCACCGCGGCCGACGAGGCGATCGCCACCTGGCTGCGGGGCCACAAGTTGCCCGTACTGCTGGCGGTCAACAAATGCGAGTCGCCCGATGCGGGTCTGGCCATGGCGGCCGAGTTCTGGGGGCTGGGCCTGGGTGAGCCCCATCCGATCTCGGCCATTCATGGTGCCGGCACCGGTGATCTGCTCGATCAGGTGGTCGGCTTTCTGCCGCCCAGCGCCGAGCAGGAGGGCGAAGAACCGATTCAGCTGGCGATCATCGGCCGGCCCAACGTCGGCAAATCGAGCCTGCTCAACGCCATCTGCGGTGAGCAGCGGGCCATCGTCAGCCCGATTCGCGGCACCACCCGCGACACGATCGACACCACGGTCGAGCGCGAAAACAAGACCTGGAAGATCCTTGATACCGCCGGCATTCGCCGCAAGCGCTCGGTCAACTACGGCCCCGAGTTCTTTGGCATCAACCGCAGTTTCAAGGCGATCGAGCGCTCCGACGTGTGTGTGCTGGTGATCGATGCCCTCGATGGGGTCACCGAGCAGGACCAGCGCCTGGCGGGCCGCATTGAAGAAGACGGCCGCGCCTGCGTGGTCGTGGTCAACAAGTGGGATGCCATTGAAAAGGACTCCCATACCCTGCCCGCGATGGAAAAGGAGCTGAGGGCCAAGCTCTATTTCCTCGACTGGGCGCCGATGCTGTTCACCTCGGCCCTGACCGGCCAGCGGGTGCAGAGCATCTTTGCCCTGGCCCTGCTGGCGGTGGAGCAGCACCGCCGCCGCGTGAGCACCTCGGTGGTCAATGAGGTGCTCACCGAAGCCCTGAGCTGGCGCACCCCGCCCACCAGCCGCGGCGGCCGCCAGGGCAAGCTGTATTACGGCACCCAGGTGGCGACGCGGCCGCCCAGCTTCACCTTGTTTGTCAACGAGCCGAAGTTGTTCGGCGACACCTACCGCCGCTATGTGGAGCGGCAGATCCGCGAGAGCCTGGGCTTTGAGGGCTCGCCGATCAAGCTTTTTTGGCGCGGCAAGCAGCAGCGCGACGCCGAGCGCGATCAGGCGCGGCAGGCGAGCCGGGGGCGCTGAGCAGGCGTCATGGACTGGCTGCGGCAGCTGCCGATCGGGCAATACGTCGATGGCTCCGGTGGCTGGCTGCGGCAGCTGGATCCGCGGCTCAAGCTCGCCTGGACCCTGGCCTTTCTGCTGACGCCGATTCTGGCCGGGCCGATCTGGCGCCTGGCGCTGGTGGCGCTGCTGCTGCTGATCACAGCCTGCAGCGGGTTGCCGCCGCGCCTTTGGGCCAGGGGAGCGGCGCTGCTGTTGGCCCTGTCGCTGGCGGTTGGAGCCCTGGCGGCCGTGCTGCCAGCAGGGGCTTTGCCGGCGGCAGCGCTGCAGCGGCCTCCAGCCGAGTTGCGGCTGGAGCCTGGCAAGCCCCAGAGCCCCCCGCCCAGCAGCAGCGGTCAGGCCTGGGAGCTGTGGCGCCTGGGCCCGCTGCAGGTGACCCGTCGCTCGCTGGAGCTCGGCATCAGCGGCGGCACCCTGCTGTTCACCCTGGTGCACAGCGCCAACGTGATGCTGTTGAGCACGCCCCCAGAGCAGTTGGTGTGGGCGATCAGCTGGTGGATGGCGCCATTGGGGCGGCTGGGGGTGCCGGTGGAGCGGCTGGGCTTCACGCTGCTGCTGGCGTTGCGCTTTTTGCCGTTGGTGCAGGAGGAGCTGCAGAACCTGCTGCGCGCGCTGGCCACCCGCGCCGTGGTGCTCAAGCGCCTGGGCTGGCGAGGGGCGCTGGGCCTTGTGCTGGCCATCGGGGAGCGGCTGCTGGCCAACGTGCTGCTGCGCGCTGAGCAGGGTGCCGACGCCCTGGTCGCGCGCGGGGGGCGGCTGCTGACACCTGCGGTGTTGCATCAGGCTCAGGGCACGGCACAACCGCTCAATGCTGCGGCCGTGGTTGGTTTGTTGTTGCTGATTTTGTTGCGCTGGAAAGTCGGTGATCTTTAATGGTTTTCAGTGGATGGCGCACCGGCGCCCTGGCCATTGAGCGCTGAGCGTTATCTCAATCACCCGACCTTCGGCATGCTCTACCGGGTCGCACCCGCTGGGGAGGGCAGGGATCTTTACGCCACGCTTTATGCGCAGCGCATCTTCTTTGTGGTGACACTGCAGAACCGCGGAGTCACTTTTGAGGTGATTCCGTTGATGGACGCCCGTCATCTGGCAGAGCAAAATCTGACCCGAGCGCGCCGAGAAGGTCCTGACGTGCATGCGCAGTGGCGTCAGGTTTTTGATCAGACCTTCATTTGATCGACCACGGCGTGGCAGCAGCAGAGCCCAATGGCGGCCTTGCCGCGCGGTTGGCTGAGATTCGCTCTGCACTGCCGCCCCACACGCGCCTGCTGGCTGTCAGCAAGGGCCAGAATGCTGCCGCCATTCGCCAGGCGGCGGCCTTGGCTCAGCGCAGTTTTGGCGAGAGCCGGCTGCAGGAGGCGCTCGCCAAACAGGCTGAACTGGCTGATCTTGAGCCGCTCGATTGGCATTTCATCGGTCGGCTGCAGGCCAACAAGGTGCGGCCTGTGCTCAAGGCATTCGGCACGATCCACGCGATCGACAGCCTTGATCTGGCCCTGCGGGTGGCCCGCATCGCTGGCGAAGAGGGCCTGGCGCCACGGCTGCTGTTGCAGGTCAAATTTCGCCCTGACCCGGCCAAGGGCGGCTTCACCCCCGAGGAGCTTCAGGCGCACTGGGCGCAGCTGCAGACTCTGGCGCCGGCGGTGGTGGTTGGGCTGATGACCATTACCCCGCTGGGGCTCTCGGCCCAGGAGAGTGCGGCGGTGTTTGGCGAATGCCGCGCTCTGGCCGATGCACTGGCTCTGGAGGAGTGTTCGATGGGCATGAGCGGCGATTGGCGCGCGGCGGCATCGGCTGGCAGCACCTGGGTGCGCATCGGCAGCGCATTGTTTGGCTCAAGACACTGAACTGGGTCCCCGCAACCCTTGCCTGGTCTTTGCTGAGACGCTATTTAGGGTTCTAGGACCATTGAGGTTGACTTCGTGTCGTTGTTCTCCCGCCTGCGTGCCGTCGTCTCTGGCGATGATTACTACGACGGTGACTTTGATGACGAGCTCGACTACGACGGTGGCGAACTGCCTGAGCACACCCCTGTCGCCAATTCCAATGCGTTGGTGCCGTTCAGTGAGTTCAAGACCGATGATCCTTTTGCCGGGACCAATGTGATCGGCATGCCGGGCCTCAGCACAGCCACCGCCGAGGTGGCGCTGATGGAGCCCCGCAGTTTTGATGAAATGCCCCGCGCCATTCAGGCCCTGCGCGAGCGCAAGACCGTCATCCTCAACCTGACGATGATGGACCCTGATCAGGCGCAGCGGGCAGTTGATTTTGTCGCGGGCGGCACCTTTGCCATCGATGGCCATCAGGAGCGCGTCGGCGAAAGCATCTTCCTGTTTGCGCCCAGCTGCGTGACGGTGACCACCAGCGGCGCTGAAGAACCTGCCTCGCCCACCATGGTCAGCCAGCCGAGCAGCGGCCTGGCCGAAACCCAAGAGGCTGCACCCAGCCCCGCCTGGGGCCGTCAGGAGATGGCCAGCGCGCTGTGACGCCAACCCTCGGGGTGATCGGCCTGGGCCGCATGGCCCAGGCTTTGTTGCGCCCCTGGCTGGAGCGTGGTCAGCTCGACGGGTCTGCGGTGCAGGCGGTGGTGGCGCGCAGCGCTTCAGCCCAACGGCTCGCCGCTGAGCTCCCTTGCGCGGTGAGCACCGATGCGACTTCTGCCTGGGGCGCACAGGTGGTGCTGCTGGCGGTCAAGCCCCAGCAGCTCGACGCTGTGGCGCAGACGGCTGCGGCCCATGCGGGCCCCTCGGGGCGGCTGCTGGTGTCGGTGCTGGCCGGGGTCACCCTGGCGCGGCTGCAGCAGCTGTTCCCGCAGTGGCGCTGCGTGCGCGCCGTGCCCAACACCCCGGCTCTGGTGCGCGCTGGCCTGACCGGGCTCAGCTACAGCGATGCGGTTGAGCCGGCCGAGCGCGACTGGCTTGAGGGCCTGTTTGCGTCGGTTGGTGAGGTGCTGCCGCTGCCTGAGCCACAGCTCGATGCCTTTTTGGCCCTGACCAGCAGCGGCCCCGCCTTTGTGGCCCTGGTGGCCGAAGCGATGGCCGATGGTGCAGTGGCTGCTGGTCTGCCCAGGGACCTGGCGCTGCGGCTGGCACCGCTGACCCTGGCCGGCACCGCCGCCTTGTTGCAGCAGCAGGGTTTGCACCCTGGGCAGCTCAAGGACATGGTCAGCAGCCCCGGCGGAACCACCATCGCCGGCCTGCGTCAGCTGGAGCGCTCTGGATTGCGCTCTGCCCTGATCGAGGCGGTGTTGGCTGCCGCCCAGCGCAGCCGCGAACTGGCGGGGGGTTAAGCCCGCTTGGCGCCCAGCCTGGGTTCGCTGCCGTTGAGCAGGCGCTCGATGTTGGCCCTGTGCCTGGCGATGACCAGCACGCTGGTCAGCAACGCCAGCACCAGATAGGGCCAGCGCAGCCCCATGGCGTTATCGCTGAACCAGACCAGCATCAGCACAGGCAGCGAGAGCGCCGCTGCAATGCTCGACAGCGAGACGATGCGGCTGAGGCTCAGCACCGCCAGAAACACCCCGAAACACGCCAGCCCCACCGGTGTGGCCAGGCCCAGCAGCATGCCCAGTCCCGTGGCCACGGCTTTGCCGCCCTTGCCGCCCAGCCAGATCGGAAAGCTGTGCCCGGCAAGAGCCGCCAGACCGCAGGCCACCACGGCCGTATCGAGCAGCCAGGCCTGGGGGCCCAGCGGCTGGCCCAGGGGCTCGAGCAGGGCCTTGGCCAACACCACGGCTGCCGTGCCTTTGAGCACATCGATCACAAAGACCCCCAGTGCCGGGCCTTTGCCCAGCACCCGCAGCACGTTGGTGGCGCCGGTGGAGCCGGACCCGTGTTGGCGGATGTCGATGCCGCCAAGCCAGCGCCCTGCCCAATACCCAGTGGGAATCGAGCCCAGCAGGTAGCTGAGCAGCAGCAACAGGGCGATCAGCAGGGGGTTGGGCAGCATCGCTTCAGGGAATCAGGACTCAGTAGAGAGGCAGCTCGTCGACCAGTTCGCCTGGGCCGGCGGCAAAGGCGAGCCAGAGGGGGAATTGCAGCACGGGAATCTCGATGGCGCTCACCCCCGCATCGATGACGATGAAGGGCAGTTCGCCACGCTCTTCGAGTCTGTCGGCCCGCTCGATCAGGGCATCGGCGCGCTCGAACAGCACGATGCCGCTGCTGGGACCAAAGTCTTCGCGCGAGAGGCCCAGGCAGTCCTGCAGGCCGCGACGCCACTCGCCCAGGCGTTCGGGTTCCCCGGCCAGCACCAGGGTTTGAAAGCGCTCGCCGTAGAGCTCGCTCAAAATGGCGATCGCGGTAGCGGCCACCAGGGCATTGCGGCTGCGGCTGCCGCTGCTGTTCTGCGCGCCGCGCCCGCCCTGGCCCAGGAACCAGTCGTCGAGCAGGGCCGCCGCCTGGGGCTCGAGGCTGCGGCGCAGCGTCCAGGGATCGGCGTAGAAATCGGGCTGCCCCTGATAGCCGCTCAGCCGCTCGCGGATCAGCTCGGCATCAGCGGCAAACAGCCCTGCAGCCGGTGGGGCTGGGGCCTGCGCCTCGCCGCCAGCCGTTGCCGCTGAAGCAGGCTGGGCCTGATCCAGGGGTGAGGGTTGCACCAACACCTTTTGTGGCACCAGCTCGATCTGCTCGGCGGCCACGGCCAGATCCTGCAGAGCGCCCACCATGTAGTCCTGAAAGCCCTTGATGCGCCGGGCGATCTGATCGGACTGGCCGCTGAAGCTGCTGGCCATCTCCTGGGTGATCTGCTCGCGGCGCGCTTCGAGCTGGGCGATCTCATCGAGCAGCGCCTGGCGCTTGCTGTTGAGCTCGCTGAGGGCGCTCTCGATCAGCGCCGACCTGCTGCTGCGCTCTGCGGCTGGATCGCTTGCAGGCTGCTCGGGTGTCTGGTCGTCAGGCATGGGTGATCACTCCTGCTGGCTCAGCTGGGTCAGCCGCGCGCCCAGCTGTTCGCGCAACACGGTTGCATCGAACAGCAGCGGCAGCAGGTGAATGCTCTTGCGTTCACGGAAATAGAACAGCACCGGCAGAGCTGGCCAGAACAGTTTCCACCCCAACCAGTCGCTGTAGGGAAAGCGGCGCAGCAGGGTGCCCTGGCGCAGCACCAGCAGCGCCTCGCCCGTGAAGGTCAACCGCAGCAGCACGCTCTGCAGCAGCAGTAACAGGCCAAACACGCTGACCACCAGGCTGATCCACAAGGCTGGCTGCCACAGCTGCGCCAGCGGCAGGGTCGCCAGGCCCAGGCCCACAACCCCAAGGGGCACCCAGAAACGGGGCGCCAGCGTCACATCGCTGGGTGCGGCGCTGGGGGTGGTTGGCGGCGGGACGGCTGACTCGGAGCTCATGGCGTGGCTGATGGCTTGGTGGGTTTAGCCAAACAGGATCTTGGTGAGCAGGGCATCCATCAGCGCCACGGTGACCAGGATCATCACCACGGCGCCGGTGGTGCTGCTGCCCACCTCCTTGGGACCGCCCTTGGTGGTCAGGCCCCAGCCGCAGGAGATCACGGCGATCTGCAGGCCGAAGACCACGGCTTTGAGCAGCATCGCCGGCAGGTCAGAGGGCTCCATCCAGGTGCGCACCGAGTTCCAGAACACCGACGGGGGGATCTGGTACAGCAGGGTGCTGCTCACCTGGCCCGACCAGATGCCCACCCAGAAGAACAGCAGGCATTGCACCGGCGCCATGATCACCATCGCCAGCACCCGCGGCACCACCAGGTACTCGACCGGATCGGTGCGCAGCATGGTGATCGCGTCGATCTGCTCGGTCACCTTCATGGTGCCCAGCTGGGCGGCGTAGGCGGTGGCCACCTTGCCGGTGATCAGCGTGGCGGTCAGGATCGGCGCGATCTCACGGGCCAGGCCCAGGGCCAGCAGGCCGCCGACGGTGGCGCTGGCGCCCTGTTTGGACAGCTCGGCAGCCACCTGGATGTTGAACACGGTGCCAGCCGCCAGGCCCGTGATCACCACGATCAGAAAGCTGGCTGGGCCGGCCTCCATCAGTTCGGCCATCAGGTCGTTGGCGTTGATCCTGCCCTTGGCCATGGCACTGAGCGCCTGGCCGCCGATCAGGCAACTGGCGCCGAGCCGGTTGAGCCAGCGGGGCG
>Ga0194118_10004448_pt1 | contig 15320 bp, 11 predicted proteins | sample TA2MahsurfametaG_2_FD_148662 | JGI IMG/M metagenome (GOLD analysis project Ga0194118, IMG submission 148662) | Freshwater microbial communities from Lake Tanganyika, Tanzania - TA2015013 Mahale N5 surface | ecosystem: Environmental > Aquatic > Freshwater > Lake | place: Tanzania: Lake...
TGATTATTTTTTGGGAGCTATGAATTGGGTCAAGCTGTGTTAATCTATCAAATGGTGGTAGAATCAATAGACGAACTTTTTGAGGCTTCCCTTTTGGGGCAAAGATTCCCACCGAGTCCGAAAAGAACTTAACTGCATCAAAATCCGTTCTTTTTTTCTGTTTTTCTTTTATTACTTGTAGCTCAAGGATTCTGTCTAGCGAATAAGTGGCAAATATTTCTTTTTCAAGTGACCACACAACCATATACCACTTATTTCTATACTCTTTGAGTAGGTAAGGAATTGCACGGTGCTTACGTTTTTCTTTTTTGTATACATTCTCATATCGGAATTCAATTAAAAAAGACTCCCGAGTAGCAAAGAATACTTCATGTAGCCATTCAACACCTGCAGTTATATTCCCCTTCTCAAATTGAATTAGCTTATCAATTGAAGTATCTCCCGTTTCGAGCCCAAGCTCAAAAGTGCTATCTATTCTCTCAATAGCTGATTTGAAGTGAGAGAATACAGGTAGTTCTTTGTACCTGCCAAGTAGGGTAGCAGCATCACGTAGTGAATTCCACTCCTCCTCGTCTAATTGTATCCCATCTAAATTAAAATAAGGGTCGTAATAGTAATACCCTTTTTCCTTAGCATTAAACTCAATAGGGGCTCTCTTACCAATAATAGCCTTTCCTTCTCTTAAGTCCTGGATATCATGTTGTATAGTTGATCTACCTACGTTACTTGCTTTTCCTAGTTTGGCGAGTCCATCCGAACAAGCATCAATCAACTCATCAAGGGTAGGGAAGGGTTTACGCTTGTCTCGTAGACAGCGGTCTATGATTCGGTATCGGGCGTGGGCGGATTTGTTTTGCATTGTGATGAAATTACATAATATCAGAGTTTCATTTTGTAAATCGTATGTTCCGTAATGAAAATTTATATTTAGTTGTAAACCATATTATTATAACATAGTATATTGAATGGCTCGCTTTATTTTAGTTCAAATATTTTAGATTATTTTTAATGAGATAGTCCTACCAATGCCTGTTAATAAAAATGCTGCATTTCGGCATCGAATAATAGATGCTTGTCTGCTTAACAAATTACGCCCATATCCAACAATGGAGCAATTGCAAGACCGTATTTCGGAATCTCTAAATTTAGATAGACGCATTTCGAGGTCTTCGGTAGATAAGGACCTAAAAGCTATGCGTGATTTTTACAAAGCGCCTATAGCTTTTGATACTTACCGAAGGGGATATTATTACGAGGACTCTAATTTTTCTATTAATAGTTTTCCTTTAACTAATGAGGAAATCCAGATATTAGACTTGTCTACTTCCTTTTTGAAACAGATTAAATACAGTGGTTATTTTAAGCAATTTGAGTCGGTAATTGAAAAATTAATTAGCGGATTTAGGATTTCAAAGATTCCAGGTTATGAGGGTCGGCAATTTTTAGAAGTAGAAGAGCCAATTGCCGATATTGGAATGAAATGGCTCGAGCCTCTATACTCCTCAATTATTGAAAAAAATCCACTTCTAATTCTTTACAAGCGTTTTAATCAGCAAGAGACTAAAGATCACCCTTTTAGCATTTATGCTATTCGTGAGTATCGTAACCGTTGGTATGCAGTTGGGTATTCTGATCGAGCTGAAACTATTCTCACTTTAGCTCTTGATCGCATTATTGATATTCAAAACGGAGAGCACAAGTATCGCCCCTCTGGAGACTTTAATGAATCTGATTATTTCAAATATAGTTTTGGAGTGACTGCATTTAATGATGCAAAGCCCTATAAAGTTCAGCTTCTGTTCGATACATCCACGGCGGGCTATATATTAACAAAGCCATTACATGCAAGCCAAAAAACGCTAGAGACAGAGTCTGGCTTACATGTAGAAATAGAGTGTTACCTTACTCCTGAGCTGGAAATGATGATTTTGAGTCACGGCGAAAAGGTAAGGGTATTATCTCCGGATGTTTTAGCAATTCGTGTGGAAAAGCGAATTCGTGCAATGAATTATTTATACAATCAAACTGTCGATGATGTTGGAAAATCTTAAGCCGAAAGCCTGTTTAATTAGGTTAGTTGGATTGCTTGACCAAGTGCCTGATAAAAATTTTGAGAATTATTGTAAGCGTTTTGAGGGGGGTATTTATAAGCGGGATGTTGGTCCTACTGATGATGCGTCAAAAAAGTTTCTGAAGGATATTCTATATCCAGACTTTAGAAATTTAATGTTTAGTGATGCAAAAGATAAGAATCACGTACGATATGTGACTCAAATTAATACTACTGTTACCATTAAAGACTTTGATAGTAAGTCATTACAAGTCTATACCGTAAAAGTAGTTCAATGTGAAATTTATCTCTTTCGTGGTCACGTTGGACTATTTAGTTTAAAAATTGAATTTCAAGATGGCCTAAATCTCAATGATATTCGTAACCATCTTTTCAATCTTCGATTGTTTGATGTTATGTGTACGAATGGACAGACCTGGCATGATTGGATAAGTAAGAACTATTTAACTGGAATATCTCTTCGGAGTACTGCAACAGAGATGGTGGAGGCAGATGAGTACTCTGGATCCAAATTCAAATTATTTTCTGCTATTCAATTAAACCCTGCAGATGCAAGTCAAATTACCACGCAGGACAGACAGGAGCTGCTGTATGATATAGGTACAGTATCTCAAATTGGCTCTGCAAAAGGGGGAAAACATTTTTCTCCTGATCTTGCTTATTATGCTTCTGTTATGGAGAATCGAGTGGCAGCATATCAAAACTGGGAGGCCATTTGTTTTTTTGATTCTTTTTCTTGCATCGGGTCAAGCTTTCTTTTAGATAGAGATGGTAATGTCAACCCTACCTGGGATCAAACCTACTTTAGGATTTATCTCTTTCGCTTATTCTTTAAATATAATTTATATCGTTATAATTCATTGATAGCCCGGTCGGATTCCGATAAATTGGTAAAGTATCGAGATCAGTTTGAGGACTTTTTAAATAACTATAATATCAGCCACATCTCTTTTAACTTCCTTCCCAATTTGATTTTTGATAAAACAGGAATCGCATTAGACTTGAAAACTGAAATTGAGATGTTTCGTGAGAGAATAAAAAATCTTTCTACAGCAATTCAAGAAAAAAAGCAAGCAAAAACTAATTTTTTACTTCAACTTGTAACTGGCCTTTCCGGCTTGAGTGTTGTTTCTGATCTTCCAAGCATCATTGATCAGATTCTGAAGTTTACCCATTGGACCAAATCTGAATTATCAATCTATACCCTAATACTTTTTCTCATAGCTAGTGTTGCGGTGATTTATTACTTGAATCCAGAGAAGTTTAAAAAATGGTTCGCTCCCAAATAATTCATAACCTCGAATCAGCCTATCATATGCTTCGGCATTTTGAGTGCCTGCCAGTTGTACTCGAGGAGAAATTGATTGCCAAGGGATACTCTAAAGCTGAAATGGAAGTTAGTCTCGAATCCCCCGGCTCACGATTTTCACTAAATTTTGCCCAAACTATTGAGGATTTGTTAGATCGACTTTTTATAGACTCTTCTTATAGCAAAGTGGAAGGTATTAACGGGAACTTACTGATACATGCTGCTGTTACACCCGAAAAATGTAGTGGAGAAGTTGGTACCTGTGGAGTAATGGCCATAGATTCTTTGCAAGAAGCCATGCGAGCCAAAATTTATCGTAAAAAAAATAGGGGGGTAGAGCAGTGGCATTTAGATGTTGAAAAGCTTCCAAAAACCAATGATTTTACAGTCATTCTTAAACCTTCAAAAGAAAATTTTATTTTCATCACAGCTTTTCCTGGTTCGCCTGCAATGCCCTTACCAGATGCCAAAATGACTTTAACTCAATTTGAGACTTGTAGTAAATTTTGGGAGAGTCACGTTTTTTTAATTTTGAAAGATTAATACTGAATCTATAACTATTTTAATATTAATTAGTATGTCCAATTTCATAAAAATTGATTCAGTTTGCTTGAATTTAGGGTGATACTCGGGATATCTTGTAAAGAAAAAGAAAATTTGGCAATTGATGTCTGTGCTATATGTTAAGTTTTTGATTAACCAAAGTAGGATTTACAGAGGGGAGACAATGCGGTGTTATAACACCCAGTAGATGCTCGAAGGGTTTTCCATTTTCTGTGAGGTATACTGCTTTAAAATAGTGTCCGTCTTTTGCAGAATCTAGAAAGCATTTTATCACCTCCTGTATGGTTACATCAGGTTTTACGAAACCGATGCGAAAATCATGATTAATTTTTGAAATGGGATGCTGTAAGTGAAACTGCCCTTGCATTTCTTTTAAAGTTGTTTCCGGATTGACTTTAAAATTACTTTCAAATAAATATTTTTGGAATAACCACGAATTAAATATTCCCTCTATTTTTCCAAATTGAGTAATTGGGATTAAGCTAAAGCCCTTTTCTTCCATCAGGGAATTTACTTTTGAAATTTTAGTTTCCCACTCTACAGAATAAATTTTTGTAATGGCAATACTATTAATAGCCAAAGGAGGCGATAAAGCATATGAAACAATTTTTTGATAATCTGAAACAACATCCTCATTAGGCATAGCTATAGGTGTTTCCCCCTCATGGTGGATATGTACAATAGCATTTCTTAGAGCCCTGTAAGCCTGTAATTTTGTTTCTATGTGTGCAAATACAGGATCAATTTTAGTCATTTGGCTTAGTAATTTCGAATGACTTATACTCATGTCATGATTCAATTTTTGCCGCATAAATAAATCAAGTTTATTATATGCCTGAATGAAGTAGTCAATGTTGGTCATATCCTATTCTAAATTTTATATGCTTATTAAAAATCTTTATTTGCGAATTTTTTGAATTAGAAGCAAAGGCTTGTAAAGAAGTATCAGGCGTATATTTTTAAAGTATTAATTACTATTTCCAATTTCATAAAACTTAATCCAATTGCCCCAGTCATTTTCAAATTGTTTCTCAAATTCACCAAGCTCTGCAGATTCTGCATCTGCTGAAAACCATTCTTCCTTCTCAAAAAATATCTTAAGTTTTTCTTTTTCAAGCCTTTTTAAATGTAACTCATCATTTGCTACAGTTAAATAGTATCCAGAGTTTTCTGGCGCATACTGATCAAAATACTTTACTAAAAATAGTTTTGTAGCGGATAAATCTCCACTAAGTTTCTCTTTCTCAAAATTAAATTTCATGTTGAATAAAGTTGTAATAAAAAAGCAATTGTTACATAGGTTTAAATTGACTGCAATAATTTCTACAAGTTTCACCACTGTCTTTCGTGATGTTATTGGTACAGTTTTTACCATTTCTTCGTCTCCTGAAGCCACTTATACCACATTTTGGACATTTGTATAAGACACTGCCACAGTGTGATTCGTCTGCTTTTCCAGAACAATTTGCCATATTCTAAGAATTAGTTTTACCCAAAATAAGTAAATTACAAATATTTTTAATTTTCATATATTAGATATAAGCATCACCATCGACAATGTTAGAAAAAGGCAATTTTGATCCGCTTCTTGCCGATGCAGCCCGGCTTGTAGTAGATTCACAAATGGGATCTACCTCTCTTCTGCAGCGAAGAATGAAACTTGGCTATAACCGCGCCGGTCAACTTATGGATCAACTGGAAACTTTTGGCATCGTGGGACCAAACCTTGGTTCAAAAGCTCGGGAGGTAAAGGTAAAGTCTGGCGGTGAGTTAGAGTGCAAGCTCGAAGAACTAGGAATATTTGCATCAGCCAAGAGTCAATATGGCACATATGCAGCATCTGTTGTAGTTCAAGAAGGCCTAACCGGAGTTAGTAATTCCACAAGCAGTAGTATACCTGACACACTCACCTCAACAAACAGCAATTCTAGTCAAGCTAAGAAAATTATCACGGCTCTCTCAGCACTCCTACTTGTTTTCTTGTTTTTCAATTTTTTGTATGACGACTCGTTGCTACGCTCCATCGGGAGGCAATTCAATGTGACATATGATGAGGCTCAAAGCTTTTTGTATCTCATCGGGCTTGGAGTGGTTACATTCGCTCTTTGGTCACTCCGAGATACTCCGCTGGGATTTCTTTGGCGTATCTACAAGATATTCTGGATTGTTCTGTTCGCGATACTGCTTCTGAACTTCGCCAAGAAACAAGTGAAGGAGTGGTGGAAAAAGGATTAGCGGTTTAATTGGCCGTTATTAAAGGTAAAAAAATGTAATTTTTATTTTAAACTTATAGGTTATGACACTCGTCGACCAGGTACAGAGAACATTAAATGAAATTGCTCAAAAATTAAAATTTGACGTAAATGAATTTACGCAAGAAGCCTATAAAAAAGTAAAAGCGGTACAATCTGGAAATAAGCTTGCTGCTGATTTGGGTATTTCATCTTCTATGCTTGGTGAATTTGAAGCAGCATTGGATCAATATTTCAAAAACAGAGCGATACCGGAGCGTGTGCGCATTTCCTGTTTTCGTATTTCGCTATGGCTGGAAACTATTTGTAAAAAAGTTAATATTCCATTTCGGATTGAAGAGGCTATTAGTACAGAGGAAATCGCAATTAAGCAAACTAGAGCCCTCGAGTTGATGATACGTGATGTGCTTACAGAAGAGTTGGGAGGAAAAGAAAGTGTAGTCAAAAAGCTCCGTGAATTGTTCAAGCAAGAAGTCATAGATAAATGGATGAATAGTGCAGACGATACCGGTGTTCTTAGTGGTACAACCTTCAGTGAACTCTCCAATATTTTTCTGGATAAAAACATATTTAGATCATTCGAAGATATTTTTTGCGAATCAAACATTCAGCTTTCCCCCAGCGTCCGAGATTCACTTCGTTTTGTTCTGGATGATATTCGTCGTATTCGAAATTCTATTGCACACAATAAGACAATATCTATCGTACAGGTTGAAGCGCTAAATGAGTACTATCGTGCCATTGCCCGACTAATTAAAGAATCTAAGACTAATGCGGTTGACCCAGATGCTTATTTGGATATGGAAAAAGCCAATATGGCTTCATTTATCTCCACTTTAAAAGAGGACAATCGTATCATTACTGGTGACTTAAATACTTTAAAGGAAGGCCTTGTCGACATTAAAGATGATACGCGAATAATACGGCGACGATCAAAATTAATTACTGGAGGAGTCATCGGACTTCTAATAGCTACGTGTCTGGTATTATACATGGTACAACGTCAATCCGGAGCAACTGCTGATCTAGGAAAAGATATAAAAGATGTTAAAGAGATTGTCACGGGTGATGCCGAATTAAAAAATATGTCAAGCTCCGGCGACCTTCGAGCAACAAAAGAGCTGAATGAACGAACAAAAGACGTAAATGCTAAGCGCTTAGCTATCCTCTATTTTGATAACTCTGGCGGAGAGCCCTCTTTGGACAAGCTTAAGAAGGGACTAGCAGATATGTTGATCACAGACCTCTCCAATGTTCATATGCTTGATATCGTCGAGCGTGAAAAATTGGAAACTATTCTGACTGAGCAAAAGTTGAATAATTCAAAAGCATTTGATCCGGCTACGGCAAGTAAAATCGGAAAGTTGCTAGGTGTTCAGGTCATCCTGACGGGAGGTTATTTTGATATGCTAGGATCAATTCGCATTGATGCTCGCTTCATTGATGTAGAGACGGGTAAAATTCTAAAGTCGGATGGAGTGGACGGGCTGACAACAGCATTCTTTAAAATTCAAAAACAACTTTCTTGGAAGATTATCCGAAATATGGATATTAAACTGACACCGGCTGAGCAGAAAGAGATGGAGAACAGGGAAAAAGCGACCTCGCTCTCAGTGGATGACCTACAAAAGTATTCCACAGCACTAGACCTTTATGATAATGGGAAAAAGTTAGAAGCAAAAAAAATGCTTGAGGCCCTTCTAAAGAAATATCCTGATTTTGAGCCGGGGAAAGCTCTATTAAAAAAGTTCTGAAGTGAAAAAAATAATAATTTTTTCGATTGTGATTTCCCTAACGTATATGGCAAGGACGCAGCCTCTTAGGTTGGCAATTATTGATTTCGACAATATATCGGGCATTCCCAAATACGATGGTTTAGGAAAAGCGATGAGCAGCATGTTGATCACTGACATTGAATCAAACGTATCGGCGAAACGTTTTCAGTTGGTTGAGCGTGCACAGATCAATAAGATTCTGAAGGAGCAAAATCTTCAAAAAACGGCATCTTTTGATAAAAATACTGCTGTTCGACTGGGAAAGTTGCTTGGAGTTGTTTATTTATTGATTGGGGATGTCTACGTCCTGGATAATACTCTTATCATTAATGCCCGTTTGACAGATGTTTCAACCGGTGATATCAAATTCAGCGAGAAGCAAGAGGGTAAGATTAATGAGTGGTTGACTATCAAGACCAAACTTGGTAAAGCTATTGCTGCGAGCATGTCCATGCCATTTACTGAACCCCGCACCCCAGATGCCATAATATCACCTGCGGTTTTGACAACCTATGCGAACGCCATAGATGAAAATGATAAGGGAAACTTTGATAAAGCGGAAACACTCATAAACACGGCCAGGGAATTTAGTCCAGATTTTAAATATCTAGATGATTTACGCGACGATTTGGAGAAGTTGAAAAAAAAAGTAGCGGAACAAGGGAAAAAAATAGAAGTTCTTGAAATGGGCGGAGGCTTAATTGTAAATCCATTGCAATTAGAGGATTATAAATTTAACCTAGCCCATTCAAGAATAAATGAAAAAGATCGACATGCAATTGTTGAAGAAATATTTGCAAAGTTTGCTAATCAACTATCCTCGTCTGATTTTAATTATCTATCTCGGCATGGCATTTATATAAAAAATTACTTTATCGTCCCACAATCAAGAGAAGATTTCGAAAAAATAAAAACTCAGTTGTTATTCCATAAATCTATTTTATTAGATCCAAAGATGCCTGTAAGCATTAAGAAATACTATGTATTGCAAAATGACTTATTAGTCATGCGCAATATGAATTTTGTTTTCAATAGACAGGGTGAAAACTATGACACATCAATAATAAGGTATATCGGCGAGTCTAAAAGTCAAATTATTGAGAATATAGGTTATCTAAAAAAGGTTTCATTACTAAGCGAAGGCGAATATTTTCAATTACTTTCTTATGCTCTAATAAGAGAGCATGAGGCAATAAAAAAGGCAATAGAAACTGCTGAGATAAGAACAAAAATAAACTCATTGAAAGAGGAGGTCAATAATTTACAGACTACATCTGTCTTTTATGGCCAAACTAAGAATGCAAAAGAAAGGGAAATATCAAGGCTCGATTTAAAATTGAATATCAATTTAATGCGTGGGGGTGCATTCTCAAGCACTATTATAAGCAACATTAATTCATGGATCTGTGGTCATGTTAAACCGACGGCGGGACATGAATTCAACTCAGATATATTAGAGGAGTCTATTTTATTTCAAATAAGTATACATTGCCAAAATCCCAGTTTGAGCAACGGTGATTTGAAGATCACATCCCTAGAATTTGATAAACATGTTTCAAGATTATTTGAGGGGAAGGGTATATATTTTTAATATTAAGCTGAGTCTGCTTCATGTGCATAGTACCATTGAAATGACGATTTATATGGCAAAGAAAGACAGCGCGTTGCGCTTTGCAGGAGTAGGTTCGAACGAGATATCTAAAGATTTATACTTATTGTCAGCTTGCCTTTAACAGTCAAGTCTTAAAACTTGCCTAACGGTTCTCAGTTATACGCAGGCTTGGATTTTTACCATTAACTTCCTATGAAGAACCGAATTCATAAGCTTGAACCAGAAAATGTTTATTTCATATATAAATAGGAAGCTAATACTCTGAAATAAACTTATATTCTAAATTCAACTTTTTTAGTTTTTCTACTCTTATTAATTTATGTTTTATAAAATCATCCCAATCATTTTTTATAACATCATCCTTAGAAAGATTACCAAAATTATCTCCAAAATCACGATATAATATTTTATTGCTATACAAATCTTTTGCTTTAAAATAATTATCCTGCAATAAAAAAGCATGAGCTAAATTAATAATTGACATCCGATATTTGTCATAATTATCTTTTGACAGCCAATGGCCATCTAGTGAACGACCAGCTTTTATATGAAAATTTATTACGGACTGAAATCTTTCTACACTAGCTTTATATGATCCACTTAAAAGATAATACCAAGCACTAGTAGAGTATTTAGTTGCATAATCAAAATCATTCACAAGAATATCTGTTTTATTCTTGGCCAGTTCATCATAAGATTTTCGATCAATTAGCGATTCACATGGGCATTCAATATTAGCTGTATACTGGTTTATTCCTGAAGTGCGCATAAAATCCATCAGAAAATCATTTGAGGTAATTTTAAAATTACCGGAAATTGAATTTTTGTTTGAATATAATCCTGGCTCAAAGTCTATAGTGGAAAAATGTGCAGTCCCTGTATACGGCTTACCGGTCTTAGCGATTACAAAAAGACTTGAATCAGATATTACTCCCACTTTAGTATTTCCATATACACCAGTTTTATAAAAGACACTAAAAATATCTGAATTTTCATTACCCCAATTCAGCTCATCTATTTGATTTGCAATTTGCAAAGGAGTAAGATTGCCAATCGTCATTACATCAGCATAAAGTGGAATCAACTGATTAATATCCCAAATTTGATTAAAATAATACCCATTAGACTTTAAATTTTGTAACGCCCACTTATAATAGTGGTCATAGTCTTTTTCGAATTCTTGTATACTAGGATACTGGATTTTTGAAACAAATGAAACTGAGCCACTACTATGATCTATCTCAAGACCCCTGAAAATGTGAGATCGATTTTTCATTGAAAAATTATAAATAGACCTCATAAAAAGTTCCATATTCCCAATCATCCCATGATTATTAATTAGTGTCTTAAAAATTGAAACGCCTTCATTAATACGATTTAATTTAATGAGCGCCTTAGCCTTATTAAAAATAGCCTGAACTTCAAATGGATTTATTATTAATGCCGAATCAGCATAATCAATTGCATCTTTATAATTACCATTTTCAAAATAAGCTTCAGACAAAAAAACAAAAAAAGCATACTTATTACCAAATTCAGTATTCGGTATTCTTTTCAGACCAATTTGAAAATACTTAATCGCTTGAGGAAAATCTTTTTGCCCGAAAAAATTGCTTGCGGCTTCAATTGGATTGGCGACAGAAGTTTCTAGTTCTCCACGCAAATTTGCAACTTCTTTTTTAAGTTTATCCATTTCATCTTTTAGATCATCTAAGTATTTAAATCCAGGATCAAACTCTTTTGCAGTATTAATTAGTGTTTCAGCTTTTTCAAAATTTCCATCATCATTTTCATTAATAGCACTAGCATAAGTTGTTAAAACTGCAGCTGAAATAGCTACGTCAGGAATTCTTGGCTCAGAAAAAGGGATAGATAAACTTGTAGCGACTGACTTACCTAGTTTTGTCTTAACAAGTAGCCATTCCGGAAGTTTCCCTTCTTGCTTTTCACTAAATTTAATATCTCCAGAAGTCACATCTACTAAACGACTAGTTATAACTAAATTATTATCTAAAACGAATATATCCCCTACCAAAACAAAAGAGACTCCTAAAAGCTTACCCATCTTGACACTCGTTGATTTATCAAAAGCTGTAGACTTTTGAAGATTTTGCTCCTTAATTATTTTATTAATCTGAGAGCGTTCTACTAACTGCAATCTCTTGGAAGAAACATTCGATTCGATATCAGAAATAAGCATGCTACTCAAAGCCTTCCCCAATCCATCATATTTTGTAATGCCTGAAGTGTTATCAAAGTCAAGAATCGCAACCCTAATTGGTTGGGCTGTAACAAGTTGTTGGAAAAATAAAAATAAAAATAATATTCTTCTCATGTTATAAAGCAATTAAAGCAATAATATCTGAATCATGCCGTGTATCGACCCCTTAATTCTTGGACAAAACGGTGTTAAAGTTTGGGACAATTTCGGGTATTTTTTCTGTTTTACAAGATTGATTTGTTTTTGCGTGCAGGAGTAAGAACTGCTCTGGGGATTTTCTCCCCAGCGATCCATGCTTACGATGGTTATTGTACCACTCGTTATAGCGGGTGAAGACCACCTGTGCATGGTATATAAATTCAAACTCATAACGCTCTACTACTTCACGCTGAATATTGCTGTGTAAGGCTTCGATGTAGGCGTTTTCTTCAGGAGTTGCCACATGGGTAAACTCCTGATTCACCCCCTTTTCTTTTAAAAACTGCCTTACCACTCCCGCAATGAACTGGGAACCGTTGTATTTCTGAGGGTTATGTTTTCAATCCTGTATTCCATCAGCAGAAGTGATAACAAAATGATTACATCTCCCTTTTTTATATTGAATCGAAGCATATGTGTAAGCATCTTACGGCTGTATGCATCGATTACAGTTAGCAAGAGGGCATTTCTTTGGGCTCCATGGATATGGATGTATTTGATATCCATACACAGATGTTCCAGTGGTTTTTCTGCTCTGATCTTTCTAAAGCGAACAAACTGCCTTGGAACACCAATAGAGCCGATTCTGCGGTTGAACAGCAGGTTATGGATCTTCATCAGCCGGTAGACTTTCTTATGGTAGATGATATATCCCTTTTGTTTCAGCTCATCCCGAACGTTCTTGTATCCATATCAACAGAACTCCTGCTGGAGAATCGGTTCTACTTCCTTTACCACGGTTGTATTATCGATCAGCTCTCCATCTGAGGTAACGGTCATTTCACTGGGTTTACGGCCCCGCAGACCATCTCCCCACCCACAGTATTCAGAAGGTGGAAGGACAACTTCAATGAAGCTTCGGCTACCAACAACACGAATTATTGCGCCTATACTTGGTATGAGATGAAGCTCAAAGCTTTTTGTATCTCATCGGGCTTGGCGTGGTTACATTCGCTCTTGTGTTACTCCGAGATACTCCGCTGGGATTTCTTTGGCGTATCTATAAGATATTCTGGATTGTTCTGTTCGCGATACTGCTTCTGAACTACGCCAAGAAACAAGTGAAAGAGTGGTGGAAAAAGGATTAGCAGTTCAATTTTTAGAGTAGTGTGACTATTCTTTTATTCTTTGAATTTAAGTAAATGCTGACCCATAAAATATCCCCATGATATCTGTGCGACAAAGTATAACAGAAAGTTATAGAGCGTAACACCATCTCTATCCATAACATATCGGTGAGATACATTTAAAAAGTAGGTGCCCAACAGTAAAATAATCAGCGCTCCTATTTTAATTTTAAAATGACGCATATTTTCAAAGTAAAATAGTAGCAGTGTAACCTATTTGCAAAGGGGGAAATAAAATTTATATTTCTTTTTTTTATAAGCTGTTTTTCATTGTAAATAGGGTACAATGCTCATTTTTAAATTTGTACAATATGTGACTTAGCGCCCTTTCTTTTTGGTATTAATAAACTTTCAATTATGAGAGATAATACCTATATAAGCAAGGGTAGCAGAGAATTTTGTACAGTTAAACACCCGAAGGCAGAGTGGAAGCCTATATTCCCTCCGAGGTTTGTATATCATCTTACTAGAGGCGGAAAAATGGGGACGATTTCAGAAAGCCGTTATTATCAACGAATTAGTATTTATTTGTATGGATTGTATGGTGTTGATAAAGGAAGAGGGGGTGTATGGGCAAACAGCGATTTGAATTCCTTGACTTTGGCTTATCCATTTGTTTTTGATGGTTTGGAGAGGCCTCAAAGTGAGTTGTTTAAATTAATTGAGGAGTATGATGTTTGGCGTATCGATACTAGAATGATAAATAATAAGTGGTACATCGATCCTAACATGCAAGATGTGGATGGCTGGTGTGATGGTAGGAAATATTTGTATACGGAGATAAGTGTTCCACCTACTGCCTTAAAGCTGTTTTCTATAAAGATTGACTATTTCCAGACTTATTTGTATAAAAATGAACCAGTTAAGTTTAGGCTGGTTTCTGAATTGGTAAGTTAGATGTTCAAGTATTGTTAATGAGCAGTTAACATGTTACTGGTTTTATGTATTGTAAAAAGGTTACAACCCCACATATTACGTTTGATAAAATATTTCAACTATGGTCAATTTTCAAGAATCACCCAACTCTTTGCTTGATGCCTTTGAAAAGATTTACAAAGTATCTGAAAGTAGTTGTCTAAGGCCAGAGGTAATGGATAATTGCAAATCTGAATTAGAAGAAGTTAGTCAATTCTTTAATTGTCCGCTGCAGCCTGCTATCTTGCTTTCTCTTTTGTTGCGTCAGCATTATCAAAATGAGGAACCATCAGTTCAGGACCTCATTGAACATACTGGTCTAAATGGCTCAGCTGCGTTGCATGTGCATCGGTTATTAGAAGAGTTTGTAGCTAAGGATTGGTTGAAACCCAAACAGGATATTCGTTATTTTCCCTATACTAATTATAAGCTTCATAGCCGTTTTATTTATTGTGTCACAACGAAAGACTGGTCACATTTTCAGGCTAAACCAATTAATACATCATTTGATCTACTAGATTCTTTTTCGAAAGCTTATAAAGAAAGGAAAGTAAGTGAGATTTCATACAAGAAACTTTTGGATACAACTGAAAATCTAGTTGCAGACAATAAGCAACTTTCAATTTGTTCTTTTATTCAGGATATTGGCATGTCCGCTATAGAAAAAGTCTTCTTTTTGTCAATGTGCAATAGGCATTACAGGGGTATTGAGTCATTTGAATTTGATTCGCTCATTGAGGAAATTGCCCCGTCTTCAATTGAGCAATTTGAATTTCGTCAAAAGCTCAAGAGTAAAAAAGCAGTATTTTTTGAGTTAGACCTTGTACACGAAAGCCAATCTAATAGTATGCTTTTTTCTATGAATGAGTATAGACTTACTGAGACTGCTATTCGCTCTTTTCATCCCGATCCAGTTTTCGAACAGAAAAAAATTAAATCATCTATGTTGGAGATTATTGAGCCTGAAAAGATTATAATTAAAAATTTATATTATGGTAATAATGAAAAGTCACAGATGATGCGTCTTTTTCATTTGATTGGAAATGATCAATTCAATTTGTTCTGTAAACGAATGGAAGAAAAAGAGATGAAAGGTGGGTTAACAATTTTACTTTATGGCGCTCCTGGCACTGGGAAGACTGAGTCTGTACTTCAGCTTGCTCGAAAAAATAATCGAATCGTTCTGATGGCAGATGCAAGTGCTATTCGTTCTAAATGGGTTGGGGAGACAGAGAAGAACATAAAAAAACTCTTTAAGGAGTATAAACAGGCAATG
>Ga0194118_10004449_pt1 | contig 15318 bp, 14 predicted proteins | sample TA2MahsurfametaG_2_FD_148662 | JGI IMG/M metagenome (GOLD analysis project Ga0194118, IMG submission 148662) | Freshwater microbial communities from Lake Tanganyika, Tanzania - TA2015013 Mahale N5 surface | ecosystem: Environmental > Aquatic > Freshwater > Lake | place: Tanzania: Lake...
AGTATAGATCCTGTACCTGTTGAGTATTAAACGCCTTCAACAATTAAAATATCACGAATAGTTGTTTCTTTAGCAAGCGACCAAGCTTTTTGATATTTTTCTGATTTATAACAATTAATTGCTGTATTATAATCTTGAAATTCCCAGATAACAGTTCTGATAAACTCATCACCTTCAAAGGTTTGATATTTTCCTCCCCTAACTACAGCAGTTCCTCCAAAATCTTTAATCGCTTGAATTGCAAGTTCCGCATAACTTTCAAGTTTGTCTTTATTTTCTATAGTCTTATATTTTGCGATCCAATAGCCTTTCATAATCCCTCCCTTAAGTTTTATTCTAGTATCTTTAAATTAATTAGTGTTATTTAATTAGTCGATGAAGAAATTAGAAATTTCTTGGGAAGAATATAATCAAACTGTAGAAAAACTTGCCAAAATTATAAGAGATAGCAATTATCCATTTAATATGATCGTTGCACTAGCAAGAGGGGGCCTTCGACCAGGTGATGTATTATCTCGAATTTTTAAAGTTCCAATGGCTATTCTTTCAGTAGAGTCATACAGAGGAGATAATACTGAGGACCAAAGGGGTCATATGGTATTTTCGAGAGATCTTGCATTAACAGTTGCAGGTATAAGAGATAAGGTTTTGTTAGTAGATGATTTAGCTGATACAGGAATTACTCTCGAAAAAAGTTTGCAATGGTTAAAACATTATTACGGATTTTATATTTCAAAAGTTAAAACTGCCACACTCTGGTCCAAAAAAGACTCAAAATATAAACCAGACTTTTGTGCAAACCCACTTGAAGATTCTCCTTGGATAGTTCAACCTTTCGAAGTTTATGAAAATGTACGTCCAAAAGATTTAAAATAACTATCTAACCCAAAAACTAATTAATCCTAAAATTGCAACCAGCCAGATTGCAGCAGATACACCTTTTGCCTTTCCGGTAAAAATTTTAATTAAAGCATAAGAGATAAATCCTAAGGCTATCCCGTGGCTGATTGAATAAGTAACAGGCATAGCAACCATAGCAATAACTGCAGGGGCATATTCCCCGATATCATCCCAATCTACGTCTGTAATATTTCTTAAAAAGAATGTTGAGACATAAATTAGTGCTGCTCCATCAATTTGTTTCGGTAAACTAGATGCAAGTGGAGCAAAGAATAAACAAAGAAGGAACAATACTCCAATAACGCATGAAGTAAGACCAGTTCTTCCACCAGCTTTAACGCCTGAACCACTTTCGACATAAGAAGTTACATTAGTTGTCCCAAATAAACTTCCAATTATTGTAGCGCCACTGTCAGCTAAAACCGGTTTTCCAATATTATCTACATTACCTTTTTTATCAACTTTGCCACAAACATTTGCCACAGAGGTTAAGGTTCCAGCCGTATCAAAGAAGTCGATAAAGAATAAAGTAAATATTACAGATACTAAGCCAATGGTTAACGCACCCTTGATATCTAGTGTTAAAAACATTTTCATTTCAGGAATAGGTCCGATAAATCCATTAAACTTTGCAAGTCCTGTGATCCAGGTAATAATACTAAAGCCAAGAAGTGCTAAAATAATATTTCCTTTTATATTTAACTTTTCTAAGACCACCATGGTTACAAAAGTAAAGCATGCGAGAATCACTATTGGGTCTTTTAAGTTTCCTAAAGTAACCAAAGTAACGGGGTGATCGACAACAACTCCTGAGATTGAAAGACCAATCATTGCAAGAAAGAGACCAATACCAGCACCTATTCCAAGCTTTAAGCTTTTTGGGATAGCGTTAATAATCCAGTTTCTTAGCGGTGTAAGAGAGACAGTAAAAAAAATAACCCCAGATATAAAAACAGCACCAAGAGCAACTTGAGGAGAGTATCCCATGCCTTTGCAAACTCCGAAAGCAACGAATGCATTAATACCCATGCCTGGAGCTAAACCTATTGGCCAAGTCTTAGCATACAAGCCCATTATAAAGCATGCAGCTGCAGTTGCTATAATTGTGGCAACAAAAACTCCACCGTAATCAAATCCACCGTCAGCTAGAATTATTGGATTTAAAACAATGATATATGCCATCGTTAAAAAAGTAGTTACACCAGCAGTAATTTCAGTTTTTACAGATGTATTATTTTGTTCAAGTTTGAAATATTCTTGAATCATTTTATTTTCCTCTATTTATTAAAAGTATTTATTTGATTCAGAAGTTTTAGATATAAAAAAAATTCAACTACTTTAAGTTGAATTTAAATTTGATCTGATTTTTCTAATGTTTTAATGCTAATAATATTCTTTGCAAGTTCAGAGTTACCTTTTCTAATTTCATCAAAAAAATTCCATGCCAAGACAATCATATGATCTGCTTTTTTTTTAACTTCTTTTTTACTTTTTATTGGAATTTTAACCCCAGGTAGAAATTTTCCTTGTTTAAGTTGATTGTCCTCAATTATGAAATCTATTTGATTATTAACGCCATAATAATTTAAAGATGTTGTAGCTTTAGCTGGTGATCCATAAGCAATTATAATTTCTTTCTTATTTTTTATTTTTGAAATATTGTTTTTAAAATTTACCTTTAATTGCTCAACTTTTTTTTCAAATTCTTGATAAGTTTCAAATTTATCAAGACCATATTTTTTTTCTTCATTTAAGAGATTATTAACAGATTGATCAATTTTTTTATTTTTATCTTTTGATATATAAACTCTAATTGATCCTCCATGGGTATTAACTTTTTCTGCTTTGAATAAAATAAAATTACTTAACTTAAAAAAATTCTGAAGGGATAGTAGAGACCAGTAATTTACGTGTTCGTGGTAAATATTATCAAAAGTTAGATCTTGAAGTGTATTTAATAAATACTGAATTTCTATAATAATAGTTCCACTATCTTTTATAAGATTTTCAAAACATTCTGTCATTTCCTTAACACTGTCATTATGAGCGAAGACATTTGATGCAAGGATTAAATCTGCTTTTTGATTAATTTTTCTAATACTATCTCTATTTAAAAAAGCATTTAAAGTTTTTATTCCTTGAGAGTTAGCTAAATCTGACAAATTCTTTGCTGGCTCTATTCCAAGGATATTTCTAAAGCCCTTTGTTTTAAATGGTTTTAAAGCTATTCCATCATTGCTTCCTATGTCAATTATAAAAGATTTATTTTTATCTAAACCTAATTCTTTTATATATTTTTCAGCCGCTCTTTCAAAATGTTTAACAAAGCTTTTCCCAGTCGATGACATATAAAGATAATTTGAAAACATTTTTTCAGGCTCAACGACATAGGATAATTGACAGTTATAACAATCCGAACAAAAATTTACCTCTAATGGATAAAGTTCATCTTTTTCATTTTTATATTCTAACAAATTATTCGCAAGAGGTTGATAGCCTAAAGAAATAAATCTTTTTAAATTTTGACCACCACACGATCTGCACTGATATTTGTAATTTTTAATTAAACTGTACCCTTCTTCTTCCGATAGAATTTTATGTGAAATTGTATGAGTAATTCCATAGTTTTCATGTTCTCTTTCTCCGCTAACAAGATTCAATAAAATTGAGTCTTTAGTAAAAACCATTGTATGAGCAACATTTGGGCGTGTGACAACTAAATCTCCAGGGTTTATGAGTTTAGTGATTTTTAGTGCATCTTTTTCTAGCAAATCTTTGCAAACACTTATGTACTCACCTTTAATGAGAAGACACTTCTGCTCTTGAACTGGGTGAAAATGATTTGCTCGGATTGAACCTTTCTTAGATTCAATATAACCAATCAAATTAATTGGTTCTGATAATTCATAATTACTTATCTTTCCCCTACCATCAATAAATTCTTTTTTTCCTTTTTCAATATATTCAATATCGCTGTTTTTGGTCTTAAATGTCCATTTTTGAATCATGTTATTTATAGAGTTTTCAATCGAGTATAAAAATTTGAAACCTGTTTTTAATAATTTTTTATTAGAAATAGAGTAGCCAAAATTTGGTATTTCGTCTTTTGTTTCAATAACTTGTAATTTTGGATTAATTTTAGAACATATTTTTGCAAGTTCTTTTACAGTTAACTCTTCATTTGATAAATGGAACGTTTCATTTTGGATATTTTTTTCTTCCATAAATTTAAAACAACGGACAACATCCTCTAAAGCAACTAGGCTTTTTAATTGTTTTCCTGACGAAAAAAGTTTGATCGTACCACTTTGAGACGTTATTTTTGAAAATAAATTTGGAAGAATATTTATTCTTGTATTATCACCAGAAAATCCATATACTGAAGCAAGTCTAAGAATTACAAAATTATTTACTTTTTTTTTTATATCTTCCTCATTTTTTACTTTTGATTTTGCGTAAGCAAGAACTGGATATACTTTATGACCTTCCGGTATATTTTTTTTAATTTTTTTTAATCCTTCAAAAACAACATGTGTTGATGGAAAAATAAGCTTACATGTTTTTTTTATATTCTTAATTATATTATTTGTTCCTATTACAGCTATTTTTTCAATATTTAGGTCTCTATTTATATCAATTTCTTTGTAAACATATGCCACATCAGTTATTCCAGCCAAATGATGAATACAATCTGCATCACTCACATGTTTTTTTATGAAATTTTCATCCAAGATTTCTCCTTGGTAATATTGGATATTCCAGTTATTCAGTTCTGAAATTCTTTTAGAAAAAAATTTATTATCTAAAACGACTATTTTATGTTTCCAACTCGTACCAGAATATAATTTACATAATTCCATTCCGAGATAACCAAGGCCACCAGTAATAACAATTTTTTTTTTCATTAAATTATTGATCAACCCATTTTTGATATTTTTCAAGGTTGATTGTTATTTCTTGAGGTAATAAATTTAAATCTATTTTTTTAAGTAAAATTTTCTTACTCCACTTAGATTTTACATCTTTTTTATCAGCGCTATGGTCATGAGCGATTATTCCTTCTTTGATCATTTTACTAATATCCTCAAGCTTTATTCCACTAAGCTCGAACTCATCGTGGTGTTCGTCATTTAATAATTTTTCATAAATCCTTTCAGCAGACATTATTTGAGAAAAATGCCACCCACCATCCTCAACAATTTTGATGTTCATATATTTATCCTTCCTAAGAAATGTATCTATTCTCCATTTATTATATTTTTTCGGTTTAATTTGTCTCATCCATTCGAAATTGATTAAATCTTTTTTTTTACAACATCTTGTGCCAAACCACGGAACATTTTCTCTTAAAAAATTAAATTTGTAATAAAATAATTTTTGTTGAAATATAATTATTTTTTTTTTGGGAATAATATCAAAATTATCTAATTTTGGGATTTCATCTATATCACTGTAAAGAATAAAATCATCTTTGGATGCTCCACTTAATCCGTCCAGTAATTTATTTCTTTGATGTCCAATTATTTTACAACTTTTAGTTCTTTTCGAAAATAAATCTTTCGTTGTAAATTTTGGTAATTCGTTTACCTTAATGTAAATTATTTTATTTTTATAATCCGAAAAATTATTTATATTAAAATTGAATGATTTTTCTTTTCCTGAGTGATAAAAATTTGTTTCGCAAATAACAAATTTATCAACAAAATCGTTAAGAATTTTTAGTCTTAAATTAAGTATTAAATTTTCATCTGTAAATAAAAAACAATCATATATATTCATAATTTATTTAATTAATTTCAATTTAAGAATTCTTAAATTTTATTATATATGAAAATTTATGATTGTTTCACATATTTTGACGAAGATTTAATACTAAATGTTAGATTAAATTATTTGAACTCTTTTGTTAATAAATTTGTAATAGTAGAATGTTTATATAATCACAGAGGAGAGAAAAAAAAATTTAATTTCGATATTAAAAAATTTGGTAAATTTAAAGATAAAATAATATATGTAAAAGTAATTGAAAAACCAAAAAATCTTTTTCAGATAAATAAATATGACAGTGAAACTCAGATAAGTAAAAAAAATATTTTAAATGGCTATATTTGGGACAATTATCAAAGAAATAAAATTACCGAAGGTTTAAAAGAGGCTGCTGATGACGATTTAATATTAGTAAGTGATATTGATGAGATACCAGATCTTAAAAAAATTGATTTTAATTTTATAAAAAGCAAAATTATTTTTTTTGAACAGAAAATTTCTAGTTATAAATTTAATTTAGTCTACCCAAAAAAAATTTGGTTTGGATCTCGTGCATGTAAAAAAAAATACTTAATATCACCACAATGGTTAAGAGATTTGAAATCAAAAAAATATTATTTTTTTAGATTGGATATTTTATTTTCAAAAAAAAAATACTTTAATACATATTTTGTTAAAAACGGTGGTTGGCATTTTACAAATATAAAAACTCCTAAAGAAATTTTTAAAAAATTTAAAAGTTATGCTCATTGGTATGAGTTTGAATTAAACAATATAGTGCAAAAAGATTTGAAAAATTATATAAAAAATAGAATTGCTTTATATAATCTTGAATTAGATCAGAAAGACAGTCTTTCAAGGTTTAAAGGTAAAATAAAATTATTAAAGATTAGTAAAAACCAGTTACCTAGTTATTTAATTCAAAATAAAAAAAAATTTAATAAATGGCTAGTTACTTAATGAATTTAAATAAAATAGTTAGTTCTAAAGATGTATTAGTTAAATATTTTTTAGCAGGGTGTAAAAAAAATAACTTAAAAATTGGTACAGAACACGAAAAATTTTTATTTAATAAAGAAAACAAAGGACCGATTTCCTATAAAGGTAAACAAAGTGTAACACAAATTTTTTTGTATTTAAAAAAATTTGGCTGGAAAGAAATTAAAGAGGGTAAAAATATTTTAGGTTTAACTAAACATAAAAAGAATATTACTCTTGAGCCAGGCCTTCAAATGGAATTAAGTGGAGTGACTGTAAAAAACATTCATGAAACATGTGCAGAAGTAAGACTACACTTGAAAGAGCTCACGTCAATTTGCGATAAATTAAATATTGGCCTTTTAGGCAATGGATTTAATCCATTACTAAAACTTGGAGATATAAAAAAATCTCCTAAGCAAAGATACAAAATTATGAGAAAATATATGCCTAAAGTAGGTATGCACGGATTAGATATGATGCATAGAACTTGTTCTACGCAAGTAAATTTAGATTTTAAAAATGAAGATGATTACAAGAAAAAAACAAAAATAATTTCAAAGATTATACCTATATCAATTGCATTATTTTCAAACTCTCCTTTTAAAGAGGGAAAGCTTAATAACTACTTATCTTATAGAAGTCATATTTGGCAAAACACTGATAAAAATAGATCAGGTATTCCTAAATTATTTTTTGAAAAAAGTAATTCATTTGAAAAGTATGCTGATTATGCATTAAATGTGCCTATGTACTTTGTGATAAGAAACAAAAAATATTTCGACTGTACAGGTGAAAGTTTTAAAAAATTTATTTCTGGAAATTTAAACAACTTACCAAGAGAACTTCCAACACTTTTTGACTGGCAAAATCACATATCAACTATTTTTACGGAACTTAGACTTAAAAAATATATTGAAATAAGATCTGCTGACTCCTGTTCCTATGCAGGTATATGTTCAACGCCCGCTTTTTGGACTGGGCTTTTATATGATGAAAAATCTCTTAATCTAGCTGAGGATTTTACAAAAAACTGGTCTTACGATGATGTAATTAATGCGTATTATAATGTTCCAAAAAAAGGTTTCAGAACTCTATTGAAGGGTAAAGAAATGATCTTTTATGCAAAAAAGATCATAGAGATATCTTTTGGGGGTCTTAAAAGAAGAAAATTTTTAAGTAACAAAGGTAGTGATGAAACAATTTACCTAAAAGACATTTTTAATTTTATTAATTTAAAAAAAAATTCAGCAGAAATTTTAATAGGTAAATTTAAAAACAAATGGAAGTACAATTTGTTAAAAATTTTTGATGAAGAAGCCTATTAAAGTTGCTGTACAGATGGATCCCATGGAGTCTATTAACATTAAGACCGATAGCACCTATGTCATTTGTATAGAAGCTCAAAGAAGAGGTTATAAATTATTTCATTATCTTCCTTCAAACATGAGTGTTGTAGGAAATAAAATTTATGCAAAAGGTTCATATTTCAATCTTTTTCAGTATAAAAAAAAATTTTTTAAAAAATATAAATTTGAAATAGTTGATCTTAATTCTTTTAATTTTATACTGATACGACAAGATCCACCTTTTAATATTAATTATATAACCTCAACCTACTTACTTGATATGGTTAAAAGACCTGTTATTTTAAACAATCCAAAGTCCATAAGAGATAATTCAGAAAAACTATCTATGTTAAATTTTAAGGATTTGATACCTCCAACAATCATCACTAAAGATATTAAAGAATGTGTAAAATTTCAAAAAACCTACAAGAATACAATTATTAAGCCACTATATGGAAATGGTGGCGTTGGTATAGAAAAAGTTTCTGGGTTAAAAAAAAAACAAATAAAAAAGTTTTCAAGATTAATTAATAAATTAAATCAACCGATTGTTGTTCAAAAATTTTTACCAGAAATTAGATTTGGTGATAGAAGGATAATATTGATAGATGGTTGTTATGTCGGATCAGTTGCAAGAATCCCAAAAAAAGGAAAAATTACTGCTAATTTTCATACTGGTGGTATAGCTAAAAAAATAGGTCTGATTAAAAGAGATAGCAAAATTTGTAAAGTTTTAAGTCCCTTCCTAAAAAAAAATAAACTATTTTTCGCTGGTATTGATGTTATTGGAAATTATTTAACTGAGATTAATGTCACCTCGCCCACAGGTATCCAAGAAATAAATAGGCTTAATAATTGTAGTATTGAAAAAATATTTTGGGATAAGGCAATTGCAATGCTAGGTAGAGGTTAGTTACCTCTACCTATCTAATTTACCTAGTTAACCTCAATTATTTTTGGCTTTTTTGACTCTGGAATAATTCTTTCAAGAGAAATTTTTAGTAAACCATCTTTTAATTCTGCATTTTTGATTTCTACATCATCTGCAATTGTAAATGATTTGCTAAAGTATCTTTTAGAAATACCTCGATGAATTACACCATTTTTTTCCTTATTTTCAGAGGTTTCCTTAACTGATTTTACGGTTAAAAGATTGTCGGCGTATTCTACCTTAATATCTTTTTTTGAAAAACCAGCCAGAGCAACTTCTATATCGTAAGAGTTATCTCCAGTTTTTGCAATATTGTATGGAGGATAATTTACGCTTGTTGATAAAGCAAAATCATCATCAAACATTCTTTCGAAATGATCAAAGATGTTGTCGAAACCAACAGAAATTGGTCTAAGTTGATTAAATATAGATAGACCATTACTTTTACTCATATGTAACTCCTATAGTTAGCAAGTTTATGCAAGTCCCATAAGGCAACTCACAAATTTTATTTAGGGTGCCGTTTTAAAAATTCAAGATGTCAGATTTTATTTTACAAATTTTTAATGCAAACGAATATTCCATTGCGATTTCTTTTAAATAGTGAAATCTACCACTTGAACCAGAATGACCAGCATCCATATTCATATGAAGTAATAAAAGGTTTTTATTTGTCTTATAATCATTAATCTTTTCAAACCACTTTGTCATTTCCCAGTAGGTAACTCTAGGATCAGTAATTCCACCCGTAACAAGGATATGGGGGTAGTGTTGCTGTTTAACATTATCATAAGGAGAATAACTTCTTACATAATTAAAAAATTTTTTATTTTTTTTAATATTCCCCCATTCAGAAAATTCTGTCTTTGTAAGTGGTAAACTCTCATCTAGCATTGTATTGCATATATCAACAAATGGCACTTGAGCAATGATGCCAAGAAAAAGGTCGGGTCTTTCATTTGCAATGTAACCCATTAATAAACCCCCTGCAGAACCCCCTTGAGCTATAATTCTTTTAGCTGAAGTGTATTTTTCTTTGCAGAGTTTTTCAGCACAACTTATAAAATCAAAAAAAGTGTTTTTTTTATTTGCAAGTTTTCCATTTTCATACCAGTCATAGCCTTTTTCTTTTCCTCCTCTTACATGAGCTATCGCATAGATAATATTTCTATTGATTAGACTAAGTCTGTTAGTTGAAAATGACGAAGGTATGGATATTCCATAAGCTCCGTATCCATATAACAATACAAAATTTTTAGAATTTTTTTTTAATTTTTTTTTATGAATTAAAGTTATCGGTATAAAAGCTCCATCTTTTCCTTTAGCAAAAATTCTTTTACAAATATATTTCTGTCGCTGATATCCAGAGGGTATTTTTTGAATTTTTTTTAATGAACTAATTTTTGTAATACAGTTAAAATCAAAAATTTTTTTAGGCGTTATGGGCGAAGAAAAATGATATCTAAATACGTCAGTTTCATATTCATAACCATCTTCTAAATTCAAATGATATGCCTCCTCGTTAAATTGAAGCTTATATTCACTATTATTTTTAAGATTTTTAATAACTATAGTTTCTTTAGCATCAAATCGTTCAAGCCTCACTAACCAGGATTTAAGAATAATAAAATCTAAAATTAAAATATTTTTTTTTTTGGAGATAAAGCTTATCCATTTTTTTACGTTTTTTTGATTTGAATAAAATATTTTAAAATTTTTATTTTTATTAATATTCGAGAGTATCACAAAATAATTTTCATGATGATCGATTTCATACATTATTTTTTTTTGTCTTTTTTTAAATAAAGATAATTTTTTTTTTTTAAAATTTAATATGTGGTACTCTGAAGTTTCATGATCACCAGATCTAATAAGAAGATATTTTTTTGTTTTTGATATTGAGATGGAGCAAAAAAAAGAGGGATCTTTTTCATGATAAATAGTTTTATCCTTAGAAAAATTAGTTCCTAAAACGTGATAAAGAACTTTTGTTGGTCTTAAGTTTATATCAAGGCCAATGTAATAAAAACTTTTGTTATCTTCGTCCCATACAATATCTCCTGTCACTTTAGGAACTGGTCTTTCGGTTTTTTTATTTGTTTCAAGGTTTAAAATATTTAATGAATAAATTTCAGAACCATTAGTGTCTAAGTTATAAGCAATATGTTTATGGTCGTGACTGTGCTCTAAGGCAGAAATATTAAAAAATTTAAATTTTTTTGCTTCTTCGTTGCAATCTAAAAGTACTTCTTCTTTAGATCCTAATTTTTTTCTAAGATAAGTTGGATATTCGCTATTTTTTTTATATTTATAGTAGTATTCAAATTCACCATCTCTATTTGGGACTGATGAGTCTATATTTTGAATTCTATTTTTTAATTCTTTAAAAATTTGATTTTTTAGGAGATTTTCATTACGTAAAAAATAATCTTTTTTTTTATTCTCATTTCGAAGATAATTTTTAATATCTGTATTTAATTTTTTGGGATTTTGAACAATTTGTCTCCAATTTTTTTGTTTAATCCACGCATACTCATCTTTTAAGATATTTCTATGTATATATTGTATTGAGGGAATTTTTTTTAATTTAAGACTTTTAAATTTCATATATTTATACAAACTGAATAAAAATTTCTTTTATGATAATAAAAAATATAAAAGACGTTATTATATATTTTTTTTTAAAGAATAAACTCATCGGTTTTATACTTACTATTCCAATATTAGTTTTAATAGTATTTTTGTTATGAAAAAAAAATATTTAATTTTAAGCTTTATTTTTTTATTCTCTTTAATTTCGATATATTTTATTCATAGAACTTTAGAAAATTTATTTAAAGAAACGATTGTTAATCGTGGAAAAGATATTTTTCAAACTGAAATAAGTATTGAAAAAATAAACATTAACTATTTTAATTCTAGAGTTCATATTAGAAATTTATCTATAAAAGATAGTAAAAGTCCTAAAAACATAAATTTAATTTTAGTAAAAAATATTTATATTGATTATTTTTTTAAATCCTTGTTTGAAAAAAAAATAGTTTTAAATGAAGTTTTTATTGATGATTTAGCCTTAAACGTTCAAGTCTTACTACTAAACAATCTAATCAATACTAATGTTGAAGAATTAAAAAATATAAATAAAAAAGCGTCAAAAAAAGATAATAGAAAGTCTGAAAAAATCAATTTTGAAAGTGACAAGAGGAAGTTTTTAATACAAAGACTAATTATACAAAGTACATCAATTAATATAAAAGCAGATTTTTTATCTATTAGCAAAGATTTAAAACTTGAAAAAATATCTTTAAATAACATTGGAAACAGCGATGGTGAAAACTCGTTTATCTCATCGTTTGAAGTTTTTTTTGATCAAGTTTTATTTAAGATAAACAATGAATTAAATAAATCTGATATTAAAAAAGAAATTAGAAATAAATTATCAAAAATGAAAGATAATATCTCTAATGAGAGTTTTAAAAAGTTAGAAAAAATTTTTAGATAGTTCTAAATATTTTTTAAATACTTGATCGACCGTAATTTTATTCATAGCCAAACTATTATGACCAATTCTTGAATAGCCATCAGGTATTACAGGGTAGATATTTTTACTATAATTAGCATAAGATAATGGTGTATCCCCGAACAAAGCGATAGTTGGAACATTTAAAGCTGCTGATAAATGCATAAATCCGGAGTCAGTTCCAATGTAAAGTTTACTCCCATTAATTTTATGTAAACACTCATCAATCCTAAAATTACATAATGAAAAAATCTTTATATTTTTAAGTGAGTTTATTATTTCATTCGAAATTGATTTCTCTGAACTGTTGTCACCGCAAGCTAATAAAAATGAACAATTATTATTTGCTATTAAACTTATTTTTTTTATTAATTCTATAAAGTTTATAGTAAACCATCGTCTGGTCATTCCAGACGAACCAATTCCTATAATGATTTGGTTTTTATTTTCTTTTTTATATGTTCTTAATTCACAGGTACTTTTAATATCCTCTTTTTTAAGCCATTTTTTACAATTTTTTAAAGCATCTAAATAAATATCAACTTTTTTTTTAAAAAAGCCATAAATAAATACTTTACTTATTAAACTAAATTTTGAGATTAAGTACCATCTAAGACTTCTGTGCATTATGAAAGCATATTGAAAATTTTTTTTTCTTAAAAAAAATATTAGTTTTATAAATCTTTTAGTACTAGATTGTATTTTATCTGTTAAATCTTCAAGATAAAATACCTCAGATATATAATTGTCATTTTTTACTATTTCTTTAGCTGAGGTTCTTTTTTTTGTCAGAATTGAAACCTTATACTTAGGAAATTGTTTAGCAATTTCATGAATATAGGGAAGAAAAAGGCAGAAGTCCCCTATCCCAGGTCTAATTTGAATAATGAGTATTTTCAATTTTTTTTTTTAAATAATAATTAATTAGTTTTTTTAGTAGTGTTTTTGCATCAGTTTTTGGGGTCCATTTAATTTTTTTTTTAGTATAGCTTAAATCTGCTCGATTTTTATAGATCTCTCTTGGTCTTAAAAATTTTTTATTTGAAAATAAAATAAATTTTTTCCAATCAAGTTTTAGATATTTAAAAGCAAATTTAATTAGATCAGAAATTTTATAACTGTTTCCTGATGCAATAATTATATCATCAGGTTTTTTTTGAATAATTTTATGCATAGCTTTTACATAATCTTCAGCATCACCCCAGTCACGAATTAAATTTATATTTCCGAATTCAAATTGTTTTTTAATTTTTTTTTTTGCTAAAATAGATGATAAAGCTATTTTAGGAAGTAAAAAGTTTTTTGGTCGTAGTATTGAGTCGCAGTTAAACATAATTACATTATAAGTCTTTAAATTAAATTGTTTTCTAAAGTATTTAGTTATTAAAAATGATTTTTTTTTAGATAACCCGTAAGGACTAACTGGGTTAAGCTTTGATTTTACAGATATAGCTTTCTTTTTATTTCCAAACATTTCGGATGATGCAATATTAAGAAATTTTCCCTTATAATTTGTTTTTTTTAAAATGTTTAAAATATTTTTACATCCTAAGTAATTACTTATGTGAGTAACTTTTTTTTTTTTAAAAGATTTAACAATACTACTTTGTCCCGCCAAGTAATAAATTTCGTGTGGGTTAACTTTTTTAAGAATTTGCTTTATCTTATTAATATTTAATACATTAAGCTGTAAAAAATTAATTTTTTTTTTTATTTTAAGAATCTTAAAATTTTTTATTTTTGTTGTAGTGATTTTCCTTGTTGTTATATAAACTTTTCTTTTATTTAATAAAAAATTTGCTAAAAAACTGCCAATGTGCCCAGTGCCTCCAATAATAAGTGTTTTTTTCAATTTAAGTTTTTTTGCTGAATTGAGATACATAATATAAAAAGATTATAGCATTTAAAAATTCTATGACTAAAGCAGTTTATTCAGCAGTCTTAACACCTTTTAAGAGAGATCTTAGTATTGATAAAAAACTTTTAATATCGCATTGTGAATTTCTTATTAATAATAATATCTTTTTAGCTCCTCTAGGAACTACTGGAGAAGCTAATTCAATATCTATTGTAGAAAAAATAAATTTAATAAGGTCTTTGGCAAAAAGTGATCTTCCCAAGAAAAAAATAATTATTGGTACTGGAAACTCATCATATACTGATGCTGCTTTATTAACCAAAGAAGCAGTAAAGCAAAAGTTATTCTCGGTTTTAGTACTTCCACCATTTTATTATAAAAACGTTTCTGACGAGGGTATATTTCAGTATTATAAGAATATTATTGATGATGTAAAATCAAACAATTTAAGATTATTTTTATATAATATTCCACAAGTATCAGGTATTGCTATTTCAGTTGATTTAATTCATAGACTAAAAAAAAAATACTCAGACATCGTAGCTGGTATTAAAGATAGCTCAGGAGATTTTGAGAATACAAAGCTTTATAAAAATATTAAAAATTTTATAGTATACCCTGGTAGCGAAAAATTTTTAATGGATGGTCTTACTATTGGCTGTAGTGGCTGTATAAGTGCAACTACCAATGTTAACATTCAAGCTGCTAAGTTAATTAAACTTTATAATTTACCTGAAGGTGAAAATTTAAATCAAAAGGTTATGAGTGTGAGATCTATTTTTGAAAAGTATCCTGTGATTGCAGCTTTGAAAGCAATCAAATTTAAAGAGAACGAAAACTGGATATACATAAGACCACCTCTTATTTCTCTAAATATTCAACAAAGAAATAATTTAATAAAAGATCTAAGAAATATAAATTTTTTATAATATTTTAATTTTTATTTATGAAAAAAGAAAAAAAAAAAAAAAAAAAAAAAAAAAAAAAAAAAAAAGAAAAAAAAAAAAAAAAAAAA